>Ga0335072_10015510_pt1 | contig 10818 bp, 11 predicted proteins | sample Lox_Sample_21_FD_206725 | JGI IMG/M metagenome (GOLD analysis project Ga0335072, IMG submission 206725) | Soil microbial communities from Loxahatchee National Wildlife Refuge, Florida, United States - Lox_Sample_2.1 | ecosystem: Environmental > Terrestrial > Soil > Wetlands | place: USA... | reverse complement strand
ACCCGGCGGCCGACCGCGCGACGCGGCTCAGGGAAGAATCGCCGGAATACGATCACGTAGCTCAGGCACGAGCCGAGCTCGAGGCCGACCGCGACGAGCAGCCAAGCGGGGCTCATCTGGGCGATCGAGTCGATGACCTGACCCGGCGGCGCCACCCACAAGAGCAGGCCGATCGACAGCGCGCCGGCAAGCGCCGTGGCGAGCACGCGCAGGCTGAGCCGAGGCCGTTTACGCGAACCGACGCCTGCGGTCCGCTCGTCCTGCGGGTTGGCCGGCGAGTCTTGTGACGTCGTGGCGCTGGTCTGCTGAGACAAGGGCGAGACGAAGTTGATCACATGCGACACCCTCCCGACGGCGATTGCGCGAAACGGCCAGTGTTTTAAGCGCCTACCCCTTTTCCGCCACGAAGACGAACTTCCGCACCCGGCCCTCGCCCAGCCAGTCGCTCCACAGCCGGTGTGCAGCCAGCAGATCCTCCAAGCCCCTGCTCCCGATCTGTGCCGATATGGCCTCGGCATCGGCGGCAAACGCGTCGCCCAGCGAGTCCGCCATGGCACGGTGAGACCGGCTGCAGTCCTCCTGCCGGCGGACGACCAGCCCGACGCTGTCGAGGCAATCGAGCATCTCCTCGAGTGGCGTGAGCCAGACCGTGTCAGCGTCCGGCATCCGCTCGCGCTCGGACTCGGTGAGCGGCAAGCCCTCCTCGAACGTGAACGCGAATCGTCCGCCGCTCGCCAGCGCCCCGGAGATCGCCTGCAGCAATGGCAGCTTGTCGGGGAAAGCCAGCATCGTCTCGAGCATCAGCACGACGTCGAATGTTCCCGTCGGGATTGGCGGGATCCGCGAGACCTCGAACCGGCAATCAAGGCCACCGGCGCGCGAGCGCGCGATGTCGATGGCGCTTGCGCTGAGGTCCACGCCGAGGTAGGCGCAACCCAGTTCGCGGGTGATGAATCGCCCCGGCCCGGCCACCCCGCAGCACAGGTCCAGCACCGAGACTCCGGGCCCGATCCCGGCTGCGACAGCGAGGTCTCGGATCTCGCCGGCCACCATGAACCCCTCTTGTTCGACGAATTCTCCGGGGGCATACGCCGAGGCTCGGGCTCGCTGAAGGGCTCTGTCGAATGGGGCGCGCTCGTCCTGCTTCACGGCTCGCGGCACAGGATGTCAGCCCGCCGCGGGGAAGTCTTGGGGCGGCTAAGGAGTCATGCTTGGCATGAGGCAAACGCTTGCAGCCGCCGCCGTCGGTGCGACATCGGGACCGCGCGCGGTGCTGAGCGCGCAAATGCTGCTGATCGCCGGCCTCGCGGCCACGGTCGCCCTCAGCGGCGCGGGCCTCAGCCCCGCCGGGTGGGTCGTGGGAGTGACCTGCGGAGTGATCACCAACGCCGCGCTGACGGTTGGGCGCCAGCACTATTGCGCCGACCGGCTGACGCGCGCCGACTGGGTGACCCTCGCTCGGGCGGCGGTGGCGTTCGGGGTCGCGGCATTGGTGGTGGACTCGTTCGGCCAGCCCGTGCCTGTCACCACGCTCGTGGCCTTGGCGGCGCTTGCGCTTGCGCTGGACGCCGTCGATGGGTGGGTCGCGCGACGCACGAGGACGGGGAAGCTCGGCGCGCAGTTCGACGGTGAGGTCGACGCGTTCCTGATCTTGGTGCTCAGCGTCTACGTCGCGCGCTCAGCGGGCGTGTGGGTGCTCGCGATCGGGACGGCACGCTATGCGTTCCTGGCGGCCGGATGGCCGCTGGTTTGGATGCGCGCGCCGCTGCCGCCGCGCTTCTGGCGCAAGGTCGTCGCGGCGACGCAGGGGATCGTCCTGACCGTCGCCGCCGCCGGCGTCCTGCCCGCGGCTGCGACGACGGCCGCGCTCGTCGTCGCCCTCGTGCTCCTGTTCGAGTCCTTCGGCCGCGACGTGGTTCGGCTGTGGCGCAACCGCGTTGCGAGCAAGCCTGCGACGACTACCGGGGCGGATCCCGCGCCCAGCGCCCCACCCGAGGAGCCGGAGCCCGGGCGCGTGCCCCGACCCGTTCGGACGGTGATTGCGGCCGTGCTCACGATCCTCGCGGTATTGAGCGTATGGGTCGTGCTCGTCGCTCCAGACCAGCCGCAATACCTGACGCTCAATGCGTTCCTGCGGCTCCCGCTGGAAGGACTCGTGCTGATCGCGCTGGCCGTCGCCCTGCCCGCTCGAGGCCGGCGCATCCTGGCCGTGACCGTCGGGGTGGCGCTCACGCTCGTGGTCACCCTCAAGGTCATCAACTACGAGGTCTTCAAGACGTTCAACCGGCCGTTTGACCCGATCGGGGACACGAGCCAGCTCGGGAACGGCCTCGAGACGCTGCGGTCGCTCGTCGGGCGAACTGAGACACACCTGATCGAGGTCGGCGTCGTCGTGGGGATTGTCGTGCTGGTCGTCCTGCTGACGCTCGCGATGCTGCGGCTGACCCGGGTCGCCTCGGCCAACCGCGGTTTGGCGCTCCGGGTTGTCGCGGGGCTCGGCGCCGTCTGGGCGGTCTGTTGGGCGTTCGGCGCGGAGTTCATCTCCCACACGCCGATTGCCTCGACGCTGTCCGCCGGCCTGATCGTCGACCAGGTGCACGCGCTGCAGGCCGACATCCACGACCGGGGCGTGTTCGCCAAGCAGATCAACAACGATCCCTTCCGCAACACGCCCACCAACCAGCTGCTGACCGGCCTGCGGGGGAAGGACGTGCTGCTCGTGTTCGTCGAGGCCTACGGCCAGCAGGCCGTCCAGGGGACGTCATTCTCACCCGAGGTTGACGCAGCCCTCAAGCAAGGAGACAAGCGGCTGCAGAGCGCGGGCTTCTCGTCTCGCAGCGGCTTCCTGAACTCGGCGACGTACGGCGGCATCAGCTGGCTGGCGCACTCGAGCCTGCAGTCGGGGCTGTGGGTCGATAGCCAGCTGCGTTACAACCAGTTGATCGCGGCGAAGCGCTTCACACTCGCCCAGGCCTTCAAGCAGGCCGGGTGGCGCACGGTCGACGACGTGCCCTCGAACGACCGGGCCTGGCCGCAGGGCGAGAAGTACTACCACTACGACAAGATCTACAACCGCTATCAGGTCGGCTACCACGGACCAACGTTCACCTACGCGTCGATGCCCGACCAGTACATCTTCTCGGCGCTCCAGCGCCTCGAGATCGGCAAAACCCACCGCAAGCCACTGTTCGCCGAGGTCGACACGGTGTCGAGCCACATGCCGTGGAACAAGATCCCGCATCCGATCGGCTGGAAGCAGGTCGGCAACGGATCGATCTACAACAAGACGCCGATGATCCACGAGACGGGCGCGTTCTGGAGCAATCCCACACGCGTGAAGGCGGCGTACGGCACGTCAATCGTGTACGCCATGAACACGCTGACCTCGTTCGTGCAGCACTACGGCGACAAGAACCTTGTGCTGATCGTCCTGGGCGACCACCAGCCGTTGCCGATCGTCAGCGGGCACAACTCCAATCACGTCGTACCGATCTCGATCATCGCCCACGACCCGAAGGTCCTCGATCAGATCGGAAGCTGGGGCTGGAACGCGGGCCTGCAGCCGAAGCCGACCGCGCCTGACTGGCCGATGAGCGCCTTCCGCAACCGCTTCCTCACGGCTTTCGACTCCAAAGCGGCGACTCCCTAGCCGATCGTGAATGGACATGGTCCTCAGCGACATCGGCTGACCGGCCTGGATGGCATCCGGGGCCTGGCCGCGCTGTACGTCGTCGTCAACCACGTGTTCCTGCGCGCCTTCCCGGGCTACCCCGTCGACCACGCGCCGTTCTGGGCCGCGTGGCTGATCTACGGGCGCTTCGCCGTCGTCGTGTTCATCGTGCTGTCGGGCTTCTCGCTGGCGCTGGCGCCGGCGCGGCACGGGTGGCGGCTCGATGGCATCTTCCGGTTCGCCCGGCGGCGGGCCCTGCGCATCCTGCCCGCGTACTGGGCCGCGCTCGCGTTCAGTCTCGCGGTGGCTTGGCTGATCGTCCCGCAGCCCGGGCATGGCGTGCCCGACGCGAAGTCCGTCATCGTCAACGGCCTGCTGGTGCAGAACATCGTCGGCGCGCGCAGCCCCAATGCCGCGTTCTGGTCGATGGCCGTCGAGGCTCAGCTGTACCTGCTGTTCCCGTTGCTGCTGTTGATCATCCGCCGGCGCAGCGCACTCACGATGGTCGCCGCGGTCACGCTCGTGGTCGCCGCGGTCGGGATCGCCGGCCCGCACTTCGCCAAGCTGCACACGTTCGTGATCCAGTCTGCGCCGGACCTCGCGGCGCTGTTTGCGGTCGGCATCCTCAGCGCCGGCATCGTCGGTGCGAGCACGGCTCGCAGGTCTTGGCCGTGGGCGTGGCTCGCGCTCGCCGCCGCGGCGCCGGTGCTCGCGACGATCTGGTGGCAGGGCTCGGTGTGGACGCTGGACCACCTGTTCTGGGTCGACATCGCGCTGGGCCCGGCGATCGCGTGCCTGTTCGCAGCGCTCGCCACCGGCCATCCCGCGCCGTTGCTGCGCACACTCGACGCCAGGCCGATCCGCAACCTCGGCCAGTCGTCGTACAGCCTGTACCTGACCCACGCGCCGATCGTCGCGATCGTCTACGAGAAGCTCGTTGCCGGCCGCGTCAGCCAGGGCGTCCCGGCGTTCCTCGTCTCGCTCGCCATCGTGCTGCCGCTGACGATCATGTTCGCGCGGCTGTTCGCGTCGGTGTTCGAGACGCCGTTCTTGGGCGCGCGGAGCACGCCCAGCGCTCCGCGGCTGCGACTGCCGCGAGCGCAGGGGGCGCCGGCGTGAGTCGCCGGACCGCGTGGGCGTGGGGCCGCTTCCTGGTGCCCGTGCCGGTGCTCGCCGTGCTTGTCTGGCGAGTCGGCACCGGTCCGTTCCTCGACGGCGTGCGGACGGTCGACGCTCAGGCGCTCGCCGCGGCCGTGGGCGTCGCCCTGCTGACCACGCTCTGCTGTGCTTGGCGGTGGAAGACGGTGGCCCGCGGTTTGGGGATCGACCTGTCGCTGCCCGCGGCCGTGGCGGCCTACTACCGCTCGCAGTTCCTGAACGTGACGCTGCCCGGCGGGGTCGTTGGCGACGTGCACCGCGGCGTCAGCCACGGACGCGACGCGCGCGACGTCGGGCGCGGGTTGCGGGCGGTTGCGTGGGAACGCTCCGCGGGTCAGGCCGTGCAGTTCGTCCTGACCGTCGTCGTGCTGCTCGTGCTGCCGTCGCCGGTGCACTCCGCCATGCCGATCGTGGCGATCGCGGCGGCCGTCGTGACGCTGGTTGTGGTGCTGGTGGCGAGGGCGCTACCCGGCGGCGAGCAGTCGTTGCCCGCGCGCGTCCGGACCGCGTTGGGCCGCGACATCCGCGACGCGCTGCTGTCCCGTGGGGCGTGGCGCAGCATCGCGCTTGCGTCCGTGCTGGTCGTCGCCGGCCACGCGGCCACGTTCGTGATCGCCGCGCGGACCGCCGGCAGCACCGCGCCGCTGACGCAGATGCTGCCGATCGCGCTGCTGGCGATGATCGGGATGGTGCTGCCGAGCGCCGCCGGCTGGGGTCCCCGCGAAGGTGTCACCGCCTGGGCCTTCGGCGCGGCCGGCCTCGGTGTGCAACAGGGGGTCACGACGGCGGTCGTCTACGGCGTCATGGTGTTCGTCGCCTGCCTGCCTGGCGCGGTCGTCCTTTTGGTGGCATGGTTCCGTCGTATCCGGTTTCCCGAAACCAGCCCACGGCCGCTCCGGGAGACAGCAGTACATGCCTGACCGACCCTACATTCTGTTGAGTTGCGCATTGTCGCTCGACGGTTACCTGGGCAGCGCGTCGCCGCGGCGCCTGGAGCTGTCCAACGACGCTGACTTCGACCGCGTTGACGCCGTGCGCGCCTCCTGTGACGCGATCCTTGTGGGCGCCGCGACCGTGCGCAACGACAACCCGCGTCTACTGGTGCGCTCGCAGAACCGCCGCGCGGCGCGGACCGCGCGAGGGCTGCCGCCGTCCCCGATCAAGGTCACCGTGACAGAGCGCGTCGAACTTGATCCGCACGCGGACTTCTTCACCACGGGCGACGCCGAGAAGCTCGTCTACTGCGTGAGCCCACGCGTCGGCGACGCCCGCACGCGGCTCGGAGAGGTGGCGACCGTGGTCGACGGCGGCCAACGGGTCAAGATGCGGCGCCTCAGCGAAGACCTCGGAGCCCGTGGCGTGCACCGGCTGATGGTCGAGGGCGGCGGCAAGGTGCACACCCAGTTCCTTACGGACAACCTCGCCGATGAGCTGCAGTTGGTCGTCGCACCATTCTTCGTGGGGGACTCCCGCGCGACCAGGTTCGTCAGTGACGGACATTTCCCGTTCAATCCCGGCCGGCGCGCGACGCTCGCCGAGGTCCGCCAGATCGGCGACGTCGTGCTGCTGCGCTACGCGCTCTCGAACCGGTTTGACACAGGCTGACAGCTAGCCGGGCAGCGCCAGCAGGTCGGCGTGGTCGACGATGACCTCGAGCTCCCCGGCTGCTGCCTGCGCCAGGCGCCGGTGCGTGTAGACCTCGACCTCGACCTCGGCCTCGGCCTCGGCGGACAGCTCCGGCAGCTGTTCGCATGCGGCGTGCACCCAGCCCGCAAACCAGACCTCCGCCAGCTCGGCGTGTGAAGCGCCGAGCCGCCACGGACTGGATCGGACGAGGATCTCGGCTCCGAGTCGCCCGAGCCGCTCGGCGGCAGCCGCGACGGCGTCGGGTCCGAGCAGCCGGCCGCGCGGCGTCAGGCGGCGCTGGTGGTCGTTGAATGCGGCAGCCACGCGGCCGTCGAGGGGATCGGCTGGGGTCAGGTCGACCCGACCGACCACCGACAGGGCCAGCAGGATCGGACAGCCCGCGCCGGCACAGGCCGAGACCAACCCGGCGAGCTCGTCCTCGGTAAGCATGTCCAGCAGCGCCGATGCAGTGATCAGCGTGGCGCCCGTCAGGTCGTCGTGCCGTAGCCGGGTGATGTCGGACTGCTGTGTCTCGAAGGTAACCGCGGCTCCGTCGGCGGCTGCCCCTGGGAGGTCGGCGAGCGCCAGCAGGTCTGTGTCCCGGTCATGCACGATCCAGTGCTGCTGTCCGGGCAACAGCGGCGCGAGCCACCGTCCCATCGATCCGGTGCCACCCCCGAGGTCGTGGATCACCCAGCGACCGATGGCCGGCGGACTGAGGTGTTCCGCGAGCTCGCGCGACCGGGCCGCGGCGTCGGCGGGCTCGCGCAACGCGAGCCAGTCATCGCGGACGCGGACGACGTGATCGCTCATCGCGACGCCTCCGTCAGGACCGCTGCGAGGTCTGCTGCGGTGCCCGACCAGTCGGGCAGCGACTCGCGCCGCTCGACCGCGGCCCTCCGCAGCCGTGCTCTGAGCTGCGCGTCGCCGAGCCAGGACCGCAGCGCCGCCGCGAGTGCCCCGGCGTCATCAGGCGCAACCAGCAACCCCGGCCGGATCCCGTCGGTGCCGTGACCGAGGGCCTCGGTCACTCCGCCGACATCGGCGGCGATCACCGGCAGGCCACGCGCCAGCGCCTCGGTCACGACCATGCCATAGGTCTCGGCACGTGACGCCAGCACCATCGCGTCGGCGGCGGCGTAGCTGCGATCGAGCTCGGCTCCGCTCCGCGGTCCCGGAAACTGCACGCGGTCACCAAGGCCGCCGGCCGCCGAGCTGCGACGAACCGCGTCGACAAAGGCCGGGTCTCGGTCCAGCCGGCCGACGCAAACACAGCTCCAGCTCAGGTCCGAGATCCCGCTCAGCGCGTCGACCAGCACGTCGTGGCCCTTGTCGAAGGTGACCGCCGCGACGCACAGCAGCGCATCGCCGGTGGCCGTCCCGGACGCGAGCTCCGCAGGGTCGACGCCAGGGTGAGCAACGTGCACGCGGTCGGCGGGCAGCGCGTACAGCTCGAGCAGCCTGCTGCGGGCCCATGCGCTCGTCGTCACGACGGCGGCGGCGGCCGACAGCACCGCGCCCTCTCGCGTGCGAGCGGCGTCATCCGGCGGGCGGTCGCCGAGCGGCATGTGGACGAGGACGACCAGGCGCAGCCGGCTCGCTTCGGGCACGAGCACCTCGGGCGCCGTCGAGGCGATCAGCCCGTCGAGCAGCGCCACGGCCCCGTCGGGGATCGCATGGACAACGCCTGCGAGCGCGGCGAACGCCGTCGCGTTCGGGCGGTCCCAGAAGCCGGCGACGGCGTGCTCGTGGAGCGACCAGTCGAGCGCCGCGAGCCCGGTGCAGGCTCGGCGGTCATAGATGTTGCCTCCGCTCGGCCGGGCGGGGTCGTCGATGCCGTCCGGCAGGACGGCGTGGACCGTCGTCACAGCCGGCGCTCGTAGCTTGCCCAGGCGATGTGCGACTCGTGCAGCGTCACCACGAGCCCGTCGAGCTCGCGAGCGCCCTCACCCAGAGCCCCGGCCGCGATGCGCTGCACAAGCCGGTCGGCGATGACCTTGGCCAGCGCCTCGGTCGAGGTGTTCATGCCGGCGAAGGCGTCGTCGTCATCTAGGTTGCGGTAGTTGAGCTCGGCGAGCACGGCGTGCAGCTCCTCGGATGCGCGACCGATGTCGACGACGATGTTGTCGGCGTCGAGCTCCACGCGGCGAAACGTGGCGTCGACGACGTACGTCGCACCGTGGAGCCGCTGCGCGGGCCCGAACACCTCGCCGTCGAAGCTGTGGGCGATCATCATGTGGTCGCGGACGGTCACGCTGAACAAGGGCTACTCCCCGTCGTAGGTGATTGTGTGGCAGAGGGCTGCCAGACTTCCCGTCGACAGCCGGGCCATCACGTCGGGAAGCTCGGAGAAGTGGGACTGTCCCGTCACGAGCGCGTCGAAGGCGGGGTCGCGCAGCAGCTGCAGTGCGAGCGTCAAGCGGTCGGCCGTCGTGCGGCGCCCGGCACGCGCGGGGGAGACCGTCCCGACCTGACTGGCGCGGATGCCGAGGCGACTCGAGTGAAACGCGCCGCCCAGCGACAGCCGGACCTCGTCGTCGCCGTACCAGCTGAGTTCGATCACCGTGCCCTCCGGCGCGAGCAGCTCGAGTGACCGCTGCAGCCCCGCGGACGTGGCGCTGGCATGAATCACCAGGTCGCGACCGCCGGGGGCGTCGGCAGGCAGCGCGAACTCGACGCCGAGCGCGGCGGCGACCTCGGCGCGGCCGGGATCGACGTCGACGAGCGTGACCTCGACGGCCGGAAACCGGCTCAGCAGGCGCGCAACACAGCAGCCGACCATGCCGGCGCCGACGACGGCAACCCGATCGCCTAGCAGCGGGCCCGCGTCCCACAGCGCGTTGACGGCGGTCTCGACGGTGCCCGCGAGTACGGCGCGAGTGGGTGGCACGTCATCTGGCACGACCGTGACCGCGCGCGCCGGGACGACGTAGGCGCTCTGGTGCGGGTACAGGCAGAAGACCGTGCGGCCGTGCAGGTCCTCGGGTCCCTGCTCCACGGCGCCGACGTTGAGGTAGCCGTACTTGACCGGGGCCGGGAAGTCCCCCTCCTGAAATGGCGCGCGCATCGCGGCGTACTGACCCGGCGGCACGCCGCCGCGGAACACGAGCGTCTCGGTACCGCGACTGACCCCTGACCGGAGGGTGCGAACCATGACCTCGTCGCGGCCCGGTTCGGGTAGCGTCACCGGCCGGATCTCACCGATGCCGGGCGCACGCAGCCAGAAAGCGTGCGCCTCGGTCTCACTCGACATGCCTTACATGATGACCGGCGCGGGGGCTGTGGTGGCGATCGTGGACGCCGGCGTGGGCGCGGATGCGCGCCTCGACTGCGTCGGGGTCACCGGGTGTGATCAGCGGCCGCACGGCGCGCCCGAGGTCGAGCACGAGCCCTCGCCGCTTCGACGGGCGGCGAAGCTCGAGGCTCGCCCAAGAACGCGGGTTCGCGGCCCCCACAGGCGGGCCCTTCCGCGCGCAAGTCCGAGCTTGACCTGGCGCACCGCGCGGATCCGGTCGTAGGGGATTCGCTTCGTGCCCCACGGAAAGCAGTAGCCGCGGATGACCAGGTGCTCGGGGGTGCATTCGATCCACCGATCGCGGTATTCAGCAGTCATCGGTACTCCTTCGTCGCCGTGTCGCGGGCCCCAGCCCGTCGCGGCATTTCTGTCAAGATCATCTTGACAACGCTCTTCGAAGACATCCGTCAGGCCGCGCAGCAGCGGTTCGGCCGCGCGGTGCGCGCGACGACCCCGAGGATCTGCAGATTGCTCGGCGTGCAGTGGACCTGATCGAGCAGCGGTCGCGGCACGACGGGGACGCGGCAGCGGCGGATTTCGACGAGACGATGAAATCCAAGCTGCCCGTCGACGAGCTCGCCTCGACCTGGCAGCAGATCGTCGCCAACGCCGGCGAGGTCACCGCAACGGGACGTCCGACGATCGTCGGCAGGTGCCCGTATCGGGTCTGCGACGTCCCGCTCGTGTTCGAGCACGGCCCGATGCGCGCGCGGGTGAGCTTCAACCGAGCCGGCGCGATCAGTGGCCTGTTGATCACCCTGCCGGAGTAGTCAGTCAGTTCACGGAGAAGGGAGCACCCCATGGCTAAGGTCCTCGTCGTCAACCACGTCACGCTCGACGGCGTCATGCAGGCGCCCGCGCGTCCCGACGAGGACACCCGGGACGGGTTTGCGCACGGCGGCTGGGCGATGGCGCGCAACGACGAGCTGATGGCAGCCAAGATCGGCGAGCGGATGAGCGGCGAGCGCGCGTTCCTGTTCGGCCGGCGCACGTATGAGGACTTCTACGCCGTCTGGCCCAACCGACCGGGGAACCCGTTCTCCGAGGCGCTGACGAACACGCCCAAGTA
>Ga0335072_10015509_pt1 | contig 10818 bp, 8 predicted proteins | sample Lox_Sample_21_FD_206725 | JGI IMG/M metagenome (GOLD analysis project Ga0335072, IMG submission 206725) | Soil microbial communities from Loxahatchee National Wildlife Refuge, Florida, United States - Lox_Sample_2.1 | ecosystem: Environmental > Terrestrial > Soil > Wetlands | place: USA: Florida... | reverse complement strand
ATTGGCTCGCCGTCGGCGTACAGAGTGAAGGCCTCGGTGGCGCTGATGTGCACCTCGCGGCCGTGGACCACGGAGACCTCGCGGTAACGCAGATGCCGGCCGCTGAAGACGGTTGGGGCGAGGCGCAGGAAGCGAAGCTTCGGCATGTCCTCGATGATGACCACGTCGAGCAGGCCGTCGGTCAGCGAGGCGTCCGGGGCCAGTCGCATCCCGCCACCGAACTGCCTCGAGTTGGCGGTTGCGACCGAGTACCCGGTGAACCGCCGGGCCTCACCGCCGTCGATCGCGACCTCGAACTCGGCCGCGCGCCAGCCCGGCAGCGCTCTCAGGAGTGCTAATCCGTAGACCGGGCTCCCGCGCACGATAGTCGTGTCGTTGGCGATCCGGTTGACCACCGAGTCGAATCCGCAGGAGGCGATGCCGGTGAACGACCGCCCGTCGGCCTCCCCAAGGTCCAGCTCCCGCTCGACTCCGGAGGCCAGGACGGCACACGCCGCGACGGGCTTCAAGGGGATCCCCAGCACCCGGCACAGGTCGTTTCCCCGCCCGCCGGGCAAGATGCCCACGACCCCGTCCGTGTGCTTCAAGGCGCCTGCCACTGCGCTGATCAGCCCGTCGCCGCCGAACGCCACCGCCACCTCGCCGACGGCCGCCGCCTCCAGCGCGAGCTCGCGGGCGTGCTCGAGGCTCTTCGTGTACTCGAAGCGCTGCTCGACGCCACGTGCCCGCAACTCGGCCTGGACCTGCGGCAGCGCGCGAGCCGGACGGCCCCCGCCGGCCACGGGGTTGACGATCAGGGCGAGCTTTCGCACGGTCTCATGATGCCTCACGCTCTTTGCTACGGTTCCTCCGGCATGGCGCTCAGCCTCGACCTTCGACTTCTTCTCCTCCCCCCTCGGGGGGAATAGCGCGTGGGCGGCCGCACGTAGCCGCGAGACCAGCACCGAGAAGAACCCGGGAGAAGCCGAAGGCTTCTCCTTAAGGGAAATTCCCACCGAAGGTCATGAGCTCGAGAACGGGGTTCGGGAATTTCCCCAAGTTCGAGCCACAGAGGAGTGACATGACAAAGCCCGAGGACCCCAACCGAGTAATCGTCTTCGACACGACGCTGCGTGACGGCGAGCAGTCGCCGGGCATCTCGTTGAACACGCAGGAGAAGCTCGAGATCGCCCAGCAGCTGGCCCGGCTCGGCGTGGACGTGATCGAGGCCGGCTTCCCGATCACCTCGCCGGGTGACTTCGAGGCCGTCCAGGAGATCTCGCGCACCGTCGAAGGACCGGTGATCACCGGTCTGGCCCGCACTCACGTGGCCGATATCGACGCGGCATATAACGCCGTGAAGGACTCCGCCCGGCCGCGCATCCACACGTTCATCTCCACGTCGGACATCCACATCGAGTACCAGCTGCAGACCACGCGCGAGGATGTCAAGGGGCAGGCCCGCGCGGCCGTCGCGCACGCCAGGCAGTACGTCGAGGACGTCGAGTTCTCACCGATGGACGCCACGCGCGCCGACATCGAGTACACGGCGGAGGTGTGCCAGATCGCGATCGACGAAGGGGCGACCACGATCAACATCCCTGACACCGTCGGCTACACGATGCCGCACGAGTTCACGGCGTATCTGGAGAAGCTGTACGAGCTGATTCCGGATCTGCGAAACGTGACCCTGAGCGTTCACTGTCACGACGATCTGGGGCTGGCGGTGGCCAACTCGTTCGCGGGGCTGCTGGCCGGCGCGCGCCAGGTTGAATGCGCGATCAACGGGATCGGCGAGCGTGCCGGCAACGCCTCACTCGAGGAGATCGTGATGCTGCTACACACGCGCGAGCCCGACATCGGCCTTCGCACCGGCATCGTCACGAAGGAGATCGCGCGCAGTTCACGGATGGTCTCGAGACTGACCGGCTACCCGGTGCAGCCCAACAAGGCGGTGGTCGGGCGCAACGCGTTCGCACACGAGTCGGGGATCCACCAGGATGGCGTGCTCAAGGAGCGGACCACCTACGAGATCATGGACGCCACCATGGTGGGGCTCGAGGCCAACTCGATCGTGCTCGGCAAGCACTCAGGCCGTCATGCCCTCCAGCAGGCGCTGTCAGAACTCGGCATCGAGCTCACAGGCCAGGGTCTCAACACCGCGTTCAAGCGCTTCAAGGAGATCGCGGACAAGAAGAAGCAGGTGACGGCGATGGACCTCGAGGCGCTGGTCACGGACGAGCTGCGCGAAGAGCTTGCGGCCTACCAACTCGAATGGTTCGACGTCGAGGCCTCGACGCGCCGGCCGCCGCACGCCACGGTGGGGATTCGCACGCCTGAGGGCGAGGAGGTCACCGGGTCATTCACCGGCGACGGTCCCGTGGATGCGATCTTCCGCGCGATCAACGCCGCCACCGGCGCCGACGCGCGGCTACGAGAGTTCCGGGTCGACGCGGTGACGGGCGGTCAGGATGCGCTCGGCGAAACCTCGGTGGTGCTCGAGATGGGCGGCGTCACCGGCTCGGGTCAGGGCGTCTCGACGGACATTCTCGAGGCGGCCGGGCGCGCCTACGTGCGCGCCCTGTCGAACGCGATCCGCCGGCGCGAGAGAGCCGATTTGTCGGCGGCGCCTGGCGGCGGCGCCTCAGCCGATTTGTCGGCGGCGCCTGGCGGCGGCGCCTCAGCCGATTTGTCGGCGGCGCCTGGCGGCGGCGCCTCAGCCGATTTGTCGGCGGCGCCTGGCGGCGGCGCCTCAGCGGATTTGTCGGCGGCGCCTGGCGGCGGCGCCTCAGCCGATTTGTCGGCGGCGCCTGGCGGCGGCGCCTCAGCGGATTTGTCGGCGGCGCCTGACGGCGGCGCCTCAGGGGATTTATCGGCGGCGCCTGACGGCGGCGCCTTCATGGCCGAGGCCGAGGCAGCGACGGCTGCGGCGGCGTCGGAGTCACCCGTGCGGACCCCATGACGAACTTGAGGCCCTGCCGGTAGGCCGCCGCCAGCACCGGGCCCCGGGGCTCGCGGTCCATGAAGTTAGTTCCCATCAGCTCGACGCATTCGGCGTTCGGGGCGAGCATCTGAACCATCGCGCCCCGGCGGCGGAGCACGAGCGACTCAACCGAGACCGCCGTGCGCGACACCCCGCGGACCACGGCGAGCACGCCATTTGAGCCCGGGATGCTCGCGGTCGGGTTCAGGCACAGCACGTGGGTGTCGCGGCCGGCCGGGGCGGCGTCGAGGTTGGTTGGGCTCCATACGCCGCCGTCGACGTACTCGCGTCCGCCGATCGTGACCGGGGCAAACAGCCACGGGACGCAGCAGGAGGCCGCCACCGCTTCGGCGACACGAGCGCGCGGCGCTCCGGGTCTCCCGAACATCACCCGGCGGCCGCTGCGCTTGTCCACCGTCGCGATCCGCAGCCGGCCGTCGAAGCGCGGGTCGAGTCGCTCGATGCTCTGGCGCAGGTCGGTCAGCGTGTCAGACGGCTGCGGCAGACGGCGCAGCAGCAGCGCGCGCGCCACCGCGCCTCCGGGGGCGGCCAGCCCGAGCGCGAGCGGCGCGAACGTGGCGCCGGCGGCGAGGGCCACGGACCCCATCCGCCGGGCGGCGGCGAGGCCGGCCGCGGCGAGGCCGTCGACCGGGCGCGCGCCGTTCGCCACCTCGATCTCCTCGCTCTCGACCGTCGAGGGGCGGCGGGGCGACTGTCCGGCGATGAGGTGGGCGGCCACGATCGAGCCCGCGGACGTACCCACGTAGTAGTCGCAGTCGCGCAGGTCGAAGCCGGTTGCGTCCTCGATCCCGGCCAGGACGCCCATCATCCAGGCTTCGCCGAGGACGCCGCCCGCGCCCAGCACGAGCACGTCGGGGCGTGATCGCATCATCGGCCCCAGGCTACCCAGCCGGCCGCGACAGTCCGTGTATGTGATAGCGTACGAACGTATGTCGACGAGTGCGCCGGCGCATGACACCGGAACCGGCATCGGGCAGAGGGTCCGCGCCCTGCGCGAGGCGATGGATCTGTCGCTGCGCGATCTGGCCGAGCGCTCCGGCGTGAGTGCGCCAATGCTCTCGCAGGTGGAGCGGGGCGAGACCAGCCCCACCCTGCACGTGGCCACGCGCATCGCCGCCGGGCTCGAGCTGCGGCTCTCGCAGCTGCTGCGCCTCGACGAGGACGGTGCGGTGACCGTCGTGCGCGCCGGCGAGCGCCGCAAGGGGCCGGCCCGGGTCGCCGGTCACGGCTACGAGATCCTCACCCCGCCGCTGCCCGGCCAGCGCGCCGAGCTCTCGCGCCACACGCTGGCCCCGGGAGCGGTCACGGGCGGTCCCGGCGATCCGCCGATGCACGAGCCGGGCAGCCGCGAGACGGCGCTCGTCGAGCGCGGCACGGTCGTCCTGCACTACGACGGCCAGCGCTACGAGCTGCTCGATGGCGACTGCGTCACGTTCGACGCGGACCTGAATCATCATTTTGAAAATCCAGGCCCTGACGAGGCCGTGCTCTTGGCGGTGCTCAGCGCCGGCCTGAGGAGGAGCTGATGCCGAAGACGTTGTTCGACAAGATCTGGGATGACCACGAGGTCCAGCGCGGCCTGCTCTACATCGACCTGCACCTGGTGCACGAGGTGACGAGCCCGCAGGCCTTCGACGGGCTGCGCCTCGCCGGGCGCCCGGTGCGCCGGCCCGACCGGACGTTGGCCACGGCCGACCACAACGTCCCCACCGACGGCACGCCGGTGGCGGCCCGGATCCGCGACGAGCTGTCGCGCAAGCAGGTCGAGGCGCTCGAGCGAAACTGCGAGGAGTTCGGGATCCCGCTGTACTCACTGGGGTCAGACCGGCAGGGGATCGTCCACATCATCGGCCCTGAGCTGGGCGTGACCCAGCCCGGGATGACGATCGTCTGCGGCGATTCGCACACGGCCACCCACGGCGCCTTCGGCGCGCTGGCGTTCGGGATCGGCACGAGCGAGGTCGAGCACGTGCTCGCCACCCAGTGCCTCGTGCAGTCAAAGCCGCGCTCGATGCGGATCCTCTATCGCGGCTCGCTCGGCTTCGGGGTCACGGCCAAGGACCTGATCCTGGCCACGATCGGGCAGATGGGCGTGGACGGCGCGACCGGCCACGTGGTCGAGTACGCCGGGGAGGCGATCGAGAGTCTGTCGATGGAGGGCCGCATGACCGTCTGCAACATGACGATCGAGGGGGGCGGCCGCGCCGGCATGGTCGCGCCCGACGAGACCACGTTTGAGTGGGTGATCGGTCGGCCGGGCGCCCCCGCTGAGGTGCCGGCGGAGTGGCGTGAGCTGCGCACGGAGGACGGGGCGACGTTCGAGAAGGAGGTCGAGGTCGATGCCTCCGCGCTGAGCCCCATGGTCACCTGGGGCACCAATCCCGGGATGGTCGTGCCCGTGACCGACGCGGTGCCCGAGCCCCAGTCCGACCAGGACGAGCGTGCGCTCGACTACATGGGGCTCGAGCCCGGCACCCCGATCGAGGAGATCACACTCGACCGGGTGTTCATCGGCTCGTGCACGAACGCGCGGATAGGCGACCTGCGCGCGGCCGCCGCGGTCGCCGACGGCCGGAAGGTGGCCGAGGGGGTCTACGCGATGGTCGTCCCCGGCTCCCAACAGGTCAAGGCCGAGGCCGAGAAGGAGGGCCTCGACGACGTGTTCAGGCGCGCCGGCTTCGACTGGCGGGGCGCCGGCTGCTCGATGTGCCTGGGCATGAACCCCGACATCGCGGCGCCGCGGGAGCGGGTCGCGTCGACGTCGAACCGCAACTTCGAGGGGCGCCAGGGGCGAGGGGCGAGGTCGCATCTCGTCTCGCCACAGATGGCGGCGGCGGCGGCGATCGAGGGCCGTTTCGTCGACATTAGGAGCTGGTCGTGAAAGCCATCGAAACGATCACCGGCCGCGTGTCGGTGCTGAACCGCGACGACGTCGACACCGACCAGATCATCCCCAAGCAGTTCCTGAAGAGGATCGAGCGGACCGGGTTCGGCGAGTTCCTGTTCTACGACTGGGCCCAGGAGCCGGGGTGGGAGCTGCCGCGCAACCCGATCCTCGTCGCCGGGCGCAACTTCGGATGCGGCTCGAGCCGCGAGCACGCTCCGTGGGCGCTCGAGGACTACGGGTTCCGGGCCATCGTCGCGCCGAGCTTCGCCGACATCTTCCGCTCCAACTGCACCAAGATCGGCCTGTTGCCGGTCCAGCTGACCGCCGAGGAGTGCGCGTCGATCCGCGAGGCGGGAGAGGCTCAGGTCGACCTCGCGGCGCAGGAGGTGCGCTGGCCGGGCGGAACGGCGAGCTTCGACATCGACCCCGACACCAAGCACCGGCTGCTGAACGGCCTCGACGACATCGGGCAGACGCTGGCGGTGCAGGACGCGATCGTCGGCTACGAACGCGACCGTGAGCGTTCCGGTCCGGTGACGACCGCGCTGGCATGACCGCCTCCCGAGATTGGGATGCGGCGACCTACGACCGCGTCTCGGATCCACAGCTGGGCTGGGCCCGAGAGCAGCTCGAGCGGCTCCAACTGCACGGCGATGAGGTGGTGCTCGACGCCGGGTGCGGCTCGGGACGGGTCACGGCGCTGCTGGCCGATCTCGTCCCGCGCGGCCGCGTCTATGCGGTCGATGTGGCGCCGTCGATGGCGGCGCACGCCCGCGAGGCGCTGGGCGACCGAGCGACGGTGTTCTGTCAGGACCTCGTCGAGCTCGACCTGCCCGAGCCCGTCGACGCGATCTTCTCGAACGCCACCTTCCACTGGATCGACGACCACGATGCGCTGTTCGCGGCCCTGCACCGCACGCTGAAGCCCCGAGCGCAGCTCGTGGCTCAGTGCGGCGGGCGCGGCAACATCGACGCGTTCCGGACGCTGGCGGATCGGATCGCCGGCGAGGAGCCGTTCCACGAGTACTTCACCGACTGGCGAGGCCCCTGGAACTACGCCACCGACGCCGACACCGCCACGCGGTTGCAGCGGGCGGGGTTCGCCGACGTCGCGTGCTGGCTCGAGCCCAAGTCGGTCACGCCCGAGGATCCACGCTCGTTCATCCAGACCGTGTGCCTGGTCCGGCACCTCGACCCGCTCCCGGCCGAGCTCCGGGAGCCGTTCGTCGACCGTGTGCTCGAGCGCTCAGGCCGGCCGTTCGTGCTCGAGTACGTGCGGCTGAATATGACCGCTCGCCGACCGCGTAACTGAGACCGAGACGGCCGCCGCCCGGGCGCGGGCCCGGGCGGCGACGTTTCTCAGCTCGGCTCAGCGGCGATTGTGCTCCTGGCGGAAGCCCGCGAGCGCCGCCACCAACCGCGCCCCGTCGGGAGATCCGAGCCCGCTGGCCAGGTCGTAGCCGCGCGTGGCGTTGTACCCCGGGACGGTCATCGTCTTGCCGGTGCTCGGCTGGACGAAGGTCACCGTGTTGTTCCCATGGGTGATGTCGTCCATCCCGGAGAACGGCGAGTCGCCGAGGCGGTACAGCGAGGGATTGAGCAGGCCGAGATCGTGGCGTGCGGCCTGATCGGCGATGGCCACGATTCCGGAGAACAGCGGCGATGCCTCGCTCGTACCGCAGAACTCGTACCAGCCGGCTGGAACCGGACTGAAGCTCAGGTACACGTTCACCGCGCCCGAGCAGGCCGCGCTCAGGGCGACGTCCGGGATGCCGCGCCGTCCACCGACGACGTAGCGGACCCCGTCCTGGTAGAAGGGCCGGCCGAACACCGACGACAGGCCGCCGCCGCCCGCGGTCGGCGGGGTGGTGCCGAACAGTGGCAGCGCCGGGTCGTTCCACACGCTGTCCGGGGCGATGCGGTTGCCGTTCTCGTCGAGCTGTAGCCGGGTGCCGCCGACGCCGGTAACGAGTGGGTCGCTGGCCGGCCAGTTGACCGCCGGGAATGGATACAGGTCGGTCCCGTCGAGCTGATAGTCGGCGGCGCCCGTGTCCCCTGAGGAGGCCAGCACGGTGATGCCATGCGCCAGCGCGTTGAAATACGCCGAGCGCTGGCTGAGGAGCTGCTGCGAGCTGGAGAACGTCTGCTCGGTGGCGCCGAAGCTCTGCGTGATGACGTCCCCCATGTGCCGGTCGATCACGTAGTTCTCAGCCTCGACGATCTGGGGGAACCCGGTGATGCCCTCGGTCTCGGCCGCCGGCGTTTCCACCAGCAGGATGTTCGCGCCGGGCGCCATGGCGTGGGCCCATTGGACGTCGAGCGACGTCTCCTCCGCCCAACCCAGTGCGGCGGGGTCGTTCGGGTTGACCGGTCCGTCGGGGGTGGCGATGGTGAACGACGGCGGCGCCGGGATGCCGTACGTGCTGTCGAACGTGGCCAGATCGCTCTGGATCGTCGGTGACCCGAACGCGTCGACGATCATGATCGTCTTGCCCGCGCCGGTCAGACCCGCGTTGTACAGCGGTTGCATGTCATAGGCCTGCCGGATCTGGCTTGGCCCGTAGCACTCCACGCCGAGTGCCGATTGACACTGCGCAATCGTGGGCGGCTGCGCGAACCGCTCCGGGAACATGATGTGGTCGGGCTCGGCCGACGCACTCCCGGCGGCGATGCCGAGCGCTAGGAGCGCACCTACGAGCACGCCGCTACCTCGTATCCGCATACGAGTCTCCTTCCCCTCAATCAGGACGACCGCGGCGGGCGGTCATCCGGTTGCCGTGGCGGCGGGCATTCAATCACCTGGGCAGCCCGCCGATCATGCGGACGCGGTCAGAATGCAGACCGCACCTTTGGCAAGACGATCCGTGCCGAGCGGACCGGACCGCGTGTGCCTGACCTTAAGGCAGCGCTCTCTGGGTGGGCGCGAGCCCGTGCTCGTAGGCGAAGATCACCGCTTGGACCCGGTCGCGCAGCCCCAGCTTCATCAAGATCCGCTTCACGTGGGTCTTGACCGTCGACTCCTCGATCACGAGCTCGGTCGCGATCTCGGCGTTCGACAGCCCGGCGGCGAGGAGGTGGAGCACCTCGCGCTCGCGCGGCGTCAGCTCCTCGATGCTGACCCCGGCCACGTCGGGAGCGGGCTGGTGAGCCATGCGGTCGATCACGCGGCGGGTGACCGACGGCGACAGTAGCGACTCCCCGGCGGCGATCGTGTGGACCGCCCGGATCAGATCCTCGGGACGGGTGCGCTTGAGCAGGAAACCCGAGGCGCCGGCGCGCAGCCCGCCGAAGATGTAGTCGTCCTCCTCGAAGGTGGTGAGGATCAGGATCCGCACTTTCGTGCCGGCCCGTCCGGCGCCGGCCAACTGACGGGTCGCCTCGATCCCGTCGAGGTCGGGCATCTGGACGTCCATCAGCACGACGTCGGGCTCGCGCCGCCGGCTCAGCGCGATCGCCTCTCGGCCGGTCGAGGCCTGGCCGACGACCTCGATGTCTCCGTCGCTCTCGAGCACGGCGGTGAGGCCGGCGCGCATCAGGTGATCGTCGTCGGCGATCAGGACCGTGGTCGTCACTGCTCGGCTCCGTAGGGCAGGCGGGCGTGGACGTGGAAGCCTCCGTTGACGCGACCGGCCTCGAACTCGCCGCCGATCAGCGCCGCCCGCTCGCGCATGCCGACGAGCCCGTGGCCCCCGTTGCCATTGGCGCGCTTGGACCGGTCGCCATCAGACGCGTCCAGGGCGTTGGAGATCGTCATGTCGAGTGCGCGATCGCCGTAGGCAAGCTCGACCTCGGCACCGCCGGTGCCGTGGCGTGCGCTGTTGGTGAGCGCCTCCTGGAGGATGCGGTACGCGGTCCGGTCGACGGCGCCGTGCAGCGGCCTACGGTTGCCGTTCGTGACCACGGTCACTGCCAGCCCGGCGGCGCCCAGCTGCTCCACGAGCGAGTCGAGCGCGGCCAGTCCGGCGGGCGGCTCGACGTGGTCCGTGGCGGGCCCGTCCTCGCGGAGCGAGTGAACGATCTGGTCGATATCCGCGACGGTGCTGTGGGCGACGTCCTCGATCGTCTCGAGCGCAGCCCGCGCGCGGTCGGGGTCGGCGGTCTGCCACAGCCGGGCCGCGCCGGCCTGGACCGCGATCACGTTGATCGCGTGCGCGGCCGAGTCGTGCAGGTCGCGCGCGATCCGTGCGCGTTCTTCGGCCACGGCCAGGCGACGATCCTGGATGGCGTCGCGCTCGGCGCGGACCGCCCGCTGCTCTAGTTCGGCCAGCTGCTGGCGCCGCAGGCGGCTCCACTCGCCGGCGAACCACGCGACGCCCCACACGAGTGCCCCGGTGGCGAGCTGGACCTCCGGCAGCTGGCCGTGGCCGAGCCCGAATGCGGTGATGTGCACACAGAACATGACGATCACGGTGGCGACGATCCGGTGCGTCGACCGGGGCGCGCCGTCGCGACTCCTCGCCACCAGGTAGAGCGCGATCGTGGGGCCAACGGGCGGTCCGCCCGGATACCCGCGCGCCATCAGCGCGGCGCTCGCCGCCGTCGTGAACGTGAATACGGCGAGCGGCGCCCGCCGCCACCAGAACAGCGGCAGCGATGCGCAGCCGGCGAGCACGACTCCGATCGCGTCGAGCTGATGGGTGACGTTGCCGCTGCTGCCAAGCCCGTGGATGAGGACGGCGAGCGTGAGGCCGTAGGCGGCGAGCGCGACAGCCCCGTCGATGAGGCGCCGCCGCCGGCCGCCGACTTCATCCCCGAGGGGCTGCGATAAGGCGCCGCCGTCTCGGTCCAAAATCGGCCGCGGCCCTCGCCACTCGGTCGACGGCTCAGCGTCCAGTTCTCCGTTCACGGCGAATTCAGCGTACCGGCGCGCGGGCCCGCGATCGTCCCCCTCCAGGAGGATCCCGCCGGGCGACGGTTCGACCGCTCCGCGCCGTCCGTAGGGCTCCGT
>Ga0335072_10015507_pt1 | contig 10819 bp, 6 predicted proteins | sample Lox_Sample_21_FD_206725 | JGI IMG/M metagenome (GOLD analysis project Ga0335072, IMG submission 206725) | Soil microbial communities from Loxahatchee National Wildlife Refuge, Florida, United States - Lox_Sample_2.1 | ecosystem: Environmental > Terrestrial > Soil > Wetlands | place: USA: Florida... | reverse complement strand
GCCTGTTTCGGACGCCTTTATATCCTAGGCGAGATTGTCGATTCACTTTGCCCCAGCCCGCTACAGCAACTCATCGCAAGACTGGCACGCGCTTTTTGCTCTCCGCCAGCGTTCCATTGCAAAGGCCGGAGACCCTTTATGTGCAGAGTAAATCACTGCGACCCCGCATCCCCACTGACGAGAAACTCAAACTCCGGGCGATTGGTATCTCGAGATGTGGTGATGGGATTATCGAGGTGGATTAACTCCTGTTCCCTGTCGTAACGAGGCCAGGATGGGAGACCTTTTCCATTGGGATCGCCCGTTCGCGCGAAATTTGTCCAATAGCTGACCATCTCCTCGCTTAACTCACGATCTTCCGGATGCCAAACCGCTCCCTGCCGCACGTCCAGCGTTCCAAAGACATATTCAAGTTCGTCGGAGTGAAAAGCGTATTTACCGGTGGGATGATTGGCTTCCGGCGGCGCTGGACGATCGAAGCGGTATCGATAGACCGCCGAATCGCCCGTCTTGGACTGAGCCTCTGCCCACTTCCACGTGCCGAGAGCAATAAACGAAGCGGTAGTGAAATCGTCGGCCGACCGTACGGCCTGCTCATCGCTGCCAGCCGGAAATGCCGCCAGAAATTCATCCGCCCGTTTTCCATAATGCTCTACGGCAAATGCCTTCCACTTGGCTGCGGTCATGTCTTTTGAAAGTGTTCCGGCTCTCTCATCGCGATTCCAGCCGATGATTGCGGGCACGTGCGCCTGCCGGCCCGCAGCGTAAGTGTCAGGTACAGGTTCTGTAAGGAACCGCCCGTCGATCACAGGAGAGAAAAAGAGGCCTGGTTTGTTCTTCACCAGATCCATCAGCTTATCGGCAGGCATGCTTCTTAGTTCTGCCAGGTTCTTGACTCCCAGCGAATCGATCCAGGCCTGATCGTGTTGAATCCGGCTCGCGAGCGAGTTCATTGAAAGCGCACCCCCGAAGAATGCGCCACTCTCGCCGATCATTTTCTGGAAGAGGCCGCGGGCTTCGGGAGAGGCGGCCAGGGCGCTCACCGCGAAGGATCCCGCGCTCTCGCCAAAGATGGTTACGTTGCCGGCGTCGCCGCCGAATGCGCCGATGTTGGTCTTGACCCACCGCAACGCTGCAGCCATATCCATAAGGCCATAATTACCGGCATGTCCGTCGCCTTCTTTTGCCAGTTCCTCGCTGGTTAAGAATCCGAAGATTCCAAGCCGGTAGTTGATTGTAACCAGGACCACGCCTTTGGAGACCAGGGCTGAGTTCGTGTAGCGCGGCTCTGAACCTGCACCGGCAAAGAACCCGCCTCCATGGATCCAGACCATCACCGGCAGTCTGTCTTTCGATTTCGCCGATGCCGGAGTATAGACGTTCAGATAAAGACAGTCTTCTGTCGGGCCGGAATCAAGAAAGATGTAATCGTTCCAGACGTGCCACTGTTCGCAGCGGCCGCCGAACTTTGTTGCGTCGCGAATGCCTTTCCACGCCGACGGAGGCTGTGGCGCCTTCCATCGCAGGTCGCCAATCGGAGGAGCCGCATAAGGAAGCCCGAGGAAAGCTTTCTGCGAGCCATCCATGATCAATTTACCGGCCACTCTGCCCTGCGCCGTTCTTACGACTGGCCGCGACGGTTGGGCGAAAGTGAGGCAGCAATGAACCAGCACACAAAGACTCAACGCTTTCAGAAAGCAGCGGGACTTCTTCCCCATTGCGAATGCTCCTTGATTTCCGCTCACATCGGCACACAGAAGGTACCAGCCGTTCCTCGTTTCAGCCCTTGCGTATCGTCTCTTTCACATCTTGCCGAGCCAACTCGAACGCATCGGTTCAATGGACGTCTACCGATCGGTCCTGTTCATAAGCCATGATGTGGAAATAGCCGTCCCAGCCGCTCCATTCCATCGGCGCTGGCAGTTCCGCCATCGGATCCTTGAGATGATTTGCGTAATCCTGCACAAGTTCCCGTGTGTGTTTGACACCGTCCAGCCAGTCACCGCGATACCAGTTCTTCCACTTGCCATATTCGGCCGCAGACATCGCCTGTTGTGTGGTGTCCAGCGCATGCAGCGCATCGTTTGCTTCCGACTCCGCCTTCGCCTTGTTCCCGGCCTCATCGTCCTGCATCGCTCGCGATAAATTGAGCAGCATCCGGTTGCCTTCACGATTGATAGTGATCATCGTAAGAACCTCGGCCTGAAAGTAGCTCCGCCGGCTCTGCTCAACCAGCTTTTCAGCGGCGAGCGCTTTCTCCCAAACCGCATCCCAGCGCGGCTGAGCGCTCTCGCAATCCGCAATCTGGCCGGCAAGGTCCGCGTGCAATGCCCGCATCCGGTTCGACAACAGGCGCGGCTGCGACCATTTGGGAGACTGGCTCGGCATAAAGACAACCTGGTGCTGGCTTAGATTATCGAGAATCATAAGCCGCGCCATCGTCTGATAGAACTGGTCTCCGTCCCAGCGCACAAATTTGTCTTCCATCGGCACAAATTCCTGTGGCCCCGGCTTGCGCACAGTTGGAGCCGCGAAATAATCCTTGTAGACATCGGGCATCGCCTTCGCAGCGTTTGCGCCGAACTCTTCCGTGGCCCATTTGCGGTAATAGACCTCGTCGGCGTCCGGCCCCTGTGACGCGCCTCCCCACGCCATCTCCATTACGGCGCGCGCTGTCATGGCTACTGGCCGTATGTCGCTCGTGTTCAGCAGGAGGAATCCCGTAGCCTGTGCCTTGATGTAACGCCCGATCTGCTCCTGCAGCCGCGCCACGGGAACCATCTCCGAAAGCTGATTGGCAACTCCGTTGAGCATCGCCACATGGATGTACATGCCTTCGCCAGGCTTGAGCGCGCCGCCGTCGAGCATGTCGCCGTAGCCTGTATCCGCCCAGACCCTGGTCACTTCTGGCGGAATCTTGAGATAGCCTTCGCGCATCAGCCGATCGCCTTCCTGCCACAGGTTGGTGATGAACTGCGCGTTTGGATAACGTGCGCGCACAATCTTCATCTGGTCGGCTATGGCATCGCTGATACGCTTGCCCAGCAGCGGATCATTGTCACGCACGCTGGGATCGAGGGCTGCATAGCTTTGGTCCGAGAGCCCGCGCAATCCAACCGACCAGAGGATTTCATCGCCGGGCTTGTAGTCGGCCACCGCGTTTTTCCAGGCATTCTCCAGGATTTCCGGATGTGTGGAGAAATTATATGGAACGTCCTGCGGCCAGCGCGCGGCATTCACGCCAAGAGGAGTGGCATGATGCTGATTCACGATCAATCCTCGCTGCGACGCAGCCAACACCTGTGCATCGTCAGGAAAGATCCATGATCCCGGGACGATCATGTTTCCTTTCAAACGCAGAATTGTCTCGAAAACCTGATCCCATGCCTTCAGCGAAATCCCCGACTGCTCGCCATTGGGTGCAGGCATCCATCCGGTAAGCAGGTCCTCGTCGTTGATAAAGAAGCCCCGGTAGCGAAAGATCGGGCTCGGATAGCTGTGCGTAAAATCAGCGGGAAGTGTGATGGACTTCCGTTTTGCCGGCTCCTTGTCAGTCCACAGATACATCGGATCCGTGCCCAGATACTGTTGCGAGAACTGATAGATGGCGTAGATCGTGCCGCGCATGTCGGAGCCGGTCAGGCACACTACCCGTCCACCAGCCGCTGAAGTTTTGACAGAGAACGCAAATGCTTCGCTGTCGGTGGTGGTCGCGCAGTCAAGGCCTTCGGGCAGGTTTGAGCGCCCGGCAATCAGAATCGCGGTTGAGCCAGCGTCTTTGAGGTCGCTCGTCAGCCTCGGCTTCTGGCCGAAGACTTTTGCGAAGTCCGTGCGCAGGTCTTCCGTTGCGCGTTGCACGGCGCCCGGCTCCTGCGGGCTCTCCACCAGGGTAATCGAGCCATCAATCGTGACAGGCTTACCCTGTGCTGAAACCAGGCAGGCTGCAGTCGAGAACATGATCAGGACAGCCGCGTTGATGAATGTCGAACAGCCGCCGCCAATGGTTCGAAAGAATCGCATCATTGTCCCTCAGAGGATTCGAGGTGCCGGTATCTGCCGTCCGCCAGCTCGAAGAGTAGGAAAATTTCCGTTTCAAACAGGAAGCCGAGGCTCGGGCAGAACGCGGAGAACGAGGAATGCTCGCATGAGTTTTCCCCAACCGATTTCAGTACCTTATAAGGTCTCGGGCGAAACGGCTGGAATGTAAAACACGGTTAGTAACGGTTCAACCCTGATTAATTGCTCTATTTATCAATAAGATAGCTGTCAGATCTTTGCGCCAGCCATGGTCCTTGGCGTCAGAGTATACTTTCGGGAATGGCAGCCTCCAGAACAACCGAGATCCCCAGAGCCTCCATCGAAGCAACCGGCGAGCCATTTGACCCAATTGCGGTCCTGAATGAACTGGACCGGATATTGGAAAGTCGCCATTTCAGAAGCAGTAAACAAGGCAAGCGGTTTCTCCGGTACATTGTTGAACAGACACTCGAAGGAAATGCCGGCTTTCTCAAAGAACGCTTGCTGGGAGCAGCGTTATTCGACCGTGCTCCAGATTACTCCACCGGGGAAGATTCTGTTGTTCGTGTTCAGGCAAACGAGGTACGCAGGCGATTAGACGCTTATCGAGCCGAGGACTCGGCTCAATCATCCATTCTGATCGAGCTTCCCGTCGGTACGTACGCCCCTGTCTTTCGAAAGAATCACCGGCAGGGCGCGAACGCCGAACCGGTTGAAACGATCTCGGTTCCCTCTGGTTTTTGTCGCGAAGAAAAGTCCGATGAACTGCCGGGCGCCTCGGGTGATTCAGACGATCGTGAATCGACCGATCAGAGTCCGACTCACCCGCTGGTTGCGGCGCCGCCTAAAGGAAGATGGCTGTGGCGCTGGATAATCGTAACGGTGTCTGCCGGCCTTTGCTGCGCTGCAATTGCTGCCATTTACGTTTGGCGCACACGAACTGTGGCCAGCAGTTCGCCAGACAGGCTCACGCAGGCATTCTGGGCGCCCGTTCTTTCATCCCCGAACCCTGTCGTGATCTGCCTCGGCAAAACTGTGGTTTACCGGCCGTCAGACGCTCTGTTTGACAAGTACATCAAGTCCCACCCAGCAAGTGCGTTGGTTACTGATAACGACAGGCTGACTCGTGCTTTCCCTTTCAATCCCAACGATACGTTGAAATGGGGTGATCTGATTCAAACCAACTACTATGGCTTCACAGTGGGAACGGTGCGATCGTCAACGGAGTTGGCGAGCTACTTTGCCCAGCAGCACAAAGCCTTCGACATTCGGGTGGGGTCTGAGTCTTCTTTCGCCGAATTACGCAACTCTCCCGCTGTTCTGGTGGGTGCGTTTAACAATCGCTGGACGATGGAGTTGACCTCAGGGCTTCACTTTGCTTTCACCGAGGGGCCCGGCCCTGCCATAAATTCCACGCAACTCATGATCCGTGAGAAAGCACCGTCCAATCGATCCTGGACGTGGCAGAGGATTGACCGCGGGGCCGTGCGCGACTATGGAGTCATAACCCGGCAAATCGATGTGAACACCGGCCAGTCCCTGGTGAGCGTAGCCGGAATCAGTGATGGCGGCACAGAAGCGGCGACTGAAATGGTGACAAAACCAGAGGAACTCGCTCCCATTCTTCAATCGTTGCCTTCGGGATGGGAAAAGAAGAATATTCAGATTTTGATTTCCACTGAAGTCAGAGATGGAGAGGCTGGACGCCCCGCATTGGTCGCCTACTATCTCTGGTAATTCAATCAGCGGCGAAACAGCCACCAGCCAAAGGCCGTATCCCGCGGGCAATGGGCTCTAACAATGATTAGGGCTACAGCGGTTTCGATTCTGCTCCTTACAGAAAACTTGATGCCAAGTGGCGTTTTCCTCAAGAAGACGCCACCTGGCGCGATCTTCAGGTGTCAACGTGTGAATCGAAACCGCTCTAATGACAGCCCCTGGCATGGCAGCCATTCGGAAATCAGAAAGGAACCGTGCTTCGCGGAGGGTGGGGCCGCTATATCTACCCGGTTCCCACGCGCAACGCGAATCCCGGTCCTACCAGCCTGCCCTTTGCGTATGGTTATACGCAGAACTACAACAATGCCGCACAGTCGCCCTTGCGAACGGCCAGAGCATTACCGATACCTATGGCTCCGGAACCGCCGGCGCGAACCGGTATTCGAAGACCTTCATTCAGGGGCCGACGAACTGGAATGCCGATATGTCGCTCTACAAGGTATTTCCGATTACCGGAAGGTACAACCTCCGCTTTAACATGGATGTGTTCAACTTCCTCAACCATCAGGGATGGAACAACCCCAACTCGACCGATGGAACGGAGGCATATTGGCCCGGTGGCGCGTCCGGTGCTACGTCTCACAACGCTGGCCGGCAGATGCAGTTCACGCTGCGATTCGCTTTCTGACCGGCTGATCTGTGCGCATGCACGTCGCCACCGATCTGCTCAAACGGTCCGGCTCTCGGTAAGATGGTTCCGGGAGCCGCGATCAGTCCCACCCAATCCGTGCCGGAAGAGAAAGGGCCGGATCGCGTGCAGCGACTCAAAGGAAACAGATTGAACCGCCTGACACGATTATTTGCTTTCCTTGCGCTGCCAGCACTCCTGTCGCAGACCTGCCTCGCGGGAGATTCCAGCCTCTCCCCGTCTGCGATTCACCTGGAGAACGACCAGCCGGCCTCGCTGCGCTTTTTTGGATCTCGCGACGCGGATCTGTTCACGCGCGAGCTCAATGCATCGTTTCAGGCCGTGCTGACGAAGAACTTTTATGCCGAACCCAGAGACGGCGTTCCGGCGGGATTTGTGAGCGCGTCGTTGCCGGGTTTTCCCTGGGCAGGTACCATGTGGACCCGCGACGGCGGCACATTTATGCGAGAGCTCGTGATGCGTGGCGAGGTCGAACACGCATCGCTGCTTGCAGAGTGCCTGATGCACCTGGTGCAAAAAAATCGGGATGGATTTTTCTCTTTTCCCGAGTACTTCAAAGGCGGGCAGCCGGGCAGCGGTACTGAGATGGACGGCACCACGTCGATCGTCATCGGGATGGTGTTGCTGTGGGAGCGCCTGCCTGACGGGAATCCCACGCGACGAGACATTGAGCAGTTTCTCTTTGGCGCTGCATCGCCGCTGAACGGAATCGAGCTGCCACTGCGGTCGAAGCCTTTGATCGCCGGCAGCGGCGAATTTGGCTGCGGATTAGGCGTTCCCGGGCTCTGCTATAACGTGGTGCAAAACAATCTTGTGCGGCTCGCCCTGATCGCCGCAGCCCGCATGGCAGACGAAAGTGGCGATGTGGCGCGAGCCGCGAGATACCGCAGCTTGGCGGCACGCGTCAGCCATGGCATGGAGAAATATCTGGTCGACAGCACAGGCGCGTGGATCTGGTGCGTCGATGCGACAACCATGAAGCCCGATCCGCAGGTGTTGAATGTCCCAGGGAACAAGGGGGCCGGATCAATCGACGGGGTTGCCTCCATGTATGCCGACGTGCTCGGGTTTGATCCGCTCCTGTCGCCGTGGGCGAAGGACTTTGAGCACAGCGAGAAGACGTTTGAGAAGCTCTATGAAACACCCCTCCGTAAAACAGAGTTCGAAAGGTACGGAATCTGGACGCAATTTGATCTGCTTGCCGCAGGATTGCTCAGCAGCCCATCGTATGGCCAGGGATATGCGATCCAGACGATGCTGCTCCTTGACAAGATCACCATGGCAGGACGTGCGCTTTCCTGGCTGGTCAATGCGACCTACCGTCCAGTTCCTCAATACAGACTTCACCGCGATTCTCGTTATTACTTCTACGAACGCACGTACTCCCCGGATGCTGTGGGAAAGATTCCACTGGATGAAGGGTGCGGGGCACTAAACCTGGTGAATGTTTCTGAGCCATTGAAGATCTCACGCCTCATGCTCGGCGTCGATGACCACTCTCTGAACGAAGTCGATATCCTTCCCAGGATCCCGCCCGGCTGGAAAGGCGTAGAGGCGCACAACTGGCCCATCCGGACGAAGGGCGGCACGGTGCAAGCCAGCATCGACTACAAAAAAACTGCGAGCGGCGCCATGTTCACATTGGTGCTCGCACCCGGGCAGCGGATCGATGACATCAAGGTTCGAATGCCCGTGCGCGAAGGTTTCGTATGGCGAGAAGCAAAGCAGGTGCAGGCGGTGCATTTTGTTACGAAATGACTGCTGCTGCCAGCCAGTGGTGATCTGTGGGCAATCCAATCAGCGAAAGGTTTTCATTTTACGTATATGAAGAGACGAATGTTTCTGCTTCAATCTGGTGCGGGACTCGCGGCAGCCGCGCTGCCTGCGCTAGGGCAGATTTCTGCGAAGAATGGCCGCGATGCGCAGCATGAGGAGTCGAGCGCAACTCTCGCGCGGCACCCCGGGCATCGGCCCATCACACATCCCGGTATCATGCAGACTCGCGCCGATCTCGAATTCATGAAAGCAAAGATTCAGGCTGGTGAAGAGCCTTGGAAGTCTGCATGGGATCTGTGGCTCACAAGTCCTGTTGCATCGCTCGACTTCACCCCCAGGCCTTTTGCACATGTCGTCCGTGGAGCCTATGACGCCGGCGACGAAGGTGGGAAGGAGATTCAGGAGAGCGCGGACGCGGCCAATAACCACGTGATGCAGTGGTACGTAACTCGGGATGAGGCCCACGCCCGCAAGGCGATCGAGATTTTTGACGCCTGGTCGGGAACACTCGCGGATTTTTTTGAAAATGATGCCATGCTGCTGGCGGGATGGACAGGCGGCCAGTTCTGCAACGCGGCAGAGATTCTGCGCGCAACCTATCCCGCGTGGAACACGAAGTCGCAGGAAAGCTTCAAGCGTATGCTGCTCACAGTCTACGTTCCGCTGCTGCGCATGTATTATCCGGAGGCGAATGGCAACTGGGACGCGGCGATCATGTACACATTGCTGGCCATCGGCGTTCACTGCGAAGATCGAGACCTGATGGAGTCGGTTTATCGCCACTTCCGCACCGGCCCGGTCAACAGCGGCATTACCCATTACGTTTATCCGAGCGGGCAGTGCGAGGAGACGTGCAGAGACCAGGGGCACACGCAGCTCGGGCTTAGTTATATGGCAAACACCTGCGTGATTGCGTGGAACCAGGGAGTGGATCTCTTTGGAGAGGCCGACAACCGGCTGGCGCTCGGATTCGAGTATACTGCCCGATTCCTGCTCGGCGAGGACGTGCCTGTGTATGGAAAGATCAGCCAACAGGGCCGCGGAAAATTCAGTGATACCTACCACGTGATCTTGCAGCACTATCGCTATGAGAAACACATGGCGATGCCTTACACAGAGAGAGCCGCCGCGAAGGTGGTGCGTGCGCGCAGCGTGGCAACCATGTTTCGCGGCGACCAGGGCCACGCGCGGCAAGACCTGAAGCCGGCGCCGGAACCGTCGAAGATCGCAATCACTGCTGGAGCGCAGACGACGCCGACGGGCGCGTTGCCGCCAGCAGCGATTGTCGTCACGCCCGGCGAATCGATTCAGGATGCGCTGGACACGCTGAAAACACGGGGCGGTGGCACTTTGAGCCTGGCGGCGGGGCTGCACGTGCTGCCGGCGACGTTGAAGATGCCAAGTGGCGTCACCATGGTGGGCACCGGCCTTGACTGTGTGCTCTTTCGCGATCCGGCAAAGCCGGGCGAGGCGGCGATTGTGAACGCCGAGCCCGATATGCACGACATTCAGTTGCGGGAGTTTGTGATCGAGGGTGCCGAGACACCTGTCGCATCGCGCGATCCGAACTCGGATGTGGGGCGGCGGCGCGTGGCGCATGGACCCATCCGCGCGGGCATTGTGTTGCAGGGCGATGGCAAGTCAGTCATGCGCAATCTGCGATTCGAGCACATCACGGTACGCAACTGCACCTACAGTGCGATTGAGCTTTTCGGTGTCGAGCAGGTTGACATTGTGAATTGCGATATTTCAGGCAGCGGCGGAGCTGTGCCTCCCGGGCCGGGCAAGAATCACAATCTGAAGATGAATCATGTTTCCCACGTCGTCATTAGCGGCTCACGATTCGCAGATTCAATGTGGGGGCACGGCATCGCCGTCCTCTTCGGGCGTGACGTGACAATTCGCGGCTGTGAGATTGCGCGCAACGCGCTGGACGGAGTGATGATGGCCGAAAGCCAGCGCGTGACGATTGAAGGGTGCCTTGGGGAAGGAAGTGGAGGCGCAGCATTCGCGCAGGAAACCTGGATGGATCCGAACGTGGATGTTGTTGTTCGCAACAACATTCTGCGGAACAACGTTGTGGCGGAGTGAAGGGCAGAAATTCGATTCCCCAGTTCGCTCGGATATTCACGGCGAATGCCCCGGGTCTGGCATTTGGCGAGGAATGCAGCAGCAGCTTCTTTTAGGGTAGTATTCCGGCCTCGACGAAAGGCTCGACGGGTTTGGCGGAGACACCTCGGCTGGCATCGCGCAGACACCAGCCGACTCCCACTGCGCAACTACCTCTTTGGCCGCGTCCCACTCCCACTGGCCGGTGGATTGTCGCTTGAACTTGCCTCGAATCGTCCCGGAAGCGTGGACCGCGCAACCGCACCGTTTCCAGCCGTGCCGGCCCTCTTCAAACTCACCGCTTCTCGAGTCTTCGGGATGTCCGGCTTCGCATTCGGTGGGGTGCCGTCGATAGAGCCTGAGCGCCATCGATTCCGTCCTAAATCAACAGGCAATCTCGCGCAAGATTGCACGCCATCGCACGCTGCAGGAGGAATCAGGCTCTAAGTCTTTTGGATTCGCTGGGGCGGCTAGTGGGGATCGAACGTT
>Ga0335072_10015506_pt1 | contig 10820 bp, 6 predicted proteins | sample Lox_Sample_21_FD_206725 | JGI IMG/M metagenome (GOLD analysis project Ga0335072, IMG submission 206725) | Soil microbial communities from Loxahatchee National Wildlife Refuge, Florida, United States - Lox_Sample_2.1 | ecosystem: Environmental > Terrestrial > Soil > Wetlands | place: USA: Florida... | reverse complement strand
GCGCGGATAGTGTAGGCGAATAAAAAGCGAAATCAGGCGCTCTCGCCCTCTTCCGGCTGCTTCCGCCGGACCGCTACTACCTTGAGAAGGTAGACAAAGACAAGCGTGTTGACGATGAGCAGAGCGATCCGAACCCAGGTGACTCGCCGCGAAACCTCGAAGACTTCCCAGGGAAGAAATGAGGCAGTGATGAAGAGGGTGAGAAACTCGCCCCAGGCTTTTTCGAGATAGAGGCCGATTCCCTCGGCCAGGCTCAAACCCGCATAGCAGAAGGCGACAAGGCCGATGCGGCGCAGCATAGGATCGTTGAGCAGGGAGGCCTGATCGAGGACAAAGTTAATCAAGCGGGACTCGGGGTTGAAGCGGAGGGCGCTGACGATCTGGCCGGTGATATCCCCGATATCCTTGCCGACCAGGCGCAGGGCGCCAAATCCAACCGCTGCAATCAGCAAGGCCTGGAGGGATTTGTACGTTGCGATGAGCATGAGCCACTTATTGCGGCGTCTGGGAGGTGCCTGAGGAGGAGAATCGGTCATGGTCGAACTAGATGGCAATGCTTGTAGCAGGTTGGCTCCCCTCTTTTTACGTTATATGAATCCGGCGCGTTTATCGAATGAAACCAGCGGGGGCTTGATTACCGTTAGCGCGGGAGCCGCAATAGGGCGTCGCGGTCGACGACATTGCCGTCGAGAATGAGGGTTGAAATGCGCCGCACATTCCAGACGCTGACAGTCGGATCGCCGTCGATGACGAGGAGATCGGCACGACGGCCGGGTGCGATCTGGCCCAGCTCGCTCCAGCCAAACTGAAGAGCGTAGTTGTTGGTGGCGGCGGCGAGCGCCTCGCGCGGCGACAGGCCAAGGCGGACCAGCATTTCGAGTTCAGTGTGCATGGAGATGCCGGGCATGGAGCCCATCACGGGCGCGCCTGAAGCGGCAAGGTAATGCGGAAATGCAGAGAAGAGCGTTTCGTTGATGTTCCAGAGCCGTTCCGCCGCCTGGTCAGCTTTTTTCCGCTGACCCTCTTCAAGCCACCGTTGCGCGAAGCCGGGCAGATGGCGGTCCATCGGCGGGAGCGGATAATCCATTTCGCCGGTCGCGCGATCAGACGGGGCAAACATGTTTGCCGGATTGAGAACCGCCGCCGCGGGCTCGCGCCACAGGTTGCGGTGCCCGGGAAGGCGCAGGAAGTAGATGCTGAACGTGGGCATGAGCACGGCGTGATGCGAAGCCAGGTAGCGCGCATAAGCACGAAGGTGCGGATCGGTATCGGGAATGTGCTGCGCGTAATCGAAAGCGGTCATCGCAGAAGCGCCGTATGGATCTTCCGCGAGAGGCCGCTGCAGTTCGTCGGGGACGACACCGAGTTCGTAGTGGCCCATGTGGATCAGCGCGTCCACGCCCGCGTCGACTCCGACCGTATAGGGAGTGGCGATGAACTCGCCGTAGGTGATGAGGCCGAGCTGATGCGCATGCGCGATGATCCATTGCGTGTTGGCGGCGGTGATGTCTTCGCCGATCCAGAGCACCCGCGTGCCAAGCCGCAAGGTGGCATTGATCTGGCTGGCAGTGTCTTCGGGGCTAAGCTCGACTGGATGCCCCGACTCGTGCAGCTTTGCAGTCCAGTCATTATGGCCGACGAGAAGACTCCAGTTGTCGGTTGAGCCGACGGAGTCGATCAGGTAAAGGTGGGGGCGCGGGTTGGCGTTGTAATCGACGTGACCGTGTTCCGCATCGGATCGGACCACGACTGTTGTGACGCCCATGTAAAGATTCGCATTCGCCTGGCCCTGGCTGTTCATGCCCGCGTAGCCATCTACGAGGCCGGGTATGAGGTATTTTCCTGTGCAATCGATGACGCGCGCATTCTTCGGGATAGGGACTTCAGAGCGCGTGCCGACTTGAAGAATGTGACCTTCGCCGATGACGACGATGGCATCGGGAATATCTTTCGCAGACCGTCCCCAATTGGTGACATCGACCACGGTACCGCCGGCGAGAACAAGAGGGGGCACCGGTTCGGGCGCGGGTGGAGCGGGCACCTGGGACGATGCGAGAATCCCGGTCAAAAGCCATCCACCGACCCACGCCAGAAGAATACGATCAATTCGCATAGGAGATTCGGTCTGATGTGGATTGTCGCACATGGGTGTGAGATGCAGAGGCCCGACAGGTCGCGCGCCGGCGGCAAACGATGCGTGGAGACGCGCAAATTTGCGATGGCCTCATGATGGATGCGCGATGGGTCTAGCTGGCGACCAGCGTACGACGCTGGCGATGGGCGATGAGGGGCAGCACCTGCGCGAGCGCGGCATCCACGGTGAGTCCATATTTAGCGCGCAGGGCGTCGACTTTGCCGTGCTCGATGAACTGGTCAGGCCAGGCAATGCGCACCACGGGAACGGCGATACCCATGTCATCCAGAGCCTCGATGACCGCACTACCGAAGCCGCCCATCTTGACGTGATCCTCGATGGTGACGAATGCCGCAACGCGTGAGGCGTATTGCTGCAACATGTCGCGATCAAGCGGCTTGACGAATCGCGGATTGACAACGGCGGCGGAGAATCCGTCTCGCTCGAGACGTGCGCCCAGCTCCTGGGCGAGCGCGCACATGGAGCCAAGACCGAGAACGGCGACGTCGGACCCGTCGGAGATGATTTCAGCCTTGCCGACGGACAGCGCAACGGCTGCAGGCTTGCGCGGAACGCCGACGACCGCACCGCGCGGATAGCGAATGGCGCTTGGGCCGGCGAGCTGGAGGCCGGTTTTCATCATGTCGGCGAGCTCGTCTTCGTCCTTGGGAGCCATGAGCGTGATCTCGGGAATGCCGCGCAGATAGGCAATGTCGAAAAGGCCGTGGTGCGTGGGCCCGTCGTCACCTGAAAGGCCGGCGCGATCCATGCAGAAGACCACGGGGAGCTTTTGCAGGCACACATCGTGCACGATGGGATCGAAGGCTCGCTGCAAAAACGTGGAGTAGATGGCGCACACGGGACGGAAACCGCGCGTGGCCATGCCTGCCGCGAAGATGACGGCATGTTCTTCTGCAATGCCGACATCGAAGTAGCGCGTGGGGTGGTGGGGGCGAAACAGATCGAGGCCAGTGCCGTTGGGCATTGCCGCGGTAATCGCCACAACACGTGGATCTTCGTTGGCGAGCTGGACGAGCGTGGCGGCAAAGGATTCGGAATAAGTGGTCTGGCCGGCCTTGGTTTTGCCGGTCTCCGGATCGTAGGGACCGAGGCCATGAAACTTCTTCTGTCCATCGAGCGCGGGCTGGAATCCGCGACCCTTTTCGGTAAGAACATGCAACAGCACGGGCCGGTTTTCAGCCTTGAGGAACTTGAATGTCTCGATCAGCAGGGGAATATTGTGGCCGTCGATGGGGCCGAAGTACTGGAGGCCGAACTCCTCGAAAAGGATGGAGGGCCAGAGCATGCTCTTGGCGGCCTCTTCAGCGCGGCGAACTACGTTGACCGCCGTTTTGCCGCCGAAGCGCTGCACGAGCCGGGCAGCCGACTCGTGGAAGTTGCGGTAACGCTCGTTGGTGACGATGCGATGGAAGTAGCGCGCGATGGCTCCAACGTTGCGGTCAATGGACCACTCATTGTCGTTGAGCACGACGATCAGGCGCTTGGTTTGTTCGGCAATGTTATTGAGAGCTTCGAATGAAATGCCATTGGTGAAGGCTGCGTCGCCCGCGACGGCGATGACGTGTTCCTTGCCGCCGGCGAGGTCGCGCGCGACGGCCATGCCGAGGGCGGCGGAGAGTGCGGTGCCGGCGTGTCCGGCTCCATAGCAATCGTGCTCACTCTCGGTGCGCAGCATGAAGCCGTTGAGGCCGCCGGGCTGGCGAATGGTTTCGAATCGGTCGCGGCGGCCGGTAAGAATCTTGTGCACATAGGCCTGATGACTGACATCGAAGACGAGGCGATCGACCGGCGTGTTGAAGACTGAATGCAGCGCCAGGGTGAGCTCGACGACGCCAAGATTAGGACCCAGATGACCGCCGGTTTTGGAAAGGGTCTGGATGAGGAATACACGGATCTCTTCTGCCAGGTCGGCCAATTGCGCAGCATCCAGCCGCCTTATATCCGCAGGAGATTGAATGGATTCCAGTAACGTGCCCATCTGCTTCCTTCCCCGGAACGCGCAGCCCGGCGGGCTTCCCTTGGATGGCAGCCGCGGGGGACCTGGACCTGCGTAGATCGATGGTCAAGCCGAAACGCGGACCGCCAAAACCTCACCTAGTATAGCAATCCGGAAGATTGCCGTAGGTTGGTGGTTTGGACGTAATCAGATGACCAAAGTTGCTCCGCATGCCCGATCCAGTGCCTGCGCGGGGCTGATATTGCAACGGTTTACCTCCGCCGTCGCCATGAAGTTCACAGCCGAGAGGATAACCCCAAAAACTGAAAGGGCGGAAGCTCATGCGCTCCCGCCTTTACTTGATTTGATTTGGCCGGGTCTTTAGAAGTGGTAGACAAGGCCAAAGGAGGCGCGGCCGTTGAATCGCCGATGCGGCGAGTCGCCCGTCTGAAACGGAACCACGGTGAACGAGGAACCAATGTCGTCGCCGGAAAGCCGCAAAGCCAACCGCTGAGACAAGCGGTAGTCTGCGCCCAGGCCAACGCCGCCGGCGAAGGAATAGCTGGGCCGGATCGACACCTCACCGGTATGCGCGGCGCCAATCATACCGCGCGCAAAGACGCTGATGGGGCCGTACAACTGTCCGTGGAATTCAGGACCGGCCAGGTAGAGATCGACCGAAGCCGCCTGCGGATTGGTTTGAAACAGTGTCCAGGCGTAATGGGCACCATCGACGGTGATCCCGAAGTACTTGCCAAGGTTGCGCGTCACGTTGACGTTCACGCCCTGCAAGCCGCTGCGCGATTGGTTGACCTGGTTCAAGCTCGTATAACTCCATCCCACAAATGCGGCGTATTTATTGTTGGGTTCATTCGGGGAAGGTGTCTTGTCCGGGGCCACCTGGCCAATGGCCGCCAAAGGCAAAAGCGCGACGGCAACGATGGCCAGAATCGAAAACAACGACTTTCTCTCCAATGCAAACTCCTCAATCAGGTCCTTTAGAGGTCCCGCGGCATACCCTCACGGGTGCATCACGATGCGTCTGGTACCTTCTTAGACTAACCTTTCCCACCCGGTTCCACGAAGCGCCCTCAGCGCTCCTGTGCGGGTACCGCTGCTGGCAGTTGGATCAAGGTTCCGGCATTGCTTCTTACTGTGACGCTGATGCCCTGCGGAAGATAGCGCGCCAGCATGGGCAACCCGGCACGGTCAAGGTCCCAGGCATTTTCAAGCGCGATCAGCGAGTACTCGCCCGGGGCCACATTGCGGAGCGCAAAGCTGCCGTCCGAATCCGACTCATCGCGTCTCACAAGGCTGTCATACGCGGCAGGATTCTTCGGCACGAGCACGACCAGCACGCCTGCTGCACCTCTTCCATTCTTGCGGGCAAAGCCGGTCACCCGGATCGAGCCCGGCGCGACATTCACGCTGATTGCCACGGGCCGGTCGGCCACGGTGAACTCTGCGCCAGCGTGTGTGATGCTGCCGCTGCTGAGTGAAACCACGGGCATCGGCGTGCCATGGTTCCACGCTGCGATCTCCCATTTTCCGGGGGGAACATTCTCAAAGCTAAACTCGCCTCGCACCGCGGGGGCCTGCTGCGTTCCCGTGCGTTGTGCCGCGTCCATCGGATAAAGCACGACGCTCACATCGCCGCCGAGAGCGCTGCCATCGACACTGCGGAGAAAACCTGAAACCGTCACGGTTGGTGTTCCGGCGGTTGCGTCTACCGATCCACTCGCCGTTGCATCCATGTCCACCAAACGCGGCGGATCGCCCTGGAGCAACTCATAATGGCCGGGCGCAATCCCGATAAAGTCGGTTGTGCCGGTCTTCAATGCGTCCATGAAGCCCTGGCTCACCGCCATCACCTGGGCGCCGAAAATCGACTGCCGCAGTTCCGCCCGCGCGATATTCCCGTTTTGCTTTTGCGGCGCGGCCACGGTGAGGCGGAGCGCCGGAACGGCATGCAAGCTGATGTCGGCTTCTTGGCGGTCTCCGCTCGCGAGGGAAATGGGCGTCGCACTCAGTTCATCGGTCGTGGAATCGAAGTAGGTGACCGGGTAGGCCACGTCGAGAGGATTGTCCGGGGAGTTGGCGGCGTCCGCTCCTGCGGGCCGAGCCGGGTTGTGGACCGCGTACCAGGGGTCGGCCATCACCGCGAGCAGATAGTCGCCCGCTTCCAGGTCCCCGAATTCGTAATCGCCCAGGTCATCGGTCGTGGCTGAGCCCACCTGCTCGATGCTGTTCTCGGGACCGCGCGCCCGCACAAAGTCGCGTCCCACGCCCGGCGGCACTTTGAACAGCATCACGCGGGCGTCCGCGACGGGATCACCTCCATCTCCGCTCACCTGGCCGTGCAGAATCGCGTTGGGCGGCAGGCGCAGCGTGAGATGCTCGGTGTCCTGGCCGGGCCCGGTCACGATCGCACAGTTGTAATCGTCATGCTCGTCATAGAACGCGAGATGATATCCGCGCCTGGAAGCAGTCAACTGGTACTTGGCGGCGGGCAGCTGCTCCAAAGCAAAGCGGCCCTGGCTATCGGTCATCGTGTTCTCTACAGTTTCGCTGTTCGATTCCTCGAGCACGGCGACGGACGCGCGCGCGACCGGCTCGCCGGTGGCTGCATTCACCACGACGCCGGCAACGCGATACATTCCCCCATTGCCCGGATCTCTCTTTGCCGATTGAGCCCATGCGGGCAGCACGGCAACGAGGACGCAGGCGAAGAGGAGCGAGTCGCGGAGGCAACGAGGCATCAATGTTGCGGGACCTCCAGGACAAGATTGGCCGCGGCATTGGGCGCGAGAGTCACGGCCTGCCCCTGGCCGGCAAGAGCCGCCATCGCATTCGGATCGTGGTACGGAATCTCAACCGGCCTGTCGAACGTGTAGACGTGATAACTGCCCGGCGTCAGTCCAACCAGCGTAACTCGCCCTCCAGTCGAAGGGCGCAACGTCTCCGGAACCACGTCCGCGGTGGAATCGAAGTCGGGGATCACATACACGGTGTAGAACGGCTCCTCGCCTGCCGTCGGAATCACCGCCGTCCCCGGCAGACTCACCGTCAGGCTTGCGCAGTCGGAGCGAAGCGTCAGGCTCACCGGCTCTGAAGTAGCTCCCGCACCAATGATGAGCGGCTCGCGTGCGAGATTGGCCCCGCCGGCCGTCAGCGAACCTTCGCAGAATTGCTTGTCGGCAACGTTGGTGTGGATCCAGTACCGGCTGGGCCGAGTGAACTGGGTTTCCAGCGGTCCTGTGACCGGTCCTTCCGCGTAGCTCGTAACCATTCCGTCCATCAGCCAGCCCCCATCCTGGCTCGCCGTGATGAAGATCCGGTGCGCATTTCCATCGCCGGGGTTGAATCCCGTGGGCAGGCCGCTGCCCGCTGCAAGGCTCACGTCGACGGCGCTCAAGTGAACGGCGGCAAGAGGAATGCGCAGGTTGGCCGGCGCTTGCCCATTGACCGAAACCGCGGCGGCGCCCACCAGGGAGTTGTTTGCCAGCAGCCGCCGTCCGGCGCCGCTGTACTCCACATACGCCACCGAAGTCTGGATGACTGCGATCGTGTAGTTTCCATCTGGAAGAAAGGCCAGCGCGGTGTGGGTTGCGGGATCGTATTGCGCGGAGTAAGGCAACTGGTTGCCCTGATCATCGCGCACCTCGACGGTGACTGGCGCGGCAGGTCCGTGCGCCAGCGCATCCAACCCCTGTTTGCCGCCGGGAAATGTCACCTTGGCCGTGACGGCGTGGAAGGGCTCCAGGGTTAACGAGAAATTCGCCTGCGCCTGATCGCCGCCTGCTACCCGAATTTTTGCGGAGCCCGCGACATCGCGCGCGTCAGGATAAAACTGGGCGGCGTAGCCGCTTCGCTTCACATTGGGCGCACTGCCCGCCGCAATCGCTGGCGTGGCCGGTTCGCTGTCGAGCGCGGGGTCCGTGTACAACGCATACTGGCCATCAGGCAGACCACCAAAGCGGTACGATCCCTCGCTGTTCGCCTTCGCATTCGACATCACCGACCAGGTAAATCGCCCATTCTGGACTGTGCGACGCAGCAGCACCACGTTGATGCCCTCCGCCGGGTCTCCCGTGGAAAGCTGGATCTGTCCTTGAATGGAATTCGCAGGAGAAAGATTGAAATCCACATCGGGCATTTCGGCCGCGACGATCACATTGTGCCCGACACCGCTCATTGCCAGGATGAAGTTCTGCACGTCGTCGGAACCGCTGTACGGCTGGTCAAGAAAACCGGGCTTGATCACTTCAAATTGCTGCGGGCCAAGCGGGACGCCGGAAATCTCAAAGCGTCCCTCCCCGTCTGTCAGTGCGCCCATGCTGGCATCGCCATCGATGCGCACCAGTGCGCGCGGCAGGGCCTCACCGGACGCAGTATTCCGCACCAGGCCATGCACGGTTGCGAATTGGGTTTGCGCCGACGGCGTGTTCTGTCCGAGGGGCGGCGGTGGTTCCTGCGCTGACAGGCCCAAAAGCTTCGATGCCAGGACGAGCAAACAGAGGAGTCGCGCGGCGCGGAGCAGAAAATTGCACTTGAACGGCCAATAAAGAATCACACGCGCCTCGCACCCTTCGATCGAAGATCGAAAACCACTCTTCATTTTGGACGATCGAGGCTCAGCGATGGAAATCAAGCGCGAGGAGCGGATCAAATCGAAATGCTTTGAGGGGTGCGAAGGTCGACGCGGACGCCTGCATCAATGCCCCTCGAGATACCAGGGGATGTTGATGACGATGATCCGCTGGTTTCCCCTGAGCAGAAGAATCACCTTCAGCAGGTCGGCGCGCCGGTTGTGCAGCAGGTTCTCCCACCAGTGCTTCACCACCAGTTCCGGAACCAGCACGCACACTTTCTTGAAGGACGATTCGCGCTCGACAGCCAGCACATAATCGACCATCGGCTGCAGCACGTAGCGGTAGGGAGAGCGCAGGATCTCCAGTTTCGGGACGCACTTGCCCGCTGCGCGCAAAGGCTCGCTCACGTCCTTCTCCCATTCCTTGCAGATGTCGTCCGGCTCGTCGGTAAGCTGCACGTGCAGACAGCGGATATCGTTTGACATGGAAAGAGCAAACGAGATTGCCTTCTCCGTGATGCGGCTCCAGCGGTCGATCGGGACGATCACGATGGGCTCGCTAATCTCAGCCGGCGTGATCGGCCGGTGAAGCGTGGTGGCGCGATTCACGTTGGTGTAGTGCCGCTTGACTGCCTTCATGATCACGATCATCAAGGCAATCAAAAGAGCCGTGATCCACGCGCCCTCGACGAACTTGGCCACCAGCACCACCAGAGTGGTGATTCCGGTGGCGAAGGCTCCGAGGCCGTTGATCATCATGCGAAGGCCCGACTTGCCCTCGCGCATCCAATGCACAACCATGCCGGCCTGGGAAAGCGTAAACGCCAGGAAGGCGCCAATTGCGTACAGCGGAATCAGGCGATCGGTGACGCCGCCGAAGATGATGAGCAGCGTTGCGGTCAGCGCCACAAGGACGTAGATTCCCCAGGAATAGAGCAGCCTGCGCCCGCGCAGCAGGAACACGTGGGGCAGATAATTGTCGATGGCTATGGCGCGCGTGAGGCGCGGAAAGTCGGCGAAGGCAGTGTTCGCGGAGAGGGCGAGCACCAGCAGCACAGAACCGATGGTGACGTAGTAGAACCACCCCTTTCCCATCACTGCGCGGGTGAGCATCGAAAGCACACTCTCGTAATGCGCTCCGCCGGGGTCAGTCGCCCCGACGCCGTAGGTGCGGCACAGAAGCGCAATGCCGAGAAGCAAAATGGCCAGCAGCGCGATGATGATCGTGAGCGTGATCTTGGCGTTCTTTCGCGTGTCATCGCGGAATGCCATCACGCCGTTGCTCACGGCCTCGACGCCGGTCATCGCCGTGCATCCGGATGAAAACACCTTCAGCATGAGCCACAGGCTGACCGTTGTGGTGGCTGCCGGCAGGGCGGGGAGCGGAGTAACCGGATGCGCATGGCCTGCGAGTGCCTTCCAGGTTCCGACCGCAATCACCAGGAGCAGGGTGATGGCGAACAGATAAGTCGGGATCATGAAGACAACGCCCGTGTCGTGCACGCCGCGCATGTTGATGATGGTGAGGATGAGGAGCACGCCGAGACACAGCGGCAGGGTGTGCGGCTGCAAGCCAGGCACCGCCGAAATGAGCGCGCCCACGCCGGCCGAGATGCCAACCGACGCGGTGAGGGTGTAGTCGATCATGAGCGCGGCGGCTGCCAGCAGGCCGGGATTACGACCCAGGTTTTGCGAAGCCACCGTGTAGGAGCCGCCGCCCCTGGGATAGGCTTCAATTGTTTGCCGGTAACTGAAGAAAACGATGGTCAGCAGGATGACGATCGCCACGCTGACCGGCACGATGTACCGCACGCCCATGATGCCGAGTGGGATCAGCAGCGTCAGGGCGGCTTCGGGTCCATAGGCCGCGGAACTCAGCGCATCGAGCCCGAAGATGGGTATCCCGGCAATGGGGCCGATGTGCTCTGCACGCTCTTCGCTGGTGGCCAGAGGCCGGCCAAAAAGCAAATTGACTATGCGGGTGGAAACGCCCATGAATCGTGCGGCCTGCCTTGTTGAAACATGTCCATTGCGCCGTGGTGGTCTTTGCTTCTTTTTCGCGGCCGTCTCCGCGTAGCTGCCCTCGATCAGTTCCTTCAATTCTTTCCAATCCAACGTCGCGCGATCCAGCCGCAGCG
>Ga0335072_10015505_pt1 | contig 10820 bp, 4 predicted proteins | sample Lox_Sample_21_FD_206725 | JGI IMG/M metagenome (GOLD analysis project Ga0335072, IMG submission 206725) | Soil microbial communities from Loxahatchee National Wildlife Refuge, Florida, United States - Lox_Sample_2.1 | ecosystem: Environmental > Terrestrial > Soil > Wetlands | place: USA: Florida... | reverse complement strand
AAGCCAACATACCCTGCCTTTTCCCTCTCCTCGTACCAATGATTTAAGCATTCGGCCTTCCGACTCAGCAGGATGCTCCCCCTTGTCTCCTTGAAAAAGAATATCATTGCGGAAACCAGAAGGCCAATAGTAATCACCTGCACCCAGAATACCCATCTCCAATGTGTATTCTGTGTGATAAATCCTGATACCAAAGGTCCTAGCCCAGTTCCAAAGAGTGCCGCTCCCGAAAACAAAGTCATTGGCGTGTTTCTCTCTTCCGCATGGTATAAATCACTGATAACACCTCCAACCATCGTCGAAAAGACAGAGCTTCCAGCTCCTGCCCAAAACCTGGCAACTATCATCCCCGGATATGACTTGGTGATAGCACAACAGATTTGGCAAATCTCAAAAAGAATTCCAGCACTGATGAAGACCGGATACCTGCCATTGATCTCTGAGAATGGAGCAAGAATCATGGGCGCAATGGCGAATCCGCAGCAGAAAGTCGTAATGCCAACAAAGATTGCCTCCGTGGAAACGTTCCATTCTTCTGCCATTGCAGAAGCTGGGGGTGCGTATGAGCCAGCTGTATAGGCTGTGAAGACAGTTGCAATACAGGAGAGGTACAGGACTACATTTTTGCGGGCCTTAGACCAGAGAAATGGTGACTTATATGGCTCAAGGTCTGGTTGAGGCAGCGCAGGTTCGTTCTTGGCAACATGGTTGATTGCGGGCGAAGGTAATTCGGCCTCGTATGTGAGATAGTGATAGACAATGGGTGAGCCTATGTCCATCAGCTTTTCCGACGAAGTAGTGGAGTTGTTTTCAGCATCTCTGCCCTTTAACTCCAGATTAGTTGGGGCAAGGAAAGCTCCAGATCCATTATTAGGTGAATGGTCTTCGGAAGGAAGCATTGCATTCGCAAAGAAATTGTCTGGCCCCTTCGTTTCAAATGAAAGTCTCAATAAATTAGAGAAAAGAAAATTTTATCAGAAACAAGAGATGGAGTAGAAGGCCTACCTACCTATAAAAATTAGGTCCCATGACGCAAACTTGTAAGATCGTCCTTCGTCAAAATTATTACTTTATCTCCGTCAGGCCAAGTTATTTCATATTATTCCCGCCAATGTGTTATTTCCGTTCGTACTTGAAAATGACCTCCACTTCCGCTCCACAGATGTCTGCTGACTGCATTGGTAATGAACGAGACCGCTCTGTGCGGGTGAGCCGCCAGACTGAGGAGACGCGGTCGCTGACCATATTGATCATTCTTCGTCCCAGCTCGGCAAACTATCCGGTATCCTGTCGAGAACAACAGAACTAACGGGATAGTTCTGCCGAAGGATGTTCTTCTACAGCGATATGCAGATTGTTGTCTACATCGTTGGAGGAGGAGGTCAAAGTGTATGCAGTTTCTTCGGCCACCTTAGCAACAAGTTTGCCATATATGCCATGGAGTGTATAATAGCATGTTATTGAACAAACAATCAACTCAGATATAATATCCTTGTGTCCATTCTCTTTCGCTGTGTCGTATACGTTCTTCTTATGCTTTTTTTTTAATACAACTAATCAGCTACGAGCAGCTTGACTGTGTCAACATAACCATACGTAGCGAGTAGTTTCGTTATTGTAACCTTTTGCACTGATCTCCGCTCCAGCGTCAAGAAGAACTTGAGAAAGTTGCGTATGGCCTTTTTATGCGGCCTTATGAAGCGGGTTCCCTGGATACACCAATATTCCCCTCTGTAATAGCAGTTTAGCCACTTCGATATAACCTCAAAGAGAAACTCCTTAAATATGAGTATCCCAACTTATCTTTGCGATGCGCTTTGAAGCCATATGTATCCATGAGGAAACGAACAAGCTCAACGTGTCCGGAAACTGCGGCAGAGTACAATATATCTAGTCAGTCTAGCTTCTGGCCCATACGTTTGCACTATAATCCATTAAGAACTTCACGAGCTCTTGTTCTCCGATTCTCAGGCATTATAAAGAACACTATACCCTGTTATCGTGGCCGCATTCATGTCGGCTCCATTTGTGACAAGAAGTTGAGCAGCCTTGAAGTGGCTTTTTTGGGCCGCCAGTTCAAGGGCTGTCATATCCTTGCTATGAGCTGTTGCTGCAGCCTTTTGCAGAGACATCTAGAAGTAATTTTAAGACTTCATGGTGACCTCCGTAAGCTGCAGCTTGAAGAGCAGTCCATTAATCATTGCGTGTCAACGCAGACGAATCACCTGAAAAAGCGTTAACTTTGACTCCGTGCCTGAGTAGAGAATCTGACTACGACCATGCGACCGTTTAGAGCTGCCATAGGCAACGGTCTGAGGCCTTTGATAACACCAGAGATAGCTTTTGCCTCGATATCCGCACCTTGCTTGATGAGATAATCTAAGGTATCGGTTTCTTTGGACACTCACCATCTCAAAGCTTTCGCCTTAGCTAAGGGCCCATATTCTTGGTATCAATACCATTCTCTTGCAATGCTACCGGCCCAAGAGAATTGGTAGTTTTCCTTCTGCAGTGTTAGATTTTGGCTCTACGGAAAACATCTAATTGAAAATGCTCATGGTGTACAAATGTTGAACTTACAGGGCGCGGTATATTGCTGCTTTGACGAAAGCTTCCTTGTGAATAGGAAGAGCTCTTTCTTAACACTATTTGCCGCGTTTGTCATGCTTTCAACGGTTGTTTTCATGGTTTTGAAGCCATTGTGGCCTCTTCAGAGATCTCCTATCAACGGCATAATGTTCACCCCATCGACGTCAACCTCAACCGCGACAGGCTCTCCGAACTCTGCAGGTATCTTCTGATGAATTTGGCGTGCCATTCCTTGATGATTCTGATTCTTTTAGTCAAGAGCCATTCCTTTCAGATCTCCTTCAATGGTGCTATGAAGCTGCTTCTTGACTAGGATAGAAAGCCAGCTTGACGGCTTGGGAAGCTCTCCTGCTTTCTCAAACACTCCTTCGTAGAATTTTGCAACACTTTCGCCATCGGTAATCCCCTACCGCTTCAACGGCCCACGAATGATTAGCCAGAGCCCACCCTTGGTGACCTGCCTCTTCACCAAACCGCCTGCAACAGGTATTATGGTAGCAGCGCCAGACGTGAGTGTTGTTGCAGCAAGCCTATCAATGTTGATTTCGAAATCTTCAAGATTATCTTCGAGTGTCTTCGAAGCGAGTTATACGCAGTTTCAGCGTGTTGCGAATGTTGGAGCAAAGCCCCCCTCGACGAAGGATATCAGCATCGCGAGTGTAGAAGTCCACCCACTCTTCAACTGTGGAGAAGGTCTTAACGGATGCAGTTATGGATCAAGACTGGCATGAGCTCCGCAATCTATCTCGCGTTAATGGACATATATTATATGTTAGTGTTGCTATCCAAGCTCTTGGGTAAAGCTTCCTTCATGTGCCTTATTATACCCATCTATTAGAGATATAAACCTATTTGTATCGTATGATTTGGTTTCATATTTTACGGACTGATATCATGCGGACATGTCCTAACCAATCAGTGTGGTTCACAAAAGCCTCTTTAATACCTCTGAGGTTCTTAGGTTTGTGCATAGCTTCCAGCTGAACTGTAAAGGGTAGCAAATATTGTTGCGTGTACTAGTCAAAGGAACCAAGATAATTGAGCTTCATCGTTTTTTTTTAAACCTTGCAAAATAATCTGCCCAATCTGCTCCTGAATTTCCCAATAAGAGGTGACGTCATATTCTCAGTTGAGATCTTATAGAGGCACTTCTTCGGATGTACATTTGATAAAATGATTCTGAACCACGCAATGGCCACATGCTCGTGATGGCTTGCCTATTTATCATCTTCATTGTTTCACTTATTATCCAAAAACCTTTACTCGCTACTAGATCTGAAGTCTTATGCGTTATCTTCAATGAAGTCTAAGAATTGCCATTCTGAGATGATTAGCTCCACAGTTTTATACATTTCAGTCACGACACTTTTATTGTGCAGGCTCAGAATTCAACAGTCTCGACTGCCAACAATGATACTGTCAAGGTTAAATGGCAAGATGAGCCAAATCAGCGCGGAACCTTTACTCTTGTTTGGAGCACTTTGTCGACAGTGGTTGCGCGTACATGGACGACTCTGCACCTCAATAATATCCCTGGTCAATCTGATAGCGCAGTGCATGGATCAAGTTCGGCCGGAAAGCTAGATAGATGTTCATCAGAACCCTTTTTCCAAAGCTGTTTGTGAGCTTCATATGGTAGTTGATGACTTGAAAGCCATGAAGAAGGAAGATGTAATTAAATGGAAAGTGCAAAATTGGCTGCGGTTGCAGTTTTTGCACAAGGTGTTCCACTTTTTCAGGCGGTCTCCCTTTCCCGGGAACTAAGATCTGTTAGAGAAATCGGTGAAGTTGAACCTTCTAAAAGTGGGACTTAGAGTAAGAGAAGTAGACTACCTTATCTACCCGATTCAACATCCGCGAGAAGGAAAAGCTTGAAAAGTCACATCGCCACGCGACCTAAACACTCGGGTCATCCCAATTATCGGCAGTATAATGTATGTAACCGTCTGGTTGATGCTTCTGCCCTGGCGTTTGCTTCTCTTCGTTATGTTCCTGAAGGCGTTTACATCACGATTTGGACGATATTCTTACCTAACATATCATAAAGCGCCAACTTCCAGCTATAACTTCATCAATTAAAGTTCTCGTATCAGAGCGCCATGAATGCCTCTCTGAGCATCGATTGGGAAGACCTAAAGAGAGTACCGATGCTATTTCCCAAGGCGGAGACGCCAAATGATCCGCTTTAGTTTCAAAACGGAAAGTACTGACATCCAAAGGAACGACGAAACAGCGTCATGTTCAAAAGAAGCCCTGGGAGCCAATATCATAATGGCTGTATAGCGCGGTGCTAAGGACGTAGACTTGGCAAACTGATATCATTGGGTACGAGGTCGACATGGTGTCCTGTAGTCTTCGGACAAACGGCAGACGGTGCGGGGGTCTCTGAGTTCGTATGAGAGCTTGCGGGACATTGTTATTTGGCTATTTCGTCTGTGTGGTAGGTGCCACGTCCTGCTTTGCGCCTTGTTCCTCCGACTCTGGAATCTACACCGATGCCTTAAAGAATCTCGTATATGGCATAGAACCTAGTTTGCGGTGCAGACTTACATCCGTAGAGACCTCAAAGCTTAAAAGCGAGGTAGCCGTCCTGCGAGAAGGTGGTTTCTCCTTAGCAACAATATATAAGGTAGTTGAGATGCCTCTAATTCTGCAGTCCACTTCAATTTATCGCATCAACTTTTCTTTCCACGTGCTCTCATTGGAGAAAGGACCGGCACCAAAGCTGAAACAAAGGTCTCACGGACAAAGTTTCGGATCCGAGCGTGGAATAAGGTCCATGTAGTTTGGCATGATGTAGGAGCAGTTCGAAAGATGCACGTGACTCCTTTCAACCACTTTAAAGGTAGATAGGTACACTCTCGCATCTGCATCGCAGAGAGAAGACCTCCTTTCGGCAGTCCACCTCGATCACTCATCCCGCCAGCCGGCTCTCTGAAAGTCGCGCCAGTGGCGGGGCAGATAACAAGCGAGCCAATATTTCCGATGAACTATGAAATTTTAGGATGCAGCTTCGATTGCGTGCTCGAGAGGGAGCATCAGCAATTCATGAATAGACAAGACACTTTAATTAAGTTCTTCTTTTCCACTTTGTTCTTCTAATTCTCCTTCATCTTCGCCGTCGCCTTATCCTTTCCTACCCTTTTTACTGTCACCGTCTTAGACAAAGCCCCTTGCTACTACTACTGACTTCAGAACCCCTGCTATCGCCGTAAGAATATCCTACCTTTACGATGGCGTCTGCTGAACCAAGAGCTGATCCGTAAGTCTTCCTCTTCTTAAAACACCAACCCTCATAACCTCTAGAAGGTTGCCATGACCTGCTCATGTTTCGCGGAGCTTCATCTCTTCACGTCTTGGGTGACAATTACCACCGTCTCACGTCACTTTTCTTACGCATACTGACACTGAGTCTCACAGTCTCCGCCTCGGCTCGATTGCTCCAGATTTCGATGCTGATACCACCAATGGCCCAATCAACTTCCACAACTTCATCGGTGATAGCTGGGTTATATTGTTCTCCCACCCAGAGGATTATACGCCTGTCTGCACAACAGAGCTTGGCGCTTTCGCAAAGCTTGAGCCGGAGTTCACCAAGCGCGGCACTAAGTTGATTGGACTGTCTGCCAATACTCTTGAAAGCCACGGAGGATGGATCAAGGATATCAACGAGATCACTGGTAGCAACCTCACGTTTCCAATCATTGCCGACAAGGAGCGTAAAGTAGCCTATCTTTATGATATGTTAGTGTTCCTGGAATAGTTCATTTAGCGGCTCGAGCTGACTGCTCTCTAGGTTGGATTACCAAGATACAACCAACGTTGATTCGAAGGGCATTGCTTTCACCATCCGCTCAGTTTTCATCATTGACCCGAAGAAGACTATCCGCCTCATTCTTTCGTACCCGGCTTCCACTGGCCGCAACACTGCAGAGGTACTTAGGGTGTTAGATTCGCTTCAAACAGGAGACAAGCACAAGATCACTACCCCTATCAACTGGGTTCCTGGTGACGATGTGATCGTCCACCCATCCGTCAAGAATGAGCAAGCTAAGGAGCTATTCCCCGATTTCCGCATTGTCAAGCCATATCTTCGATTCACCCCACTCCCGAAAGAAAAGACATCTGCCGCGGCTTAAGCCGGTCCAACAATAGCGGGTGCTAAAGAATGGAAGTAGTCGGAAGATAGGAATTTCACGGAAATGCAGTTTTCAAAGGGGGAGTTTTTACTGTATTAGCGGATGCAGGTACGATAAAAAAAAATTCAGGTCGACATTCCAATCATCGCTACCAAAAGTCTGTGACTGAAAATCTGCAACGTCATGACGAATCTGACAAATAGTGTGGTAGAGTCCTCACGCAACGTGTGCACGGACATAATATAGGTTTCAAAGCCTGCCACAGTTTTGGCTGCGTGTGAATGATAGGCGTGCACCGTTAGACGTAAAGCTAGGCCTTGGGATGAACTTTCCGTGATTGTTTCTGCAGAACTCATCACCGACATTCCTTGCCTATAGCACCTGTACGAGATGTCAAATATAGCCCTCATCTCGAGAGATCCAGATACGTCCTAGTCCCTTCGTAGTATGCAAGCCATTCGCTTAATCGGACCCTTTCACACGACAACGACCAGAATCAAGCGCCGGGAAAGAGTCTCGGGGCATTTACCATGACTCTCAAATGCTACCCAAGAAATTCTCGACGTCGCATCAATTGAGTGGAGCGCGTTAGCACTGAGCGATTCCTTCAGCTACCGCCAATCATCTTTGACAGTGCTGATCACTGTGCCCGCTCGGACCTGGACAAGCATCCCACGTTGCCTGCCTTGCCAAGGTCCAAACACCCTCCGAGGTGCCTAGAAGGGAGATAATAAGCAGCGTCACTTGCACTTGAGTAAGATATATAGACAAGGGACACGTGCCCGAGGTCGCAGCGGTTGGTTGTTTCAACAAGCCAAGTGCCGCGGCGGCTGTTCCGAGTAACAAGGTGGACCACGCACGCTGAGTTTTATGGCCGTGCTGGCGAATGCAAGACAGGTCTGTGCGACAATAACGAAATCAAATCGTGAGACTGGGGCCATAGCTTTTGGGTGTGAGGCTTTGCGAGGACTGTCTTTACCCTAAAAGGCTGAGTTCATCGGTCAGGCATGTCTACCCAAGCGATCATGCCTCAATTTCTATCTACACTTTCACGATACCCTCTCTTCTTGCTCTCTAGACAGTATGATTCATCATGGCGGACCCGCTAACTCTGCGGCCTGCAGCATCGCTCGAGTCGATTACCTCCTCCGACTCGAATCCAGAGTGTTTCGACACCGAGAACGACGCCGCTGACCAGGCCGACTTCATAACCGGCGTTCGACGACGTCTAAAGAAGATCGGAGGATTTTCTCCGTCTCGTAGTAGACCTGCGGACGTTCAAATAGGCGAATTAACGAATTCAGGGGCCGCAGACGCTGGTACAACAGATGCTACTGCTCACTCTGGTCCACCTACGTCAATACAGCATGGGCGCAGTTTAAGTTACGTCGACATTTACGAGAAACCGCTGCCTAAAACACCTCGCTCGCCCCCGATACGTGATCTTCTCAAGACACCATACTCCCCTCCCGAGACACCGAAGCCATTTTATACCATGTCAAGAGTTGGAGGCAGTCGGACGAGCACGATGGACTCGGCAACGTCTGTGCCTCTACTCCAGACGCAACTCGCAGGGCCAAAATCGTCCGGAAATCCACAGCAGCCTGATATGAATGAGAGCCAGACTAGTTTTGTCAGTTCATCTGGCAAAACAGATGGAGAGGAAGGAGATGATACAAAGGATCTGACCACTCCAAGAAGTACAGGTCCTGCCTCCGCTGGCCCGTCACCAGCAGTGGGCGTACCTCGATCAGCAGGTGGCTCAAATGTCCCGCCTTCGACCGGCGCCCCTTCCACGCATCTTTCAGGTTTGATGTGTAATGTGCACCGAACAACAGGTAGAGAACCTCATCCTTTAGTAGGTGCAACGACAACAATTCTTGGCGATAAGTTATATGTCTTCGGCGGAAGGATCTTATCCAGGTCGAAACCAATCTTAACTTCGGACTTATACGAGTTGGACCTCATTCGCAGGAATTGGACAAAGCTTGAAACTACGGGAGATATACCTCCTCCGCGTTACTTCCATAGCATGTGTCCTTTGGGAGACACTAAGCTAGTTTGCTATGGTGGTATGTCGCCGGCGATATCTCCATCAGGCCAGCCACTCTCAGCATCATCATCTCAAACCGGGCAAGATGCTCAGCCGGAGGTTGTTGTGATGTCGGATATATACATATATGACGCGGCCACAAAGGTGTGGACTTTTATACCTACACAAGATACTCCGCAAGGGAGGTACGCTCATTGCGCTACAATACTCCCATCTTCAGCAACATTTTCGTCGGCGAATGCCCCAATGTCAGCAATTCACCACAACCCGTCATCGGCAAATCCAAATCAAGGAACAATTGGCGTAAATATTGATGGTACTGGAGGCGCTGAGATGGTAGTCGTCGGCGGCCAGGACAGTGCTAACCACTATATCGAACAGATTAGTGTTTTCAATCTGCGGAGTCTGAAGTGGACGAGCACCCAGCCCCTAGGGAAAAGCTGCGGAGCGTATCGAAGTGTTGTTGCGCCATTACCTGGTGTTGTCTCTTCTCGTATTGGAAAGGCTTCGCCGTCCAAATCTGAGATTTCTAATTCTGGAATCAGTCAAGAAGCAAAAGAACCTGGGTCTTCAATGCTAATTTATTCGAACTATAACTTCCTCGATGTAAAGCTGGAATTACAGATCCGATCTGCTGACGGGACCCTTGCAGAGAAACCAATGGCAGGCTCATTTACACCGCCTGGCCTTCGCTTTCCAAATGGCGGCGTAATCGATACAAATTTCGTCGTCAGCGGCACCTATTTGACATCTTCCAAACAGGAATATGCTCTCTGGGCACTTGACCTTCGGACTCTAACATGGAGCAGGATAGATGCTGGTGGAACTGTCTTTAGTCAAGGGAGCTGGAATCGCGGTGTGCTGTGGAACCGCCGGAATACCTTTGTGATCTTGGGAAATCGCAAGCGATCCCTTGTCGAAGACTACAACCATCGCCGCCTCAACTTCACGAACGTCTGCATGGTTGAGTTGGAAGCTTTCGGCTTGTATGACAACCCACGCAAGACATCGCCCATGTCTGGCTTTGTGTCATCCTCTTCGCCTATTGGGACTATTTTCCAGCCTCCATCTGGACCTGCAAAGCCTGGATCATTCTCTGCCGGAGGCCGTACACTCTCAAAGGCCGCCGAAGAGCTCGGAAACGCTGCTTTGAATATGCGAGAACTTGCTGATATGGATATTCTTGCGGTTGGCGGTGAGCGAATTCCGGTGAACTCACGCATCATAGCTCGTCGATGGGGTCCATATTTTATTCAACTGCTACGAGAGGGCACAGCTACACAGGATGGAAACGACACCGCGACTTTGCGCCCATCTCCATTTGGCTACAACCAGAGTCGAAACTCGAGTATCACCATCACGCCTGCTTTCTCAAGCAATATGAGCACACTGAGCACAAGTTCAACCCTCAACGAACTCGGACCTGGAACCGAAAGCCTTCCTACCTCCTTCACGAGTACCTCTATCTCTCCTAAGGGCGCGTTACAAGAGCGAGACCTTGCCAGTATCCTTAATCCACCTACATCTGCCACCCTCCCTCCGACCTCCCGACCTCGCACCCTATATCTTCCCCATACATATTTAACATTACAGTCGCTCCTCCACTTCCTCTACACTTCATCCCTTCCACCACCATCTTCGAATCTTTGTTCTCCTCAGATCCTCTGCTCTCTCCTCCAGCTCGCGCGTCCATATCGCATTGATGGCCTCCTTGAGGCAGTGGTAGAGCGTCTTCATAGCATTCTCGACTCTCGAAACGCGGCGGCAGTGTTCAATGCAGCCGCGATGGCTGCTGGAGGCGGTCGCGGCATCGGCGGCTGGGTACTTCCAGGCGGCGAATTCCTGAGTGATCCCAGCATGGATCCTGCAAATGGCGGTACGACAGCAGAGGAGGCCAACCAAGGTGAAAAAGAGCTTATATCTCGCACACGAGATGGACTCCGTATCAACACGTCTTTCACAAATCTCAACTCGGGCGCTAGACTACGCGCCGGTTCCAATGCCACCGGTACGAATACGGATACTGATGACGAAGATGA
>Ga0335072_10015504_pt1 | contig 10820 bp, 9 predicted proteins | sample Lox_Sample_21_FD_206725 | JGI IMG/M metagenome (GOLD analysis project Ga0335072, IMG submission 206725) | Soil microbial communities from Loxahatchee National Wildlife Refuge, Florida, United States - Lox_Sample_2.1 | ecosystem: Environmental > Terrestrial > Soil > Wetlands | place: USA: Florida... | reverse complement strand
CTTGTAGCCGGCCTTTTTCGCAGCTTCCTCAACGGCCGCGCAGCCGCCCAGGACGATCACATCCGCAAGCGAGACCTTTTTCCCGCCAGATTGCGAGTTGTTGAAGTCCTTTTGGATTGCCTCCAGAGTCTGGAGCGCTTTCGCCAGTTCGGCCGGCCGGTTCACTTCCCAGTCCTTTTGCGGCGCCAGGCGAACGCGCGCTCCGTTGGCCCCGCCGCGTTTGTCGGAGCCGCGGAAGGTCGCTGCCGAAGCCCAGGCCGTGGTCGCAAGCTGGGAGATCGACAGGCCGGATTTGAGGATCTTGGCCTTCAGAGCGGCGATGTCATTTTCGCCGATCAATGCATGATCCACTGCCGGAACAGGGTCTTGCCAGAGCTGAGGCTCCTTCGGAACCAGGGGGCCAAGGTACCGCGAGATTGGTCCCATGTCGCGGTGCGTCAGCTTGAACCACGCCTTGGCGAACGCGTCGGCGAACTCCTGCGGATGATCGAGGAAGCGCTTCGCGATCGGCGCATAGATCGGGTCCATCCTCAGGGCAAGGTCCGTGGTAAGCATCGTAGGAGCGTGCCGCTTCGACGGGTCGTGGGCATCCGGAATCGTGCCGGCGCCCGCGTCGCCCTTGGGCTTCCACTGATTCGCACCGGCCGGACTCTTTGTCAGCTCCCACTCATACCCGAATAGGTTTTCCAGGAAGTTGCTGCTCCACTTCGCCGGGGTCGCTGTCCATGTGACCTCCAACCCGCTGCCGATCGTATGGGTGCCATTGCCATTGCCGTAAGTATTCTTCCAGCCGAGGCCTTGCTCCTCAATGGGAGCGGCTTCGGGTTCCGGACCGACGTACTTGTTCGGATCGGCGGCGCCGTGGGTTTTGCCGAAGGTGTGGCCGCCGGCAATGAGCGCAACGGTCTCCTCATCATTCATCGCCATGCGGGCGAACGTCTCGCGGATATCCCGCGCCGCAGCTATCGGATCCGGCTTTCCATTCGGGCCTTCGGGATTCACGTAAATCAGGCCCATCTGAACGGCCGCGAGCGGATTGTCGAGCTGACGGTCGCCGCGGTAGCGCTCATCCGCCAGCCACTTGCCCTCGGGTCCCCACATGACGTCGTCCGAGGGCTCCCAGACGTCCGCCCGCCCGCCGCCAAAACCGAAGGTCTTGAAGCCCATCGATTCCAGCGCGACGTTGCCGGCGAGAATCAGGAGGTCCGCCCAGGAAATTTTCCGGCCGTACTTTTGCTTGATCGGCCAGAGCAGGCGGCGGGCCTTATCGAGGTTCACATTGTCCGGCCAGCTATTGAGGGGGGCAAAGCGTTGCTCGCCGGAACCGGCCCCGCCGCGGCCGTCGCCGATGCGGTACGTGCCGGCGCTGTGCCATGCCATCCGGATGAACAACGGGCCGTAGTGGCCGAAGTCCGCCGGCCACCATTCCTGCGAGTCCGTCATCAGGGCATGCAGGTCCTTGATTACGGCATTGAGGTCGAGGCTCTTGAATTCTTTTGCGTAGTTGAAATCCTTGTCCATCGGATTGGACAAGCTGGAGTGCTGATGCAGGAGTTTCAGGTTCAACTGGTTCGGCCACCAGTCCACATTCGTGGGCCCGGCCGCACGTCCGCGACCGTGGCCCGCTACCGGGCACTTGGATTCAGTCGACAGCTCTTGCTGCTGTTGAGCAGGGACAGACGCCCCCGCTGCGGTGGTGAGTTTATTATCCATGTGTTTTTTCTCCTTCGATTCACGCTAAAACTGCGATGAACTACGAGCTCATCCTGGGTTTTCCTATTCGCACAGCGGACGCCGGCCTTCGCCCGCGCCGCGCCGTCTGTTCGGTATCTCCACGCCTGCGGCAGTCACTGGGACCCGTTGCGTGGCGCACACTCCGTGCAGAGCCCCCGGAAGATGAGTTCGCATTCGCGAAGACTCCGCTTCCCGAGAGAGGCTGGTGCAGGCTTGGGCACGTCGTACCACTCCACGTCCTCCACTTTGCCGCATCGGTCGCAGATGAAGTGGTGATGCCGCATACCTCTCACATCGAATCGCGCGGCTCGGCCTTCGACGGCCACCTCGCGCACAAGTCCCGCCTGTACCAAGTCCCGCAGATTGTTGTACGTCGTGGCCCGGGAAGAGCGTGGGTCCACGCGATTCACGGCTTCTAAGATCTCGGCTGCCGTGGGATGCCCGGCGTGCTCCATGAGGAATGCCATTACGGCGTAGCGCTGCGGAGTGCAACGCAATCCGCTGCCCTCCAGGGCCCGTTTGATCGCCTCCGCATCCATAAAGTATTTAGATTATGTCTAATTTGATATTTTGTCAAGAATTGGATTTTGGCTGCCGTCAGGCCGCGGAAACTGCACGGGCGGGTTGGGGAACTCTTGGCAATAGACCCAGTTTCTGCCGATGACGACAGTACCGCTAGTACTCAATCTCGACCCCTTTGGTTGTGATACGCCGGCGCGTTTGATACCTTGACCAAAGCGTTCAGTACGATCTGTACTAAATGGCTCAGCGCGTATAGGGGAGGGCAAGTGACTGCTTTGGGGAAAGCCATCATGCTGGCTGCGATTTCGGCAGTTGCCGGCACAGCGGGCACGCTTTCATTTGAAGGCACATTTTCCACTGACGATCAGGTCAATCTGTTTCAGTTGACATTGAATTCCACAACGCTCGTCACCATCCAGTCCTACGGTTATGCGGGCGGCGTGATGGACTCGACGGTAGTACCAGCCGGGGGATTCGCGCCGGATTTCACACTGTTTGCGCTGGTGGGCTCGGATTATCAGGAGGCCGCCAGCGACAATGGGGGACACTGCGGCATCACGTCGGCCGATCCGGTGACCGGCAACTGCGATGATCCGTATATCCAGACGACCCTCAATGCCGGCACCTATTATCTCGGACTGTCTGTCTGGGACAACGTTCCGTTGACCGGTTTCCTGGCCGACGGCTACACCCAAACCGGCAATGCGGGTTTCACTTGTGCGGAAGGCGGAGTGAGCGGCCAGTTCTGCGATGTCACCGACGCGCTCTATAGCTCCCGGACAGGCAATTGGGCGGTCAGTTTCACCGAATTTAGCGATGTGACCAACGAAAGCGCGCCAGAGCCTTCCACATGGTGGCTGACTTTGCCCGCCGGACTGGCGGGTGCTCTTTTCCGGCGCCGGCGTTTCAAGTAAGTTACCGCCTGGGCGACTTAGAGGGGATTCTCATGCGACGACTATTTCGGAGTGTGTTTATATTGTCTGCGGTGTTGCCGCCAGCGGCGATTTATGGCCAAGTGCTGACACCGTCGCAGGATGCGTATTACGTTCCCGGCAACGCGACCAACTTCGGCGGGGCGACTACGGTAACTGTAGGCAGCTCCAGCAGCGTGGGGCTGGTGCAGTTCGACCTATCGCAGTTGCCGGCGGGCGTGACCGCGGACCAGGTACAGCAGGCAACGCTGACGCTGTTTGTCGATCATGTAAACACGTCGGGTTCTTTCGCTATCAATCTCGCGAATGGTAGCTGGCAGGAGTCCGTGGTAAGCGGAACGAACGGGTTCCCAGGGCAAGGCGCGGCAATCACCTCGATATCCGTGAGCTCGGTGAATCAGTTCATCACGGTGGATGTTACCGCGATCGTACAAGGCTGGATCACGACGCCCGGTACGAACGACGGATTCATGCTGACTTCGACGGGCGGAGCTGCGCAGTTTGACAGCAAGGAGAATACGAACACAAGCCATCCGGCTATCTTGAGCGTGGTTCTGGCCTCGATCGGACCGCAAGGCCCTGTGGGACCGATGGGAGCCCAGGGCCCTCCGGGACCGCAAGGCCCGGCGGGGCCGACTGGACCAGTGGGTGCCACGGGATTACAAGGACCGCCGGGTTCGACGGGAGCCCAGGGAGCCACCGGACCGCCAGGCCCTGCCGGAGGGACGGGGCCCGCAGGACCTGCGGGTCCGGCAGGACCTCAGGGCCCGGCCGGACCTTCCGGGATTTTCGGCGACGGTCAGGATAACGGCGGGTCGGCTATGGTCGTAACGAGCAGCGTGAACTGGGGCACCAGCCCGCCCGCCGGTACGCTCCAATTCAGCAGTTTCACGTTAAATCCCGGCGTTACGTTGACGGTGCCGAGTGGGCTGACGATCCGGTCGACGGGCGCCGTGACAATCAACGGAAGCATCGTCGTGAACCCCAATCCGATAACGGACAGCCAAGGTATTGCCAATACGGCAGCCATCGACGACAACACCGCCAACAACCAGATCCAACTGGGCGGCACGGCCGTGAATGCCCTCGTCGGCAGACTCATGCTGAACCCCGGTGAGCAGGCTGGCGGATATGGAGCAGGTGCGGGCGGAACCGGCGGCCAGGGCGGAGGATCTCTGGTGATTCTGGCGCAAGGCGCCATTTCCGTTTCCGGTTCGATCCACGCGGACGGTTCGGCCGGGGCCGCGGCTTTCAACGGCACCGTGGATACGGGCGGCGGCGGCGGGGGAGGCATCCTCGTGCTCGCGTCGCAAACGTCGATCAGCAGCAGCGGGACGATTTCCGCGCAGGGCGGCGGTGGCGGCGGCGCGGCTAATGGAGCAAGCACCGGCGGCGGCGGGGGCGGCGGCATTGTCATCGAACTCGCGCCCTCGATTTCAGGCAGCGCCAATGTCAGCGGCGGAGCCAGTGGTGGTGGTGCGGCCGGAACGGGATACGCCGGCGGCGGGGGCGCCTCCGGTGGCAACGGCGGCAGTTCGGGTACAGGCTCGGCTGGAGCCCTGGCCGGGAGTGCGGGAATCGTTCTACAGCGAGTGATGGCCGATCCCACCGGCCTATTCCTGGCCTTTGGCCACGCATACTAAAGCAGCAGTGAAATCAGACCAGTACGACAAGAAGGAGCACAACGATGAATGAACCATACCTCGGCGCTATCGTGATCTTTGCCGGAAACTTCGCCCCTGCAGGCTGGGCCATGTGCAATGGCCAGCTGCTGTCGATTTCGCAGTACGCCGCACTATTTGCCATTCTAGGGACCACCTATGGCGGAAATGGTCAAACGACTTTCGCCCTGCCGGATCTGCGGGGGCGTGTTCCCATCCACATGGGCCAGGGACCAGGACTCAGCAATTACGTGGAAGGCGAGCAGGGCGGGACAGAGACCGTGACTCTGTTGCAGAGCCAGATGCCAGCCCACAACCACGGCGTGAACGCTTCGAGTGCCACCTCGGCGCGTGGCGGCGCGAGTCCGGCCGGCAACCTGCTGGCAACCACGGCCAATATCGGAACCACCCAGGTGGAGATCTACGCGGGTGGCAGTCCGGGCACGACCATGAGCCCGCAGATGATCGCCAACACGGGAGGCAACCAGCCATTCGGGATCATTCAGCCCTTCCTCGCGGTCAATTTCATCATCGCGTTGCAAGGGATCTTCCCCACCCGGAACTGATTGGAAGCTCCAAGCCCTGCTGCGCGAGGTTCGTCTCGTGGCAGCAGGGGCAACATGCGCCTGTGTCTAGCGGATACCTACTCCCGTTGCTTTACGACCCGGTCCGTTTGCGGGCCGACCTAGCGAAGGTCGGTGCGGGCGAGTGGTCTCCGCACTATAACGACGGCGATTATGGCGGGGAATGGCGCGGGGCTTCCTTACGCTCTGCCAGCGGATCAGTGGGCGATCTGGCCGCGCAGCCCGCACCCGGCTGTACTTTCAAGGAAACCCCTCTGCTGGGACGCTGCCCTTATTTCCGCGAGGTGCTGGCGTCTTTTCCCTGCCGGTTGAAGTCGGCGCGGCTGCTGGCTTTGGCGCCTGGCTCTTTCATTCGGGAGCACTGTGATCCTGAGTTGGAATATGCAGCCGGCGAGGTTCGCCTGCACGTTCCCATCGAGACCGGTCCGGAAGTGGAATTCTATGTAAAGGGACAGCGGCTGCTTCTGGAGGAGGGCCGATGCTATTACATTAATGTCCACCTGCCGCACCGTGTGAAGAATGGGGGCGGCACCGAACGCACTCACCTGGTGATCGACGCGGAGGTGAACGAGTGGGTGCATGATCTGTTCCGGCGCGCCCGGCTCGAGGGCTGGGAGATTCCGCGCTGCACCGCGCGTCGGCGTGGTTTCGAGGAGTTTCGCGAGCGCGTCGTAGGATCTCCGGAGCTGTGCGAACGGTTGCACGCCGCTGCGGACCGGCGCGCGCTGGCCGAACGCGCCGCCGCCCTTGGGCGCGAGCTGGGGTACCAGTTCAGCGAGGGCGAAGTGGCCCCGTCGGCTGCCTGCGCCGCCGCGGATTCGGACGCCTCCCTCGCAGGTTGGACGCCGGTGAAGGTTTCGTTCCGCAGTTCACAGGCCATGGCTGAGTGGATCTATACGGGCCAGCGCCGCTTCCAGGAGCCGTTTTTTCAGGACAGCGTCCGAATGGCAAAGCGCAATCCGTTCACGGCGATCTTCCGCCGCGAGGCGCCTCTGGAGGCCGCGGACCGCATCGCCGCTCTCACTCCTACGGGTTTCATCTTTCATATGTCACGGTGCGGTTCCACGCTCCTGGCGCAGATGCTGGCGGCACTGGATCGCGCTGTGGTGATCTCGGAAGCGCCGCCCATTGACGACGTGCTCCAGGCAGGCCTCAACGTGCCGGAGTTGGCGCAAAGTCAGCGGGTCCGATGGCTGCGGCGGATTGTGGCCGCGCTGGGGCAGCGGCGCAGCGGAGAGGAATCGCTGTTCTTTCTGAAGCTGGATGCGTGGCACATCCACGACTTGCCTCTCATCCGGGAAGCCTTTCCGGGAGTGCCGTGGATCTTTGTGCACCGCAGGCTGGAAGAGGTAATCGCATCGCAGCTCCGGCAGCCGGGCTTGCCTGCTTTGCCGGGGGCGCTGGATCCACGGGTGGTGCGCCTTCGTCCCGAAGACGCCACGGCTCTGAGCCGCGAACAGTGGTGCGAGCGCGTCCTGGAGGGCTTTCTGGATGCAGCCGGGAAATTCCGGGGCAGTCCGGACGGGCTGTTCATCGAATACGGGCAGTTGCCCGATGCGTTGTGGAGCGGAATCGCCTCGCATTTCGGAGTCCGGTTCAGCGGGCAGGAGATCTCGCGGATGAAAGAGGCTGCCCGGTTCGACTCCAAGAATCCGGCCTGTTTATTTTCCCAGAGGATTGCATGAGAGAGGAGTTTCCGAGTGAATCACAATAGCCACCTGTCGCGCCGCCGACTGCTGAAGTCCGCGATGGGCGCTGCCGCCCTACGCGCCCTCCCGGCGAAAGCGGCCGGTTCGAGCAGCCGCGCGCTGGTCTGTATCTATCTGTCTGGCGGGATCGACAGCAACAATATGCTGGTTCCCATGGCGCAATACGAAGACTATGCCGCCGCGCGCGGAGCGCTCGCCATCCCGAAGGATTCGCTTGTGCAGGTAACTTCCGCCCTGGACCAGACTGTCTATGGCTTCCACCCTTCGCTGGCCGATGTGGCGGGATTGTTCGGGAGGAACGCGTTGGCGGTGGCCGCCAACATAGGATCGCCGACACCTCCCGCCACTCCCGATCCCTATCTGACCTATTTCCCGCCAGGGTATGCCGTGCCTGGATGGGCGGGAGTGACCGACCAAAACCGCGCCGGGCTTTTTGTGGACTTTCCAGCGCTTCTTCCCGGCCGCAATCCTTCCACGGGAGTATCGCTGGTGGCTCCCGGGGTCTCCGCTACCGTAGAACTACAGAACGCAGCGCGCCAAGCCGCGCAGCGGGCCGCGGCGAGTATAGGAAATGCGTTTCCCGCTACGGGCCTTGGACAGCAGTTGGCGGAGGTGGCGGAGTTGATCCGAGCCGGCGCTTCATTGGGGATGGACCGGCAGGTCTTCTTATGCGGCCTGGGCGGCCCTGGCACGATGGCAAGCCCGTTGGCGACGCAAGCAGCTCTCCTTCAGGAGCTGAACGACGCCGTGGCGGCTTTCTATTCCGCCACGCTCGAAATAGGCGTGGCACAGAGCGTCACCACGTACACAGACACGGAATTCTCACGGACGTTGCGGCCGAACGCCAGCGGGCGTACTTCGCCCGCGTGGGGAAGCCAGGAACTGGTGATAGGCGGCTCCGTGCTGGGGGGGACCGTGTACGGCACTTTCCCGTCAATGGCCCAAAGCGCGCTGCCGCGCGGCAGGAATGGGCTCACGGCCCGGAAGACCAGCGACTCCAAGCGTGACTACCTGGCTACGCTGGCAAGGTGGTGCGGCCTTTCCGATTCGGAGATATCGACATATCTGGCCGTGCCCGTGGGCGAGTTGCGGACGCTCGGATTTATGGTCACGGGATAGGCGGTGTTACGCGCTGAGCGCGTCGATCAACGCCAGCGTGTCCGGCGTCTGCCCGACGGTCTGGCCGATGGAGAAGAGCTCGATCTGGAAGGTGTTTGGGCGAAAGGCGTTCGCCCTCTTCTCCAAACGGTCCATACCGGCGGCGAACTCCTGCTCCTGCCTGCGGCCCTTCGCACTGGCGGCCTCGCCCGCGCCGTTGAGCATCGCCACGTATTTGACCACCTCACGCCGTTTAATCCCAACCTGTCCTAAAAAAATGCTGGGCGACTCCAGATATTGTGAGAGTGCCCAGGTGCGAACCAGCGAACCCGGACGGTTGGCGGTTTCCTTCCGCACCGGCACTCCTTCGGCCGTGGCGGCGGTATTGCGGGCCGAACCGGCGAGCGCAAATTCCGGCGTTCCCGGACCCTGTGCCGCGATGGTAGCCGCCAGATCCACGGCAATGACTCGGGGCTCCTTCGGAAATCCCGCGGCCTGCCAGGCCCTTACCAATTCGCGATCCAGCAGCAGCCGACGCAGCAGCAGGCTGCCGTGGCGGATTTCCTCCGCCGGCGGGGCGTCCGTCCACGCGCGGAGGTCGAGCCATTTGCGGAAATAGATGAGATCCCGGGCTGTAGCAGCCCTCTCCTGCGGCGTCAATTCGACGCTCCGGCTCCGGTGGGAGCGACATCCTTCAACCAGGCGGAAAGCAGCCCTCGTACGATGGCCTTGAACTGCGCGCAATCTTCGAACGGGATGCGGCGCGGGTCGCCATCCGCCGGCGGACGGGCGCGGAACCGAGCGAGCGCGGGATCCATGGCCGGGTCGTCGTCTGGCTTTTTGAGCAGCACCACCGCTTCGCGCATGGGCAGAGCGGCGTCGTCCCGGCAGGCCAGCGCCAATTGCAAATCGTGTTCGAAGCTCCGGCCGGCCGGTCCCCAGATGCGGTCCAGAGCCAGCAGATAGAAAGCGCAAGAGCGAATGTTCGCGTCGATGACCTGCTGCTCGTGAAGTTTGCGGGAAACGAACAGAGGCACGAAGAGGATGCCGCGCGGCATACCCTCGGCTTCATTTATGTCGCCGACCGCCTCGTGGAATGCGCGCCGTTCCGCCTCCAGTCCTTCGGGTGCACCCAGAAAGACGTTGACCAGGATCATAAAGCCAGGGTAATCGAGCGCCGGCCCGGTCCGCCACGGAAAAAGAGGGCCGCTACTTCCATTTTGCAGTTCGAGCCCACGTGGCAGGGAGCAATGCCAGGTATTGCACGATGCGCGGACTCGCGGCTCGGTTCGGACTCGCGCCATGGGGCAGCGCATGATGCCAGATAATCAGGTCGCCGGCCCGACCCGCGATGGGCACCGGGCCGAGCGCCCACAGGTCCTGGCGGCGCGGATCCGCCTGCGGTGGAAGGCTGCGCAGCCAGTCCTCAATTTCGCGGTGAAATCCGGGCACGCACGTGAAGGCGCCCTGATTGGCAGCGGTATCGGCGAGATAAAGGATGCCTTGGAGACCGAATTCGACGGGAAGTTCGAGGCTCATGTCCCAGTGGAGCCACGGGCCGGGAAAAGACCAGCCGGGCCGCTCGGGCGGGTTGAAACCGGCTTGGTCCACGTTCGCCCACAGATCCGTGCGCGCCCAAAGCTGGGCGAAAGCGGTGAAGATGCGGGGAGAGGAGCGAATGGCCTGCATGGCAGGATGGCGCAGTGGCGGAATCCAGATGCTGTGCCCCTGCGGACCGGAATACCAGGTGTCTGGCACTTGGGGATCGCCGCCCACGGATTTCCAGACTGCGCCTTCCGCGGCAGCGCAGATCTCGGGGGAGACGGCGTTGTGCAACACCACGTAGCCATGCTCTTGGAAGAATGCCAGGTCGTCCGTGCTGAGCACCGCCGGGCCGGGATCACCACGCTCGGGCAGAGTGCCGGAGAGCGCGGCGTTGAGGCGTGCGATGCGGCCGGATGGGATGCCACCGGGATTGATCTCCAGGATCCAGCGCTCGAATCGATCGAACGGAGGGGCTTCGTCGTAGAGGTAGCGCAACGTTTCGTGCAGGCCGAGGTTCAGGCCGCTGAGGAGCGTTTGATCCGCACACCATTCGGTATCGGCGTCGGGGTCGGGCCGGCCCGTCGCACGCTGCCGCATGGTCCGGGACCACAGGCGCTTCAGGTGGCGAATGCCGAGAGTGCCTAGATCGTCGGAAGCGGCGATGGGTTCGGTCACCTGTCGATTATGGCGCAGGTGAACCTTTACCTGGAACCGGTCCGCGTACCAGTGAGTGGAAGCATCATCGCGGCGATTACACCCTCGCGGCAGCCGCTCACGCCGGCTGTGCTCAGGCCGTGCTGGACCGGGTCTTGCGCGTTGGGGCGGCATTGCCCGATTCGGCGGGTACAGCCGCGTTCATCAACTTCTGAAGCGAAAATTCCTTCCCCACACGCGCGGCGCACGATGCGCAGATGGCTACGTGGGCCGCAAACCGCAGGGCTTTGTTGGGAGCCATTCGTCCGATTACAAATTCTTCGGCTGCACTCTCGGGATCCGCGGGGCACCGACCGGCACACATGGCTACACCATACGGCC
>Ga0335072_10015502_pt1 | contig 10820 bp, 7 predicted proteins | sample Lox_Sample_21_FD_206725 | JGI IMG/M metagenome (GOLD analysis project Ga0335072, IMG submission 206725) | Soil microbial communities from Loxahatchee National Wildlife Refuge, Florida, United States - Lox_Sample_2.1 | ecosystem: Environmental > Terrestrial > Soil > Wetlands | place: USA: Florida... | reverse complement strand
ACCGCGCCAGCAAAGGCAAGCTGGAAGGTGTCATCACCCAGGACGATGTGCTACACCGCTATCAGGAACATTGAGATGCTTTGCGCATCGTCCCGATAAAACGCGGAGGGTGATTTCGGTCATCTAGGCTGAAGTAAAAAGATCGTCAACGCGAGACACGCAAGTCGCTTTTCGCGTCTACATTCGTGGATCATTGTGTTCATTTCCTACCGATTCTGGCGAGGTTGTTATTTTGGGCTCCCCTGTTCTGGAAGCAAACTCCTCCACGCTCGTTCTTGATGAGCGAACTTCGCTTCAACCCTTCGCGCTGGCCGTTAGCCACGTAACCGGTCTTGCGCTGCTTGTTCCATTCGTCCTGCTCGTCCACGGCTATCATCCATTCGCCGACGACGCGGGCATTTACGTTGCCGGCATCCGGAAGATGCTCGATCCATCGCTCTTCAGCGTCGATGCGGGCTTCGTCACTGCCCATACGCACTTCTCCATCTTTTCGCACCTCTTCGCCAACGTCATCAGGCTCTTTCACATTCCCCTGGAGACGGGCCTGCTTGCCGCGTATCTGCTCTCCATCTTTCTGTTTCTGCTGGCGTGTTTTCAGCTTTCCCAGCGCATTTTTCAAGACACGCACCAGCAGTGGGGGGCCACGCTGCTGGCCAGTTCTCTCTACACTCTGCCCGTAGCCGCAACCGCGCTCTGGATCATGGACCCGTATGTGACTGCGCGATCGTTCTCGACGCCCGTCTCGGTCTTCGCGCTGATCGCGTGCATCGATCGCAAATGGAAGCGCACGACACTATGGTTCATAGCTGCTGCGCCTCTGCATCCTCTTATGGCGGCTTATCTGGCCGCTTTTCTTGCCGCCTATGTCCTCGTCAGCAGAAGCCTGTGGAAGTGGCTGGCTGCGGCCTGTGCGGCTGCATTCTCCGGCGCGGCGATGTTTTATTTCGCAACGCGCCACGCCTCATTGCCCGATGGCTACAGAGAGGCCGTACTAACCCGCACCTATTTCTTCCTGTCTTTCTGGCGCTGGTATGAGGTGCTGGGCCTTGTCATACCGCTGTTGCTCATGCTCGCCGCGGCTTATCGCACTCGCAACATCGTCATCCGCAATCTGTGTCTCGCCTGTATCGCAACCGGCGCAACTGCGTCGGTTGTGGCGGCATGCTTTGTTCACACCAACGGCAGCTTCTTTCTCGCCAGAATCCAGCCGCTGCGCTCCTTTCTGCTGATCTACCTGATTGGCGTGCTGCTGCTGGGCGGTTTTCTTGCCCGGTATCTGCGCGGACGGCGCACCGCGCTTGGATTCGCGCTCCTGCTCTTTGTTTCCGGCCTCATGCTGCTGGTGCAGAAGCAGGCTTACACCGCATCGGCGCACATTGAATGGCCTTTTGCGCGTGCGCGCAATCCGTGGCAGCAGGCCTTCGTCTGGATACGCGAGAACACGCCCAGGAACGCCGTCTTCGCGCTCGATTCGAATTACACCAAAATCGATTCGGAGGACACGCAGGGCTTTCGCGCCACGGCCATGCGCAGCGCCTTGGTCGATGAATTGAAGGACGGCGGTATAGTGGCCATTTTCCCTGAGCTTGCGCCTCGCTGGAAGAGCGAGCGCGATCTCGAACTGGGTCTCGACCACATCAGCGACGAGCAGCGAATCGCGCGCCTGCGTCCGGCCGGAGTCACCTGGATTCTGCTGAGCGCCGGCGCCTCAACCCAACTGAACTGCCCCTATCGCAATGCGGCCGTGATTGTCTGCAGACTGCCGTAGACAGGGCTCAGAAGAAATGGTTTTCAGGTGTCAGTTTTTGCCACCTTATGTGTTCAAGCACATAAGGGTCGTTTATATTGTCTATTTGCTTATGTGGAGATGGGATCGGCGAGAATTGGCCAACATCCGGCTGGAACTTTAGTCCGATCTCCATGAGTGAGTAGGCGATTTGGCATGAATCCAGTCGATCTTTGCTGAGATGCGCGCTTCACGGTATCTGTGATTTACGATGCGTCATGCGATTTTTCCACTTGGCGCTGGTGTTTAGCCTTTGCGCATCGTTTTGTCACGCACAGGCAGCAACCGATGATGCGACGTTCCTGAAGCAAGCCCGGGCGAAATACGACGCTCCCTTTGGGAGGAATCTCCAATCCTTCAGCTGCGCTGTAGAGTTCAATTGGAAGCAGCACTTTAGCGAGGCCGTACGCGTCGGCGACGAAGGCACGGACGAGGAGATCGCCGAACTCATTCAGCCGATTCGCACTCGCGTCACGGTCAACCGCCAGAACGCTGCAGTGTCTTCCGGGATGACCGACGATGAAGAAAGGCGGCTTCCGCATGGTGGCATGGCTGAAGGTCTCCTCGAACACGCTGTCCAATTCAGCTTGAATAGCTGGTTAGTTGCCAGTAATAACGCATTGCTTCCGTCGGAAGGCACGCCCGTTCACGTCGAGCCGTCCGAGTCAGGTTACAAGCTTGAATTCAAGATCCAAACCTTCGATGTTGAGATGTCGCTCGCGCGCGACATGAGTCTCCAGAGCGAAGGGGAAAAGGGATCTGCCTCTGATCGCCGGGAAACAGACTTCCGTCCTGGCCCCCAGGGCTTCCTTTTGACCTCCTACAGGCTGGGCGAGGATGGGGATTTCAGGCCGGGCAATCGAATCATCCTCACCTACACCTATCAAAACGTTGGCGGTTTTCAATTACCGGAGCAGGTTGCGATCAACCGGGAGAGCCATCACGAAGTCTGGCACTACAAATTAACCGACTGCACCGTGCAAGCGGTTAATTGATTCGGTACTGGTGAGTCGGCTTGTCGGAGGCAGTTTGTTCTTGGCGTTTCAATTGGCGAGATCAGGGCGAGTCATCGACCAGACGACTGTGCTCATCCAATCCGGGCCTGTGGCATCTCTGGAGATCACATAAACGAAAACACAACATAAGGGGTACTGCTAATGCCGTGGCCCTTCAAACCTATTTATGCCAGTTCCAGCAACCGGGCCCTGCAACCTGAGACCTATACGCTGCACCCTCCACCCTGTACCCTGTATGCAGTAGCCTCTTTCTTTCATGCTGAGCCTGTATCAGAGACTCATCCTTGGATTTCTACTGCTGATTGCTCTGGTTGGCGGACTGGGAATGCTGGTTCGCCACTCGTTCGTGCACCTGTCTGCACTTGACGCGCAGCAGCAGATGGCAGACGCTGCCGTGGGCGCGCTCTCACAGGTGCAGGCCTCCATCGCGCGCGAGCAGGCGCTGACCGCTCACATGGCGTCTGCGGCTGACCGCAGGCTCTACGCTGAGCTTCTGGCCCAGGGCGGCGTCACCGATCAGCGGATGACGCTTGCGGCCCGGGCCATCGCGGCGGATCAGCAGCCGCTGCCGCTGCAGGAGCTGCAGCGGAAACACGCGCAGCTCATGGACCGCCTCAAATCCGCTGCGCCCGATACATGGCAGCACCTCGCGGGCGACACTCTGCGCCCGCAACTGGACGAGATCGACCAGTCTATCTCAGATGATCTGCGTACCCTCTGGAATCGCCGCGCCAGTCTGATGATCGAGCTCGATCACCAGCGCTTCCTGCTGCGCGCCCGCCTCATCGCAGCCTCCGGAACGAGCCTCATCGCGGCCATCGCTGTTGCCATCGTGTCGCTGCTCTTCGTCATCCTGCCCATCCGCCGCACGGCAAAGACGGCGCGGCTGATCGGTCAGGGCGACCTGCATCAGCGCATCGAGTGGAGTACGCATGACGACCTCGGCGACATTGCCACGGAGATCAACCGCATGGCCATCCGCCTGCGCGACCTCCGCGAAACCGAATCCGGCCGCCGTCAGATGGAGCAACAGCTCAGCGACGCCGTCTTGCAGTCCATCTTTGAGCCGGTGATCGTGACCGACGCCAAGGGACACGTGCTCAAACTGAATCAGGCGTCACGGGAGCTGCTCGGCGAAGCGGCGGGCGATCGCATGGCGCTCACCAACACTCCGGGCGGAGAAAAAATTCTCAACGCCGTGCGCAATGCCGTCTCCATGCAGCGCGCGATGACCGGCGAAGGCGAGGCGACGCTGCTGCCCATGCGTATCGGCAGCGCACAGCGCAGCTACCGCCTGCGCACGTCACCCATGCGCGACGCCGACGGCAAACTGCTGGGCGCGGTCACTGTGCTCGAAGACGTCACCGAGCTGCAGGACATCGACCGCTTCAAGACGCGCTTCCTTGCTGTCGCCTCGGAAAAGCTGCGCGATCCGCTGCAGCGCCTGCGCCTGGCGATTTACACGCTCACGCGCGGGCACGCCGGCGAGCTGCGTCCGCTGCAGGCGGAAATACTGGAAGGCGCCAGCCATGAATCCGAGAAGCTCGACGACCTCATGGCCGACCTTATTGAAGTGGCCGAGCTTGATACCGGCCGACGCCAGATGAAGCTGGAGCGGCTGCGCCCCATCGATGTTCTTGAAGACGCCCATCATCGCTTCCGCGAACAGGCGCGCGAGAAGAAGATCGAGATCACGGTCAACGCATTCGCCGACCTTTCGCACGTTCACGCCGACCGCCGGGCGCTGCGCAGCATCATGGACAATCTGCTCTCAAACGCGATGCGTTACACGCCGGCAGGCGGACACATCCGCCTCGAAGCCTCTGAATTAAAGGACGGCATCCAGTTTGTCGTGCAGGACAATGGGCGCGGCATCGAAGCCGAGCGCCTGCCGACCATCTTCGGGCGTTTCACCGAAAGCTCCGGCACAGGCACGGGCCTTGGCCTCGCGCTGGTGCGCCGCCTTGTTGAAACGCTGGGCGGGCAGGTCTCAGTCGAAAGCCGCCTCGGCCAGGGAACAAGCTTCAGCTTTACGCTGCCGGTTGCGACGCCCGTGCCTTCGCGTCATCAAGTGGAGATCGGCTGACATGTGCGCGCAGATTGATCTCAGCTCCGATTCCCAAAGCGCTGCCCCGGAACGCGCGAAGCTGCGCATCTACCTCGGCGCCGCTCCCGGCGTCGGCAAAACCTACCGCATGCTCGAACACGCTCACATGCTTCGGCATCAGGGCGTCGATGTAGTGATCGGGCTGGTCGAGACTCACGGGCGCAAGGAAACCGCGGCGCTCATCCGCGATCTCGAAATCATTCCTCAGAAGGAAATCGTCTACCGCTCGGTCACGCTGCATGAGATGGATCTGGATGCCATTCTCGCGCGCCATCCGGATACATGCGTCGTCGACGAACTGGCCCACAGCAATGTTCCCGGCTCGCGCAACCGCAAGCGCTATGAAGATGTTCTGGAGCTTCTCGACGCCGGCATCAATGTAATGACCGCGGTCAACATCCAGCATCTGGAAACACTGAACGACGCGGTCTCCCGCTCGGCCAGCACCCAGATTCGCGAGACCATCCCCGACAGCTTTTTGAAGCGCGCCGACGAAGTCGTAACCGTGGACGTTACAATTGACGAGCTGCGCACCCGCCTGCGCGAAGGCAAGATCTACGCGCCGGAAAAAATCGAGCAGGCGCTGGCCAATTTCTTCCGCAAGGGCAACCTCAACATGCTGCGCGAGCTGGCGCTGCGCACCACGGCGGAGCAGGTCAGCACGGCGGCATCGGAATACCGGCGAACGCAGGGCCTGGAACAGGCGCCGATCCCGGAAAAGGTCATGGTCTGCATCTCGCCGCGACCCGGCACCGAGCGACTTATTCGCGCAGGCGCTCGCATCGCAGGCCGGCTGGCCACCAACTGGTATGCCGTCTACGTGGAGACCGGCAAAGACCTGCGCAACAACGATCCCGGCGCCCCCCAGCGCCTGGAAGAGTACGAGCGCATGGCCCGCGATCTTGGCGCAAAGGTGGTCGTTCTCAAAGACAAGAATGTTTCCGACGCGCTCATCGCTTTCGCCAAGCGTGAAAACATCTCTCACGTCGTCTTTGGCCAGTCGGCGCGGTCGCGTTTCGATATCCTGTTGCGCGGCTCCATCATCAACAAGTTCCTGGCGGAAGTGCGCGATACAACCGTTCAGGTGGTGCCGGTGAGCAGGGAAAAAGAAAAGCGCTGAAGCTACTGCTTCTTCAGCACCGCGCTGCTGTTTTCATCTGTGGTAATGGGCGCTATACGGACTTTGGCTGTATACATAGGCTATGACCTTCCTGCGCCGCGTCTTAATGCTCTCTCGCAGCCGCAAGTTTGGCCGGTATCCAGAGGCCAGATGGGCGAATTGCGCCTTTGGGACAATTCAAGCTTCCATCGCTTTGTTGGTACTGTTGTCGCTGGTACATCCATCGCGGGCCTTCGCGGCGAATTCTGACCTGGAGACTGTGCTGACTGGCCAGCGCCAGCGTATCCAGCAATTGGACTACCGCGTGACCGGGCGACTCACTCGGGTGGAAGGCAATGGCACGCGCACGAGCTACAAGTTTGTCGCCAAGGCTCATTGGTTTCCCGATGGCCTGCGTCTGCTATGCGAGATCTCGGGGCCTGCCTCAGCGAAGACGACCCTGCTTCTGCATATGAGTGTGAGTGGCCACGTGACCATCGAGGCGATACTTCCCGGCCAGAAGACCGCCAGCGCGTTGCCCTTCGAACATTGGAATGATCCACTCGTGGGAACAGACTTCTCCTATGAGGACATGGTAGAGAGCCAGTTCTTCTGGAAGAATCAGGAACTCCTCGCACCGCAGAAATATGGCGCACGGGATTGCTTTGTCCTTAAGAGCATGCCCGGCCCTCAGGACCGGAGTTACTATGATTCGGTAACATCGTGGATTGACCGCAGCATTTTTTACCCTGTGCATGTGGTGAAGACGCTTCGCGGGACGGGACAGCAGAAGGAATTCATTTACTATGGCCTGCGGCAGGTCAGCGGCGCCTGGTCGGCTTCGCAAGTCGAGGCAAAAATGCAGGGCAAGCCCGGCTCTTCGATTCTTGCGATCGAATGGGGCTCGGGAAAGGCAAATCTTGGCCGCAAGGACTTTGTTCTCGGCCAGTCCGGCTCTCAGGGAAAGAAGTGAAATCAATCAAATTGCTTAACAGGCTGTTGCGAGGCCTGTACTGTTACAGGGAGCATCCACAGCGTTCGCCGTCATGGGGTAAGTTCCTTTTCACACGTTACCGTGGCTCCATGTAAGCCGAAGGGCCACCAATTCCAGTCGCCGGCAAGTTGCAAGAGCGCCGGCCCGACAACCGTCCGTACTACTGTGGCGTCAATAAGCACGGCCACGGCGAGTGTAAAGCCCAGCATCTGGACGACCAGAAAACTTCCGAGGGTGAATGCAATGAAGACGGCAATCATAATTGCCGCGGCGCTGGTGATGAGCCCGGCCGTCCGCGCCATGCCCTCGATCACCGCCGAACTCTCGGAGAGACCGCGCCGCCGTTCTTCAAGGACACGGGCGACCAGAAAGACCTCATAGTCCATACTCAGGCCAAAGACGATGGCAAACGAGAGAATCAGCACGATCGGGAATACTGCTCCAGTCGGTCCATTGAGCCCAAAGAGTTTGCTGCCGTGGCCTTCCTGAAAAACGACAACTAACGCACCGAATGCAGCACCAACAGAGAGCAGATTAAGAAGAATTGCTTTGACAGCCGCAAACAGGGAACGTAACCCGATCAGGAGCGCCAGCAAGCTCCCCAATACGACGCCAAGAATCACCTTCGGCAATCGCTCTTTTACAACCGCGTCATAGTCCGCGTCGAGTGCAGGAAGGCCGCCAACGCGCAGCACAGCGCCGGGCACGCCGGTTATCGCCGCAACATCAGAGGAACGCACTTCTCTTACCCATCGTATCCGTTCGTTGGGCGTAAGAGTGGCAGTTGGCAGCAACTCCATCAAGGTAGCCTGGCCATCGCCGCTCAGAAAACTCTTGCGGATTGGCTCCGGCACACTGTCAACAGCATCCGCAGTGTCAGACATTCCCGTGAGGGTCGCAAGAGATAAGACTTCTTCAGCTCTCGGATCGCTCCGGAAGCTCTTCGTCAGGCGACTGACAGCAAGCCAGCCGGCCGGTGAAAGCGGCGGAGACTGCGGCGGTAACTCCAGGATTACGCGCAGCGACTGCACAACACCCGACCGGCCCATCCTTTGAAGGGTGTGCAGGGCTTGCACTGACTCAGCTGCGGCCGGGAGCGAGTCATGGTCAGGAAGTCCGGGAGAAATTCTCCGTGCCTGGAATACAAGGATCAGCAGCGGAATCCCGGCGACAAGCAAAGCGGTCCAGGGCCGGTGAGTTACGATGCTGCCCCATCGCGCCCACCGCTCACTCGCCGCGCATAGACTGTTGGGCGTTTTGAATCGTCTGGTTGGAAGAGGCACTCTGGCAGCATTGATGCGATGCCCCAGCAGACCAAGCACCCAGGGCAGAATGAATGTACACAGCATGACACTCAAAACGGTTACCAGAAGGCCAGCTACCCCGATAGAGCGCAGTTCGCTGATGGGCACAGTCAGCAGCGCTGAAAATCCAATGGCAACTGTGGTGGCCGAGATGATGAGCGTCCGCCCCGCTTGCCCGGCAGCAATATCGGCAGCGCAGCCGGGAGGATATCCCTCGGCCAATGCTTCGCGAAAACGGCTCACCATCAGCAATGCATAGTCGATGCCAAGGCCAAGGCCGAGCATCGTCGCCAGATTCTGCACCAGGATCGAGAGATGCAGATAATGCGCGAGTAGCGCTGCCGCACCCAGCGCCATCGAGATGGAGAGCATTCCAACTCCGAGCGGCAGGAGCGCGGCCACCAGACTGCCGAAAGCCAGCACCAGCAGCAGGAGAGTGACCGGCATCGCTCGTTCTTCGGCATGGTCGACGTCATCGGCACTGACCTTGCGTAGATCGAAGTTCAGTGGTGTCTCACCCGTAATCCCCAGTTTGATATTGGGGTATTGCGACCTGAGCTGACCTTCCATCCAGTCTGCTTTCGCCCTCAGTTTGGGGACCAGCGCCTCGACAGTTTCATCGTGCGGGTCCAACCCGAAGATGATCAGGGCCCCGCCATTGTTCCCGGTGAACAGGGGATCTGGCCAATCCAGACTCGAGACGGCGCCCGACACTCCAGGCACACTACGCAAGGAACTGGTCAAGAAGCTCAATGCATCCGCGCCTTCTGCCGAATCAGGATCGGGAATACCGCTGATCACCAGAACCAGGCGGTGGGCGTACGGCGACTGGAAACGCTGCGAGAGCTCCTGGTCAACTTTTTCCGATTCTGCGCCCTTGATGTGAACAGTCGTCTCCAGGCGACGTTCGACTTTGTAGGAAAAGGGCAGCAGCGCGAGCGCCATGGCAAACCCCAACATCGCCAACCAGAATCGGCGGCGAGCGGCATCATGGCCAGTCTTCACGCTTGGCACTACCATCGAGGATTCACGTCGTTTCCCGGTTCGTTTGAGAGCAGTGAGCACATTCATGATATAGGGTCAGACGGGACATTTTATTGGGATGCGGCCTTGAGCATAGTAAACGATAGAGATGGGAAACGGCCCGTTCAGCCATTGTCGATTGAGGGGCGAGGCTGATGAAGACCTCATTGTATGATTACCTGCCAATCATTCATCAAGGACCGCATAGGGGACGAATCAGGAAGCTCAAAGAGGACCAGGAATGGGAAATGCCGTTGTGTTCTGAACTCCACAGGCGCAGGTAGAAAAGAGACGAACATGGGAGCAAACGCAACCCAAAGCAGAGAACAGAAACCTGTATTTCTTCTCGTTCTGAAAACCGTACGCAACCTAAATCCCTCAAGGAAAATAATGCCCTTACTGATCCAACGGGTGAAGTAGCTCGGCGGATCAAAAAATCGGTGGCCCCACTCTTTATATGACAATAGGATGCACCCTCGCGTGTCCTCCAACTGTCATTTTTATGTTAGTTTTGAAGGAGCGGGTCATCCCGTGAGCTCGTAGCTCAGCTGGTAGAGCAACGCCCTTTTAAGGCGTGGGTCCTGGGTTCGAATCCCAGCGAGCTCACCACTTCAAACAAACCTCCGAATAAATGCCTTTCGCGAAATGCCCTGGCGACGCCGCTATCATTTGGATAATCGGTGTGTGATGGCTGAACACTAAAAGCATAATCGCAAAAGCCACCCCCAGGATCATGGAGATAGCGATCACGAATTTTCCAATCCCCTGCGGACTCGCATCGTGCTCGGTCTTGCTGATGTCCAGTTTACGCATACAGAAGGTGATGCGCAGCGAATCGCGTGTTGTTGCTCACCCTTGCTAAGATCCGTTTGACCGTTGCGAACTCACTTCTGGGTAAAGTGAACCTCTGAGACAGCTCTTAACCTCTCCGCCGCGCTTTCCGGCGTTATGTCCCGCTGCGGCATCCCCAGTATCTCGAACCCGACCATGAACTTGCGCACTGTCGCCGAGCGCAGCAGCGGCGGATAGTAATGCGCGTGGAAATGCCACTCCGCGTGGTCCTGGCCGTCGGCCGGCGTCTGGTGGAAGCCCATCGTATACGGAAAGCTGGTCTCAAAAAGATTGTCGTAGCGCGTGGTGATCTGCTTCATGATGTTCGCCAGCGCGGCCCGCTGGGCTGGGAAAAATTCAGACATCGACCCGACATGCTTCTTTGCCAGCACCAGCGTTTCAAAAGGCCAGACCGCCCACCAGGGGACGACCGCCAGAAATTCGTCATTCTCGCAAATGATGCGCGTTTGCTCAGTGGTCTCTGTCCTTAAGTAATCACACAGCAGGCAGGAACCATGTTCGGCCTGATACGCCTTGAGCGATTCCGTCTCCGCCGCCGGCTCGTCGGGCACATGCTCCGTCGCCCATATCTGGCAGTGCGGGTGCGGATTGCTCGCCCCCATCATTGCGCCGCGGTTCTCAAAGATCTGCACGTAGTTG
>Ga0335072_10015501_pt1 | contig 10820 bp, 10 predicted proteins | sample Lox_Sample_21_FD_206725 | JGI IMG/M metagenome (GOLD analysis project Ga0335072, IMG submission 206725) | Soil microbial communities from Loxahatchee National Wildlife Refuge, Florida, United States - Lox_Sample_2.1 | ecosystem: Environmental > Terrestrial > Soil > Wetlands | place: USA... | reverse complement strand
CTCGCCCGGAAGTTCTACAACGACCTGGCCGGCCGCACGCTCGACGACCGCCGCCGCCCGCTGGCCCGGGTGCTGCACCTGTCGGGCACGGCGCGGGCGCCCGAGTTCTTCGATATCGACGACGCCCTGGTCGACGCCGACCGCAGCAGCTGATCGGCACCGCGGGTTGCGCCTTTTGCGTGGTGAGCGTCACACAGGGTGGCCACATACGATGTAAATAACCACACCCGCATCAGGAGGTTTTCAGTGTCCACCGTCAGCGCGACGTCTGGAGCCGAGACAGGCGCCCCGGTCCGTTCGGAATCATCGAATGTGAATTTCCCCGAGACGGGCACTGCTCGGGTGAAGCGGGGGATGGCGGAGATGCTCAAGGGCGGCGTCATCATGGACGTGGTGACACCCGAGCAGGCCAAGATCGCCGAGGACGCGGGCGCGGTCGCGGTGATGGCGCTCGAGCGGGTGCCCGCTGACATCCGCGTGCAGGGCGGCATCGCCCGGATGAGCGACCCGGACATGATCGACTCGATCATCGGCGCCGTCTCGATCCCGGTGATGGCCAAGGCCAGGATCGGCCATTTCGCCGAGGCCCAGGTGCTGCAGGCGATCGGCGTCGACTACATCGACGAGTCCGAGGTGCTGACCCCGGCCGACGAGGCCCACCACATCGACAAGTGGAAGTTCACCGTTCCGTTCGTCTGCGGCGCCACCAACCTGGGCGAGGCGCTGCGCCGGATCGCCGAGGGCGCCGCGATGATCCGCTCCAAGGGCGAGGCGGGCACCGGCAACGTGGTCGAGGCGACCCGGCACATGCGCTCGCTCTCGGCGGGCATCCGCAAGCTGGCCGGCCTGCCGCCAGAGGAGCTGTTCACCGCCGCCAAGGAGCTGCAGGCCCCCTACGACCTGGTCGCGGACGTCGCCCGGGCCGGCAGGCTGCCGGTCGTGCTGTTCACCGCGGGCGGCATCGCCACCCCGGCCGACGCCGCGATGATGATGCAGCTGGGCGCGGAGGGCGTGTTCGTGGGGTCCGGCATCTTCAAGTCGGGCGACCCGGCCCGGCGCGCGGCCGCGATCGTGAAGGCCACCACCTTCTACGACGACCCGGACGTGATCGCGAAGGTCTCCCGGGGCCTCGGCGAGCCGATGGTCGGCATCAACATCGACACCCTGCCCGCCGACCAGCGCTACGCCTCCCGAGGCTGGTAGCCCCACCACCCCCGCGCCCCCTCCGGCGCGTCCCCCGCGCCGCTCCGCCGCCCCCCTCATGCGTGCCCAAATGCGCGTTTGGGCCGGCAAGAGTGAGCCCATAAGCGCATTTGGGCACGTTGGGAAGTGGGCAGCGAACCAGGAAGGAGCTGAATCGTGCCCGATATCGGAGTGCTCGCCCTCCAGGGCGATGTTCGCGAGCACGTCCGCGCGCTCGACGCGGCGGGCGCGACCGCGAAGCCGGTCCGCCGCCTGAGCGAGATCGAGGCGGTGGACGGCCTGGTCATCCCGGGCGGCGAATCGACCACGCTGTGGCGCCTGGCGACCGCGTTCGAGCTGCTCGAGCCCGTCTCCAAGCTGATCGCGGGCGGGCTGCCCGTCTTCGGCTCCTGCGCCGGGCTGATCATGCTGGCCGACCGGCTCGAGGACGGCGTGGCCGGCCAGCGGACGTTCGGCGGCATCGACATGACCGCACGGCGCAACGCGTTCGGCCGTCAGGTCGACTCGTTCGAGCGCGACGTAACGCTGCGGCTGGGCGATAATGCGGATAAGTCGCAGTTTCACGCGGTGTTCATCCGGGCCCCGTGGGTCGCGCAGGCCGGTCCTGCGGTCAACGTGCTAGGCGCAGATAACGGTAGGATCATCGCCGTCCGGCATGGTGTGCTGCTCGCCACCGCGTTCCACCCGGAGCTGACCCCGGACCTGCGCATTCACGAGCTTTTCGTTTCAATGGTGAAGGGGACGTCATGAGCGAGCTTGCGAGCGAATCGGCAAGCACAGTGCGTCCGCGACTGCGGACTCCGAGCGCTAGCGAGGTGTCCTCATGAGCGGCCACTCCAAGTGGGCCACCACCAAGCACAAGAAGGCGGTGGTCGACGCTAAGCGAGGCAAGCTTTTCGCCAAGCTGGTGAAGAACGTCGAGGTGGCGGCGAGGACCGGCGGCGGTGACCCGGCGGGCAACCCGACGCTGTTCGACGCGATCCAGAAGGCCAAGAAGTCCTCGGTGCCGAACGAGAACATCGACCGCGCGGTCAAGCGCGGCTCCGGCCAGGAGGCCGGCGGCGCCCAGTACGAGAACATCACCTACGAGGGCTACGGCCCCGGCGGGGTGGCGGTGCTGGTGGAGTGCCTGACCGACAATCGCAACCGCGCCGCCAGCGACGTTCGGGTCGCGTTCACCCGCAACGGCGGCCGGATGGCCGACCCCGGCTCGGTGGCGTACCTGTTCAACCGCAAGGGCGTCATCGTCGTCGAGAAGACGAAGGACTTGTCCGAGGACGACGTGCTGCTCGCGGTGCTCGACGCGGGGGCCGAGGAGGTCAACGACCTGGGCGAGTCGTTCGAGGTCATCTCCGAGCCGCACGATCTGGTCGCGGTGCGCAGCGCTTTGCAGGAGGCGGGCATCGATTACGAGTCGGCCGACGCGGTGTTCCTGCCGAGCAGCGAGATTGACCTTGACGAGGACCAGGCCCGCAAGGTGCTGAAGATGATCGACGTCCTGGAGGACTCCGACGACGTCCAGGATGTGTACGCGAACTTCAACGTGAGCGACGACATCATGGAAAAGATCGGCTGACGGTCTTTCGCTGGTGATCGCAGGGCCGGTGGGGATCGCCCCGTCCGGCCCTGCGCCGCGTTGCCGACCGGGTCGCCCATAGGGTGGTGGGTCGTGGATGACGTGGTGATCCGGCCGATTACGGTCGACGACGACATGGACGCCCAGCTCGATCTGGCGCAGCGTGCGTTCGGCGTCTACTCGGCCGGGCAGCGGGCCGGGTGGTCCTACCTGACCGGGCTTCGGGCCGGGCAGGGGCTGTTCCTCGGGGCGTTCGCCGGCGGCCTGCCGGCCGGGGCGGCGATGATTCACGACCTGCGCCAGTGGTGGCTGGGCCGCGCCATCCCGTGCGCGGGCATCGCCTCGGTCAAGGTCGCCCCCGAGTACCGGGGCGGGGGCATCGGCCGTCGGCTGATGGCCGCGCTGCTTGACGCGGTCGCGGAGCGCGGCTACCCGTTGTCGGCGCTGTACCCGGCGACGATGCCGATCTACCGGTCGCTCGGCTGGGAGCTGGCGGGCGGTCGATACGTGGCGACGGTCCCGGCCCGGTCACTGCGCACGCTGGTCGGCCCGGACCCCGCCGCGATTCCAGCCGGCCCGCGCACCGCCGGCACGCGCACCGGCGGCAGCCGTGGCGCGGCCGAGCCCGGCATCCGCCGGGCCGGGCCCGACGACGCCGCCGAGGTGATCGCCGTCATCGGCCGCGCCCATGCTGCCGCCCGCGACGCCGGGCCGCTGAGCTGGGACGAAGGCCCGACCAGACAGTGGCTGGGCGACCCGGGGCGTTACTCGTACCTGGCCGGCGACGATGGTTTCGCGTGCTACGGGTGGGGCGGTGACGGCCACGACGACCTGGCCGTGGAGCGGGTGCACGCCGTCACCCCGCAAGCGCTGCGCGCCCTCTGGTCGGTGATCGCCTCGCACTCCTCGGTCGCCCGCACGGTTACCGCGCTGACCGCGCCGAACGACCCGTTCTGGTGGCTCACCGCCGAACGCGACGCCACCATCGCCAAGCGCTCGATGTGGATGCTGCGCGTCGTCGACGCTCCGGGCGCGATCGCCGCCCGCGGCTTCGCGCCCGCCGTCTCCGTCACCGTGCCGGTGGAGGTTCACGATCAGGCGCGCCCGGCCAACTCGGGACGCTGGCAGCTGACCGTCGCCGACGGCAAGGGCGCGCTTGTCCCCGACGGACCCGTCAGCACCGACGAGTCGCCCGCCGCCCCGCTCAGGCTGGGCGCCCGCGGCCTGGCGGCCCTGTACGCGGGCACGCCGGCCGGCGCCCTCCGGCTGTCCGGCCTGGCATCGGGGGGCAGCCCGGACGATGACGCCGCCCTGGACGCGGCCTTCGCCGCCACGGCCTACATGCTGGACGACTTCTAGCAACGCAGCACCGACAAGGATGACAATCAGGACATATCACAGGAGGTGCGCCCGTGCCTGACAAGTTCTTCCGCAGCGTCCTGCCCGGCGAACCGCGCGAGCTGCCCAAAATAGACACGAGCGTGGCCCACATCGCCCGCGTCTACGACTACTGGCTCGGCGGCAAGGACAACTTCGCGATCGACCGCGAGGTCGGCCAGAAGGCGCTGCAGGCCCATCCCGAGACCGTCCTGTCGGTGCAGGCCAACCGGCGGTTCCTGGCCCGCTCGGTGCGCCACCTCGCGGCCGAGGAGGGGATCCGCCAGTTTCTCGACATCGGGACCGGGCTGCCGTCCGCGAACAACACCCACGAGGTCGCCCAGTCCGCCGCTCCCGAGTCGCGGGTGGTGTACGTCGATAACGACCCGATCGTGCTCGCGCACGCCCGCGCCCTGCTGACCAGCAGCCCGCAGGGCGAGACGGCCTATCTCGACGCCGACATCAAGGACACCGGCGAGATCCTGGACGGCGCAGCGCAGGTGCTCGACTTCAGCCAGCCAGTGGGGGTCATGCTGGTGGCGGTGCTGCACATGCTCCGCGACGAGGACGACCCGCAGGGCGTCGTGAGCCGGCTGATGGCGGCCGTCCCGGCCGGCAGCTTCCTGGTGATCTCGCATCTGGCCAGCGATATCCAGCAGGAGGCGATGGCCGAGATGGGACGCCGCCTGAACCAGGCGATGACCCAGCAGTTCACCATGCGCAGCCGCGCGCAGGTGACCGCCTTCTTCGACGGGCTGACGCTGCTCGACCCGGGCGTGGTGCTGACCCACCAGTGGCGCCCCGACGACGAGGCCGAGGCCGCGACGCCGGGCGTGCTCTGGGCCGGCGCGGCCCGCAAGGACTAGGCGACACGAGGCTTTCTACGGGATTCCGGCGCTATGACGCGGTAGGGTTCCTAGCGAACAGATGTTCGCTGATGGACGGGAGCGCGCGATGACCGGGTGGACGTGGTGACTCCGCCCTTCGCGCCGCGGCCGTCGGCTCGCGTGTTCGGCATCGACCCCGGCCTGACCAGGTGCGGGCTCGGCGTCGTGGAGGGGGTGCCCGGCCGCCCGCCGACCCTGGTCGCCGTCGGCGTGGTCCGGACCGACGCGGACGCGCACATCGCCGACCGGCTGCTGGCGATCGAGCAGGAGATCGAGCGCTGGCTGACCGAGTACCAGCCCGACACGGTGGCCGTGGAGCGGGTGTTCAGCCAGCACAACGTGCGCACGGTGATGGGGACCGCGCAGGCCGGGGCGGTGGCGATCGTCTGCGCCGCGCGGCGCGGGCTGCCGGTCTCGCTGCACACGCCGAGCGAGGTCAAGGCGGCGGTGACCGGTAACGGCCGGGCCGACAAGGACCAGGTGACGATGATGGTGACGCGGCTGTTGCGGATGACCGCCGCGCCCCGCCCGGCCGACGCGGCCGACGCGCTCGCCCTGGCGATCTGCCATCTGTGGCGCGCCCCGGCGCTCAAGCCCAGGCAGCCGACCGAAAGCGCCGGCTCGGTCACCGCGGGCCCGGTGACCGCGGGCACAGCAAACGCAGGCCCCGTAGCGGGAGGTACCAGGTGATCGCTCACCTAAGCGGCAGCGTCGCCGGGGTCAGCCCGGACGGCGCCGTGATCGACGTCGGCGGCTTCGGGCTCCGGGTGCAGTGCACCCCCGGCACCCTCGCGTCGCTCAAGCTGGGCGAGCCGGCCCGGGTGGCGACGTCGCTGGTCGTGCGGGAGGACTCGCTGACCCTGTTCGGCTTCGGCACCGACGACGAGCGGAACGTGTTCGAGCTGCTGCAGACGGCCAGCGGCATCGGCCCCCGGCTGGCGCTGGCGATGCTGGCGGTGCACTCGCCCGACGCGCTCCGCCGCGCCGTCGCGGCCGAGGACGTCAAGGCCCTGACCATGGTCCCCGGCGTCGGTAACAAGGGCGCGCAGCGGATCATCCTCGAGCTCAAGGACCGCCTCGGCGCGCCCGGCGACCTGGCCATCAACGGGGTCGGGGCCGCCCCCGCCAGCAGGGCGCCGTCCTGGCGCGACCAGGTGCAGTCGGGTCTGGTCAACCTCGGCTGGTCGCCCCGCGACGCCGACGCCGCCGTCGACGCGGTCGAGGCCGACTCCGGTGACCAGACGCCGGACGTGGCCACCGCGCTCCGTGCCGCGCTGCGGAAGCTGTCCCGGCAGTGACGGACCGATCAGCGACGGACGGAGCCGTCACCGGCGGCAGCGACGCCCTCAGCCGGGCCGAGGAGGCCGAGCTGGAACGCCGCCGCGAGGCCTGGGACGACACGGGAGACAGGCACGACAGCGTTGTCTCGCCGCTGGCCGACGGCGACGAGCGAATGATCGAGGGCGCGCTGCGGCCCAAGCGGCTCGACGACTTCGTCGGCCAGCAACGGGTCCGCGAGCAGCTCACCCTGCTGCTCCGCAGCGCCCTGCGACGCGGCCGCCCGCCGGACCACGTGCTGCTGTCCGGTCCGCCCGGCCTCGGCAAGACGACGATCGCGATGATCATCGCGGCCGAGCTCGGCGCCCCGCTCCGCATCACCAGCGGCCCGGCGATCGAGCGGTCGGGCGACCTCGCGGCGGTCTTGTCGACCCTGCAGGAGGGCGAGGTCGTCTTCATCGACGAGATCCACCGCCTCGCCCGCCCGGCCGAGGAGATGCTGTACCTCGCGATGGAGGACTTCCGGGTTGACATCGTGGTCGGCAAGGGCCCCGGCGCGACCGCGATCCCGCTCGACATCGCCCCGTTCACCCTGGTCGGGGCCACCACCAGGGCGGGGCTGCTGCCCGCGCCGCTGCGTGACCGGTTCGGCTTCACCGGGCACCTCGACTTCTACCAGCCCGAGGAGCTGGGGATCATCGTCGCCCGCTCGGCCGGGCTGCTCGGCGTCCGGATCGAAGACGGCGGAATCGAAGAGCTCGCCTCCCGGTCCCGCGGCACCCCGCGGATCGCCAACCGGCTGCTGCGCCGGGTCCGCGACTACGCCGAGGTCCGCGCCGACGGCCTGGTCACCAGGGAGCTCACCAGGACCGCGCTCGAACTCTACGAGGTCGACGAGCTCGGCCTTGACCGCCTCGACCGGGCCGTCCTTGACGCGCTGATCAGAAGGTTCGGCGGCGGCCCGGTCGGGCTGTCCACCCTCGCCGTCGCGGTCGCCGAGGAGGCGGAGACGGTCGAGGTGGTGGCCGAGCCGTTCCTGGTCAGGCACGGCCTGCTGGCGAGGACCCCGCGCGGCCGGGTGGCGACCCCGGCGGGCTGGGCGCATCTGGGGCTCACCCCGCCCCCGTCGACCGATCTTCCGACACTTTTCGACTGATCGGGCACGCGAAACGCCAGCAACGGCGGCCACTCAGCGTTACCGGCCTGTCAGTGAACCCGTCTGGACGTAACGATCACGGACGGAAACCCCGTAGGGTGGTTATGCGTTATTCATAGCGCCGCTACACTGCGCAGGTTGGCAGTGCCTGTCACCATGATGACCGGGGCCCAGCCAGCTGAGCGGAAAGTCAACCGGAAGGATGCCCCGATGCTGGGGAATTATGATCTTGCTGCCACTGCCTCAAAGAGCAGCGGCTTCAACCCGTCCACGCTGATCCTCATCCTGATCGTCGTCGTGGCGTTCTACTTCCTGATGATCAGGCCGCAGCAGCGCCGCAAGCAGGCGGCCGCGCAGCAGTCGAACAACGTGGAGCCGGGCGCGCGCGTGCGGACGACTGCGGGCATGTACGCCACGGTCGTCGACGTCGATGGCGACGACGTGATCCTCGAGGTCGCGCCAGGCGTCGAGGTGCGCTACATGAAGCGCGCGATCATGGAGGTCGTCAGCCCCGGCGAGCCGGTCGACGAGACCGAGACGGACGACGAGGACGCCGACGTCGACCACGACGCGGACTCCGACGAAGAGCACACCGACTCTGACTGGGAGTCGTTCACGAGCGACGACGTCGCCGACGCCGGCAGCTCGAACGGCAGCAGCAGCACCGCAAGCACCACCAAGGACTAGCGGCACCCGCCCCGGCGACTTCAACCAGGCAGGCGATAAGTGGCACCCCCAAGCAGAAGCGGCTCACGACCGGGCCGCGCGCTGGCTGGACTGGCGGCGCTGATCTTGATCATGCTGATCTCGATCCTCGGCGCCCAGACCTTCAACCCAGGTAACTGGCACAACCAGTTCAAGGTCGCCCTCGGCCTCGACCTGTCAAGCGGCACCCAGGTGGTGCTCAAGGCAGCGACTCCGAACGGCGCGGTGCCGGCCGCCTCGGAGATGCAGGCGTCCGTCGGGGTCCTGGAGAACCGGGTCAACGGAACCGGCAACTCCGGGGCGCAGGTCCAGACGCAGGGCGACGACCAGATCACGGTGACCGTGCCAGGCAAGGCCGCCACCAGCGTCGTCAACCTGATCGACACGACCGCCAAGCTGGCCTTCCGGCAAGTGCTGCTGTTTGAGCCCTACACCGGCGCCTCGACCACCCCCGCCAAGGCCAAGTCGACCACCCCGTCGCCGACGCCAAGCGGGTCGGCGAGCAGCACCGCCACGCCCACCGCGTCGGCCACGCCGTCGGTCAGCTCGAGCCCGAGCGCCACCGCGAAGGCGTCGACCTCGGACGTCTCCGCCAAGCTGGCGAGCAGCCCGACTGCCACCCCTACCGGCACGGCGAAGACGTCCACGTCGCCGTCCGCCACCGCCACCCCCAAGGCGAGCGCCACCCCGAGCGCGAGCGCCAACCCGGGTGCCAGCTCCTCGACGACCACCACCTTCGGCGACTCGTCGTCGGTCAACGCCGCCACGATGAAGAAGTTCGACGCCCTGGTCTGCAAGCCGGGCCCGAACCAGTACACCGTGGACGACAGCTGGAAGAGCACCGTCCCCGGTTACAGCGAAGCCGATTCGCCGTGGGACAACCCCAAGGTCCAGACCGTCTCCTGCGACGCGTCCGGCAACAAGTACGTGCTCGGCCCGGCCGTGGTTCAGGGCAACGAGATCTCCTCGGTCGACGCCGCCCTCGACACCAGCAATAACCAGTGGGTCGTCAACATCACCCTGAACGGCGCGGGAACCTCGGCGTTCGGCACGATGACCACCAACCAGTACGACAAGTACTACTCAGGGTTCCAGGGCGGCAACGAGGACGACGCCGTGCTCGACCAGATCGGGATCACGCTCGACGGCGACGTGTCGTCGGCGCCCGAGACCAACGGGGCGCTCACCTCCGGCTCATTCCAGATCACCGGCCCGTCGCCGAACGGCTTCTCCGAGGCCGAGGCGACCCAGCTCCAGAACGTCCTCAAGTTCGGGTCGCTGCCGCTCACCTTCCAGCTGCAAAGCGAGCTCTACATCTCGCCGCAGACCGGCCACGCCTCACTGGACGCGGGGCTGCTCGCGGGCATCATCGGCCTGGCGCTGGTCGTGATCTACCTGTTCTACTACTACCGGGGGCTCGGCCTCGTGTCGGTCTCCAGCCTGCTGATCGCGGCGCTGCTGGCCTACTTCTCGGTCGTCTTGCTGTCCAAGTACCAGAACTTCACCATGTCGCTGTCGGCGATCGCCGGCCTCGTGGTGGCGATCGGCATCACCGCCGACTCGTTTATCGTCTACTTCGAGCGACTCAGAGACGAGGTGCGGGACGGCAAGGCGCTCCGCCCGGCGGTCGAAGCCGGGTGGAAACGGGCGCGGCGCACGATCCTGGTCTCCGACACGGTCTCGTTCCTGGCGGCGGTGCTGCTGTACCACTTCGCCACCAGCGACGTCCAGGGCTTCGCCTACACCCTCGGCCTGACCACGATCATCGATGTGCTGGTGGTCTTCCTGTTCACCAAGCCGATGGTGACCCTGCTGGCCGGTACGAAGTTCTTCAGCAGCGGTAACAAGTGGTCCGGGCTCGACCCGGATCGGCTCGGCGCCAAGACGCCGTGGCGATCAGGCCGGCGCACGGTCCGCTCGAGTCGGACGGGCGCGACAGGCACCGGGCGGACCCGCGCCGGCGGCAACTCCTCGACCACCTCCAAGGAGGCATGATGGCGGGCTTCGGCGGTATCGCCGGGAGGCTGTACCGGGGCGAGGTCTCGGTCAACTTCGTCCGCCGTCAGCGGATGTGGTACACCATCTCCGGCATCATCCTGCTGGTGAGCGTGATCGCGGTGTTCGCGCGCGGGCTGAACTTCTCGGTCGACTTCAAGGGCGGCTCGACCTTCCAGTTCCCGTACAGCTCGAGCCAGGGCAGCATCTCCACCGTCCAGGGCCAGATCTCCGAGGTGGTGAAGGCCAACGGCGGCGGCGACTCGACCGTCCAGATCGCCTCTGCGCCACTGCACTCGTCCCTGAACACGCAGACGTGGCTGGTCACGACCAAGGTGCTGCCGACCTCGCCGGTCAACGTGACCGTGAAGGTCGCCGACGCGCTCGAGAAGCAGTTCCACATCTCGCCATCGCAGATGACGCCCAGCTTCGTCGGCGCGACCTGGGGCAGCCAGATCACGACCAAGGCACTCGAGGCGCTGATCATCTTCCTGGTGGTGATCGTCGCCTACCTGTCGATCGCGTTCGAGTGGCGGATGGCGATCGCGGCGTTCGTGGCGCTGCTGCACGACATCGTGATCACGATCGGCGTGTACGCGCTGACCGGGTTCGAGGTCTCCCCGACGACCGTGATCGGCCTGCT
>Ga0335072_10015500_pt1 | contig 10820 bp, 9 predicted proteins | sample Lox_Sample_21_FD_206725 | JGI IMG/M metagenome (GOLD analysis project Ga0335072, IMG submission 206725) | Soil microbial communities from Loxahatchee National Wildlife Refuge, Florida, United States - Lox_Sample_2.1 | ecosystem: Environmental > Terrestrial > Soil > Wetlands | place: USA: Florida... | reverse complement strand
TCGAACCAAAGAATGCCACGAAACAGGAGGATAACGTGCCATCAGATTACATAGCTTGATCCCAAGCTCTCACCTCTCCACGAAATCGGGGCAAGTCCAATGCACTCAGCAAGGGGTTTCCAAATGCACGGCCGAGGAACGCTGGATCCCCTCGAAGGTCGTGTCATCGGAGGCTCAGACAAACTGCTGGAATGAAACCAAATCGTCCGGGAGACGGCAAGAGCGGCGCAGCCTCAGTTTTCCAGCAATGTGAATCGCCTCCGCAGGCGTTTCATTTTCCGCAATCCTCGCCTCCAACAGGTCAAGACTACGATCGACCATTGCATCAATCGGCTGCGCGACAGTCGTCAAAGAATAGCGAGGCCACGACGCCGACCTTATATCATCAAAGCCGATCACTGACACGTCGTCGGGTACCCTAATTCCATGAGCCCCTAACGCATCGACAACTCCCATTGCCATAATATCGTTCACCGCGTAAATAGCGTCAGGTCTGTGCGACTCGGCTATGATTAAGGCCGTGGCCTTCAAGCCGCCCATGTAATTTGATTGGCCGTCCACCTGCACAACAGGCTCTAACCCACGGCGAGCCAAGGCGTCGGCAGCGCCGCGCTGTCGGTCGAGGCTAGTCGAAGTATTTTGCGTTCCACCAACGATCGCGATTTTTTTATGACCGGCTGCGAGAAGCAATTCAATCAACAGCTCGCTGCCGCCATAGTTATTGCAAGACACGGCGCTGCTGTGAATCAACGGAACGCGGTTCATCATCACCACTGGAACCCGAAAGCGATGACATATATCGGCTGCACGCGAACTCAGTTCGGCGGATGTGATTATGCAGCCGTCCATTTGGTATTGCACTAATGTTTCAACTGTGGACTCCTCAAGCGGCTCTGTGCCAGCATGAAGAACCATTACCCGACGCCGTCGACGGCCAGCCCTCGATACAAGTACTTCGAGCATCTCTGAGTAGAATGGATTGTCTGTACCTCCCGTAACGAAGCCGATCAATCCGCTTTGTCCCGTCACCATTGCGCGCGCGCTGGCGTAGGGCATGTACCCTACTTCCTTGGCAATCTCCAAAATCTCGGCGCGCGTCTTCTTGGCAATCCGAGGGTCGCCCTTAAGCGCTCGTGACACGGTGGAGGCAGCAACCCCAGCCCGTCGCGAAATTGTCGTGACTGTTGGCCTCCTTGCGCCCATTTCAGACAGCTCGTCTGGATTCTGCATCGATGCCCGCCGTTCTAGCTGGTTCGTCCTTTCCGCCGACTGGCCCCCAAAAGCACGGTTCTCCTTTTAATGCAAGCGTTCGCATCCTATCTCAGTCCCCTCTCTATCGGCGGAACCAAGCAATTCCCTTTGATTGCCTTAGCACAATTATCTAGCTTGACGCCCAACGAAGTGGCTTCTCAAGACTGACCTGCAACCGTTTGCCCTACGGGCCCCTACATCACCATGCTCATGACCGCAATGGCCGGTCGCCGACGACACACCATCTGGGACTAGCCATTCGTTACAAAAAGCGTTGTTGCACAGCATCAGTCACTGAGGGAACCTCTACAATACTGTTATCACGCCAATCTCTTTTGCGCTGCCAGTGCGACATGGCCGGAAATTCTACCTGTTAAGACATTTAGCCTACACGCAATTGATTTTGGCTCAAACTCGGACCCCAGTCCCAGTCTGTCGAGATGCTGGCCGGTTCTCCAGGCAAAGCTCTCGCCCATTGCAAACGTTGGCATTCGATGGTAACGATTCCGCCTTGATGACGGTTGGCGCCCTATGGCCGCCACAGAAGCGGCCGCGGAGCCGAGCGGTCTGATCGTCCTTAACCGGCCGAAACAGGGAGCGAATCCATGTCGATCACTAGGCGTAGAGCACTTGTCGTCGCGTCCTCAGCCGGGATCGCATCCACCTTTGACCTCATACCCCGGCCGTCGCTCGCTGCGGACGAAATTAAGATCGCCAGCATTCTCGATGAATCAGGCAATCTCGCCGAGTGGGGCGATCCAATGGCGAAGTGCATGACGCTCGCGGTGGAGGAGATCAATGAGCAAGGTGGTCTTGGTGGCCACCAGATTAAATATATTCGCTATGACACCCAATCCAACGATCAGCTCTACGCACAATATGCGTCGGAAGCCGCGTTGCAGGATCAAGTGTCGATGGTACTGGGTGCCATTACGAGCGCATCACGTGAGGTGATCCGCCCGATTTTGGACCGCTACAAGACGCTATACTGGTACTCTACAGGCTATGAAGGCGGTGTCTGCGATTTCAACACATTCTGTTCCGGAACGACAGCCGCCATGGTGGTACGAGCGCTGATCGACTGGGCCGTTCCCGCGCTCGGTAGGAAGGTCTATATCATCGGCGCAGACTACAATGCTCCCCATGCGACCGCGAAATTCATCGAAGCTTACACCAAACAGGACGGTGGTGAGGTCATAGCTCAAGTCTATTACCCGTTCGATGTAAGTGAGTTCGGCGATGCAATTAGCAAAATTCAGGCCGCGAAACCCGATATAATATACTCGATGCTGATTGGCGCGCCGCACCTCGGCTTCTACCGCCAATGGGCAGCGTCGGGGATGAAAGGCAAAATACCCATCATTAGTCACTTCTTTGGTGGAGGTAATGAGGAAGTACTGCTTACCCCCGAGGAGGGCGACGGGATTGTCTCCTGTTACGGCTATTGGGAAGACATCGACTCACCAGAAAACAAAGCGTTCCTTGAGCGTTTCACCAAGCGGTGGGGGTCGAATCACCCCTACATCAACGCGATCGGAATGGGCGGATACGAAGGCACGAAACTGTGGTGGCTGGGTGTCCAGAAGGCCGGCACTGTCGATCGCGTGAGGGTTATCGAGGCGTTGCGGAGTGGGATCTCCTGGACCGGGCCATCAGGCAACATCGCTATAGATCCGCAAACAAACAATGTAATACGCGACGTCTACATCGCGCGCGCCAAGAACCGCCGCATGGAGATTGTCAAGAGAGTCCCGGGAATGCGCCCGCTGTTCACCGAGCAGTATTGCAATCTTATTAAACATCCTACGACGCAAACGCAGTATCTCCCATAGCGCCCGCCGCAGTGGCATTCCCGATAGAGAAGCGGGGACGGTATGGATCTGACATTAATTATATGTCTCGATATTTTGAACGGGATCGCAATGCTCGCCATGATCAGCGTCGGATTGGCGATAGTTTTCGGGATCATGGGGGTCATAAATCTAGCGCACGGAGAATTTCTGATGCTCGGGGCCTTTGCGGCGACCGTTAGCACCAATGCAGGGGTAAACGTCTGGGTATCAATGCTTATCGTGGCGCCACTCTTCGTGGGTATCGTAGGTCTTGTCGTCGAGCGTTTACTGATCCGGCTGCTGTACGGCAGGATGACGGACACCCTTATCGTGACTTGGGGCCTCAGTCTCTTCCTTGTAGGAGCGGTAACGACTCTGTTCGGCTATACAATTCCGGGAATTAGTGCGCCGCTCGGGAGCGTCAAGCTGGGTGTCTATAGCTTCAGTGCCTATCGATTGGTGTTTACCGGGCTTACCGCGCTGACGTTTCTAGTAATCTGGAGCTTCCTCAAATACACTCGGTGGGGAATTATAGCTCGAGGTACCACGCAGAACCCGGAAATGGCTTCTGCCCTTGGCCATGCACCACACCGTGTTTATGCGATTACATTTTTTTCTGGGTCGGCGGTTACGGGTTTGGCGGGAGGTCTTATCGCACCCTTAACTGGGGTGGTTCCAACGATGGGGGCAATCTTTGTCGCCAAAGCATTCATTGCTGTCATCGGCGGCGGCGCAGCCATTGTCGCAGGTACATTCGCGGCCTCTAGTTTTTTTGGAGCGGTCGACACGCTCGCATCCTTCGTCTGGACCCCAGTAATCGGCCAAGCAGCCATGTTGCTTGCCGCCATTATCTTACTGCGCTTGTTGCCTCGCGGCATCACTGGGCGATTTCTGGAACGCAGAATATGAGGGATGTATGCAACAGCGGAACGCTATTTGTAGTCGGTGTAGCTACTGCCATTGCAGTTCTTATTCCACAAATCGTCAACTTATACCTTGTGATCGTATACTCCAATTTGGCAATTATGGCTCTGTTCGCTCTTAGTCTCGCCTGGGTGTGGGGGTATGGTGGCATATTATGTTTCGGTCAATCGGCATTCTTCGGGCTAGCGGCGTACGTCTACGCCGTCAGCGTCATCAACATCGGCGAAAGTACTGCACCCTTTCTCCTCGCGGTGCTTGTACCGACCGTGTTCGCGGCGGTTATCGGAGCTCTGATGTTCTACGGCCGAGTTAGCGACATTTACTTTGCAATCATAACGCTTTGCGTAACCCTAATCCTGTATAGCCTCATTTCAAGTACGGCCGGGCCCCAATTCCACATCTTTGCCGCGCGTCTCAACGGTCAAAACGGCATCTCGGGGTTTCGGCCGCTCAACTTGCCCGGTCGGTCAGACGATGTTCTTGGGCCAGTAGAAAGTTTCTACGTCTGCATGACCTTCTTGATAGGTTGTTACGTTGCCCTTAAGTTTCTTCTTTCTAGCCGATTTGGCCGCGTGGTAGTCGCCGTACGCGAAAATCCAGTCCGTGCGGAATTGCTCGGTTACGATACGCGGTGGACGCGAACTTTTGTATTCACTATTGGTGCGGCCATTGCTGGCCTTGCCGGTGCGCTCTTTGCTGTTTGGGGAACCTATGTAAATCCATCTCTTTTCGATCTGCGGATGGCGGCCCTCGTGATCATCTGGGTTGTCGTTGGTGGCTTGGGCACGCTGGCGGGGCCGATGGTAGGAGCGGTCGCCCTACAATACCTCGGAAATGTACTGGGGAAGCAGCAGTTGGCGAATACCGGAATGATCTACGGCTTCTTGCTGATCGTGTTTGTCATGCTCGTACCACAGGGTGTCTTCCCGACTATGCAGCGGTTGATATCGCGCTGGTCGCTACGACGCTCACAATATGAAATGAAGCTGCTCGGTGACGACATCTCGAAGGGGATGCAAGGCAGATGACCGTGGGCGCGCCCCTGCTGGAGACACAAGCGCTCACTAAACGATTCGGAGGGGTCCTGGCAATCGATCGCATTGACTTCAGCGTCGAACCTCGGGAGCTGCGGTGCGTTATCGGCCCGAACGGCGCGGGCAAAAGTTCCTTCTTCAAGTGCCTAACCGGACTGGCTCGGGCGACTTCCGGCAGGGTCCTTTTTATGGGGCAGGACATCACACGTGCTGATCCTTGTCACATCGCTCGGCTTGGTATCGCCACGAAAACGCAAGTACCAAACGTATTCGATGGACTAAGCGTTAGGGAGAATATCTGGATTGCGGCCAACCGGCACTCTATCAGCGGTGTCCAGGCGATGAAGGCCTCTGAGAATACGATTCAGCGGCTCGGCCTAAGTACAGCTGCCAACGCCGTGGTTGGTCAGCTTGCTCACGGAGCGCGCCAATGGGTAGAGCTGGCGATGATTGTTGTAGCCAATCCAAAGCTGGTGTTATTAGACGAGCCTACTGCGGGCATGAGTGGTGCGGAGATCTTCCGCGTCGAGAAGCTTCTCAATGAACTAAAGAGCACTGCGACCATAATTGTAGTCGAGCATGATGTGAAGTTCATACGCCGTATCGCTAGTCACGTGACGGTCCTACACAATGGATCGATTTTGATTGAAGGCCCTGTTGCCACGGTTTTGAGTGATACGCGTGTACGCGACGTGTACCTGGGTCGGCATTCGGTGACGTAGCTATGCTCAGCGTGGAAGACCTTCATTCTGGCTACGGTGGTGTGCCCATTCTGGTCGGAGTGAATGTGAACGTGGTAAGACAGGAATACGTTGGGATTCTCGGGCATAATGGTATGGGCAAGAGTACTCTCCTAAAGACATTGATTGGACTAATCAAACCCACGGCTGGCAGAATTCTTCTCGACGGGTGCAATATTGCCGGTTGGCCGCCACATCGGCGGAGCCGAAGCAAGATCGCCTATGTGCCGCAGGGGCGCCAGATATTTCCGAATCTCACTGTGCTTGAGAATCTGAAGATGGCGGTGTCGGCCCACGGGTTGCCGGAGGCAGTAACTATCGATCAAGTACTGGAAGAGCTGCCGCGGCTGCAGCCCCTTAGAAGTCGGATCGGTGGCGCCCTGAGCGGAGGAGAGCAGCAGATTCTTGCTATCGCTCGCGCAATGTGCACCGCCCCCAGATTGTTGCTGCTCGATGAACCGACGGAAGGCATTCAACCTTCAATAAGGGAGGATCTGGGGGAGATCCTGCTTCGTTTGAAGAGTAGTCGGCACATGACGTTGCTTCTCGTCGAGCAGAATTTGGATTTTATCAAAGCAGTGTCTGACAGGATTTTGGTTATGGAGAAGGGGCAGGTACGTGGAGACCTCTTGGGTTCGCCGGCTACCGCCCTCGGCTTTGTTTCTGAGGTAGATATTAGCAACGACGCACCCGCAAGGGGCTAGCCGTAGCTCTCGTTTTGGTCAATGGAGTTAGTAATGCCGGTTAAGCCACCAAGCACGCTTAATGTTCTGGAGGCCGCGGAGACGTTCGGGATAGGCGTGTCGTCTCGGGACGCCGAAGCTTTTGCTGAAGTGATGGCCGGTATCGCCGCGAGCCTCACAAAGCTGGAAAACTATCCAGAACCGAAGCTGCCGGTGAAATATCCCCGAACTCCAGGATATCGCCCAACTGCGGGAGAGGACCCGCTGAATGCTTGGTACCGTAAAACGAATATAGAGGGCGCGCCGACAGGACGCTTGAAGGGTAAACGTGTCGCGCTCAAAGACACGATCGCGTTGGCAGGTGTTCCCATGCAGAACGGTAGCGCGGTTCTCGAGGGTTTTGTGCCTGACGTTGATGCCACAGTTGTAACGCGCATCTTGGATGCAGGTGGAACGATAGTCGGCAAAGCTGCATGTACTGACCTGTGCTTTGACGGGCACGGTCAGGATACACCCCGCGGCGGGAAGAACCCCCACAATCCAGATTTCGGGGCTGGTGGGTCGTCATCCGGTAGCGCTGCGGTGCTCGTAACAGGTGAGGCCGATATGGCGATTGGAGGCGATCAGGCCGGCTCTATTCGCATTCCTTCATCATGGTGCGGTGTCTACGGTCTGAAGCCCACCTATGGACTTGTGCCCTTCACAGCTGTGATGGGAAATGACATGACGCTCGATACAATCGGACCGATGGCAAACTCGGTTCAAGAAGTCGCGGAGCTGCTAACGGCAATCGCTGGACCGGATGGTCTCGATCCGCGCCAGATCAATATTACAGCAAAGGACTATGTAGGAGGCTTATCGGTGGACGTGCCACGGCTTAGAATTGGCATGCTGCGCGAGGGCTTTGACCACAAAGAAGGTGTCTTGGGCGCTAGTGATCCCGAGGTTGACAGAAAGGTCCGAGCGGCGGCGCGTCGTTTCATGGAACTTGGAGCGGATGTCAAGGACGTTTCAATACCTATGCACGCAGAAGCCATCAATGTATGGCTTGGGATCGGCATCGAGGGAACAACCAATCGTATGGTGAAGCTTAACGGTATGGGTACCAATTGGCAGGGCTACTACGACACAACGTTGCTCGATGCCTACGCGCGTGGCCGGCTGACGCGGCCAAATGACTATCCAAATACCCTCAAGCTAACCATTTTTATGGGTGAGTATCTAAGTCGATACTATCATGGTCGCTATTACGCGATCGCCCAGAATCTACGGCGCCAACTGCGCAAGGCATACGACGATGCTCTTGCTGAGTTCGATCTACTGTTGATGCCGACGACCCCGATGGCCGCACAGAGGTTCCCCGAGGGAAAGGACAGTTTAGGGCAATACTTCCACCGCTCCTGGGAAATGCTGGGGAACACGTGTGCCACATCGGTTACCGGACATCCAGCGATAAACGTTCCTTGCGGGATGGTCGACGGCCTGCCAGTCGGCATGATGTTGGTTGGCCGTCGGTTGGACGACGCAACCGTACTATCTGCCGCGCAAGCGTTTGAGATGGTAGGTGATTGGAGGCTTGTATGACTTCACTAACAAGCATCTTCATCGATAGTTGCTTTCGCTCCGCCTGAATAGCACCATGTCCTACGTCATCCAAAAAGCGGATGTAGCTTCCGTTCCGGTAATTGGCTCTGGACCTTCATTGGGTTTCAAGCAGTGTCGACGACTCAAAGGGGCGCTTTGGAGGCGGCTACTGCTCCGAATATTACCGAGTAGTCCGCTGAGCTGTGCGTGATATCGAGTACAGAGGCGAGATGCGGTTATCTTGGAAGGACTAGCTGCGATGATGGCACCTACACGGCTTCGGGAGTTACTGGAAAGGCCCGAAATCGTCGTTATTCCTGGCGGAGGCTCTCCGCTAGAGATACGGTTGATAGAGCAGGCCGGTTTTGAGGCCGCTTATATTAGCGGGTACGCCACAGCCGCTGCCCGCTACGCTGTGCCGGACATCGGCCTGATCGCGTACGGTGAAGTCGAGGATATGGTTCGAGCAACTCGGCAGTCAACAAAATTGCCTATTATTGTCGATTGCGACACGGGGTATGGGGACATAGCAAATGTGAGGCGCACCGTCCAAGGATTGGAAGCGCTTGGAGTTGCTGCTGTACAAATCGAGGATCAGGCCTGGCCAAAGCGCTGCGGCCATATGGATGGTAAGATCGTTGAACCGGTTGACGTCGCCATTCGCAAGATCGATGCCGCTGTGGCAGCACGGCGTGATGACGTTGTTGTCATTGCGCGTACAGATGCGCGCGGACCCCTCGGTGTTGACGAAGCCATTCGACGTTGTCGTTTGTTCCGTGAATCCGGAGCTGACGTGCTTTTTGTTGACGGGCCAGAATCGGTTGATGAGTTACAATTGATCGTACGGGAAATCAACGGCCCCCTCGTGGCCAACATGTCAGAGAGTGGAAAGACGCCTATTCTTCCTGCGGGAGACCTGCAGGAGATGGGTTATAAGATTGCGCTGTTTCCAAGCAGCACGGTACGCATTTGCGTGCAGGTGGTGAAAGAATTTCTGACCGAACTAAGATCAAAGGGTGACTCGCGCGATTGGGTCGGTCGGATGGCGACCCTTGCCGATACCAACGTCGCGTTGGGTCTGGCGGACATCCAGGCAGCCGATAGGGAAATCCTCCGTAGGAGAAGGTGAACCGTGGAACCATCGTATCTTTTGCCGCCAGGGGGCCCCAGCGAAGCAGACTTGCTTGTTCAGGGTGCGATTGACTTCCATCATCACGGGTATCCTGAAATCAGTCTTGCTCATAAGACTCGCAACGAGGACGTCGACGAACTCGCAATTGCGCGGGCTGCCGGTATGGCTGGGATTGTATTGAAGTCACATATGTGGCCAACGGTCGGGAGGGCGTACCATCTCAAGCGTCTCGTGCCGGGGATTGATGTGATCTCCTCGATTACCCTCAATCCAGCAGTTGGCGGTTTCAATCCGATGTCACTCGAGTCGGCCGCGCGGCAGGGCGCAAAGGTTGTATTCTTTCCAACATGGGGAGCGGCCCACGATCAAACGCGCGGTGGTATGAGCAGGTATCTCAAGGGTTATCTGTCGCATACCGGGGAGCTGGCGTCCGGTGCTGGCTTGCGTGTAGTCGATACAAGCGGGCGAGTGAAGTCGGAGGTCGCCGAATGCCTTGCTGTCGCGGCCGAGTTTGGCATGATCATTTGCACCGGGCATATCTCACCCCGGGAAAGCATCATGCTCGCTCAGCGAGCCAAGGATTTCGGAATCGAAGAGATTGTCTTTTCGCATCCCGACAGTCATTCAGTTGGGGCCACGCGCGAAGAGATTCGAGATATGGTGCAACTCGATGCTATCTGCGAATTCTGCGCTTTGGGCACGCTGCCGGCATTTCAACGCATTAGTCCGAAAACGGCAGTTGAAATTATTAACGAGATCTCACCGGAGCGCGCGATAATTACCACTGATTATTTCTTCGATTGGGCACCTCCAGCAGCTGAGACGCTTCGTATGCTCGCTGGTACTTTTCTGGATCTCGGCATGTCAGTAGCGGACGTTCGCATGATGCTAAAGGATAATCCGGCGCGTCTTCTGGGACTTGCTACCCTCCCTCGTGGGGAGTTGAGCCACGGTCACTGATCCGTGCCGCCCATATGTCTTGCTACGCTCTATGGGAGGAGCAGGTGCCTGGGACGATGATCGAGAAGATACTCGCAGCACATGCAGTGGACGGCACGGTTGCGGCGGGTGAAACCGTTACTGTGCGCCCCGATGTGGTAATGATAAACGACGTTAGCGGTCCATTAACAATTGCGCCTTTTGAGGAGATGGGCGCGCGCCGCGTCTTCGATCCAGACCGAGTGGTACTGGTAGCGGACCATTTCGCTCCCGCAAAAGATGTCCAGACTGCAGAGGCAATTGGTTTTCTTCGCAGATTCGGTCAACGCTATAACATTCCGCACTATTACGATCCCGGTAACGGCGGTATTGAACATGCGTTGCTCGCCGAAATCGGACGTGTCTATCCTGGCGCATTGGTGTTCGGGGCGGACTCTCACACTTGCACTGCTGGGGCCTTGAACGCCGCCGGCATCGGCTTTGGATCGACCGATCTTGCAGCTGCGCTGGCGTTAGGGGAGCTTTGGGTGCGAGTTCCAGAAGCTATACGCATTGATCTTGAGGGATCTTCTGCAGATTTCGTGACCGGCAAGGACATCATTCTAGAAGTCATTAGACGCATCGGTTCGGACGGCGCTTTGGGAGCAGCGCTCGAGTTCGGTGGAAGCGGCCTCGGCGGCCTTAATGTCGACGAGCGAATG
>Ga0335072_10015499_pt1 | contig 10822 bp, 10 predicted proteins | sample Lox_Sample_21_FD_206725 | JGI IMG/M metagenome (GOLD analysis project Ga0335072, IMG submission 206725) | Soil microbial communities from Loxahatchee National Wildlife Refuge, Florida, United States - Lox_Sample_2.1 | ecosystem: Environmental > Terrestrial > Soil > Wetlands | place: USA... | reverse complement strand
GCTGCTATGCCTGGAACAAACTCGCCGACCAGCCATGGCTCATTATGTCCATCGGAACCCGCCAATGGGCGAACCGGTCATGCTCATGAGGACTTGGTATAACGCTCGGCATTTGGCGATCCTAATGAACCTAGGATTGTCAGACAATGCGAGACGATGCCATTTTTGGCGGCTATCAGTCAAGTATATAATCGCGAACAAAAAAAGAACTTGTGATAGAGAACAAATCATGTACAATTGACTGATCGCAGCAAACGTTGCGCGTAGGCTTCGCACATGCCAGAAGGGAAGATCGCCATGTCTCAAGCAAACCTCCGTATCGTGGAAGGCACGTCCGTGGATAAGACCAAGGCGCTCGACGCCGCTCTGTCGCAAATTGAACGGGCTTTTGGAAAAGGCTCGATCATGCGGCTTGGAAAAAATGAGAAGGCGGTCGAGATCGATACGGTGCCGACGGGTTCGCTTGGGCTTGACATCGCCTTGGGGGTCGGCGGCCTCCCGCGCGGGCGGGTCATCGAGATTTACGGTCCGGAGTCCTCCGGCAAGACCACCCTGACCTTGCATGTCATCGCCGAGGCCCAGAAAAAGGGCGGCGTTTGCGCCTTCATCGATGCCGAGCATGCGCTCGATACGGTCTATGCGCGAAAGCTCGGGGTCAATCTTGAGGATCTTCTGATTTCACAACCCGATACCGGCGAGCAGGCGCTGGAAATCACCGATACGCTGGTGCGCTCCGGCGCCGTCGATGTTCTCGTCATCGATTCCGTCGCCGCACTGACGCCGCGCGCCGAAATCGAAGGCGAAATGGGAGATAGCCAGCCGGGTCTCCAGGCGCGGCTCATGAGCCAGGCGCTTCGCAAGCTCACCGCCTCGATCTCACGCTCGCAAACGACGGTCATTTTCATCAATCAAATCCGGATGAAGATCGGCGTCATGTATGGCAGCCCGGAGACCACGACCGGCGGCAATGCGTTGAAATTCTATGCATCGGTCCGGCTCGACATCCGCCGGATCGGATCGATCAAGGAGCGCGACGAAGTCACCGGCAATCAAACGCGCGTCAAGGTCGTGAAGAACAAGGTCGCGCCGCCATTCAAACAGGTCGAATTCGATATTATGTATGGCGAAGGCATATCCAAGACCGGCGAACTCATCGATCTTGGCGTAAGAGCTGGCGTCGTCGAAAAATCCGGGGCTTGGTTCTCCTACGACAGCCAGAGGCTCGGACAAGGCCGGGAAAATGCCAAGAACTTTCTCAAGGCCAATCCACAGATCGCGGAACGCATCGAGCAAGAGGTTCGCGAAAACTCCGGGCTCATTGCCGACCGCATTCTCGATGAAGCCGACATGGGCGGCCTGGCCGGAGAGACTGGAAGCTAAGCTTTGCACCGCGCGGGATTTGCGGGACTGAAAATCATAAAGGACATCACGCCGGGCCAATGCGCGCCCGGCGTTGCCGCATCAAGTTTCCCGCGGCGCCTTAACCTGATGGCGTCTGTGACCCGCCATGCCACTGGCCTTTTGGCGAAGCTGCCATGGCAAGCGTTTTGAAGGAGGACATTTGGCCGGAGAACACTTTGGCGGAACAGGCGGCGTTCAACCGGGAAAGGCGATTTTTTGCGGCCCGTTGGAGCCTGTTTTTAAAAAGCTGCCCGGCTTTTTCGATTCTGATAGGCTCCACCTCTTTGATCTGAGCGCTTTCTCGAAATGATTCCACTGGAAACGCAAGTGCTCTAGATTATGGCCGAGCCCAGATGATGCGATCAAGGCCAAGAGACAATTAAGATGAGGAATGCGACACAATGCACGGCGTCAGCGAGATCAGGTCGGCTTTTCTCGATTTCTTCAAGAAGAACGGACACGAGATCGTGGCTTCCTCATCCCTCGTTCCGCACAATGACCCAACGCTCATGTTCACCAATGCTGGAATGGTCCAGTTCAAGAATGTCTTCACTGGCCTGGAAAAGCGCGCCTATACGCGCGCCGCGACTGCCCAGAAATGCGTTCGGGCGGGCGGCAAGCACAATGATTTGGACAATGTCGGCTATACGGCGCGTCATCTGACTTTTTTTGAAATGCTTGGTAATTTCTCCTTCGGTGACTATTTCAAGCCCGAAGCGATAGAATTTGCGTGGGAACTGGTGACGAAGCATTTCGGCTTGCCGAGAGAAAAGCTGCTCGTCACCGTTTATTCTGAGGACGAGCCAGCGGCGCAACTTTGGAGCAAAATCGCCGGCCTTCCCGACAACAAGATTATTCGTATCAAGACCGACGCGAATTTCTGGCGCATGGGGGACATGGGGCCTTGCGGGCCATGCTCCGAAATCTTCATTGATCTTGGCGACAAAATTCCCGGTGGCCCGCCTGGCAGCCCTGATGAGGACGGCGACCGTTTTCTTGAGTTCTGGAACCTCGTCTTCATGCAATATGAGGAGCAGCCGGGCGGCGGGCGCATCCATTTGCCGCGCCCTTCGATCGACACTGGCATGGGTCTTGACCGCATGTCGGCGATTTTGCAAGGCGTGGCAAGCGTCTTCGATAATGATTTGTTCAAGGCGCTCAAAGGCGCCTTGGCCGAGCTTGTCAAGGTCAATCCCGATAACAAGAATCAACCATCATTCAACGTTATAAGTGACCATTTGCGCGCTGCCGCTTTCCTCGTCGCCGACGGTGTCCTGCCGTCGAACGAAGGCCGTGGTTACGTACTGCGCCGGATCATGCGCCGCGCCATGCGGCACGCCCAAATGCTGGGCGCCAAGGAGCCTGTGATGTGGCGGCTCGTTCCAACGCTGTCGCGGGAAATGGGCCAAGCCTATCCCGAGCTTTTGCGCGCCGAACCTCTCATCATTGAAACTTTGCGCCTCGAAGAGACACGCTTCCGCGACACGCTCGCGCGCGGTCTTTCGATCCTTGAAGAGGCAACCCGCGATCTCCCGCAAGACGGCACCTTGCCGGGAAGCGTCGCGTTCAAACTCTACGACACCTATGGCTTTCCACTCGATCTCACGCAGGACGCCTTGCGCGCGCGCGCGCTCCATGTGGACGTCGCGGGATTTGAAACAGCGATGGAACGCCAGCGCGCCGAGGCGCGCAAGGCCTGGGCCGGCTCCGGCGAATTGGCGACCGAGGCCTTATGGTTCACCATCAAGGAAAAAACCGGCGCAACCGAATTTTTGGGTTACGACACCGAACACGCGGAAGGGCTCGTCGCCGCGATCCTCAAGGATGGCAAGGAAGTTCCCTCTCTCGGCCCCGGCGAAGCCGGTGCCGTCGTCCTGAATCAAACGCCATTTTATGCTGAATCGGGCGGTCAAGTCGGCGATACGGGCGTCATGCAGGCAAGCGGGATCCGCTTCCATGTCGACAATACGCAGAAAAAACTCGGGACGGTTTTCGTCCATGAAGGTCTGGTCCAGCAAGGCACACTGAGTGCCGGGCTTGCGCTCGAGCTTGTCGTCGATCATGAACGCCGGCAAGCGGTGCGCGCCAACCATTCGGCGACCCATCTTTTGCACGAAGCGCTCCGTCAGGTTCTCGGCGACCATGTTGCGCAAAAGGGATCGCTCGTCGCTCCCGACCGGCTGCGCTTTGACTTCACCCATCAAAAGCCGATCGGCTTCGACGACCTTGCGCGGATCGAGGATATCGCCAATCGCGCCGTGCTGGAGAATACGCCTGTCGTGACCCGCCTGATGGGCATCGACGAGGCCATAGCAACCGGCGCCCGAGCCCTCTTTGGCGAAAAATATAACGACGAGGTTCGCGTCGTGTCGATGGGCCATGCCCGAGCCAGCCCCGAGGGTTTGCTAGCGTCCCGGGAACCGGCGTTTTCAACCGAGCTCTGCGGTGGAACCCATGTTTCGCGCACCGGCGATATTGGCCTCATCACGATCGTGTCGCAGGCGCCCATCGCGGCCGGTGTCCGCCGTATCGAAGCCAAGACGGCAGCCGAAGCGCGCCACTATCTCAACGCGCGGGCACACCGGCTGCATGACGTCGCGGCTCTTCTAAAAGCACCCGAAGAGGAAGCCGACACACGCTTGGCAAGCCTCATCGAGGAGAACCGTAAGCTTGAACGCGAGTTGACAGACGCGCGCCGGAAACTCGCGATGGGTGCAACCGGGACGGGCGGCACGCAACCCGCGCAAGACATAGGCGGAGTCAAATTTCTTGCCCGCATCGTCTCCGGAATCGCGATGAAAGAGCTCAAATCGCTCGCCGACGAGGCGAAGGCGAGCATCGGCTCCGGGGTGGTTGCGATCCTTGGCATCGACGGCGACGGAAAGGCCGGGATCGTGGTCGGCGTGACGCCCGATTTGACAGGCCGCTTTGATGCGGTCCAATTGGTGCGCCCCGCCGCCGTTAAGCTCGGCGGCAAGGGCGGCGGCGGCCGTCGTGACATGGCGCAGGCCGGAGGCCCGGACGGCACCGCCGCAGAGGCAGCGCTCGCTGCGATCGGCGACGCCCTGCGGGCCATCGACAGCGCGGCCTAATCACGAAAATGGGCCTTGTCTTCATCACCCTCGGCCCAAGGGGCCGAACCGTTCATAACCACATCCCATGGGCCAATTGATGTTCAAAAAGATACTGATCCCGATCGACCTGACCGAAATGGCTGTATCGAAACCCGCCTTGGAGGCCTCGGTGGAGCTCGCGCTTCAGTCGAAGGGCGCCTTGCGGCTTGTGACGGTCGAAACATTGCTGCCGGCGAGTTTCATGGAATATGTTCCGCCGGAATTCGATAAGTCGCAAGAAGAGCGTGCCTTGCGCGCCCTTGAGCAAATCAGCGCCGGGATCGATTTTCCCAAGACCAATGTCTCCCATGCCGTGAGGTTCGGGGGAATCTACGTAGAAATCCTGGCCGAAGCCGACGAATGGGGCGCCGATCTTATCGTGATCGGATCGCACCGCCCGTCCATGGCAACATATCTCATTGGCTCGAACGCGAAGACGATCGTCCGCCATGCGAAATGCTCCGTATTGGTCATCCGCACACAAAGCCAGACATCATCATAAATGAGGCCGAACATCAGAATTATAAAATTTTGGCAACCCTCCGCGCGCCTCGGCCGTTAAACAACTGGCCCCTGATGGGCAGAGGAGAAAGAAATGGCTCAACATGATGAGAGAACATCACTTGCTGGCCCCAACAGCACAGCAAGTGTCTTTGACAACGCGATGAACACGATAACAGCCACATCGAAAAACATCCAAGCCATCGCCGGTGAAATCGTCGAAATTTCCAAACAATCCTTGGAACATACAACGCAAACCCTGGAAAAGCTTCGCCATGCGCGGGGCATCGACGAAGTCGTGGCGATTCAGACGAACTTCGTGAAGGAATCCTTCGAGCGTGCGTCTCGGCATGCGCAAAAGTTCGGTGAACTCATGACGGCGTATCCGGCGGAAATGACCAAAATCTGTCAAGACGCTTGGCTCAAATCGCTGAATAGCACCGTGAAAGCCACCGAAACGGCAAGCCAAACCGCGGCGGAAAACATCGAGCGCTTTTCCGAAACCGCAAAGAAAACGTCAAACATTTTTGATCATCGCGAAAGTGCCTAACGATATTTGCGGGAAGACCGCCGCAAAAGAAATTTTGCGAAGGCTTTTGAATAGGTCCTGAGCCACGCCTCGGTGCGCAACCTGGACAATTCCATACGGCGCCGACGCTACGCGGAGATATCCTGAGGGCAAAGACATTCCTCCGGGCGCGCGATTCGCCCGCTTTTTTTCTTTCGCACAGGCCTTGAGCGGGCTAGATTGTTCAATCTGGTGGAAATCACGCGTTGATTAAGCCACCGGTCCGCATCTCTAGCCAGACAAGGCAGGGATGGGTGCTTGGCGCCGCATGAAGGGCCGGCGTCGAAAACAAATGGTCATTTCCCTCGATCATTCCCTTGCGCGATGCCACGGCTCCTCCTCATTCGCCATGCTGAAGCCATGCCCCACGCAGCCCAAGGCGATCTCGCAAGACCATTGACGGCGCGAGGGTGCACTGATGCGGCACGCATGGGCGCTTATTGTCATGCATCCGGTCTTGTCCCCGAGCTCGCCCTCGTTTCGCCCGCCCGCCGGGCTTGCGAAACGCTCGATGTCATGCTGCGGGAATTTCCGCAAAAACCAGCCTGCGAAATCGATGATGGGCTCTACGACGCGGATATCGATGCCCTGCGAGGTCTTCTTGAAGGCCTTTCCCCATCCGTAAAAACCGTGATGATCGTTGGGCACAATCCAGCTCTTCCCGAATTCGCGCATTTGCTCGTCGATGGGCGCGAAGGAGCCGGTGCGCCGCTCCGCTATTTCCCGGCGCCTTGCCTTGCCCTGATCCATTTCTCGTGCGGCGACTGGATCGGCACCGCTTCTGGCGGCGGCCGGCTGGAACGTTTCATGAACTTCTCCTGCCTGCCGGCGGACGACCTGCTTTCGCCGTAGAATAAGCAAGACCCTGCTCCGTGCAACGAGGCCTCGCACATGAACGCCTCGGCGCGATCGAGAGAAAGAGAAGACATCGGTCTTGCTCCACAGGCACGTCAGGCCGGCATGCCGGGCGTGATTGACGGATAAAAAGACACGCGGAAATCGACCAGCGGCCCTGCCATCATCGATGCGATTCGCAAGGAAAACGAGGCGCTGTTGGCGATTGATAAAGAACCCATCCGTTCGTGGTTGATACCGCTTAATGCCCCGTGAACAACGAATTCAAAGCTCGTTCAGACCGAGGATGCGATCGTTCGTGTTGAGGCATTCAGGCCTCAACGAGGAGAGCTCGAAATGTTTGTTCCATCTTCAAAGGCCCTTCAAATTGCCGCTCTCGCCGCATCGATCGCGCTTCTGGCCGGCACCGGCGAGGCTTCCGCCGCGACAGGGGCGCGGCACCATCCCCGCCGCGCCGAGGTCAATCATCGCTTCGCCCACCAATCCCACCGGATCCATCGAGAATTGCGTGAAGGCGAAATCAACCGCGGTCAAGCGCACGCGCTGCACAAGCAAGATCGCGCTATGCGGCGTGAAAAAAGCTTCATGGCCTCGCAGCACGGCGGTCATCTCACGAGCGCAGAGCAACAGGCGCTGAACCCGCAGGAAAACGGGATCAATCGCAAGTTAGCCCAATGAAAAGGTCGAGCCCCGGTTCGATGCGAGACGGGGGCGCCATTACAACTATATGATGCATGTATGGAGGAAAATTCGTCATGAATAGACTTTTCCGCCGCGCGGTGTCAGCGTTCTTAACAGGTGCCGCCGTGATCGCTTGCCTCGGCGCAGGTCCTGCCCGAGCCCAGCCAGCGATTGTCGAGAGAGCAATGCCCGCGCCCATCATCGAAACCGCGCCGCCGCCGCCTCGCGCCGGAGTGGCTTGGGTACCCGGCCATTGGGTCTGGCGCAGGGGCGCCTGGTTCTGGGCCAAGGGCCATTATGTCCCGGGCATCGTGCCGGCCATGCCAGCGGCAATTGTCGAAGTCGCCCCGCCCGCGCCGTCTCCCGCCCATGTCTGGGTGCGCGGACATTGGGCATGGGAAGGGGGTCGCTGGAACTGGCATCGTGGCATCTGGTTCCAGCCGTAACACTGTGCCGGCTGCCGTTCGCGGCGACCGGCCGCTCTCATCGACGAACGCTTTCGCCGCGCCTGGCGGAACAGACTCGGTCGCCGGCTCTCCTTGGTATTTCCGCATGCCAACGGTGTTCGCCAAAAGCTCGGCAACCTCTTGGCAACGCATGCAAGACAAGGCCTTTCCAATTCTCGGCCTTGTTTTGCTTGCGATCAGTACAAATCTGGCGAACGCTGCCGATCCAAGGCAGCCGGCCGCCGATGGAGTTGCGGGGTCCAAGGCCGCCCCAAGCGAAGCTCAGCCCGCTGCCAAGCCCGCTGGGGCCGCCTTCGAACCGGCGCGCCGCGCGGTCTCCAATTGGCGAACCGAGGCAAGGGATAACCTTGACCTTCCGGAGGAAACAAAAACAAGACTGGCCTATGGAACGGATTGGCCCGATGTTCCGCGTTGCGTGAAGCTGAACAATTACTGGTGCATCAAACGGGCCCGCTGGGCCGGTGAGATCGCGGCGGATGCCGAGAGCCATGTCGCCTTCGCATCCGCGATCGACGGCGCGATCGCCGCGGCGATGCTGCTTCGCCGCTATTACATCGATTATCGCCGCCACTCGGCCTTGGCCATTCTGTCGCGCTGGGCCCCCTCTCAATGCGCGGGCAGCACCGCCGCAATGGGCGGATCTTGGACCTCGCGCGCCGTGCCCGCCGCCTCTCTCGCAAAGGACGCCCCGCATGGCATTCAAAATACGCTGCGGGCGCGCTGGCTCGCCACGCACCGGCAAGGCTTCCCGCATCTGGACAAAACAAGGGCCCCGCGCCGCTCCGCCGTGCGGAGTTGGCCGCTGGCCATGATGCCAGCGCCGGAAATCGCCGTCGGCATGGGGGAACCAAAGCGCCCGCCAATCCCGCTTGCAAGGATCGCCGCGCTCGATTTCACCTCTCCCGTGACAGAACCGGGCCTCGGCTGCGCCGGTGACAACACGCGGATTCTGAATTATGCTTCGCGCGCGATTGAGGGCATCGTGGCGGGCGCGAACGACGATTTGAGTCTTTTTCTTGCGGACGGAACGGCCGGCGCCAATCTCCCCCGTCTGCTGGAGAACATGGCAAAGGTCGAAATCGGCCCAATGGCCGCGCGGTCGGCCTTGATTGCCGCGGCGATCGCGCGGCTCGCGCCGCGCACGGCGGGAATACCCAGTTCGGGTGATCCTCCGCGCGGCGGTGCGCCCCGCCCTCACGAATGAATGATGCCTTGGCCTGTGGCTTAGGCGTTCCCTTCGGTCTGGCGCAAAAAAAGCTCGACTTTTTGGACTCCGGCATGCTCCAACGCTTTGCAGTTGAGCGATTCCCTACCCATCCACGCGCCCCCTCCGGACGCCTCTTCGCCACGATTGTTTGAGAAAGCCAGTCAGCTTTGTCGCTCCTCACTGAACTCCTTTTCGAAGCCCGCGCCGCGGCGCAGAACCTTGCCGCGCTGAGCACTGGATCGCATATCCGTCTTGGCGTCACCGGGCTTTCGCGGGCAGGCAAGACAATCTTCATCACCGCGCTCATCGAACATCTGACCAAAGCGGCAAGCCCGGCCCTGCGCGGCCGGCGGAATACCTTACCGGTCTTCCGCGTGCATGCCGAGGGACGGCTGATCGGCGCCACGCTTGAGCCGCAGCCGGATGATACGGTGTCCCGTTTCGCCTATGAGGATCACATTGCCGCGCTGGCCGGCCCCAAGGGCAACGCCGCCGCCCGCCATTGGCCGCAATCGACTCGCCTCATTTCCGAATTGCGGCTGCGCCTCTATTTCGATCAAAAGGCAGGGGTGCGGCCGGGCCGCCACTCGCTGGCGATCGACATTGTCGACTATCCGGGCGAGTGGCTGCTCGACCTGCCGCTGCTCGGCAAATCCTTCGCGCAATGGTCGCGCGAGACTTTTATGGCCTCGGCGAGCCCGGCCCGGGCGCCGATCGCCGTGCACTGGCGCGGGCTTGCTGCCCAAATCGATCCGCGCGCCAGGGCCAATGAAGAAAAGGCGCGCCGCTTGGCCGAACTCTTCACCAATTATCTGCGGGCCTGTCGCGCCGACGAATATCATTTTTCGAGCCTGCCACCCGGCCGTTTTCTGATGCCAGGCGACCTCGAAGGCTCGCCCGCCTTGACATTCGCGCCGCTCGTCGTCGAGGAATGGGTACCTTATGCACCGGACTCCTTCGCCACAATGATGGAGCATCGCTACGAGGCCTATAAGACCTATGTCGTCAAACCCTTTTTCCGCGATCATTTCGCGAGGCTCGACCGGCAGATCGTCCTCGTCGACACGCTCGCCGCATTGAACGCGGGACCCGCCGCGATGCGCGACCTCGAAGCCGCCTTGACCGAAGTTCTGGCGGCGTTCCGGGTGGGACGCAGCAATCTGCTCACGGCGTTGTTCCGGCCGAAGATCGACAAGATTCTTTTCGCCGCGACCAAGGCCGATCATCTGCACCATACGAGCCACGACCGGCTGGAAGCCATCTTGCGGCATCTGACCGCCAAGGCCATCGCGCGGGTCGAGACCGTCGGCGCCGAGGTCGGTGTCCTTGCCCTCGCCGCGGTCAGGGCAACCCGCGAGGCCAAAGTCGGCGGTCCCGAGGAGCCGGCGCTCGAAGCGGTCATCGGCACGCCGCTTGACGGCGAACATATCGGCGGCGAGATCTTCGATGGAAGCTCGGAGGCGGCGATTTATCCAGGCGAACTCCCAGCCGATCCGGAAGCCGTGTTTCGCGAGGAGCCGCCCGCCGCCGAGCGAAGGGAAATCGACTACCGCTTCGTCCGTTTCCGGCCGCCCGCCGCCATCCGCGGCGAGGATGGCGCCTTGCTCCCGCCACCCCACATAAGACTCGATCGCGCCCTCCAATTTCTGCTGGGCGACCGGCTTGGCTGATCTGCCGGGAGACGGTTTTTGATGCGCACCCTGGTGTTTGAGCCAATGATGGAATGAGGTCTTTCGTGCCGCCTGAACCAAAACCCCGTCCGCGCGCATTCCGTCTGGGCACGGCCGCCGAGGCCGATGCCGCGAAGCCGAACCCGCGGGTGATCGAAACCTTGACTGATCCCTATGAAGCGGAAGCCAAGGCTTTGATGGCCGGCGGTGCCGGCGAAGCGGCGGTCGAGGCTGCGCAGAAGCAGGGCATGGCCGCCCGTGCGCTTCTCTCCTGGGGCGGGCTCTTCTGGTCGGCCACGGTCGGTCTCGTCTCGCTCGGCTTCAGCCTTTGGCTGGTGCGGCTCATCGATGACCTCTTC
>Ga0335072_10015498_pt1 | contig 10822 bp, 6 predicted proteins | sample Lox_Sample_21_FD_206725 | JGI IMG/M metagenome (GOLD analysis project Ga0335072, IMG submission 206725) | Soil microbial communities from Loxahatchee National Wildlife Refuge, Florida, United States - Lox_Sample_2.1 | ecosystem: Environmental > Terrestrial > Soil > Wetlands | place: USA: Florida... | reverse complement strand
CTGACCGGAATGCGCGAGCGCGCGACGGTGATAGGCGGAACGCTGGAAGTGGGCGGCGCGCCGGGCGAAGGAACAACAGTGCGGCTGCGCGCCCCGGCGCCGGACGCAGTGCGAGAGCATGTGAAAGAGGCACCATGACGAAAGAGTCGATTCGGATTTTGATCGTAGAAGACCACAACGTGGTGCGTCAGGGATTGACGGCGCTGTTGAAGGTGGTGGATGGGCTGGACGTGGTGGGCGAGGCGGCGGACGGCGCCGAAGCAGTTGCGCAGTTTCGCAAGCACCAGCCGGATGTTACGCTGATCGATCTGCGGCTTCCGCGGATGAGCGGCGTGGATGTGATCCAGCGCATCCGGACAGAGACGCCGCAGGCGCGGTTCATCGTGCTCACGACGTATGACGGCGACGAGGATATTTATCGCGCGCTGAAGGCGGGAGCGAAGGCGTATCTGCTGAAGGGCATGACGAGCGAGGACCTGATTGCAACGATTCGCACGGTGCATGAGGGCAAATCGCATATACCGCCGGCGATTGCCGAGAAGCTTGCAGAGCGCATGGGCGCTGAAGAGCTGACGCCCCGCGAGTTCGATGTGCTGGAACAGATTGTGCATGGCAAGAGCAACAAGGAGATCGCAACCGAGCTCGATGTTTCGGAGGCGACGGTGAAGACGCACATCAACAGCCTGCTGGGCAAGCTGGGCGTGACGGACAGGACGCAGGCCGCGACGGCTGCGATCCAGCGCGGGATTGTGCCGCTCGAGTCGCTGAGGAAACCGAAGGCATGAAGCGGAGAATCGTGAAAAATGCTGGCTGGTGCGGGGCGATTCTTTTGCTGGTTTGCTTGCCGCCGTGTGCGCGGGCAGAGGCGTGGAAGCAGGCTACGCAGACGCAGCTCGCGTCGGTGCTGCCGTCGCGGGCGCCGGTGGTGAATGAGCACATCGAGACGGAGATGCGCACGGCCTCGGGGATCGTGGACGGGCAGGGGCGGTATATTGCGGGCGTGGTGCTGATTACGGCGGGCTATTCGGCCGATGGGAAGTACTCGCATTACATGATTGTGCAGGCGCCGATGCGCGTCGGCGGGATTGCGCTTGCGCCGGGCGAGTATGTTTTTGGATGGACGCGCTCGGAAAATGGCGACTGGCTCAGCGTGCACTTCAACCAGGCGGCGACCGGGGCGCTGGTGGGGACGACGGACGCGCACTGGATCGCGGGCTCAGGCCGGATTGAGAGTCTGCACATCTGGCCGCCCCAGGAGAAGTCGATTATTCAGATCGGACGGTTTGGGATTCCGTACAAGCTGGGTGGGGAGTAACAGGGCTTAATTGAGGTTTGTGGTTTCCCACCCTGTCGACAGGAAGAAGTCGACAGGATGGGGCGCGGAGTTGTGAGTAGCTCCACCTTTCGGTCGATCCTTGGTTCCTCCGCGGGCCCTTATACTGGCTGCCATGCGCGCAATCATCCCTGTTGTATTGGTGGGTTTAGGGTTTTCTTCTCTTGTTTCGTCCCAAGTGCCAAATGCCGGAGCAGGTCCGGCGCAGCAACCGGAAGCTGCGCGCGGCGTGAACACAGGCCCACCGCATGCCGCGCAGTTTGACGCGCAGCGCCGGCCGATCACGGCGGGCGGATTTGTGGCGAACGGGCCGATCGTATTCGAGGACATCTCCGAGAAGGCAGGACTGACGCACTGGACCCACAAGATGGGCACGAAGGACAAGAAGTACATTATCGAGACCAATGGTTCGGGCGTAGGGCTGATCGATTACGACAACGACGGGTGGCTCGATATCTACGTGGTGAACGGCTCGACTTTCGACGCGCTCGATGGCAAGGAGACGCCCCCGCATGCGGCGCTGTTCCATAACAACCACGATGGCACGTTTACGGATGTGGCGGCCAAAGCTGGCGTGACCAATGACCGCTGGGGCTTTGGCGTGGCGATCGCGGACTACGACAACGACGGCTGGCCGGACATCTTTGTTTCGAATTGGGGCAAGAATCGGCTGTATCACAACAACCACGACGGGACGTTTACCGATGTTGCCGAAAAGGCCGGCGTGGAGCTGGGCAACTGGTCGACCGGCGCGACGTGGGGCGACTACGACGGCGACGGGCGGCTGGATTTGTTTGTGCCCGGATATGTGCACTTCGACCGCGATCATCTGCCGACGGGCGGCGTGAACGGCGTGCCGGATACGTTCTGCACGTTTCGCGGCGTGGAAGTGAATTGCGGGCCGCGGGGATTGAAGGGCGAGCCCGATCATCTGTTTCACAACAATGGCGACGGCACATTTACCGATGTGAGCGAGAAGGCTGGAGTGGCTGACGCGCCCGGATACTACGGGTTGAGCTCGCTGTTTGTGGACATCAACAACGACGGCAAGATGGACCTGTTGGTGGCCGACGACTCGACGCCGAATTATCTCTACATCAACAAGGGCGATGGGACGTTTGAGGACGACAGCTACTCATCAGGCTATGCGTTGAACGAGGCGGGGCGCGAGACGGCGTCAATGGGGATTGCGGCGGGGGATTTTGAGAACAACGGCATGGTGGATGTTTTTAACACGACGTTCTCCGACGATTACAAGCCGCTTTACCGCAACGAGGGTGATGCAAATCTGACCGACATCAGTTATCAGCTCGGAATTGCGGATATCTCGGTGCCATTTCTGGGCTGGGGCGATGCGTTTCTGGATTACGACAATGACGGCTGGAAAGACCTGCTGATGGCGGACGGGCACGTGTATCCCGAGGTGGACAAGCAGCCGTGGGGAACGAGCTGGGCGCAGCGGCCGATGCTGTTTCATAACATCGGCGGCAAGAAGTTTGAGCCTGTGCCGGCAACGGAAGGAACGGGGCTGGCGGACGTAATCTCGGGGCGCGGCATGGCGGTGGGCGACCTGTTCAACGACGGCAAGCTGGATGCGGTGATCAATGTGGAGGACGGGCACCCGGTGCTGCTGCGCAACGTTTCGCCGGATAAGAATCACTGGCTGGAGTTGAAGCTGGTGGGTGATGCGAAGGGCCCGCGCGACGCCGTGGGAGCCACGGTGTATGTGACGGCGAACGGCATGAAGCAGCGGGCCGACGTGCTGAGCGGCGGCAGCTATGGTTCCACGAGTGATCCGCGGCCGCACTTTGGACTGGGCCAGGCAACGAGCGTGGACGCGATTGAGGTGCACTGGCCGAGCGGCAAGGTGGAACACTTTACGGTGCCGGGCGTGGATCGGATCGTGACGATTACGGAGGGGACGGGGAAGTAGCGCGCGTAACCTGTGAATGAGAGACCGGCCATGAGACGCGGTGCATTGGAGTGGGCGCGGCAAGTCTGCAACTTTTGGTTGAGATCCGGACGCATCGAAAGCTGGATGCCGGTGGTTGTTTGGACTCCGTAGAATGGCTGACGCGATGATTCCCCGCATCTGGGTGAAGAGAATAGTGCGTGTGGCGGCCAGTTTTGGGATGGCTGGGGCCGGAATTTTTTGTGTAGTAGGCCTTCTGCGGCCGGCTCATGCGGCCGAGGATCCGGCTGCGAATGCGGCGCAGCGGGTTGTCTACTCGCAGGAAGTGACGGAGCACTACAACTACCGTTTCGGGGCGAACCAGCCGTTTCTACCTTCCTACGCGACAACCGATACGGGGCAGTTCATCGATTCGAAGAGTTTTCTTTCCGCGAAGTATTGCGGGCACTGCCACCAGGAGGCCTACGCCGAGTGGCGGCAGACGGCGCACGCAAATTCCTTTCGCAATCCGTGGTACACCAAGAACGTCAATCTGCTGATCAAGGGCAAGGGAATCGAGTTCACGCGACATTGCGAAGGGTGCCATAATCCCACAGCGCTGGCTTCCGGTGCGCTCACCAAGGGGTCGCCCATTGACAGGCATTTCGACCAGGACGGCGTTACGTGCATGGCCTGCCACTCGATCCAGAAGGTAGACCAGCGCGGAACCGGCAGCTACGTCATCGCGCAGCCCACGGCGCTGCTCGACGACAAGGGCTATCCCATCTACGGCGAAGTGCCGGACAAAGAGATCCTGGCGCATCTGGACCGGCACTCGAAGGCGGTGATGAAGGATTTCTACCGCACGAGCGAGTTTTGCGGGGCATGCCACAAGGCTGCTCTGCCGCGGATGCTGAACGGCTACAAGTGGCAGCGCGCCATTTTTCTTTATGACGAGTGGCAGCAGGCTTCGTTCGCGAAGGAGTCGCCGCTGCCGTTTTATGTGAAACCTACGGTCTCAACCTGCCAGACCTGCCACATGCCGTCTGAGGCGATTTCGCTGCCCGATTATGGAGCCGAGCAGGGCAAGCTGGCCTCGCATCGCTGGCTGGGCGGCGACACGGCGGTATTCAAGTATTACGGCTACGACGAACAGATGCAGAAGACGATTGCCTTTCTGCGCAAAGACGTGCTCAACGTTGACCTGTTCGCGATCGAGCGCAATGGGGGTCCGGTCATCGCGCCACTGGGCAGCGTGCCCGTGACCATCGCGCCGGGAGACGACCTGATTGTCTCGGCGGTGATCCAGAACAAGGGTATTGGGCATACGCTCATTCCGGAGCAGCGCGACTTTTACGAGTGCTGGGTTGAGTTCCAGGCCAAGGACGGCGCAGGCCACACCATCATGGACTCGGGCGCGCTTGAACCGGATGGCTCGCTCGATCCCAGCGCGCACAGCTTTACCAACCGGCTGATCAATGTGCGCGGTACGCTGAACGATCTGCACCAGGTGTGGGATACGCGCGTGATCGCGTTTAACAACACGATCGCTTCCGGGCGTTCGCAGATCGTGCGCTACGAGTTCAAGGTGCCTGCCGGCGCGACGGGGCCGATCACCGTTACTGCGAAGGTGAACTACCGGCGCTTCAATCAGCATTTCACTGACTTCGTGATGGGCAAGCGCTACGACGTGCCGGTGGTGGAGATGGCGTCGCGTACGCGCACCTTTGCGTTGGGTGACAATCCGGCCGAAAAGCCCGATCCGCAGGACAATCCGGAGTGGATGCGGTGGAACGACTACGGCATCGGCCTGCTGGATGCGCAGCAGTATGCCGCGAGCGTGTACGCGTTTGAGCGCGTTGCCGCGCTGCGTCCCGACTATGCCGATGCTTACACGAACGTGGCGATCGCCGACATTTCGTGGCAGCGGTACGACGACGCGCGCACTCATCTGGAGAAGGCGCTTACGCTGGCGCCGAAGAATGCGCGGGCGCTCTATTACCGGGCGCTGGTGGAGCGCATCCAGGGAGATTTGAGCGCTGCCGTTGCGGATCTGCGGGAGATGGTGGCGCAGTATCCGCGCTCGCGCGACGGGCACCGGGAACTGGGCTTCTCGCTGTATCAGCAGCACAAGTACCAGGAAGCGTGCACCGAGTATGAGGCCGTGCAATCCATCGATCCCGACGACCTGGCGGCGCACTATATTCTTTCGATCGTCTACCGCCGGCTGGGCCGGAAAGAGGACGCGGCGCGGGAGGCGGCGGCGTTTGCCGACCAGAAGGATGATCCGACGGCGAACAGCTATGCGCTCGAGTATCTGAGCAAGCACCCCGAGGTTGCGTCAGAGAGCGTACCATGGCATATACATAAAGAATCGGCAGGGAACGAAGTGGCCAATCTTAAAGAGTCCGGACAATGACGTTGTTTTCGGGGAGGCTGTTCTCAGCAGCCTTGATCCTGTTCTTTGCAGCTTCGGTTCCCGCCTTCGCTTCATCGCGGAGCCAGCGGGCGCGCGGGGCTGAGACATTTGTCTCTGCCGGATGCCAGCACTGCCACAGCATCCGGAATACGGGCGGGCATCGCGGGCCGGATCTTTCGGGCGTGGGCCGCAAGATGAAGAAGACGGCCATTCGCAAGCAGATTGTGGAGGGGAGCAAGGTGATGCCGGCCTTCAAAGATGTCTTGACGCCTTCCCAGGTCGACGATCTTGTCGCCTATCTGCGGTCGTGCCGCGATAAGCAGACGCAGAATCCTTCGCCATCTCCGGATACGCACGGCCAGTGAGCCGTTTGCTCGCGTACACTGGACTGCATCGCGAGCTATGAGAACGAAACTGATCCAAGTTGTGGGGCTGTGGACTGCTGTGCTTGCGAGCGCAGCGGGGCAGGGGCGCTTCGATGCAGAGGCGGTGCGGCTGAACAATCGCGGCGTGGCGCAGATGGGGCAGCAGTTTACCGATCGAGCGGCGGCGAGCTTTGCCGAGGCATTCAAGAAAGATCCAAAGCTGGCACAGGCGGAGATCAATGAAGGCATCGCGCTGCTGACGCTGCAGAAGCTGGACGAGGCGAAGGCGGCACTGCGTGCGGCGCTGGCATTGGAACCGGACAGTGCGCAGGCGTGGTACAACCTGGGGCTGGCGCAACGCGCGGGCAACGAACTGGACGCGGCGCTCGAAAGCTTTCAGCAGGCAGCGAAGCTGGATCCGCACGATGCGGATTCACTGTATTTTGTGGGCGCCTGCTATCAGGAGTTGAAGCAGTTCGACAAGGCGATTGCAGCGTTCCAGCGGGCGCTGAAGGTGAGTCCGCTGCATGCTTCGGCGGAGTTCGGGCTGGCGCGGGCGCTGCAGCGCTCGGGGCACACGGACGAGGCCCGAGAGCACTTCAAGACATTCCAGCATCTTTCGAGCACGAAGATTTCTGCGCCGATTGGGTTGGCTTACGGGGAGCAGGGGCATTATTCGACGGCGACTACGGTGGAAGAGGCCACGCCGAAGGCGAGCGCGATGATTCCGGTGAAGCTGGTGGCGCAGCCGTTGCTTGTGGGCGGAGGTGCGCCGTTTGCTTCGACGGGTGGGGCCTGCATGATGGAGGTCACGGGCTCGGGCGCGATGGATCTTGTGCTGATGCAGTCCGGCGCGCAGGCGATTCGTGTGCTGCACGCGAAGGGCGATGGGCGCTTTGAGGATCTGGATGCGGATACGGCGGGGCTGAAGGCGGCGGGGCATGCGGTCGCGTGCGCGGTGGGCGACTTTGATGATGATGGGTTGAATGATCTGGCTGTGGCGCTCGAGGATCGCGTGCTGCTGTTTCATAATCTCGGCCACGGGAAATTCAAGGACGTGACGGCGGAGGCGGGACTTGCGGCGCGGAATCATCCGTCGGGGATTACGTTTGTGGATTTCGATCACGACGGAGATCTCGATCTGCTGTTGACGGGAGCGCCTCTGCAGCCGGGCGGCGCGCCGAATGTATTGTGGCGCAACAACGGCAACGGGACGTTTACCGAGTGGACGGAGCCGACGGGTTTGGGAGGCAATGGAAAAACGGCGGCCGCGATTCTTACGGACTTCAACAATGACCGCGCCGTGGACCTGGCGATGACGGGGGATGGGCCTTCGCCGCTGATCTATGTGAATCCGCGGGAAGGGAAGTATCCGACGCAGGCGGTGTATGGAGCGAGCCGGCAAGTTAGCGGGTCAGCAAGTCAGCAAGTTAGCAAGTTAGCGAGTCAGCTCGATGCGGAGGAGTTGACGGCTACCGTGGGAATTGCTGTTCTTGATTTCAACAAAGACGGATGGATGGATGTTGCGGTGACGCATGCGGGCGCGCCGGGGCTCACTCTGTGGCGCAATGTGGCCGCTCCGGATGGCGTGAGCCGGCGGTTTGAGCGTGTGGTGCTGCCGCTTGCGGGCGCGGTGCGCGGATGGGGACTGACGCCGATCGATATCGACAATGATGGATGGATTGATCTGGCGGCGATTGTTGAGACAAAGAGCGGAGCGGAGGTGCGTGTTTTTCGCAATCGCGGGGACGGCAGATTCGAGGATGTGAGCCATGCGCTGGGGCTGGATGAAGTGCACCTCGCGGCGCCACGTGGGCTGATTGCGGCGGATGTGGATGGCGATGGCGCGGCGGACCTGATTGTGACGCAGGTAAATGCGGCGCCGGTGCTGCTGCGCAATGTGGGTGCGAACAAGAATCACTTTGTGCGGCTGGATCTGACGGGGCTGGCGGACAATAAAACGGCGATCGGCGTGAAGGTGGAGGTGTTTGCGAACGGGCTGTGGCAGAAGTGGGAGTTGGCCGGCGCCGTGGGCTACCAGACGCAGGCTCCGCCGCAGATTCTGGTGGGGCTTGGCGGGGCGCAGGGCATCGATCTGCTGCGGATTTTGTGGCCGACGGGCGTGCTGCAGGATGAGATCGATCTGCCGCAGACGCGCGTGATTGCGATGAAGGAAGCAGACCGGCGGGGCAGCTCGTGTCCGGTGCTGTTTGTGTGGGACGGGCACAAATACAAGTTTGTGACGGATGTGATTGGCGCGGCAGTCGTGGGGCACTGGTTTACGCCGACGCGGCGCAATATTCCGAAGCCCGGCGAGTGGGTGAAGGTGGATGGCGCGCATGTTGCGTTGACGAACGGCAAGGTGAGCGTGCGCTTCATGGAGCCGATGGAAGAGGTGAACTACATCGACCAGTTGCGGCTGGTGGCTGTGGATCATCCCGACGATGTGGAGGTGAATCCGAACGAGCGGTTCCTGGACGATCCGCCATTTGCTTCGGGCAAGGTTGTGGCCAGCGCGCAGACGCGGCTGCCGAAAGGCGCTTGGGATGGCGAGGGGCACGATGTGATGGACAAGCTGAGCCGGCGCGATCACGAATTCGCGAGCGGATTTACGGCGCTGCCCGCATATGACGGCTTTGCGAATCTGCACGCACTGACACTCGACCTGGGCGAAGTGAAGCAGGATGCGCCGCTGCGGCTGTTGATGACCGGATATGTGAATTACTTCAGCGCGACGTCGTTGTATGCTGCGTGGCAGGCGGGAATGAAGGAGATTCCTCCGTATGTGGAGGCGCAGTTGCCGGATGGCTCGTGGCGCCGCGTCGAAGAGGATGCTGGATTTCCCGCGGGGCTGGAGCGCACGATCGTGGTGGACCTGACGGGGAAGCTGCCGGCGGGTGCGCGGCGCATCCGGCTGATGACGAATCTGCAGATTTACTGGGACCAGGTGCTGATTGACCAGAGCCGCGATGCACAAGCGCGCACGAGCGAGGTTCCGCTCAGTTTCGCCACGCTGCATTTCCGCGGGTACCCGACGCAGATTGAGGGCGCGAGCGACGGAGACCTAGATTACGACTACAATCGCGTGAGCCTGACGGGGCCGTTCCAGCATGAGCGCGGCAGCTACACGCGGATAGGCGATGTGACGGAGCTGGTGAAGGGCATCGATGATCGTTTTGCGATCTTCGGCAGCGGTGAGGAGATTGCAGCGGAGTTTGATGCCACGAAATTACCGAACTTGCCGGAGCACTGGCGGCGCGATTATTTTTTCTATGCGGATGGTTTTGTGAAAGACATGGACTGGTGGGATGGGTCGCCGTTCACGGTGGCGCAGTTGCCGTTCCATGCCATGAGCACATATCCCTATGCGGCGACGGAAAAATATCCAGACGACGCGAAGTCGCTTGATTATCAACTGAACTGGAATGACCGCTTTGAGTCGGGTGAGCAGGTTCACTCGTACCGGTTTCACTATCAATTGTTGCCATCGACACCCCTTGAGGATAGACCTCACAATGAGTCCAAGGCAGAAACGAATGGCACAAATGATCGATGAAGTGGTGCTGACGCCGGCGGCCAGGCAGATTGAACTGGTGCGCCGTGGCGAACTATCAGCGAGTGAGCTTGCCGAGGCGCACATCCGGCAGATCGAGCGGCTGAACCCGGAGCTGAATGCGTTTGTGGATTTTGACGCAGAGCGCGTGCGCGCGCAGGCGAAGAAGCTGGATGGGTCGAAGGAGCCGAAGGGCGCGCTGCACGGCTTGCCGGTGAGCATCAAGGCCTCGATTGCGACAGCGGGGCACCGCTGCGAGACTGGAAGCCTGATCCACAAGGATGAGGTGCCGCGTGAGGACGCGACCGTGGTGGCGCGCCTGCGCGCGGCGGGTGCGGTGATTCTGGGCACGACGAACTGTCCGGAATTCCTGATGGCGTATGAGACCGACAATTCTTTGTACGGTCGCACGCGGAACCCGTGGGAGCTGGAGCGCTCGCCGGGCGGATCGAGCGGCGGCGAGTCGGCGGCGATTGCGGCCGGACTTTCCGCGGCGGGACTGGGCAGCGATGGCGGCGGATCGGTGCGCGTGCCGGCGCACTTTACCGGTATCTGTGCGCTGAAGCCGACACCGGGGCGGATTCCGGCGCGTGGGCATTTACCGCCGTGCGTGGGGCCGTTCACGATTCTGGGGGCGATTGGGCCGATGGCGCGCACGATGGAAGATGTGACGCTGCTGTTTCGCACGCTGGCCGGCCATGATCCGCTGGATCCAACAAGCACCCCGACGCCAGTGCAGGAGCTGAGCCTGGATGAGCTGCGCACGCGGACCATTGGATTCTTCGAAGACGATGAGCTGACTCCGGTGACGGCGGAGACCCGCGCCGCGGTGCAGGCTGCGAAGGATGCGTTGTCGCGAGCGGGTTTTCGCGTGGAGCCGTTCCGGCCACGCACGCTGGAGTCGCTGCGCAAAGGCTGGTGGAAGTTTTTCGTGCAGTGCGGAGCGATGCTGTTCGAGCCGGAGATTTTTGGCAAGCGCTACAAGCTGAGCCCGCTGTTCGAAGAGTTTCTGGGAATTGCGGAAGCGTCAGGAAAGCTGACGGCGAATGAGCTGGTCGAGGCGTGGGCGGAACTCGACGTGCTGCGCGCGAAGGCGCTCGCCGAGATGCAGGAGCATCCCGTGCTGCTGTGTCCCGCGGCGGCGGTGCCGGCGTTCCGGTATGAGGAGCGGTCATGGACGGTCGAGGGAAAGACGGTGGAGTATCTCGACGCGTGGCGCTACACGCAATGGTTCAACGCACTGGCTGCGCCTGGAGCAGTG
>Ga0335072_10015495_pt1 | contig 10823 bp, 8 predicted proteins | sample Lox_Sample_21_FD_206725 | JGI IMG/M metagenome (GOLD analysis project Ga0335072, IMG submission 206725) | Soil microbial communities from Loxahatchee National Wildlife Refuge, Florida, United States - Lox_Sample_2.1 | ecosystem: Environmental > Terrestrial > Soil > Wetlands | place: USA: Florida... | reverse complement strand
CATGTGTAACTGGATGGGGTAGAGCGGCCCTTCGGCAGGATCGTGGGGTAAGTGGGCCACGGCGTCGTTATATTCTTTGATCGCGATGGCGTCCTTATCCTGCAGTTGGGCGATTTCTCCCCGAATGGCATGGAGCCTATAGTTTTGAGGGCCGGCCCTCGCCGCACGGTCCAGAAACGGATTTGCGTCATCGATCGATCCGGCCGCAACTTCGGCCTGCGCGGCTGAGAGCTGCAGATCGATATTCGAGCGCGCGGAGTTCGCAGCCTGCGAGTAAAGCCGTGCCGAGTTACTGAGATCGCCATTGAGCTGGTAGGTATAGGCGAGTTCGGCAACTACATCCGGATGCGGATTGCGAATGGACTTGAGAGCGGTAATGGCGGCGGTGTAATCGCCCATGTCGCGATACTGACCGGCCAAGGTTCTTTGAACGTCGGGATCGTTGGGCGCGCGCCGCTCGGCCATCTCAATATAGTGATTTGCCTGGTCCTGCTGTTTGGTCTGCTGGTAACAGAGCGCGAGCAGCAGCTCCGATCGAGCGTTCGGCTGAAGCCTTTCCGCTTTGTCGAGCGCGTCGATCGCGTTTGTATAGTCCTTCGACTTGAGATAAATGTTGCCGAGCAAGACCAGATCGTCTCTGCGTCTGGGGTCGGCGGTTGTCAACTGCTTCAGAATTCTTTCCGCTTCTCCGGTTCGGCCCATCAAAAATTCCGACTGCGCCAGTCCGGAGAGCCCCTCAATCGACGAAGGGCTTAAGCGAAGCCCATGCTGGTACGCATCGACCGACTGCTGGTATCGCATATCGAGCCGTGCCGCGTATCCGAGCAGAAACCATAGTTGGGGATCGTTTGGCGCGGCCTGTGCAGCGCGCACGGCGTAGTCAAACGCCTGAGCGTGATCGCCGCGCTGAAGCGCCAATTGAGCCGCGCGCCCCAGCCGCGCGTTTTGAATGTTGGAACCCCAGCCGAGCTGCTGGTCGGCGGGCTGAGCCTGACCGTTCGCAGCCGGAGGGTTCTTCGAGCCCGCCTGGTCGATCTGATAGGTTTGCGCGCGGCCGGCGCATGCGTATGCGCTGTACGCGAACAACAGGATCAACTGCATTACCCGAGGCACTGCGTTCAAGGGAATTTCACCAGGAATCAGAAATTTCAAGCATTCCTTGTGATGCCCAAAACGACTTTGATGTTGGCTATATCAAAAGGAATAGCCAGTGTGCCGCAAATGGCTTGTGATGAGTTGAAACCGAGTTGTCAAGGCAACCATAAACAGTTTTTTCCAATCGTAAAAATACGACGGCGCAACTTTACCCTGGCGTTGTCATTCGGCTCGCGTTGTTTGGGGTTGATTGGAATGCGATGCTCAAGCCGGATTGATCAACACCCACCGAGCGTTCACGCGATATTTGCAAATTGTGTAATCACCTGAGTTGAAAGGGTATTTTTGTGGACCAAACATCGCCTCCTCAATCGTCGCGACAACCCATACCATATGCGTATTTGCTGTTAGCGGCGATTGCGGTTCATCTGCCTCTGCTGCTGATGAAATTGCCCCTGAAGTCGTACGACACGAATTTCCATATCTTTTTTGCCTCGCACTACCTTCACCATTGGTTCGATCCGTGGAATGCAAAGTGGTACGCGGGCTTTTCGCAGACAACGTACCCGCCGCTGCCGCAACAGTGGACCGCACTGCTGTCGAAGATTTTCGGCCTCGATCTGGCCTATATGGCGGTGCAACTGATTGCAATACTTTTGCTGGTTGTGGGAGTGTACCGGTTCTCGAGGCTTTGGGTAGGCCCGCGGGCCGCGTCGATTGCCGCGCTGGCCGCGGTGTTTCTGGGTTCAGAGAGCTTTCTGGTTTACTCCGCAGGGCAGCTCGGCACCACATTTGCGGCGCCTATCTATCTGAATGCCCTGCCGTACCTATATGAATGGATGCGGCACGGAGGGTGGCGTTCGTTTCTCAAAGCGACCGCATTGTTTACGGCCGCCGCGGCCGCGCATCACGCCACGTTGCTGTTCGGGTCGGTTTTGTTTGCCGTGCCGGTGATGGTGCTGGCGCTGATCGATCGTGAAGATGGCGACCGGTTGCGCGCTTCGACATTCGGGTTTCGCGCGGTAACAATCACTTTAGTGGTTTGCGCAGCGATTGCAGTTGTGCTGCTGCCCTTCTGGATTGCCTTGATTCACTATCCGGTGACACAGACGCCGATTGCGCATCCCAGCCGCGCGAACTTCATTCTCAGTCCGCAGTGGGGCCTGAATTATTTCGTTGTCCCTTACGGAGCAATGATTCTGGCGCTGCCGTTCATCTTTGTACGCGGGGCGATGAATCCCCGGCTTCGCCCGCTGCTGTTCGGTTTCTGGCTTGCCTTCATGCTCGGGCTTGGCGGAACGACTCCGGTGGGCCACATTTTGCTGGGGCGCGCATTTTTTGTGTTGACCATGGAACGATTCAGCTACTGGGCGACGCTGCTTGCGCTGCCTTTTGTGGGCCTGCTGGCCGAGGGGCTGATCGATCGTTTCCACGCGCGCGCAGTAGTTGGGCTTGCAATACTGGCGGCGTCGACTTGCGCGCTGGCGGTGGCGTGGTCAACCTATCGCCCCGCGGATGCAGAAGACTTCAAGGTGGATTCAGTTGCGGCCTGGCTCAATCGTGACGGTCACGATCAATATCGCTACATCACGCTTGGGTTTGGCAACAAAATTTCGCGGCTGGCGATGATGACCGATGCAAGCAGCGTGGATGGCGAGTGGAATTCAGGCCGCATGCTGCCGGAATTGACTCGTTACGGCGGCGGCGCGCTGACGAGCGCGAAGTACTTTGGCACGGCCGGTCTTGACTCACTTCGCGCGATGCTGACCGATGCCGACAAATACGGCCTCAAGTGGGTGTTTGTCAGGGACCGTTATTACGATCCGCTGCTGGACTTTGCCGGCTGGCGCCCGGTGGACAGCCTGGAAGACAACACGATCGTGGTGTGGAGCAAGGACGGCGTGCCGCCCGCAACTCCGGTCAACGCGCCGCAGATTCCGCCGCACTGGCAGGGACTGATGTGGGGCATTCTTCCGATCGGCAGCAGCATTCTCGCAATGATCGTGCTGCTGATTCCAGAGAAGAGGTCGATTCGAGTAGTGGCAGAGCGCCCCGTAACCGCGGGCGACGATCTCATGCCCGGGAGGTTGGCTTCGTGAACAAGGGAGGATTGCTTGCAGTTGTTTTGATCGCGGCCACGATTGGGTTGATCGTTGTTGGAACGGTGTGGCCAGTATCGACCGCGCTGGCTTACGCCGGCGACCGGCATCTGTTCCAGTCTTCATCCACCGCAGAGGATGCGGTGAATAATCTTGGCGAGGCTATACGCGAGCAATCGTGGGACAAGGCCTATTCGAGCCTGGCAAACAAGGCACAGTTCAGCGAAACCCAGTTCCGGCACGACCTGACTGGCTTTTATCCAGGACTGCTGACTTATGCGACGCTAGATCATTTCGACGTCCGTCCTCTGCACTCGTCCGCAAACGACGCCGACGTTCAGTTGAAGCTCTACTGGGCAACTGTTGTGGGTACTTCAGCGATCAGCCGCGATCTGGATGTAACCAAGAACGGCGATCAATGGCAGGTGGTGTGGCCGATTCAAAAACAACCGGTCGTTCCGCCGCAAGTAATTCCAGTGAATTATCTGCGCTGGGATGTGATCTATCGGGGCGCCGGAGACGATTGGGGACTACAGGACGTGGACGCGCCGCATGTGCGAATCGTGGACATGCACCCGGTACAGCGTGCCGATGGAGTGGTGATTCTGGGCGAATTGCTCAATGAAGATGTTGTGCCTGCGTATGTGTCGGTTTCGGCAACGCTGCTGGGCAAAGATCAGGCGCCGATCGCAACGGCGAGCAGCTTTGACAAGATCTCGCATTTGCTGCTGCCCAAACAGGTGACTCCTTTCCTTATTCAGTTTCCCGATCGGACGCTCGCGGGAGTGACCGGCATTCGCATGAATCCCTTTTCAACTCTCATTTCGGCATCGGCCGATCCGGTGATCGAAATCGACAACGAGCACATAAGCACTGCTCCCGATTCATCTCTTTCGGGACAATTGATCAATGAGAGCGGGCAAACGGTGAACGTGGCGCATGTGCTGGGAACTTTTTACGACAAGAGCGGTAATGTGGTCTGGGTTGCCGATCGCTACGTGGATACCGCACTGCTGCCTCAGACTCCTGTTTCTTTTGACATTCATATCCCCGAAGATCTGGCCCGCAAGGTCAGCACTCAACGAACGATTGTTGCCTCATACAGTGAGGAAGGTGCGCTGTGAAGCTGCGACTGCTTTGGTTTGCCGGCGTATTGCTGGCCGCTCCAGCGCACATGCGGGCGCAGAGCGATCGCATCCAGGCGCCCGCTTCAATTGAAGCCGGCAGCGGCTTCTCCATTCATACCGCGGGCAGCGGCAAAGCGACGCTGTTCATTGTGGGCCAGAATCAGGTGGTTAAGCGCGAAGTGCAGATGGGTCAAGACATTTGGCTTGCGCCCGGCGTTGTTCATAATGCGGGCGCGTACCTGTTGATCCTCAAAAGCAACGACTCAACCGACACAGCAGAGATGAGTGTCTCTCCGGAGAACAAGCCCTCAGATCTGAGTTTTCTGGCCAGGCCCTCGCGATTGCCCGTGGGCATTCATGACGGAATTACCGGTGCGGTTTACGTTTTTGATGCGTATAACAATCTGATCACTGCTCCTCAGTCGGTCACGTTCGAGCTCTCGAATCCGGCGGGGGTCACGCAGTCGCGCACGGTGACCACGCGCAACGGCGCGGCGCAGACCGAAATGGATTCAACTCAGCAGCAGGGCGCAGACAAGTTTGCTGCCCGGACCGCCGGAGTGGAGAGCAAGCGCGTAGTTGCCCAGGTGCCGGGCGATCCTTGCGGAATCAAGATGTCTGCAAAACCGTCGGGCGAGGAGATTGAACTCGCCACAGAACCACTGCGCGATTGCAGCGGCAATGCGGTGCCGGATGGAACCATCGTAACGTTTACTGAAACATATGGCGGCGATGAGACAACCGTTGACGTGCCGTTGAAGCGCGGCATCGCGCAGGTAAGCATGCCGGCCCACAATGGCGCAATGCTTTCGTCGGCCAGCGGCGTGGTTCTTGGAAATCAGATTCGCTGGGAGGGACAGTAATGTTGAAGTTATTGAAACGATTAGTTCCCGCAGTGCTGATTGTGGCGATTGCGGCTCCTGTTGATGCAGCCGCACAGGCGAGCGTGCGCATCGAAACACCAGCAGGCCTAGAAGGACCGAGAACCTTGCAGGAACAAACAGCATCGGCGGCCATTCGAGATTATCTGCAGGCGTGGCGGAGCATGAACGCGGCGCTCGAACAGAACCGGACCGATCAACTGAGCACTTATTTTGCCGGAACGGCGCTGGACAAACTGAACGAAACCGCGGAAGAGCAGGCGTCGGCAGGCCTTAGAACTCATTACCAGGTCAATTCGCACGACATCCAGATTGTTTTCTATTCACCCGAAGGACTATCGATTGAGCTGACGGACACAGTGCAGTACGAGATGCAGGTGACGGATCACGGCAAGCAGATTGCAAATAAGCCGATGCGGAGCCGCTACGTTGTGGTTTTAACCCCTGCGGAAGCTCGCTGGAAGGTTCGCGTTTTTCAGGCAACGATGTAACAGGCCAACAGTTTTGCGGGCACGAAATTAAACCAAAGGAAAGTACGCCGAAGCATAAACAAGGGTCGCAGAAGAAAACTAGAGGCGGTCATCGCACGATCGCTCAATAAATAAATTAGCTCAGGAGCTCATGATGATTTCAATAGTTGTACCCATATATAACGAAGAAGAGCTTGTGGAAAGGTTTCATGAGGCCGTCGCAAATTCAATGATGGGAGTTGCCGATGACTGGGAAGTTGTTTACGTAAACGACGGATCGCGGGACTCGTCGCTTGAATTGCTGAAGGGACTTCAGTGCCAGGATCCGCACGTTGTTGTGGTAGACCTCTCCCGCAACTGGGGTCACATGGGGGCAATATCAGCCGGCCTGCAAACAGCACAAGGCGATGCGGTGATTTTGATGGACGGCGATTTTCAGGATCCTCCAGAAGTGATTCCGCAGCTTATTGACGAGTGGCGGAAGGGGGCCGAGGTTGTGGTCGGCGTGCGCCGCACCCGCCAGGAAAGCCGCAAGATTCTCGCGTTCCTCTTCCCGCTTTTCTACCGGGTGCTGGGAATGCTTTCCGACTATCCGATTCCCCTGAACGCCGGCATCTTCGGCCTGCTCGACCGCAAGGCGGTTGATTCAGTGAACGCGCTGCGCGAGCGGAATCGCTATTTGCCCGGCCTGCGCGCGTGGGTGGGCTATGAGAACGCAATTGTTTATTACGACCGGCAAGATCGCCTGGCCGGCGATGGCAAGCTGTCGTTCATCAGCCGCATCAAGTACGCGATGGATGCGATCACGAGTTTCAGCTTCAAGCCGCTCAGGCTGAGCTTCGGGCTGTTTTGTGTATCAAGCTGCCTGGCCGTAGTGATGGCAATTTCGATGCTACTTGCATCGAGTGCGGTGGTTGCAACCGGGCTTGGCGTTGCCGGCGCCGTGTTTTTCGTCGGAGCTCTGCTGCTGCTTTCAATGGGCTTGCTTGGTGAGTATGTCGGCCGCGTTTACGACGAAGTGCGGGCCCGTCCGGTGTCGCTGATCAGCGAAGTCTACCGCGCCCAGGTGACGCTGGCGACTCAGGCAGGATACATTGCCGTACAGAACGGCAGCTTTGCAGTACCCATCCAGATGCAGAGCCAGTCAAATGCTACCAGAGCAGCTTAACGATTGAGCCCCTTCCGCAATTGTGTGGAAGGGGCCTCGATTCCCTCGCTATTACTTCCCTCTTCAACGTTTCCCTTCTGCAAGTTTTCTCGCGACATCCAACATGCCTCGCCTGCGGCCCGCCGGTTCTGGCTACCTCACAAATTGCCTGCGCCTGCAAGACGATGAAGAGTCGACGTGTGGATCATCGAACGCCGGCATCGTTCATACCTGATCGGCAGAATGCGGCTGCGTGAAGGCGCGGTTGAAGTTCACCTAGTATCGGAGGAAGATCCGCAGGACGGGATACCGGGCTCGATCGCTGTTCCCTCTTCATAATCATTCCAGGTTTCAATCATCATGAACGGAATTGGACTATCGGCCGGGAAGTACTTGTGCCACAGGTTGAACGTGTCCTTGTAGGTTTGGCCGCAGCGCGCGGAGATGTGGCGATTGAGGCCCCACGATGCCTTGCTGTCATCGAATTTGGCCCATGCGCCGCCGACTACGATTTTGTCGGCGTATTTAGAATCCATCGTCTGGTAAAAGTCGGTGAGATACGAGTCGCCCCAATTGCTGCCATCGGCGGCCCAACCCTTATCACCCGGATTGATCCAGGCGTAAAAGCCATCGAAGGCCGCAGCGTTGGCGCCCGGCAAATTCTCGTAGATCAGCCATGGCTTCGGGTCCCATTGATCGACCACGGCGCGAACCTTGGACCAGTCGGTGTGCTTTCCGGTGGGGAAGATGAAAATTACGGGGCGGCCCCGATATGTGAGGTAGGCCTGATGGCCCGGAGACCTGGATGAGAGATAGGCATCGTGAAACATTGTGAAGTCGGCGATGGCTTCATCGGTGGCGCCGTCGTCCTGGGTGGTCTCGTCGTACATCATGGCGACTTTAAATGAGCTCCTGGCCGCTTCAGCCTGCATTAACGCATAACTCTGGTCGATGAAGGGCTCGCGATCGCCGTACCAATCCACCACAAACGCAGAGATTCCCATGCCCTGCGCCTGATGTATCTGGCGGCGGATGACAGCGGGATCATGCGATGAATAGCCGACGGAAATATGCTTCGGATGGCCGAACCACGCTTCATAAAGCGCGATCAACTGGGGCGATCCGCCGGATGCGGGGTATTTCAACGGCAATGGATCGATGGATTCATGTCCCGGGCAACCTGTAGGCAAAATCAGAATGAAGAGTATCAATATCGTTAGTCGATTAAACATAGCTTACAAGATTAGAAGCCATGTGAAATGGCTGGGTTGTCAGATGCGCAGCAGAGCGTCAGGCCGATGATTCCGCGAGGCGATCCGAGCAGCCAGAATGCGCGTTTTCGCATCGGAAAATGTGTAGTCATCTCACTCATGCAAATCAGTTAAATCATTTTCAGAAATCCTGAAGCGGGGCGAACCGGATTGGCCACTGTCACCACTGTTAAAACCACCACACTGCGGCAGCGGATTGTCTCTGGGAGCGCCATATTGCTCGCCGGTTCAGGCTTAACGACCGCAATTAACCTGGCCTATAACGTGATGGTCGCGCGGTATCTCGGGCCACAGGGATATGGGCAGGCTACGGCGGTTTACACGCTGCTGGTGATTCTTTCCGCAGTCACGCTGTCTTTCCAGATTGTCTCTTCGAAGGTTGTTGCGCAGCAGAGCTCAAAGGAGGCCAAGGCTGCGGTCTACCGCGACCTGCACCGGAGCGCCTGGGCATGCGGGCTCATGGCGGGCGCGGTTATTTACTGGTTTCGTGACGGAATTGCGAGTTACCTTCAGCTTCCAGACACGATGCTGGTTGCCCTGCTGGCGATCGGTACTGCGTCTTATGTGCCCCTGGGAAGCCGCCGTGGATACGTGCAGGGTACTTACGGTTTCTATCGCCTCGCGTTCAACCTTGCGATTGAAGGCGCCGTACGACTGGGAGGATCGTTCATCCTAGTGGAGCTTGGATACGGTGTTCGTGGCGTGGTGGCGGCCAATGCAACAGCGATCGCCGTAGCCTATCTGGTGATTGCGCCAGGCCTGGGAATGAGAGTCGCCAATCCTCTCAACCTGATGCACGCGCTGCGAGAGATCTTCCAGGCGGTAGTTTTCTTTTCCGGCCAGGTGCTCATCAACAATTGCGACATTGTGCTGGTGAAGCACTTTTTCTCGGCGGAATTGGCAGGCATATATGCGGCGGTGGCCATGGTGGGCCGGGTGGTGTTTGCATTCTCGTCCTCGGTGGTGAATTCGACCTTTCCGCTGGTTGCAGGCACCGACCACGAAGAACGAAAAGACCTGCGAGTCATCGCGACGTCATTGCTTCTGGTCATCGGAATCGGTTCGGCGCTTGCGCTATGCCTGTTGTTCGCGCCGGCGGGGCTTTGGACGATGCTGTTCGGATCGGGATTCAGAATTGCCGGCAGCTACAATGTCTCCACACTTCTGGCTCTCTACGCTATCACCACGGTGATCTATTCGCTGAGCGTGGTGATTGTGACATTCGAGATGTCTTACAAAATCTCGAATTCAAGCTGGGTGCAACTGGGCTTCAGCGGGATTCTTATCGCGGGAATATGCCGCTTTCATCATTCCCTGCCCGAGGTTATCTTCGTTCAGCTTGTGTTGATGGTCATTCTTTTCCTTTTCGTCGCGGTGCCGTTTCTTATCACCTCTCTCACCGATCCGAAAGGCATGCTGGCGACGGAAGCGTGGCGGCCGATCAGGTTAATCAGGCAGGTTACAGAAGATGAGGCGATTGCCGAGTTTCTGAAAAGCGATTTCCATACTTCGGCGTTCAAGGAATACCACGAATCGATGCAGGAGCTGGTTGCGAGCCCTAATCTTGACGACGCCAACGAGAATGCCAAGCGCCGCGCCTTACTGTTCATTCGGCATCTGTCGCTGTGGAGAGAACTGCCCTCGGACACCGAGTGGTACGAAGCGGAACTGACGCATGAGGATCTTGAGCACGTCAGGGCATTTCCGCGAGCACAATGGCGGCGACCGGCGCAAGGCAGTTTCTCAATGAGCAAAATCGTCGAGGGCGTGCGCAACCTTGAGGACACGCTGGACGATCACTCGCTGGCAAAGATAGCCAACCTTAGCGAGCAGATTTCGAGGCAGGACACCAGCTTCGGGGCGCTGATTTTGATCGGTCTGAACGAAACCGAGCCACTCACTGTGCTCGATGGAAATCACCGCCTGGTGGCTGCCATGCTTGCGGAACCGGACGGACTGCACCGGCTCCGGTTTCTTTGCGGGCTCTCTCCACGCATGATGGAGTGCTGCTGGTACAACACGAATCTTGGAACTCTATTCAGGTACGGCAGAAATATGCTTTGGAACATCGTAAGGAAGCCTGAGGCAGACCTCGCACGGCATTTGGAGGATGCCTCTTAGATATACCCGATATGAATACAGGACACTTCATAATGATTCGAGAAAAAACAGTTATCGTAAGGCACTTTCCAGAGGCATTTACCGGCTGGGCGCGGAAGAGGTTTTTCAACGAGGTAAAGGGCCATCTCGATATGGATCGCCCGTGCGTGGTGCTCGAGTGCTCGCAACTGGCGCAGATGGACAAGCATATTGTGCTCATGCTTCTTCGTTGCTTAGAAGAAGCGATGAAGCGTAACGGCGACGTGAGGCTTGCCGCAGTTTCGCCCCAGGCCAAGGCTGCGTTGAAGTCGACCGGAGCCGATATCCTATTTCGATTTTTCGAAACCAGTGAAGACGCGATTGCGAGTTTTCAGCGGCGGACAATACTGCCGAATTCGCGCAACGATAGCGCGCAAGCCAGTAAGCCCGCGGCCTGAGCTAAATGGCAATCGGCACCAAGGAAAAGAACGGAGACGGAATCAGATGATGCATGCTTCGTTTACCAATCGAATTCTCGCCACTGCACTGTCGCTGGTATTGGTGATGCCGGCAGCGCAGGCTGTACCCTTGCCGTCGTCGCCGCCGGCGGCACAACCAGGTGAAACCGGAGCACAAGGCTCAGCCGTACCTGAT
>Ga0335072_10015494_pt1 | contig 10823 bp, 10 predicted proteins | sample Lox_Sample_21_FD_206725 | JGI IMG/M metagenome (GOLD analysis project Ga0335072, IMG submission 206725) | Soil microbial communities from Loxahatchee National Wildlife Refuge, Florida, United States - Lox_Sample_2.1 | ecosystem: Environmental > Terrestrial > Soil > Wetlands | place: USA... | reverse complement strand
GCCGACACCGAGGCTGCCGACCAGCGCGAACAACAGCGCGACGATCACGGCCGGCCCGAGATAGAGCCCCATCACCGCGAGCAGCTTGACGTCGCCCATGCCGAGGCCGGCGGGGTTGACGAGCGCTGCGACCAGCAGGAAGCCGCCGGCGATCCCCGCCCACAGCAACCGCTTGGGCTCGCCGGCGGGGTCGAGCGCCAGCCCGAGCGCCAGTCCGGCCAGAGCGGCCGGACCGGTGATCCGGTTCGGGATGATCCTCCGGTCGATATCGATCAGCGCGCACGGGACGAGCACCAGCACGAGCACGCCGCGGAGCACGGCGTTGGCCGATGAGCTCTGGACGGCGGCGACGGCGGCGGTGAGGAGCGCGGTCGCGGCGACCACGGCGGGCGACGAGAGCCACTTGCGGGCGCGCCCGCCGCGGCCTGCTTCACCCACGAGGCTACGTTCCTGCTCAGCGGCGCCCGAGGCGCTGCGCTTGTGCTCTGCGGTCGACATCGGCGGCGGCGCGACCCGAGTGTACGCCGCGCCCTCGGACCACCCGCCGGTATAAGCCCTCACCGCGCCCATCTCATCGGTCGAGACGGAACGACCCCAGCACGGTCGCCGGGTTGAGGTTGACGCCGCGTCCCGGCTCGTCGACGACCACGAGGTCCAGCAGGACGCCCGAGCGGGGCACCACCATCAACCACCAGCGCTTGAACGCCTCCGCGTTCGGTGCCCGCGTCGAGTAGCTCTCGCTCACGATCCGCGCCCGCTCGGCGCCGTCGACCGTCACCGCGCTGACCGCCGTGTGCACGTTCCTCACCGACGGGTTGGCCGAATCCGAGGCCATCAGGTTGGTCGTCACCTGGTCGATGTCGAACTGCAGGTCGGAGTTGAACCCCAGCATGAGCTGGTCGCTGGTCTTCTGAAGTGAGCGGCCGTCGACCGTCAGGAACCGGACCGTGGCGGTCTTCGGCAACCCGCTGACGGCGCTGTCCGGGGCCGGCTTGAACCCTCTCGGGGCGAGGAACGAGAACCCCTTCTCGTGGTAGCGCACCCATCCGGCTGGCGCCGTGCCGCCGGGGATCGAGGTCGGCAGCCCACGCGGAATCGCGGCGGCGAAGTTCAGCGGATGGGTGGGCGTCACGGTCGTCGCGATCGTTCGCGCGGCGGCGGCGACCGAAGTCGTCTCCGTCTTCGAAGTCGTGCTCGACGTGCTCGACGAGGCGGCGCCGCAGCCCGCGACCAGTCCGGCCAGCGTCGCCGCCAGCGCCAGTCTCATTGCGATTGTTTGTGCCATTGACCGCCGTCCTCCCGGGTCTCGGGTGGGCTGTAGGTTGCGCTCGAGCTGCCGTCGTTCAGGTTGGCACCGACGCCGGGGCCGGCGCTCAGCTGGGCGCCCACGTTCGTGCTCGAGCGGGTGATGTGGTAGTTCTGGAGCGACTCGGTCCCGTCCGAGTTCAGCTGGCTGATGAGATCGGGGATCGCTGCGGTGTTGCCGCTCAGGATCGAGTTGACGTCCTGCTCGGCCTGAGGGTCGTTCGACAGGTCGAGCGTGCCGGTGAACACCGAGCCGACGCCGGAGCCGCTATAGCCGTCGCTCGACACCGACAGCAGCGGCTCGTCGCCGCCCTCGCCCGAGGAACCGCTCTCCTTCGAGCCCGACTCCGAGCCCGAGCCCGGCTCGGAGCCCGAGTCCGACCCGGGAACCTCGGCCTTGCCGTTCGTCGGCGCTGACAGGCCCCACACGCCGTCGCCGTAGGCGCTGATCTCGAGCGTCTCCGGCGTGCCGTTCGGCGAGAACGTCACCGATACCTCGCCGTTGACGTTGCCGGCGCCCGTCGCCTGGCCGAACAGCGCGTCGGTCAGGCCGCCGTCGGCGGTGCCGTCGAGGCCGGCCGTAAGCTGCCAGTCGCCCTTCTCGGAGCCGGAGTTGATGTGCACCATGCCCGCGTGGGCGTCGATCGACGCGCCCACTCCGGCCGACAGCGGCCCGAAGTTGACTCCGGCCTTGGCGTCGCCACTTCCCTGGAGGCCCCCGCCGGTCGACGTCGAGGTGAGGTACTTCTTCGGCAGCGAGCCCTGGTTCGGCGCTCCCGACGCGCCCGTGACGTCGTCGAACAGGCCGGTGATCGTGCTGCCGAAGATCGGGACCGAGCCCGCCGTCGAACTCACCACGTCGTGAGCGGTGAGACCCAGCGCGCTTCCCTGCGAGATGCTGTTGAACTCGCTCTGGCCCTTTGACCAGCTGGGGAACGTCCACGTCTCGCTCCGGTTGCCGTACCCCCCGCCGCCGATCGTCGCGTCGGCGTCGGCGCCTCCGAGCGGTCCGAGCTCGACGCCGGCGCCGACCTGCGCCGACACGCCGACCGTGCCCGTGTTGACCGCGGTGATCGTCGACGTGCCGTTGCTCAGCTTGGTCAGCGTGATCGTGTACGAGTGCCCGCCGTCGACGATCGCGACTCGTCCGCTGTAGCCGACGTTCTTGACCGACGCGCTGACCGGATACGGCGTCGGGGCGCTGCAGCCCTGGCCGATGACCTTTTCGACCAGGCACTGCACGTCGCGCACGAACGTCGGTCCGAACGACTGCCAGAACGCGGCCACCAGCGCGATGACCAGCGCCACCACGACCAGCACGCCGCCGTACTCGACCATGTCCTGACCGCGCTGGTCGGCGAGCAAACGGCGAGCGGAACGACGGATCCACAACACCCCTGGCAGTTAGCCCGATCGCGCGACGCGCGCCAAGAGCCCGGAGGTTCATCTTGATCGGGCCGGGGGCCCAGATTCCCATGGGTCCTTCGGGCGATGGCGGCCGGTGGCGCCGGGCTCGCGAGGTGCTCGCGGTCAGTGGCCGGCGATCAGGACGACGATTCCCAGGGCCGCCATGCCGGCGCCGAGCACGATGAACGTCACTTCGATACACGCGCCCCCTAGCGCCGCCTTGTCCACTCGCACGCGCTGAGGGTTGCGTGGGTCGTAGTGCACGGTCACCGCGTCGCCGACGTGCCCACGCCGCGGGTTGCTTCCGACGGCAGAGGTGGCTGTGACGGCGACGCCGGCGGCGGTCGTGAACTGAACCGTGGGGCGGTAGATGATCTGGGCGCCGAATCCCGTCCACCCGCTCACCCGAACCGACCCGCGCCGCCCCATCATGCCGGGAGTCGAGGTGTCGAACCCGACGATCTTGCCCTCGGCGCGCTCGCCGGGCCCGCGGAACCGCCGGGACATCGCGCGGATCAGGAGCCCGACCAGCAGGAAGCCCAGGCCGATCGCGGTCAGGACCACGCCGACGATCGTGACGAACTGATGCGCGGGGGAACTCGCGGCGACGGTCACGCCGGATCTCCGAGCGTCGTGCGCGTCTCCATCCACGGCTCCGGCGGGCCCTCGTCCGCGCGCGGCGAGCGGACGCGATCGTGCCAGCGCTGCTCGCTCGCGCCGGAGCGTGCGAAATAGGGCGAGCGCCCCGGCAGCGTCCTGTAGCCGCAGCACGGGCAAGGGAAACGCCCGCCCGAACTGTCGCGAACCGCATCCGGCATCGCGCCGATCGTGCCCCCACGATCCACGGTCGACAAGGGCCGTGGGGCTCAACCCGAGCGTGGGCCCTCCAGCGGCTCCCTGGGCCCTTCGGGCAGCCCGCCGGCGCGGCGCCGCGACCGTCGGGCTACGCTCGGACAGAGTGCCGAGCGCCACCGACATCGAGCGATTCGCCGGCCTTCCGCACCGCGCCCTCCCGGGCGGCCTGACCGTCGTCGAGGCCAATTCGGGGAAGTCCCGCCGGCGGGGTCTCGCCAAGCTCGACTCGCTCCCCGGCGATCACGCCCTGCTGATCCCGAAATGCCCGTCGGTTCACACGTTCGGCATGCGGTTCGCCCTCGACCTGATCTGGCTGGGCAAGGGCGGCGCCGTGGTCCGTGTCGACCGGGCGGTGCCGCCGCGGCGCATGCGCGTCTGCACCCGAGCACGATCGGTGGTCGAGACGGCCGCCGGCCAGGCGGATGCGTTCGTGTCGGCCGGCGTGGGCTAGCTGCCGGCCACGCTGCCCTGCGGCGCCCGGATCCCCGGCGACCCGGCCTCGCCGCAGAACGGACAAGGCGCCGCCAGGATCGGCTCGCCGCACCACGAGCACGGGAGGGCCCCGGACGCGAACGCCAGCTCGGCCAGCCGCTCGAGGCTGCTCGGCACTCCGACGGCCTCGACCAGCCGCGAGGAGCCCCACCAGTCGGGTCCGTGCATCGTCGGCGCGAGCTCGCGCACGGGCACATCGCCCAGCGCCGGCGCCACCACGTCGAGGATCCAAGTCAGCTCGGCGGTCTCGGTCGGCGCCACCAGCAGCTGGATCGGGTGCTCGGACGGCGTCAGCGGCACGCTCGGGTCCCGGGAGATCGCCTGGACGAACGCCTCCGGCTGAAGCCCGACGCCGAACGCCGAGCCCGGCAGCAGCGATCGGGCGTGGTGCATGAGCGACACCGACGGATGCTGCAGGCCCGCGACGCTTCCGGTCCAGGCCAGCACGTACAGCTCGGCCGCGACGGTGTCGAGCGCGCCCGCGAGCGCGCCGGCCGACGGAGCCACCGGCGCGAGCGCCGCCGCCAGCGCCGCCAGCACGCTCGCCGCGAGCGGTGGCAGCGGGGTGACGTGCACCGCCACCCGGTCAGTCTGGAGCAGCGAGTGAACCGTCCGCACCCCGCGCAGCGTGTCCTCGGGAAGCCACTCGGCGGCGATCACGATCACCGCGTTGCCGCCCCGCAGCGGGCCCGCGATCGCGTCGAACAGATCCCGCAGATCTTCCTGACCGGGCGGTCCTGGCACAGGCAGCGCCGCTGGTTGTCCGGAGAACAGCCGGTCGATCTCGCAGCCAACGCCGATCACCGTCACAGGGGCGCCCATCCCACCGTAGTGTCTCACGCGCCTGAGGCGATGCGCGCCGGTCCCGCAACCGGCGTACGCAACCGGCGGACGCTCGAAAATCGTCCGCTAGTATCGCCCTCGGAGGTGCGGGACTGTCTGATGCGGATCCGAGAGTCTGAGAGCCGCCGACGGGTTCGGCGCGTCCCCGGGGTCCGGAAGGGGCTTCCCTGGGCAGTGGCACTCGTCGCCACAACGGCGGTCGCCGGGTGCGGCGGTTCGCACCATTCGACCACACACGCGTCCACGACGACCGCGAAGACGACGAGCACGGTCCACCCGGCCGCCGCCCCGAAGCCACTCGCGGTCGTCCCCGCGGTCGTCGACGACGGCACCCGGGCCGAGAACCTGCGCCTCTCGGTCTACGACCTGCGCCGCGACGGGCCATATGTCGTGCTCGATTTCGGAATCACGTGCCTGAACGGCTCGAGCAGCCCCTGCGACGGGGAGTTGGACTTCGCCGCGCCGGCTCACAGCGGCCCGCAGGTGACCGCGAACGCGAACACCGCGAGCGGCGTCATGCTCGTCGATCCGGTGGCGCACAAGGAGTACCAACCGGTGCGCGACTCCCAGAACCGGCCATTCGCCTCGCAAGTGCCCGCCTCGATCGCCGATGCCGATGAGCATCTCGCGTGGGTCGTGTTCGCCGCCCCGCCGTCCTCGGTGACGACGCTCGACCTGGCGTTCCCCAACGGCGGGCCGCAGGTGCGCGGCGTCCCGATCTCGTCCACGGCAAGCCCGCCCACGGCCGGCGGCAGCCGCGTCGCGGCGCAGCCCGCGCCGTTCGCCGCGTCGCTCGGGAGCACCGACACCACGGGCCTGACGCTCCCGATCGAGAGCCTGGCCGCGACGGTCGGCAACCCGAACGGCAGCGACTCGGAGTCCGCCACCCAGGACGCCATCACGTTGCGCAGCGACGTCCTGTTCCATTTCGACAAGTCGAATCTGACCCCAGCCGCGCACACGATCCTGACCCAGCTCGCGCCTCAGATCAAAGCGCGCGCGGTCGGCCCGGTGAAGGTCACCGGCTACACCGATTCAATCGGGACCGACGCGGTCAACATCCCCCTGTCCCAGGCGCGCGCGCACTCGGTGGTGGCGGCGCTTCAGTCGGCCACGCCGGGCGTCACGTACCAGGCCAGCGGTCTCGGCTCGGCCGACCCGGTGGCGCCCAACACCAAACCCGATGGGTCGGACGACCCGGCCGGGCGCGCGCTCAACCGCCGGGTGACGATCGTGTTTGCGGTCAAGGCTCCGACCCGGCCGACGGCCCCTCCGGCGGCTGCCGCAACGCCGGCGCCGCCGTCGGCACAGAGCCGCACGATCAGCTTCCCGATCAACGGCGGCACCGGATCGGACCACTACCAGGCCACGATCGGCGGGCTGTACCGTGAGAACGACCTGGTCGTCCTGAAGATGACCGTGGAGTGCACGAGCGCGAGCTCCGGGAACAGCTGCGACGGCGAGACCGAGCTGGAGGGCAGCAACACCGTCCCGCCGGTGCCGATGGACTCGCACAGCGAGACCTACGACACGGTCAGCGGGTTCTACCTGCGCGACCCGGCGAGCGGAACCGAGTACATCCCCCTCCACGACACCGACGGGCGGCCGCTCACCGCCGGCGTCGACGTCTACATGGGCGTCGGCCAGAGCTACCCCGTGTGGGCGTACTTCCCCGCCCCCGCGGCGTCGACGTCGGCCCTGACCGTGGTCGCGCCCGGTGGGACGGCGAGCGTCGCGGGCGTCCCCATCAGCGGCTAGAGCAGCGCACTCCGAAGCCCCGACAGCAAAAGAGCCCCGGATCCATCCGGGGCTCTCTGACGATCGCTCGTTGTGACGAGCTGCCGGATCAGCCGGTGCCGCTCTTCCCGCTGTTCCCGTGAATGACGTTGCCGATCAGCGTCCCGATCCCCTGGACCAGCGGCGACCAAACCCCCGTCGCGGCGACGGCCGCGATGATCACCGAGACCACCAGCAACACGCCGGCGTACTCGACCATGTCCTGGCCAGTCTGCTCGCGCTGGACGCGCGCGACCGCCCGATGCATGTATTCCGCAAGCCGCTGAACTGCGGCATGAAGCTCGACTGACGAGCGGCTTGCCGTGCGAAGCATGAGATTTGACATCTGTGGCGCTCCCTTGCGTCCGTTAGACCGATTGCATTGATGAGGCTACGGCCGGGCAAGCATCTGCGCGAGAGTCCGGAGGCTCATCTGCCGGGGTCCGGGGGGCCCAATTTGAGCCTGGGCCCCGTGGGAAAAAGGCCCTGCCTACCGGGCCGTGCCGAGCCACAGCGCCGTGGCCTGCGCGCGGTTGGCGGCGCCGAGCTTCGAGTAGATCCGGTTGACGTGATTCTTCACGGTCTTCTCGCTCAACACGAACCGCTCGGCGATCTGACCGTTGGTGAGCCCCTGTGCGATCAGGTTCATGATCTCGCGCTCGCGCGCGGTCAGCGATGCAGGTCCGAACGGATCGTCGGGCGCTCCCGGGGTTCTCCGGAGCGCTTCGAACACCGTCCCGACGACGGCCGGGGAGAGGACGGTCTCGCCGGCCGCGAGCTGCCGGATGCGGGCCACGAGCTCGTCGGCGTCGAATTGACCGTGGACGAGGTAGCCAGACGCGCCGGCGCGGATCGCGGCCACGACCTGGTCCTCCTCGTCGGTGTAGGTCAGCATCATCACCCGGGCGCGCTCGGACAGCGGACCGGCGGCCTCGATGCCGTCCATCACCGGCATGCGGACGTCGAGCAGGACGACATCGGGGCGTACCTCCGAGGCGATCCGAATCGCCTCGCGGCCGTCGCTCGCCTCGCCCACGACGTGGACGTCGGAGGTGTCGGCGAGCAGCGCGCCCACACCGCGGCGGATCACCGCGTTGTCGTCGACGATCAGAACCCCGATCACGCTCGCACTCCAGATCGGCGTGCCCGGCGCAGGCCGAGGATCCTGACGCGAGGGACGGATACGTCGAGCTCTTGCGCGGCGCGCTCGATGCGGTCCGGAACGTCGGACGCGCCCGGCACGCGCACGGATACGACGGTCCCGCCGGCGTCAGCCGGCGCCACGTCGAGCGACCCGCCGATCGCGCGGGCGCGCTCGTGCATCCCCGCCACCCCGAAGTGCCCTGTCGTCTTCAGCCGTTCGACGTCGACGGGCTGGGGCAGACCGTGCCCGTTGTCGGCCACGTCGAGCCGCATCTCGCCGGCGCCGCCGTCCAGCGACACCGTGATCTCGGATGCGCCGCCGTGGCGCAGGGCGTTGGTCAGCGCTTCTCCCATGATGCGGAGCAGCTCGTGCTTGGTCTGGGCCGGCGGATCCGGGAGCGTGCCGGCGGCCGCGCGGAAGCGGACGGGAACCCCGGACCGCTCGGCGAAGCTCTCCGCGCGCCGTCGCAGCGCCTCGGCCAAAGGCAAATCCAGCACCGCGCTCGGGCGCAGGTCGGACATGAGCGCCCTCGCCTCGAGCGCGGCCTGGCGTGCGTCCTCGGCGAGTTCGCGGGCGACTCGGGCGGCGACCCCGGGATTGCGCTCGCAGCGCGCCGGCAGCATCGAGGCACTCAGCGCCAGTCCCTCGACGGTCTTGGCCAGCGAATCGTGCAGCTCGCGCGCGACGCGCAGCCGCTCGCGCTCGGCGCCGAGCGCCGCGGTGCGCTCGTGCAGCAGCACCTCGGTCTGTACGCCCCGCTCGATCATCTCGCGCGCGGCGATCCCGGCGATCACCGCGGCCGGGTAGAGCAGCGGCGCGAACACGACGCTCTGCGCGTCGTGGAGCGGCTGCATCGTCGGCAGGCCCTCGAGCGCAACCAGTTCGTACGCGGCCATCAGCAGCGCCGAGAACGGGATCGCTCCTCTGCGCCCGTAGATCACGCCGGCCAGCGCCGCGGTCCCAAGCGTGAAGTAGAAGAACGGGGAGCGCGCCCCGGCGGCGGCCAGGATCAGCGTCGCCAGCAGCACCTCGACGGCAAGGTATGCCGGGTGCCGCGCCAGCGAAGCGCCGATCCGGGTCCAGTACCGCAGCGGCAAATAGCTGATCATCGCCGCGAGCACCACCGCCAGAGCGACGATCGGGGTCAGGTGCGCGCTTGGCAGGAGCAGCACGGTGATCAGCAGCACGAGCGTCCGGAACACGATCAGCACGCGGACGAGCCGGCCCATCCATTCGTCGCTGATGTAGGCGGTCGTGGTCACAGGATGTGGGTGACGGTCACGCCGGCACTGATGAACATGCCGACCACGATCAGCAGCATCGTCGCGGGGAGCAGCAGCGTCGCCGCGATCAGGCTGACCCGGGGAGCCGCGCGCTGCGCCCGCCGCCGCGCGTCCTGCGCCGCCGAGCGCCTGGTGTCGGACGCGATCGCGGCGAGCGCGTCGGCGAGCGGGACGCCGAGCTCCTCGGCCTGCAGCTGCGCCGCCACGAACGCGTCGAGCGTCTCGCTCGAGTTGCGCCGGCGGAGCGCCTCGAACGCCTCGCGCCGCGTGGCGCCGAGGTCCATCTGCCGCAACGTCGCGAGCACCTCGTCGGCCGCGGGGCCGCTCAGCGAGCCGGCGACGCGTTCCAGCGCCGCTCGGTAGCCGGTTCCGGCCCGGACCGTGATCGACAGGATGTCGATGAAGTCCGGCAGGTCGCGCTCGATCCGGGCCTGGCGCCGGCGGCCGCTGCGCGAGAGCCAGAAGTCGACGCCGATCCAGGTGAAGGCGAGCCACAGCAGCGCGGCCAGCCACGAGCCCGCGATCAGGAACAGGATCGCGAGCACCACGCCGATCGCGACGGTCGCCGCCTTGACCTCGGCGTAACGCTCCATGTTCATCCCGCCGGGACGGCCGGCCAGATCGAGGCGGCGCTGGATCGCCTCGCGCCGAGTGTCGCTCATCCGCGTCAGGAGTGCCGGGCCGAAACGCGCTCCCAGCAGGTCCAGCAGCTGCCGGGTTGGACCTCGCCGGCGGACTTCCTCGGCGAGCTCCCCGCTCAGCTCGCGCCGCTCGACCGGCGAGGCGCTGCGCAGCATCACGAGCCCGCGGATCGCGACTCCGCCGCAGCATGCACCCGCCAGCCCTGTCAGCGCCGGGTCGATCACACTTCGATCCTCGTCGTCTGCTTGATCGCCGCCCATCCGAGCGCGTACATGAGCGCGGCGACGACCAGCGCCGCGATCCCGATCGGCTCGGTCGTCATACGGGAGAGGGTCCGCGAGTCGATGGCGTTGAGCACGAACAGCGAGCCGACGCCGAGCAGCGGAACGATGTACGACGTGTAGACCGCGCCCGCCATGACCGTGCGGACCTCGCGGAGCGTCTCGCGGCGCGCGTCGAGCGTGCTCGAGAGCTCGTGCAGCGCCCGCACGACGTCGCCGCCGGTGCGGTGCTGGATGATCAGCGTCGTCATCAAGACGGCGATCTCCCGCGACGGGAGTCGCCGCTGAAGCCCTTCGAGCGCGTCGGCGAGCGACCGGCCGTAGGTGAGCTCGTCGATCACGGTCTGGAGCTCCTCGTTGGCCGGCGCGTCGATCTCGCGGACGGCCAGCTCGATCGCCGCCGGGATCGAGAGCCCCGCCGAGGCGCCGTTGGACAGCAGGCGCGCGACTTCGGGAAGCTGGGCGACGAATTGCTCGCGCCGCTTGTCGAGCCGGCGCGCGAGCCAGGCGAAGCAGCCGTACACCGCAAGCGCGGCGGCCACGAGCCCGAGCAACGGCGGGAACAGCAAGCTGACGATCGCGAACGCCCCGATCGAAGCGCCGATCACCACCCCGAGGAAGCGCGCCGGCGTCAGCTCGGTGCCGGCCGACCGGAGCCGCTCGGCGAGCGCCGCGCCCCGCCGGGTGCGCGCCAGCCGCGCGTCGATCCGCTCGTGGAGCGCCGGCCCCCGGCGCAGGTCGGCGCCACCGCGCTGGATCAGCTGACTGCGGCGCGCTGAGCTCGACAGCAGCAGC
>Ga0335072_10015493_pt1 | contig 10823 bp, 6 predicted proteins | sample Lox_Sample_21_FD_206725 | JGI IMG/M metagenome (GOLD analysis project Ga0335072, IMG submission 206725) | Soil microbial communities from Loxahatchee National Wildlife Refuge, Florida, United States - Lox_Sample_2.1 | ecosystem: Environmental > Terrestrial > Soil > Wetlands | place: USA: Florida... | reverse complement strand
TTCGACGTTCCGTGGTGGTTCCGGGCCGACTTCACCGCTGGCCTGCGGCCCGGGCAGGACGCCAAGCTCGTGATCAACGGCGTCATGGGCCAGGCCGACGTCTGGGTCAACGGCACCGAGGTGGCCACCGAGGCCACCGTCGAGGGCGACTACACCAGCTACTCCTTTGACGTCACCAGCCTGATCCGGCCCGGCGCGAACACGCTGGCGCTCGAGCTGTTCCCGAACGACCCGAACACCATGTTCACGCTCGACGACGTGGACTGGAACCAGATCCCGCCGGACAACAACACCGGGATCCAGTTCCCGGTCCAGCTGCACGTCTCCGACGCGCTCGCGATCTCCAACGTGTACGTGACCCAGGATGACGCGACGAACATGAGCAGCGCGGCGCTGACCGTTCATGCTGATGTCACGAATACCACGGCTAGCCGCCAGACGGGCACGGTCCTGGCCTCGGTCACCGCACCGCCGGGCGGCGGCGGCCCGATCCGGCTGTCCCAGCCAGTGACCCTGCCCGCGCATGCGGCGCAGACCGTGACCTTCACGCCACGGGGCCCGCAGGGCTTCGGCCAGCTGGTCATCGGTCACCCGCAGCTGTGGTGGCCCTACCAGATGGGCGGCCAGCCGCTGTACACGCTGCAGGCCGCCGTCTCAGCCGGCGGCGCGGGCGGCGCGGGCGGCGGGATCTCCGACACGGCCGCGCCCATCGACTTCGGCATCCGCTCGGTCACCACCTACCTCACCCCGCCGTCGACCCTGACCCCGGAGGGCGCCCGGGCCTTCGAGATCAACGGCGTGCCGTTCGACTTCCGGGCCGGCGGCTGGTCGGAGAACCTGTTCCTGCACTACTCAGCCTCCGACCTGGCCAACCAGATCGCGCTGATCAAGAGCATGGGCATCAACGGGATCCGGACCGAGGGCAAGCAGATGCCGCAGAACTTCTACGAGCAGATGGACCGGGCGGGCATCCTGATCGACGCCGGGTACCAGTGCTGTGACCGGTGGCAGCCGTCCTTCAGCGGCCGGGGCGTGACCACGCAGGGCTACCACGTGATGTACCTGTCGTCGCTCACCATCGGCGAGCAGCTGCGCGACCATCCGAGCGTGCTGAACTTCGCCTGGAGCGACCAGCAGCCGATCAACGAGCAGGAGACCGCATCGCTGGCCGGCTTCAGCCAGTCCGGTTTCCAAGACCCGATCATTTCCTCGGCCGAGTACAACTCCAGCGGCATCCTCGGGCCGTCGGGGGAGAAAGAGGGGCCCTACGACTGGGAGCCGCCCAGCTACTGGTACGACACCACGCACTCCAGCAACAACGCGACCGACGACGACTCCACGCTGACCAACGTGGGCGGGGCGTGGGGCTTCGACAGCGAGCAGAGCGCCGGGGACACGGTGCCGACCATGGACTCCATCCAGCGGTTCCTGTCGCCGTCCGACCAGGCGGCGCTGTGGCAGAAGCCGGACGCGCACCAGTACCACCTCAACTACGAATCGGTCCACGGAGCACATTCCGGCTACGCGTTCGGGACTCTGGACAACCTCGATACCGCGATCGCCCACCGTTATGGCACCTGGCACAGCCTCCCGCAGTACGTCCAGGAAGCCCAGGTGCAGAACTACGAGGACACGCGGGCGCAGTTCGAGGCGTACATCGATCACTGGGACAACTACCCGACGCCGTCCACCGGCACCGACTACTGGCAGCTCAACAAGGGCTGGCCGACGATGCTCTGGGACCTGTACAACTACGACTACGACGAGGCGGGCAGCTACTTCGGCGCCAAGAAGGCCAACGAGGACCTGCACGTGCTGTACGCGCTCGACACCGGCACGGTCACGGTCGACAACCTGACCGGGGTCACGCAGCCGGACCTGTCGGTCGAGTCCAGGGTCTACAGCCTCAGTGGCCGCGTCATCGACGACCAGACCGCCAGTGGCATCACGCTGAGCCCGCAGGGCATCCAGAACGGGCTGCTGCGTCCCCATGTGCCAGCCGCGACGAAACCGCCGGTGCCGGCCAAGACCTACTTCGTCGAGCTGAGCTTGCGCCAGCACGGCACGGTCGTGGACCGCAACGTCTACTGGCTGTCCACCCAGCAGGACGTGATCAACTGGAAGACCACTGAAGGCGCCGTCCAGGTCGACAACGGCCAGCCGCTGAGCCAGTACGAGAACATGACCGCGCTGCAGACCCTGCCGTCGGAGCCGGTGGCTGTCTCGGCGGCGACGGCGCCGCGGGCGCACGGCGGCCTGCTGGCCACCAGCGTCACGATCACGAACCCGTCGTCGAACCACGCGGTGGCGTTCTTCCTCCGGGCTGACGTGCGGCGCGGGAACCCCGGTGGCACGGCCAGCCCGGGCGATAACGAGGTGCTGCCGATCACCTGGAGCGACAACGACATCACCTTGTGGCCCGGCCAGTCCGAGACGCTGACCGCGTCCTACCGGCCGTCGCTGCTGCACGGAGCCACCCCGGTGGTAAGCGTCTACGGCTGGAACGTGCCGGATGCCACCGTCGCCGCACCGGCGAGCTCCGCCGCGGCCGCGGCCGAGCGGGCCGCCCAGACGGCGGCGCACGTCCAGCACTTCGGCGCGGCGGACGGGACGCCGCTGGTGAACGGCAGCGCCCAGCCCGGTACCGGCCAGCCCGCCGCGCTGAACCGGACCGCGACCGCCGCGGCCCGGGGGCCGGCCTGGACCATCACCTCGGTGGCCCATTCGCCGGACACCAGGCCGTCGACCAGCTTCACCCAGGGCGACAGCGCCGACTCCTACAAGCTGACTGTCACGAACTCCGGCCACGCGGCGACCGACGGGAAGACGCCGGTCACGCTGACCGAGATCGTCGACCCGAACCTGAGCTTCACCTCGGTCGCCGGAAAGGGCTGGACCTGTAACCCGTCCGCCAACCCGACCATCACCTGTGCCGAGACCGGCGGACCGGGCGGCGCCCCAGCTGTGCTGCAGCCGGGCCAGTCCTACCCGCCGGTGACGGTCACCGTGGCGGTGCCGCTGGGCGCCGGCTTTGGCAACCAGGACTCGAACAACGGGCTGCACGTCACCAACGCCGCGCTGGTGGCCGGCGGCGCGCCCAGCAAGCCCTCGGCCTCGCTGGCCAGCCCGACGCCCATCGTCGGCGTGCCCGACCTGACCGCCGACAACGCCGTCGACGGCGCGTTCCGGCAGGGGGACACCGGCGACCGGTACGAGATCACGGTGATGAACGTGGGCGGAGCCCCGGCCAACGGCTCGGCCGCCACGCCGATCACCGCCACCGTCACCCCGGCGACCGGGGAGACCATCCGGGCGCTGTACGGCAGCGGGTGGACCTGCAACCTGGGTGCGATCACCGCTCCGCAGGCCGAGCCCGCGGACACCTGCTACCGCAGCGACGTGCTGGCCGGGGAGAACGGCGAGGATCCGCCGATCACAGTCGTGGTCAGCGTGGCCAACAACGCGCCGGCCACCGGCACCGATGCCGAGACCGTGACCGTCAACGGCGGCGGCGACGTGGGCGGCCCGTCGTCGGTGAACGCCGCGGTCGCGATCGGCCAGGCGGCCGACCTGCATGCTGCCTCCAGCCACTCGGGCGACTTCACCCAGGGCGCCAAGGCGGACCGCTACACGCTGACCGTGCCCAACGTCGACGGCCCGAACGCCCCGGCCACCGGCGGTCCCTCGCTCGGCCTGGTGTCGCTGGCCGACACCCTGCCGTGGGGGCTGACCGCGACCGCGATGTCCGGCACCGGGTGGACCTGCGACGTGGCCGCGGTGACCTGCTACCGCAGCGACGCGCTCGCCCCCGGGTCGTCGTACCCGCCGGTCACGCTGACCGTCTCGGTCGCGGCCAACGCGCCAGCGTCGGTCACCAACTCGGTGACGGTCTCCGGTGGCGGCATGACCTACGGCGCGGATTCCTCGACGTCCGCGGGCGGCCAGACCGGCACCGACCCCACCACGATCACCCAGACCGGGCCGGCCGGCACCCCGCCGCCGCCTGCGTCACCGCCCAAGCTGGCCGTGACCAGCACGCACTCGGGTGGTTTCGCCCAGGGTGACAGCGCCGACGCCTACACGCTCCGCGTGTCCGACCGGCCGTCCGGCGGCCCGGACTCCGGCATGATCACCGTGACCGACACGCTGCCCGCCGGGCTCACCCCGGTCGAGATGACCGGCGCCGGCTGGACCTGCTCGCTGGCCCCGCCGACCCTGCCGCTCACGACGGCGCCACAGCACAACCCGATCGCGGACACCTTCCAGCCCCAGCCGACCTGCTTCCGGTTCGGCACCCTGGCCCCGGGTGCGTCCTACCCGCCGGTCACGCTGGAGGTCGCGGTCGCCGACAACACCCAGCCGTCGGTCAGCAACGTCGCCGTGGCGTCGGTCGGCGGGACCCGGGTGACCTCCGGCCCGGACGCCACCACGGTGCGCCAGCTCCCCGCGCTGGCCGTCAGCAGCTACCCGTCGGCGGCCGGAGTGCCGTTTGCCCCGTTCACCGCGGGCGGCCGCGGGGACGTGTACCACGTCGCGGTGGCCAACGACGGCTACGCGCCCACCAGCGGCCCGGTCACCTTCACCGCGGACCTGCCACCCGGCCTGGCCCCGGTGTCGGTCAGCGCGCCGTCCGGCTGGTCCTGCACGGTGTCGAAGGCCACCTGCGTCACCGGCGGCGGCGTCCGCCTGGCCGCAGGCGAGCAGGCCCAGATCACGGTGGGCGTTGCCGTGGCGGCCGACGCACCGCTCAGCGTTCAGGCTCTGCTGCAGGCCAGCGGCGGAGGCGAGATCCCCGCGGCTGGCCTGGATACCGGCAACGACTACAGCCTGGTCAGCAACGGAGGCGAGTTCACCGACCCGACCTACATCATGCCGCGCGGATAACCGTGGTAGCGTGCCGCCCCGGTGTGCCCGCCGGTCACTGCGGTTAGGCTGGCCGGAGGCACAACGAGGGGAGGTTCCGGTGACTGCCCTGCCTGACTGGATGGATCTGCCGCCTGGCGGGCTGAGCGCCGAGGACTACGAGGCGCTGCCTCCGGACATCTGCCGTCGGATCGAGATCGTTGACGGAGCCATCATCGTGAGCGCTGCCCCGCGTCGCCTGCATCAGGACATCGGCCGCCGCCTCGCCAATGCCCTCGAGGCAGCGTGCGGGCCCGAGCTTGCCGTGTCGGCCGACGTTGACTTGCGCCTGCGCGATGTCCCGCTGCTGAACCGCCGCCCCGATGCCGTTGTCTACGACAGTTCGCTTCCCGATGATGCGGTGCTCCGCGCGGAGCACTGCGCGCTGGTGGTCGAGGTCATGTCACCGGGTTCGGTGACCACCGACCAGACCGATAAGCCAGCCGAATACGCGGCGGCCGGAATCGCGAACTACTGGCGTGTCGAGCATGATCCAGCCGAAACGTCTTTGTCGGTCTTCTGCTACCGGCTAGACCCGACGACGGGCATATACGCGTCGGCGGGCGCGCACTCAGGCAAGATCGCCGTAACTGAGCCGGTAGCCGTCACCATCGATCTGGCCACCCTGCTCTGACGGTCGCCCGCGGCGCGTGGCCTGCTTAGGAAAGCTTCGTGCCGAAGATGTGGCTCGTGCTGCCGGCGTGCAGTTCGCTGAAGCCCATATGGCGGAAGAAGCCCAGGCCGCGGGAGTTTTCCGCGTGCACATGCCAGTGAACGCCGGCGGAGCCCCGTTCCCGCAGCGCCGTCAGCTGCGCGGCCATCAGCCGGCGGCCGTTCCCGCCGCCCTGGAGCCGGGGGAGCAGGTCAATGTGCAGATGCGATGGATAGCCGGCCAGCAGGTCCTCGTCGATGAGCCAGGGGTGGTGGATTTCGTGGGCGGCTAGCTCGTCCGGAGTCCACCGGTCGCGGTCGGCGGGGTCGGGATCGGGGTAGCGCAGCCGCAACGGCGGCCACCAGTCTGCTTCCGTCCTCCGCTCGAAGGCCCAGGTATCCAGCGCGCCCAGGCAGTAGCCGCCCACCCCGGCCTGGTCTTCGACCACGAACGCCAGCGCCGGCTCGAGCACGCCGTAGGGCCCAGCGAAGATGTGGCCAAGCAGGTCCGGGTCACGGTAGAGCGCGGTGGCGTCGCCGCCGCTGTCTCCGGTCTGCAGGCAGATCCGGTACAGGTCACGGAGGTCTTCGGGACGGTACCGGCGAACGATCATGGCGACGCGGCCACCTGGAGGTAGGAATCGCGGAGCCGGGCCTGGGCGGCGGGCGGTGCCCCGAGGTGATCCAGGCCGAGCAGGGCCGCGCCGCCCACCGGCGGGATATCGACGATGCGGGGCGACGCCAGCGGGGCCTCCTCCGCGAAACGCCTGGTGACCTCGGCGGTCAGCAGCGGGTCGCGCGCGGTCATCAGGCCGCCGCCGAGTGCCACCGGCACCGGCTGGTCCTCGAGGCCCAGGCGGCGCATGGCGGCCAGCGCCATCACGCACACCTCGTTGGCCAGCCGGCGCACGAGATCAACCGCGACCTTGTCACCGCCCGCCGCGGCCTCGAACAGGACCGAGGTCAGGAGCAGGGCCCGGTCCCAGCCGATCTTCCCGGTGTGCAGCCCGACCTGGACGTCGTACATGCTGGCCGCGCCCAGGAACGCGCAGACGGCCTCACGCAACGCGGTCTGCGGGCCCCGGCCGTCCTCGGCGCGGCTGGCCCACCAGATGGCCTGCATGCTCAGCCCGTGCCCGCCGCCCCAGTCGCCGGTGAGCTCGCCGAGCGCGAGATACCGGGCGGTCCGCCCGTCCGGGGCCACGGCCACGCAGTTGATCCCGGCACCGCAGGTGACGGCGACACCCCAGTAAGGACCGGGGCCGTCCAGGCCGGCCCGCAGCACCGCGAAGGTGTCGTTGGCCACGCGGGTGGTGCCGGTCCAGCCTTGGGCGCTCAGGAGCTCGGTTAGCCGCACTTCTTCCTCGGGCAGGTCCGCGTTGGCCACGCAGGCGGACAGGTGGCTCGCAAACCGAGGGCCCGCCCTGCCGGGCCCCGGGCTCGCCCCGTCGGGCGAAAGGCCTGCCGCCGCGGCGGCCTCGGCGGCAGCGGAACCCAGCACCCGGAGGGTCTCGTCGGGTGCCATCATCCCGGGGACGCCCGGGCCGTGGGCGCTGGCCAGCAGCGTCCCGTCCGCGGCGACCAGCGCCACATCGGTCTTGCTGTTGCCGCCGTCGATGGCCAGGACCGCGGGCAGCGCGGCGCCGCGCGCTTCGCTCACCGGGCCATGGCGCCGGCGTCCGGGGTTCCGGGCTCCCCGCCGGCCCAGCTCAGGTACTGGGCGTTCTCGGCGATCAGCCGGTCCGCGAGCCGGCCGGCCAGCTCGTACTGGCCGACCAGCGGATGGGCCAGCAGCGCGGCCCGGACCCGGCCCCGGCCACCCTTCAGCGCCGCCTCGACGGCCAGCTCCTCGTAGGCCGTCACGTGCGCGATCAGGCCGCGCATCCCCGGCTCCAGCGGAGCCAGGGGCACCGGCTCCGGGCCGTTCGCGCCGACCACGGCCGGAACCTCGATCACGGCGTCGTCGTCGAGGAACGGGAACGTCCCGGCGTTGCGCACGTTCAGCACCTGCCGGTCACGCGCGTCGGTGACCAGCGAGGCGAGCAGCGCCACCGCGGCCTCGGAGTAGAACGCGCCGCCCCGGTGGGTCAGCAGCTCCGGCTTGCTGTCCAGGGCCGGGTCGGCGTACAGCTCCAGCAGTTCCCGCTCGATCGCGGCCACCTGCTCGGCCCGGGTCGGCTGACCGCGCTGATCGGCCACGGCGGCGTCATGCTCGTAGAAGTAGTGCAGGTAGTACGAGGGGACCGCGCCCAGATCGGTGGTGACTGAGGTCGGCAGGCCGGTGTGCGAGGCGATCTCCTCGGCGTGCGCGGCGATCAGGCCGGGCAGGGCGTCGGTCCCGTCGACCAGGGCGGCGCGCTCCCAGGTCAGGTGGTTGAGGCCGACGTGGTCCAGCGCAACCCGGTCCGGCGGCACGCCGAGGAGCTGGGCGAAGTGGCGCTGGAAGCCGATGGCCACGTTGCACAGCCCGATCGCGCGGTGGCCCGCATCGAGCAGCGCCCGGGTGACGATCCCGACCGGGTTGGTGAAGTCGATGATCCAGGCGTCGTCCAGTGCCCGGCGCCGGGTGCGCTCGGCGATGTCGAGAACCACGGGGATCGTGCGCAGCGCCTTGGCCAGCCCGCCCGCACCGGTGGTCTCCTGGCCGATGCAGCCGTACTCCTGCGGCCAGGTCTCGTCGCGCTGGCGCGCGGCCTGGCCGCCGATGCGCAGCTGCACCACGACTGCGGCCGCGCCGTCCAGGCCGTCGTCGAGGTCCGGCGTCCAGCGCAGCCGGGCCGGATGGCCGTAGCGGCGCATGATCCGTTCCGAGACCGGGCCGACCACGTCGAGGCGGGCCTGGTCCGGGTCGACCAGCACCAGCTCGGTGACCTTGACGTCGTCCGCGAGCCTGGCCAGCCCGTCGACGAGTTCCGGTGTGTAGGTGGACCCGCCACCGACCACGGCTAGCTTCACCCGAACGCCCTCACTTCCGCGCCGCTGCGTGCCACGTGACAGGCGGCCTCGTGATCTGGCCCGAGCTCGCTGAGCTCGGGCGTTACCGTCTGGCACTCGTCGATCGCTAGCGGGCAGCGCCACCGGAACCGGCAGCCGGGGACCGGATTGATGACCCGCGGCGGCTCGCCCCGATCGGTCTCGGACCCGATGTTCAGCGGTGCGCGCGGGTCGGGCACGGCCGAGAGCAGCAGCTGGGTGTAGGGGTGCTTCGGCCTGGCCAGCACTTCCTCGGTCGGGCCCTGCTCGGCGATGCGCGCCGCGTACATGATGATCAGCCGGTCCGCCACGTAGCGGGCGCTGGCGATGTCGTGCGTGATGTACAGGATCGACACGCCCTGCTCGTCGCGCAGCTTGGCCATCAGGTTGAGCAGGCCGATCCTGATCGACACGTCCAGCATGGAGACCGGCTCGTCGGCCAGGATCAGCTTCGGGCGCAGCGCCAGGGCCTGGGCGAAGCCGACCCGCTGCCGCTGGCCGCCGCTCAGCTCGTGCGGGAACCGCTGCAGCACCTCGGCGGCCGGGGCCAGCCCGACCGCCTCGAACACGCGCTCCGCCTCGGCGCGGCGCTCGTGCGGGGACAGTTCGGGGCGATGCAGCTTGAGCGAGCGCATCACGCCGTGCGACACCCGGAACACCGGATTGATCGAGGCGAACGGGTCCTGGAAGACCATCGGAACCTCGCCCCGGTAGCGCAGCACGTCCTTTCGCGAGCGGATGGCCGACAACGGCTTCCCCTGGAAGTAGATCTCGCCACTGGTGGGCCGGTACAGCTTGGCCAGCAGCCGGGCCACCGTGCTTTTGCCGCTGCCGCTCTCCCCGGCCAGGGCCACGATCTGCCGCTCGCCGATGGCCAGGCTGACGTCGTCCACGGCGTGCAGGATGCCCCGGGACAAGGTGTTGCCAATGCGGAAGTGCCTGGTCAGCCCCTCGGTCCGGAGCAGCATGGTGCTATCCCGGTCGGTAACCCCCGGCCCACCCCTCGCATCCGGCATTTCCGCGGTCATTGCTCCCCGTCCCCTTCCCCCGCCTGCAGGAAGCAGCGGACCAGCGTGCCGTTCACGTGGTACAGCTCCGGGGTCTCCTCCCGGCACCGGGTCATGACCTTCGGGCACCGCGGGGCGAACCGGCAGCCCGGCGGGGGGCTGGCCAGGTTCGGCGGGCTGCCCGGGATGCCGGTCAGCGGGACCCTCGGCCCCCGGATCGACGGGAAGGCCTCCATGAGGCCGATCGTGTACGGATGCAGCGGTGAGTCGAACACCTGCCGGGTCGGGCCGAACTCGTCGACCCGGCCCGCGTACATCACCATCAGCCGGTCGGAGAAGTGGCTGACCAGCGACATGTCGTGGGTCACGAAGATCACCGCGAAGCCGAGCTGCTCCTGCAGTTCCTTGATCTGGACCATCAGCGAGCGCTGGGCCACCACGTCCAGCGCGGACGTGGGCTCGTCCATGATCACCAGCTCCGGGGTGAGCAGCAGCGCCATCGCGATCATGGAACGCTGGCGCATGCCGCCGGACAGCTGGTGCGGGTAGCTCTTCAGGTGCACCGGGTCGATCCCGACCATCCGGAGCACCTCCGCCGACCGGTCGGCGACTTCCTGCTTCGAGGTCATGCCGTGCGCGCGCATCGCGTCCTTGAACTGGGCCGCGATCGTCTTCACCGGGTTGAGCGCGTTCATCGCGCTCTGCATGACCACGGACAGGTCCTTCCACCGGATCGCGGCCAGCTGCCGGTCGGTGAGGCCCACCATGCTCTGGCCCCGGAACACGACGCTGCCGCCGGTGATCTCGGCCGGGGCGACCAGGAGCTGGGCGATGGCGAACAGCAGGGTCGACTTGCCGCAGCCGGACTCGCCGACGACACCAAGGAACTCGCCGGGGCTGAGGTCGAAGCTGACGCCGTCGACCGCGCGCACGGTCCCGCCCTCCAGGAGGTATTCGACCGCGAGGTCGCGGACCGTCAGCACCGCGTCGGCGGTCTGGGCCGCTGTCACGGCGCCGCCGACCTCGTTACCTGGGGAGGACACGCTTCCTCCGCATGCTCTTGACCGGCCGCAGGGCCGGGTTGCCGATTTCGTCGAACGCGTAGTTGAGCAGAGCGAACCCCGCCCCGAGGGCCACGATGCACAGGCCGGGCACGATGATCCACAAGGCCTGGCCGGTCTGGAACGCCTCGTTGTTCTCGGCCCAGTACAGCATCGTGCCCCAGCTCACCGTGTTCGGGTTGCCGAGCCCGATGAACTGCAGGCCGGACGAGAACAGCACCGCGTACAG
>Ga0335072_10015489_pt1 | contig 10824 bp, 9 predicted proteins | sample Lox_Sample_21_FD_206725 | JGI IMG/M metagenome (GOLD analysis project Ga0335072, IMG submission 206725) | Soil microbial communities from Loxahatchee National Wildlife Refuge, Florida, United States - Lox_Sample_2.1 | ecosystem: Environmental > Terrestrial > Soil > Wetlands | place: USA: Florida... | reverse complement strand
CGGTCTCAAAGTTGAGATCTTTGTCCCAGCGAGCACAATTCGCACTCCGCCCGCTGCGCGACCGCGGCCCCGGGGCACTTGCAGGGGAGAGTGGGACAATTGAGTGCACGAGAAAGAACAACGTATTGGCTGATCCGATGGATTGGCAGGAGTCTGGAATGATTGTCGGAGCGCATGTGGTTGTGTACAGCAAAGACGCGGAGGCGGACCGGGCGTTCTTTCGGGATGTGCTTGGATTTCGAGCGGTGGATGCGGGACACGGGTGGCTGATCTTTGCGCTGCCGCCCGCCGAGGCCGCTTTTCATCCCGAAGAAAGAAACGGCAGACACGAACTCTACCTGATGTGCGACGATCTCGACTCAGAAGTTGCTAGACTGAAAGTCAAAGGCGTAATTTGCAACGAGGTCCACCAGGAACGCTGGGGATCGATTACTCACCTCACATTGCCCGGTGGCGGCGCGCTCGGAATCTACCAGGCGAAGCACAAGACAGCGATTCGAGTCGCGGGCGCGTGAGTCAGCGGCAACTGTGAGACGCAGGCGGGAGCGGAAAACGGAATGAGCCAATCAACAGTTGTTACCATGCCGTCGCCGGAGGAACGGGCGGGCAAAGGGGCCAAGAAGAAATCCGAGCGTCTGCTTTCGCTCGACATCCTGCGCGGCGTCACCATCGCGTTCATGATCATGGTGAACAACAACGGCGGCGACACCTCGTGGGCCGAGATGCGCCATGCCGCGTGGAACGGCATGACGGCTACCGACCTGGTGTTTCCCACCTTCCTGTTCGTGGTGGGCGTCTCGATTGTTTTCTCGGTGCAGGCGCGGCTGGCACGGGGCGAGTCGCGCAATAACCTTGCCTGGCACACCGTGCGGCGAACCGTGATCCTGATCCTGTTCGGGATCGTGGTGAACAGCTTTCCGTACTTTCACCTCGCCCACATGCGGTTTTATGGAGTGCTGCAGAGGATCGCGATCTGCTACTGCATCGTGGAGCTGTTCTATCTGTTCGACCGGCGGGTGTGGACCAAGGTGGCGCTGCTCGGGACGGTGCTGATCGGCTACTGGGTTTTAGTGCAGTGGGTTCCGGTGCCGGGCGCGGGCATGCCGGGCAAAGATGTTCCCCTCCTCGACAAGGATCAGAACATTGTGAACTGGGTTGACGAGAAGCTCATGCCCGGTCACCTTTATGAAGACTGGGACCCCAACAACCCTGCTACCTTCCACAACGTTCGCGACCCCGAAGGATTGCTGAGCGACATTCCCGCGGTTGGCACGGCGCTGCTGGGGCTGCTGACCGGTTTGTGGCTGCGCGGGCCGAAGAGCGTGAAGCAGAAGGCCGCGGGGCTGGCCGCGGGCGCCGCCGCATGCCTGGCGCTCGGATTCTTCTGGTCGATCTGGTTCCCGCTCAACAAGAAGATGTGGACCAGCTCGTACGTGCTGGCCGCGGCGGGGTGGTCGCTGGTGGCCTTTGCGCTCTTCTACTGGGCCGTGGAGGTGCGGGGCTGGGGCAAGGCGGGCGCGGGCAAGGCGCTGGCGTGGCCGTGGATGGTCTTCGGATCGAACGCGATTGCCGCCTATATGGTCAGCGAGCTACTGAGTGGCTGCGTTGAACTAACTCACCTGAAGATCGACTACCTGGGCAGGGCAATCGACCCGATCTGGTACTGGAACCTGAAAGTACTGGCGTGGATCCCGTATCACGGATGGGGCGCGTTTGCTTTCGCCGTGTCGTACGCGCTGGTGTGTTTTATTCCGGTGTGGCTGCTGTACCGGAACAAGATCTTCCTGAAGGTGTAGGCAAACGAAAGACCCGGGTAAATGTGAACGCCTCTGTCGCGAATTAGAAAAGCTCGCCGATTCGTGCCGCCCCTACAGGGCGGAGGTCTGCTTCGTTCGCTTACCCAGGACTGCATTCGCTGATGCGAATTTGTCCTGGGCTAAATTCATTGCCTCCCTACGGGAGGCAGCTGGTTGGCACTCGACCCACCCACTGGCGGATTTCCCCGCTCGCAGCCTTTCAAAACCGCGACTGACTTCGAGTTTTTCGCAACCTGATCAACGGGGCAACTGACCAAGCAGCCATTCAGTGGCGGCGGCTTCGTCTTCAATCTCGATGGTGAGGCCGGCGGTTTCGAGCGGAAGATCGGCGGGAATTGAAGACAGGAGCGGCGCCAGGCGAACGCGATCTTTTTCAGTGGTCACAAGCGCAACCGCATTCGCCGTGCGTGCTGCCTCGAGGATGCAGTCGATGTCGTGCTGGACGTAGCGCTGGTGATCGGCGAAGGCGATGCGGCTGGCGACGTGCAGGCCTGCACCTTCAAGCCCCGAAAAGAATTGGTCGGGACGGGCGATGCCGCAGAAGGCGACTACCGGCCCCTTGATCGCCGGCACCTGCATGCGGCGATGGAGACGCCAGACCGGGCCGTGCCAGAGGCTGCGCTCCGAAATCGTTTTTTCAAGCAGCGGAGCTTCGGGCATGGTGAGCGCAATAACCGAGGCGCGGCTGATTGCATCGAGCCGTTCCCTCAAATTTCCTGCCGGCAACAGGCGATCGTTGAGATCGGCGCCGCTCACCAGCAGGATGTCGACGTCGCGATGAAGCTGGCGGTGCTGAAATCCGTCATCGAGGAGATGGATGGCGTTTTCGGGCGGCGAATCGGTCTCGGCCAGCAATCCGGCCTGGTAGCGCCGGGCGGCAACAAAGACGGGAACCCCGGCTTCGCGGGCAATTACCAGGGGCTCGTCTCCAAAGCGCTCCGCGCTACCGTTCGGATCGACTTTTGCGGCAGCCTTACTGGTGCGGCCGTACCCGCGCGAGAGCACATCCACCTGCATTCCCCGCGCAGCAAGCGCTCGTGCAATAGCGATGACGAGAGGGGTTTTGCCGGCGCCTCCGGTGGAGAGATTGCCAATGCTGACCACGGGCGAGCGGAGCCGTCGAACCGGCTCAAGACCAGAGCGCAAACCGAGGCCGCGCAGCGCAATCCCGAAGCGATAGAGAGGGACGAGCGGCGCAAGCCAGGAGCGCGCACCCTGGGTCATGCACCAAGCTCCCGCAAAAAGCCATGGAGCGCCTTGATGGTGCGGCCCGTCGCGCCTGCCTGGCGGCTGAAGACCTCCCAGGCGCGCTTGCCCATGGCAGCGGATTCTGGGGGATCGTTAAAGAGCCCAATGAGCGCCGATGCAAATTCGTCGTGCTTGGCAATGCAGATGGCCTTGTGCTCACGCAGGTCGTCGACGATGGAGCGGAAGTTCTGAAAGTAGGGGCCCATGACAATGGGAACGCCAAACTGGGCCGGCTCGAGTGGGTTATGCCCGCCCGCGGGGACCAGGCTGCCGCCGACAAAGGCGACCGAGGCAATGGCATACAACGACGCCAGTTCGCCGATGGTGTCGAGCAGAATGATTTGCCCGGCGCGAACCGGCTCATGGAAGACATCCGGCTCCAGATCCCAGTGGCTGCGGCGAACCCATTTGAACTGCGAACGTTCGAGGCGTTCGGCGACAAAATGAAAACGCTCAGGATGGCGCGGCGCGATCACCATGACTTGGCCGGGATGGATGGAGAGTATCTGCGGCCAGGCTTCGAGCAGTATGGCCTCTTCACCCTCAACCGTGCTTCCAGCCACGAGGAACTTCACATTCCGCGCCAGGTCTTTGATGAGCGCCGTTGCATTCGACTCTCCGGCCGCGCGAATGTCGAATTTCAGGTTGCCGGTTACCTGGATCCGCTCGGGCTGGCAGCCGATGTTTTTCAAACGCCTGGCGTCCTCGGGACTTTGCGCCAGCAGGCAGGAAAGCTGGGAGAGGATAGGCTCCCAGATGAACCGGAAGAGCCTGTAGCGGGGATACGAACGGTCGGAGATGCGGGCGTTGACCACGGCAACGGGGATTTTGCGCTCAAAGCACTCGCTCAACAAGTTGGGCCAGAATTCTGTTTCCACCAGCATCAGCAGGCGGGGATTGAGCGCCTTGAAATAGGCGGTTACCGCCCAGGGCACGTCAATCGGACAATAAAAGACGCGGTCGGAGCCGAAACGCTCCCGCGCCAGGGCGTTGCCGGTTTCGGTGGTGGTCGAAATGAGCAGGCGATAACCGGGAAAGGCCCAGTCGAACTCGCTCACCAGGTAGCTGATGGCCAGGACCTCGCCGACTGAAACGGCATGGAGCCAGACAACGGGCAGATTGCGTTCGGCCCGGCGGATGGCGAGATCGTGCGGGACGTTTCCAAGTCGCTCAGACAGCCCCTTTTTATCGGAAGACGATCTGCGCCACAGCCAGAGAGGGGAAGTAATTGCAAGAATTAGAAGAAAGGCCAGGTTGTAAAACAGCAGAATGAATGTATAACGGGTTTCTGCTGCCAAACGTCTAACCCAATTTGTCTTCATGGTGTCTAAGCTTACGATGATACAGTCGAGGACGGTGAGATTTTTGCGCCCCATCCCTCTGTGTGTATTTTGGCTGGCTTTGCCGGTACTGGCGAGCGATCATGCGCCGCCGCCGGTGCAGCCCGCCACATCGTTTGCGGCGGTCGAGGTTCATGACAGTGAGCATGTGGCCATCGCCGCCGAGCCCTACGACACCAAGAAGAAGGAATCGATATTCAGGGTCGATTACCTGAGCCACGGCGTGATGCCGGTGCGGCTGATTGTGACGAATATGGGCGATCGCCCGATCTCGCTGCGCGACGCGAGGATCTTGTTTGAAACCGCGTCGGGCGACCGAATCCAGGCGGCCGAGCCGGAGGATGTTTTACGGCTGATGACCCGCAAGGACCGCGAGGGCGGAAAAATCCCCTTGCCCGGGCCGCTCCCCGACATCAAGCTGAAACCGAAGGGCAGCATCAAGGAGATCCAGGACGACTTTGACACCTTCGAGTACCAGGCCCTGGCCGTGGAACCGCACACCACGCGGGCCGGCTTCCTCTTCTACGACGTCTCCGATTTGCCACATCCGCTCAAGGGCGCCAAGCTCTACTTGAAAGAACTGCGCAACGCGGACGGCGGCGAGCTGTTCTATTTCGAGATTCCTTTCGACAAATACCTGCAATCAAAATCGAGCGAGATGAACTAGAGCAGCGAGCCAGCGGGTTAGCAGGTCGGCGAGTCAGCAAGTCAGCGAGCCGGCGAGTCAGCGGGTCAGCGAGTCGCATCCGTTGCCCTGAAGTGGCAATCGATAATAGCCCATGGTGAAGTCCGCCGGGCGGACGAAACCCTGAGACCGCTGTCAGCAAGGACCTCCGCGCCCCGGAGGGTCGCGGCGAAACGAGCCAAACGACTCTACATCGATTTTGCGTGCGGATGGGATTTGCCGTGCGACACCCGGCCGCCTAAAGGTCTTCTTCTCGCAGGATGGAACGCGTGGGGTCGCGCGGGTTTACGTGGACCTTGACGGTTTCGCCTTTGTAGGAATTCGCCCAGGCCTCGGCATCGTCTTTGTTGCCAAAATCGCGGCTGTAATCGCCCATCTGCTGCTCGGGATTGTTGTAGATATACGTAAGCGTGGCCCTGTAGCAGGAGTCCACCAGAGAGGCTTTTTGGGCCGGGATCAAGTTATCGTCCTCAATGAAAGCGACACTTACTATGTCAATGACGGCGGGGACTTTTGGCCAGTTACGACAACGAGTGCGCTCAACCCAATCGCTGAACTTTGTCCAGCAGATAGCCACGAGCGCAACGGCCACGGTGCCCAGCAAGATGAGAAAGAGCAAGACGAAGGGGTCAATGCCACCGCGCATGAGGATACTGGCTGCGAAAGGAGTCATTGTCAGGCCTATATGCTTGCAGCGTAACACGGGCAGTCAGGGATGACTTTGTGTTCAGGTCTGATTAGTGGATTCAGCCTTGACCTAACCGTTCGATCCGGGCCGCAGGAGATTTGCTCTACGCGTCCACCGCTGTTTCTTCGGCCTCGATCTGCGCGCGCAGCGATTCGGCTGTAAGAGCGTCGGCTTTGCGCAGGCCGGGAAAGAGCGCCGACCAGAGGCCGGCGACGGCCAAAGAACCCAGACCGCCGATGACCGTAGCGCGGACCGCACCCCACCATTGCGCGGTAAGTCCGCTTTCGAACTCGCCCAACTCGTTTGACGCGCCGATGAAGAGTGAGTTGACCGCGCTGACGCGGCCGCGCATGGCAGGCGGCGTAGCCAATTGCAGAATCGAACCGCGGATGATGACGCTGATGGTGTCAGCAGCTCCCGCAATGGCCAGCGAAACCAGCGACAGCCAGAGCGAATGCGACAGGCCGAAGACGATGGTGGCTGCGCCAAAGATAGTCACGCAAACGAAGAGCCAGCGGCCGGCGCGACGGCGCAAGGGGAAACGGGCCATGACCAGCGACATGACAATGGCGCCCATGGCGGGCGCTGCGCGCAACAGGCCGAGTCCGCGCGGGCCCTGATGGAGAATTTCGTGGGCAAAGATGGGCATCAGCGCCGTAGCTCCGCCCAGCAGGACCACGAAGAGGTCGAGCGAGAATGAGCCGAGCAAAACAGAGGCCCGCGCGACATAGCGGAAACCCGCCAGCATTACCTCGAGCGAGAAGGCGCGATGCTCCATGCGGCCGGGGCGAGCATGGAGAGTGCTGACCAGCGTGACATACCAGGCCAGCGTGGCAAATGTGAAGACGTAGACGATGCCCGCGCCCTCCAGGCCGGCGGCCCGCAAGCGCGCGCCGAGCGGGAGAGTGAAGAGCAGGCCGCCCAGCGCCGGGCCGGTAATGTTGGAAAGCTGGAAGATGGCTCCGCCCCAGGTAACGGCGTTTACGAAGTGCTCCTCGGGTACAAGGTGCGGAATCAGTGCGGAGGCTGCCGGTCCGGAGAATGCGCGACCGGTTCCAATGACAAACAGCACCGCATAAATGGCGAGGATATTCTGAGAGCCCCGGCAGGCCAGCAACGCGAGCGTGAGGCTGCAGGCCATCTGCAGCGAGTAGCAGACGAGAATGACGCGCCGCCGGTCGAAGCGATCGGCGGCATGGCCAGCGGGAAGCAGAAAGATGAGTCCCGGCAGAAACAGCGCGAGGCCGGTGTAGCCAAGATCGATGGCCCTGTGGGTGATGGAGTAGATCTGCCATGCAACGGCGACGGCCTGGGCTTCGGCGCCAAGGACGGCCATCACACGCGCAAGCTGGTAGCGGCGGAAGTCGCGAAACCGAAACGCCTCAATACCGCTTCGTCTGGCTGGTGGGGGTGGGGACGGCATGCTCTATTTACAAGCGTAAATTGACGGACAAGACCGTGCAAAAGACGCACATTCGACATGATTTTTTCTTGCTTAAAACGGGCCTCGCATGCGCGCAACTTCACCGGGTTTTCTGTGTTCATTGATTTGCCGGACCGTTTAGCTGGCGTAAAAAAAAGTTGCAGTACACAAAAATGAGGTAACTGCGCGGACCCGCTGCCCATCTAAGAAAGCGAAGGTGAGGCGAGCAGCACGGCCGGGCATTACGAAACGGCGAGGCGCCCCGGAGGTGAGACAGGTATGAAAAACATAGGATTTCAATTTGCAGTGATTGCAGTTGCGGGATGCATGATAGCGGCAGTTCCCGGGTTTGCAGCGAGCGACAGTCAAGCTGGGGATGGACAGGCGGTGATTACCGTGCTGCCCGAGAAGAACATCGCCCCGGCTCCCATTAATGCACAGGATCTGAGCGTAAAGGTGAACGGCAAGTCGTCGAAGATCACGAGCCTCGCACCCCTGCAGGGACCCAACGACAAGGTAGAGCTCGTAATGCTGATCGACGACGACGCACGTTCGAGCCTGGGCAACCAGATGAACGACATTGCGAACTTCTTGAAGTCCCTTCCGCCGAATACCGCGGCGACAGTTGGTTACATGCAGAATGGCCGCACGGTGCTAGCCGGCCCGTTCACCAAGGACCACGACCAGATCGCGAAGGGATTGCACCTTCCATTGAGCGTGCCACAGGTGAATGCCAGCCCCTACCTGAGCCTGTCTGAGCTGGCCAAGAACTGGCCTTCCCATGACACCGATGCGCGGCGCGAAGTGGTGATGGTGACCGACGGCGTGGATTACTACGACCCCCATTACGACCCATACGACCCGTACGTTCAGTCCGCAGTGAATGACGCTGTGAAGGCGCATATCATCGTCTACTCCATCTACTGGCTGAATACCGGCCGTTACGACCGGACGTTCGCGGGGAACAACGACGGCCAGAACCTGCTGCTGATGGTGACCGGCGCGACGGGCGGCAACAGCTACTGGATTGGCACCGGCAATCCGGTGTCGCTGATTCCGTTCCTCGATGACGTCAAGCAGCGGCTCAACAACCAGTACGAGCTGGGCTTCATGGCGCCCCCCGACGCGCGCCCCGGCGTCGCCACCTTCAAGGTGAAGGTGAACAACAAAACCAAGATTGACGCGCCCCAGCAGGTGCTGGTGAACGGCAATCCAGCCGGCAGCGAACGGTAAAACTGCCCGCGCATTGTACTGAAGGCAAGACCGGCCGGTCCTGGTGAGGGACCGGCCCTTTTTCTTGCCACCGTGCATGCAACGCGCCGCGCAATATCCAGGGCAATCGCATTTCAAGATGCGGGAAGATTATGTTTTGAAAGGGCACGGCTTTAGCCGTGCCGAATCAGGCGCAAGAGGAAGATTCTGGCTTCAGCCACGGCGGGGTGGTTTCAGCGTGCAGCATAATACGTCCCCCAGGGGCTAAAGCCCGGTCGATTCGGGGGGTTCTTTTGGCACGGCTGAAGCCGTGCCCTTTCAAAACATCGACTTATTCAGATATTCCTTAGGGGATTCTTTTGGCGCGGCTGAAGCCGTGCCCTTTCAAAACCACTGGACCTCAAGATTCCAATTCCAAATGCGATTGCCCTGGGGCAATATCTCCCGATTTCTATACTGTCTCAAGACTCCTGCTATAACAGTCGTGATGACCTCAGCCATCGATACCACGGCGCTCACCCGGCAATTCGGCGACTTCACGGCCGTCGACGAAGTGAATCTGACCGTGGCCGCGGGACAGTTCTTCGGGTTTCTGGGTCCGAACGGAGCGGGCAAATCCACCACCATAAAAATGCTCACCGGATTGCTCGCGCCCACTTCAGGAAGCATCCGCATCCTGGGCGAGGATCTGTCTGAGAAATCGGCCGAGATCAAGCGGCAGATCGGCGTAGTGCCCGAAGGCATGGCATTGTTCACGCGCCTCACAGCGAATGAGTATCTGTACTTTGTGGGCCGGATGTACGGCCTGGACAAGGCAACCACGCTCGACCGGACGCATGAACTGCTTGAGTTCATGAATCTGGCCGACGAGCCAAAGAAGCTTATCGCAGACTTTTCGCACGGCATGAAGAAGAAGCTGGCGCTGGCCGCGGCGGTGATTCACGGGCCGAAGGTGCTGTTTCTGGATGAGCCGTTCGAGGGCGTGGATGCGGTTGCGGCCGGCACGCTGAAGACCATGCTGCAGCGGATGATTGCCCGGGGCGCAACGGTGTTTCTCACCTCGCACGTGCTTGAGATTGTCGAACGGCTGTGCACCCACGTGGCAATTATTCACAAGGGGAAGCTGGTGGCGCAGGGTTCGCTCCTGGAGTTGCGCGCGGGTGGGGGCCGGCTCAGTCACGAGCCGCATTTGGCCGGCTACGGGGCGCATCATGAACCCGGGAGTGAGAGCCTGGAGCAGATCTTTCTTGAGATCGTGGGCGCGGGCGGCGAGGCATCTGCGCCGGAGCAGGAGCTCTCATGGCTGAGCTGAATGGCGGCCTGGGACCGGCGGCGGCGTTGCCGCCCATCCCCGCAATTACGCAACTGAAGGCGATTGCGTGGTTGCGCTGGCGAATGTTCGTCAACACGTTTTTCCGCCGCCGGCCTAAAACCGCGCGCCAGGCGCTGGGCCTGTTCTTTGCCATCCTGCTGCGCATCGTTGTGTGGCCGATGCTGGCACTGATGGTGATTGGACCGGTCGCACTCAGCGGTTATCTGGCGTGGGAATCCATTCGTGAATACCACCCCGGAAACCTGACGCCGCTGCTGGCCGGCCTGCTGATCTTCTGGCAGTTTGTAAGCATCAACGGCATGAGCGTGGCCACCACCACGCAAACCTTCGACCCGACAACATTGACGCGCTACCCGATTCCATTTGGCCGCTACCTGGTGTTGCGCACGGTAATCGGCCTGTTGACTGCGAGCACGATTGTGGGCTGCCTGGCGTCGCTCGCGGTGGCCGTGGGCATCGGGATTGCCCGCCAGGCCCTCTTCATTCCCGCGCTGCTGGTGATGGGCGCCTTCGCGGTCATGAATATCTTCTTCACTCGCATGCTGGGCGCGTGGTTTGAACGCTGGCTCGCCATCCGGCGCTTCAGAGAAATCTTCGGCGTGGTGATGGCATTCTCTTTCCTCAGCATTCAACTGATGGCGCCGGCGCGGGAGATGCCGCGCATACAGGGAACCGTGATGCCCTGGTACATGCGAGTGGCGCACAGCTCGGCAGCAACCATGAGCTGGCTGCCACCGGGACTAGCCGCGCATGCGATCGCCCGCAGCGATCACCGGGTTGCGGCCGCGTTGCAATTCGCAGCGCTTCTGGCCTATGCCGCGCTTTTTCTTGGCGTCTTTGCGATCCGGCTGCACAAGCAGTATCTCGGCGAGCACCTCCCCGACATTGTGACGGCTCCGAGCCGTCCGGCGGCGGTGCGCCCGGAAAAGGCAATCCGGAGGCCGGCAATCACCATTGAAACAGCGGGAGTTCGGCCGAAACGCGGCCTGATTTCCCCGGTGATTGCGGCCTGCCTGCGCAAGGAGTTCCTGGTCCTGAAGGCGAATACATCGCTGATCGTGAGCGTCTTTACCCCGCT
>Ga0335072_10015488_pt1 | contig 10824 bp, 10 predicted proteins | sample Lox_Sample_21_FD_206725 | JGI IMG/M metagenome (GOLD analysis project Ga0335072, IMG submission 206725) | Soil microbial communities from Loxahatchee National Wildlife Refuge, Florida, United States - Lox_Sample_2.1 | ecosystem: Environmental > Terrestrial > Soil > Wetlands | place: USA... | reverse complement strand
GGGTGAGAAAGCGTTCGCGGCATACGTCGGGTGCTGTCTTCAACCCTGCGGTCGGATTCTTCGCCGAGCCCGGCACGCCCCATTTTTTTGCCAGGTTGAAGATGAAGCGGAGCAGCACAAGAACGCGATTGGTCGTGCCGGTCGCGTAACCTGCATCGAGCATCCGTGAAATCAGACTAGCAATCGCCTGATCGGTGATTTGATCGAGCCGGTAGGCGCCGAACTTCTGCAGGATGTGGATGCGCAGGATCGTTTCGTCGGTTTGCCAGCTCCGCTTCACGTTCTTCGCATAGGGCATGTACGAGTCGCGGACGAACTCGGCGAGCGAGGGGATGCTGCGCAGCTCTTCGCGTTGCTTCTGCGGATCGGATCCGAGAATGGCTTCCGCCAGAACGGACCGCGCTTTGCGGCGCGCCTGGGAAACCGTCAATACTTCTGCTGGTCCGATCTTGAATTGACGTTCGCGACCGCCGGCGTCGCGGTAGCGCTGGTAAAACGTCTTGCCCCCCGAACATCTGACCTCGAGCATGAATCCGGGAACCGCTTCGTCGAAAAAATCGACTCTGCGAGCGCCATCAGGGCAGGCGCATTCCCGAACAAAGGATGTGGTCAGGTCAACTTTCGGCACTTCACTGTATCCCCCGACTGAGGCGCCCGGTAAATTTTATATAAACATCGTATTTTATGATCTTTTCAACGGATGAGCGCGACACATTGCAAGCAACCCATGCGTGCAGAAACGGGCGCTTAGGACGTCTCGAGCGCAATTGGCGCGTGACTCGACGCGCCTCAATCAACCGCCGAGAGCGATGACGTAAGGGAAAGCGCCACATTCCGCAATCTTTGAAGCCGGCAGGCGTGACACCTCGCCCACAACCCATGCATGAATGAATCCTGCCCCTGCGACATTTCGATCGCAATTGTCGCGCGACGCGATGCGCATCGATCAACCGTCGAGAGCAACAAAAAAAGGCAAAGCGCCGCGCTTGGAAATCGACAGGATTTGCAAGTGACATAATCGCCTCGCGACCATGTGCCACGCACCATTGATTATTCATTCTGATGGATCGATTGCAAATACCTATCCGGTTTTAGTGGAGAATTTTTGATGTAAAATCACACACTTACGAGGCTCCTAAAAGTCTATATTTAGAACCTTTTTTTCAGGTCCGTTTTTAGAACCTTTGGAGGCGCGCGCCAGACAACCGCTGTAGCTAATGGATTTCATGCTGCAACCTGACATGTGACTGTCGGTGAGGTCGCGTTGCGTCGCTGCGCGTTCAAATTCTATTGCGGCGGGAAGTCCAATCCCATCTGCCGATAGCGCTCGGGATCGTCACCCCAGCCTTCGCGCACCTTGACGAACAGAAAAAGATGCACCGGCTGGCCAATCTCGGCGGCGATGTCGGCACGCGCGGCGGCGCCGATCGCCTTGATGCTCGCGCCGCCTTTGCCGAGCACGATTTTGCGCTGGCTGTCGCGCTCGACATAGATCGTCTGCTCGATGCGAACCGAGCCGTCTTTTAGTTCCGTCCACGTCTCGGTTTCGACCGTCGACTGGTAAGGCAATTCCTGATGCAGCCGCAGATACAGTTTCTCGCGGGTGATCTCGGCGGCGAGCTGGCGCAGCGGGGCGTCCGATATCTGATCCTCGGGATAGAGCCATGGACCTGGCGGGACGTTTTTGGCGAGCCAGTCTTTAAGGTCGGCCACGCCGTTGCCGGACAAAGCCGAAATCATAAACGTGGCGGCGAACGCAGCGCCTTGGTTGAGCGATTGCGCAAGCGCCAGCAGGGCCGGTTTGGCGACGAGATCGATCTTGTTGAGGACCAGCACCTTGGTGGCCGTGCGCACGTCGCTCAAGCCGCGCAGGATCGCCTCATCGCCGCCCGCCGAGCCGCCGCGTGCGTCGATCACCAGCGCAACCACGTCGGCATCCTGTGCGCCGCCCCAGGCGGTTCCCACCATGGCGCGGTCGAGGCGCCGGCGAGGCGCGAAAATGCCGGGCGTGTCGACGAAGATGAGCTGGTCGGAGCCCTGCACCGCGATGCCGCGGATCAGTGTGCGCGTGGTCTGCACCTTCGGCGTGACGATGGAGACTTTGGAGCCGACCAACGCGTTGATCAGCGTTGATTTTCCAACATTAGGGGCTCCGATCAGAGCTATGAAGCCGCAGCGCGTTTCCGGCGCCGCCGCCCGATCCCCCACATCCGGCTCAGCCATTGAGACGCGCGGCCTTCACGCCCTCGCGCGACAGCATGGCGGCGGCAGCGGCCTGTTCGGCGGCGCGCTTGGAGCGCCCGGTGCCCTCGGCCGCGGCGAAATTCGGAAGCTGCACCGCCACGCGGAACTCTGGACTGTGATCGGGGCCGGAGCGCGCGACTTCGCGGTAGGCGGGGGTCGGCAGGCCGCGGGCCTGGGCCCATTCCTGCAGGACTGTCTTGGGGTCGCGTAGCGGCTGCGTCTTCGCCCGCATCCGTTCCTGCCAAAGCCGCTCGACCAGCGAAGCCGCCGCCGCATAGCCGCCGTCAAGATAGACCGCGCCGATCAATGCCTCGCAGACGTCGGCGAGAATGGCAGGGCGCTTGCGGGCGCCGGCGTTGACTTCCGACGAGCCGAGCTTGATCGCCGCACCGAGCTCGATCGAGACCGCTATCTCGGCACAAGTCTCTTTGCGCACCAGATCGGCCAGGCGGCGCGACAGCTCGCCCTCGTCGGCCTTGGGAAAGCCACGGAAAAGCATGTCGGAAATGACGAGGCCGAGCACGTGGTCGCCGAGAAACTCCAGTCGCTGATAGGAGCCCGCGCGATTGCGTGGACCTTTCAGCGCCGAAATATGGGTGAGAGCGCAGGTGAGCAAGGCGGTGTCGCTGAAGCGATAGCCAATGCGGCCTTCCAACGCCGTGCCGCTTCGGCGGCTGCGCCGCGGCTCCTTCTGCCCATCGCTCTGCGGCTTGTCCGCCGCGCCATCATCTGCGGGAGGCGGTTGTTGTTGCGGCTCAGCCGCCGGTTTGCTTTTGCGTCGGCCGCTCATCGCACCAGCGTGAACAACCGGCTCCAGCGCACCGCCCAGGGCCAGTCCCAGATTTCCCAGGCCGAGGTGCCGTCGGCGATCGAGAAAAAGATGATTTGCGCCTTGCCGATGAGGTTCTCGAACGGCACGTAGCCGACCGCGCTCAACACCCGGCTGTCGGTCGAGTTGTCGCGGTTGTCGCCCATCATGAAAAATTCGCCGGGCGGTACATGGAAGACTTCGGTGTTGTCGAGGAAGCCGTTGTCGGTGAAGTCATGGGTGATGTAGGTCACCCCGTTCGGCAGTGTCTCGCGGTAGCACATGACCGGCTGGCCCACGTCCTCGTGGGCGACGCAACCTTCGGTAACGCGCTCACGCTTGACCGGCACGCCGTTGATGTTGAGCACGCCGTGGAGCACCTGGATGTTGTCGCCAGGCAGCCCGACCACGCGCTTGATGTAGTCGATCGTGGGATCCTTGGGCAGACGGAACACGACCACGTCGCCGCGCTTGGGTTCCGAGCCAAAGATTCGGCCTCTGAACAGGGGCGGCGACAGTGGTAGCGAGTAATGGGTGTATCCGTACGAGTATTTGGACACGAACAGATAGTCGCCGACGAGCAGTGTCGGAATCATCGAGCCAGACGGGATGTTGAACGGTTGGAATAGAAAGGTGCGGATGACAAGCGCGATGATCAGCGCGTGAATGATCACACGGATCGTCTCGCCCAAGCCGCCCTCTTTGCGTTTGGTTCCGCTTTGCACGCTCATCCGCCTAATGTCCCAAGCCCGCTGTAAAAATCGCCCCGCGTGCGCCCCGCGCCCTTGTAGCCTCTGCGACAGGAGCGCGCAATTGCACGCGGGGAATAGTCGCGGCAGCCGACCGTTCGGGGTTACCTAGACATCCCATAGGCTTATGGCGAGGCTCGGGTCCGACAATCTTTCCATCCCCGAGATTCGGAAAGGGATGGCGGCTGGCGCCGTCATGTGGTGCCGCTGGCGACGGCCGAGATAATGACAAAGGCCTGCGCCATTGGACCTTCATCGGTGATGGTCAGGTCGATGCGCGCTTCGTGGCCTTGCGGCGTTATCGCCTCCAGCCGGCGCTTGGCGCCGCCAGTCAATTCCATGGTGGGCCGTCCCGACGGCAGATTGACCACGCCCATATCGCGCCACCAGACGCCCGCGCGCAGACCGGTGCCCAGTGCCTTGGCGCAGGCCTCTTTGGCGGCGAAGCGCTTGGCGTATGTTTCGATCCGATTTCGCCGCCTTTCCGCACGCGCGCGCTCGGCCGCGGTAAACACCCGATCAAGGAAGCGGTCGCCGTGACGCTCGATCACCTTGGCGATGCGCCGTACGTCGGTGATGTCGGAGCCGATGCCGAGAATCATCGCGCAGTACCGGTTAGCGACGAGATCTTGGCCCGGCCACGATCCATTGCCGCACGCATCCGCACTATAGCGGGGCCAAGGCCCTCGAAAATCGCTTCGCCGACAAGAAAGTGGCCGATATTGAGTTCGACGATTTCGGGGAGCGCCGCAGCCTGCTCAGCGGTGGCATAGTCGAGACCGTGTCCGGCATGGACTTCGAGACCGCCGCTTTTCGCCAATGCGGCTGCTCGCACGATCCGGTCGAATTCGGCCTCGGCGGCCGCAGCGCCAAGAGCCGTCACGGCCTCGCACCAGGCGCCGGTGTGAAGCTCGATGACCGGGGCACCAAGTGCGACGGCGGCTTCGATCTGCGCCTCATCGGGGGCGATGAAAAGCGAGACGCGGACGCCGGACGCGGCCAACTGGCGGACACAGGCGGATAGCATCTCGCGCTGGCCCACGGCGTCGAGGCCGCCTTCGGTCGTACGCTCGGCGCGCCGCTCGGGGACGATGCAGGCGGCATGTGGGCGTACTCTCTGCGCGATGCCGATCATCTCCGGCGTTGCAGCCATTTCCAGATTGAGCGGTTTTGTGATCTGCGCCTTGAGCCGTGCGATGTCGTCATCGACAATGTGCCGGCGATCCTCGCGCAGATGCGCGGTAATGCCGTCGGCGCCGGCCGCAATGGCGATATTGGCGGCGCGCAGCGGATCGGGATGGTTCCCGCCGCGCGCGTTTCGCACGGTAGCGACGTGGTCGATGTTGACGCCCAGGCGGATGGGAGGGGGAGACGGCATTTCTGATCTGCGCCCCGTCACCCGTTAACGCGCTCGGCGTTGGCCACGACCTTCTTGGCCCGCAACTGCGAGATGATCGAAGTCAGGTGCTTGAGATTATAGACTTCGAGATCGATGGTGAGCTCGGTGAAGTCCGGCGACTGCCGCGTCATCTTCACGTTGTCGATGTTGCCGTCATGCTCGGCGATCACTTGCGCGATCTGGGCGAGCGTGCCCGGCTCGTTGACCGAATGCACCGCAAGCCGCGCCGGGAAACGCTGCGGCGCCTGGTCGTCGACGTCCCAGCGCAGGTCGAGCCAGCGCTCCGGCTGGTCCTCGAAATCCTTCAGTGCCGGCGAATGGATCGGATAGATGGTGATGCCTTCGCCAGGTGTCATGATGCCGACGATGCGGTCGCCTGGCACCGCGCCGCCGTTTGGCGCAAAGCGCACCGGCAGGTCGGTATTGATGCCGCGGATCGGGATCGCGGCGCCGTTCTCGTTTTCGGCGGGGACTTTGAACTTCACCGCCTTGGCGAACTTGAGTCCGAACCAGCCGCTCTCCGCCTTCGGCGCGGCGGACGTGACGCGTTCGTCCTTGTAGTCGGGATACATGGCGCGCACGACGTCGGATGCGCGCAGCTCGCTGCGGCCGACCGCCGACATCACGTCGTCGATCGAGGCGCGCGCAAGCCGCGGCAGCGCGCCTTCGAGCTTTTCGTCGGAATATTCGAACTTCGCGCGCTCGCACAGACGTTCGACGATGCGCCGGCCGAATGCAGAATACTGGCTGCGCACGGCTTCGCGCGTGGCGCGGCGGATGGCGGCGCGCGCCTTGCCGGTGACTACGATCGATTCCCAGGCGGCCGGTGGCGCAGTCTGCGCCGCGGAGGTCAGGATCTGCACCTCGTCGCCGTTCTGCAGCGGCGCCGAGAGCGGGCCGATCTGACCGTTGATCTTGGCGCCGATCGCCATGTTGCCGACATCGGTATGCACCGCATAGGCGAAGTCGATCGGAGTGGCGCCGCGCGGCAGCGCGATCAGCTTGCCCTTCGGGGTGAAGCAGAAGACCTGGTCGTGGAACAGTTCGAGCTTGGTGTGCTCAAGAAATTCTTCGGGATTGGAGCCCTCGGCCAGAAGCTCGACGGTGCGCCGCAGCCACGCGTAGGCGTTCGATTCGCGCGAGAGCATTTCCGTCGGCGAGCCCAGCGCATCCTTATACAGCGCGTGCGCGGCGATGCCGTATTCGGCGATCTCGTGCATCTCGCGGGTGCGGATCTGCAGTTCGACGCGCTGCTTGCCCGGCCCGATCACTGTGGAATGGAGCGAACGGTAGTCGTTCTGCTTGGGCGTGGAGATATAGTCCTTAAATCGCCCCGGCACGACCGGCCAGCTGGTATGGACGACGCCGAGCGCCTGGTAGCATTCGGCGACTGTTCCGACCAACACACGGAAACCGATGATGTCGGAGAGCTGTTCAAACCCGACGGCCTTGCGCTCCATCTTGCGCCAAATCGAGTAGGCGCGCTTCCCCCGCCCGATGACCTCGGCGCTGATGCCGCGATCGGCAAGCTTGTTGGTGAGCTGCTCTTCGATCTCGGCGATCCAGCCGCGCGAGCGCGCGGCGAGCGCTTCGAGCCGCTCGGTCATGACCTTGTGGGCCTCGGGATTGAGCTCGCGGAACGACAGGTCCTCGAGTTCCTCGCGCATCTCCTGCATGCCCATGCGGCCGGCCAACGGCGCGTAGATGTCGAGCGTCTCTTCGGCGGTACGCCGGCGCGCTTCCGGCGGCCGGTGGGCGAGAGTGCGCATATTGTGCAAGCGGTCGGCAAGCTTGACGAGCAGCACGCGCACGTCGTCGGCGATGGCGAGCAGGAGCTTGCGCAGGTTCTCGCCCTGCTTGGCCTCCCGCGATACCAGTTCAAGCTTTTTCAGCTTGGTCAAACCCTCGACCAAGACCCCGATATCGTGGCCGAACAGGCGATCGATTTCAGCCCGGGTGGCGTCGGTGTCCTCGATCGTGTCGTGCAACAGCGCCGCCGCGATGGTGGCGTCGTCGAGCTTCAAATCGGTGAGGATCGCGGCCACCTGCAGCGGATGCGAGAAATACGGGTCGCCGGAAGCGCGCTTCTGCTCGCCATGCGCTTTCATGGCATAGACGTAGGCGCGGTTGAGCAGGTCCTCGTTGGTCTTGGGATTGTACTGTCTGACCCGCTCAATCAGCTCGTATTGCCGCATCATCTGCGGCTTGCGCGGCTGCGTTTGGGGGACCCCATCGTGGGGACGGAGCCATAAGCTACGCGCCAGCGGCCCCCGTGGGCGGGGCTGGTTCTGCATCCGCGGCAGATCGATCGGCGAGCGCGGCATTTCTTGGCCTTGACGATCCCTCGGGCGATTGAGCGGCGCCGCCCGCTTCGCGGCCGCGCCTTGCGCCTTTAAGGATATCATGGAGCGCCGCTCGCGCTACAAGACGCAAGCGACGTTCGGCGCATGAAGGCGCCTGCCAAGCCTAGGTGGAAAGGCGAAGCTTTTGGTTAATGCGTCGGCGCACTCCGCCGAACGCGGCCAGCCGAACGTCCTATTCCTCGTCGTCGCCGGCTTCGGGCTCCGGCTCGGCCTCGGGCGGGGTGAGCCCTTCGAGGCCCTTGAGCAACTCTTCCTCGCTCATGCGGTCGGTGGTCACGTCGGTGTCGTCGGCATCGACACCGGTTCCCGGGGCGCCAATGAGTGGCACCGCCTCGGGCTCCGGCTCGTCGACTTCGACGTATTTCTGGAGCGAATGGACCAGCTCCTCTTTGAGGTCCTCAGGGGAGACCGCCTTTTCGGCGATCTCGCGCAGTGCCACAACCGGGTTCTTATCCTTGTCGCGCTCTACCGCGATCTGGGCGCCGGAAGAAATCGTCCGCGCCCGGTGGCTGGCAAGCAGTACGAGATCGAACCTGTTTTCAACCTTGTCGATGCAATCTTCGACGGTCACGCGGGCCATTGGCTAAGCTCCTGGAATGGGCTTTCGACGGTCGGTTCCGGCCGAACGTTCCGGGCAGCACACCTCGCGGGGGTTCCCGCAAATGGAAGTTGCCGCAATCCGCGCCTACGTATCGTCGGCAGCCGGCAAACGCAAGGGCCGCTAAAGCAAGCGCCGGCGGCGGAGCAAGCCATTCTTAACTTGGCCGCCGCCATCCTGTTTTACCGGACGCCTGATTGCAGCGTTCCGATTCTTCGCTTTCGAGATACCGCGACGGCGTGCCGCAGCGTTCTGTCGCTGATGCTCGCACGAGTTCGCACTTGCTAGCGCAGCGTTGGCCAAAGTACCCTTGTCCCCAATGCGGCGGTACCTCGCATGCCCGAATGATTCGGATTGCGGCAAAACCGTTTTAACAAGACGCTGGAAGGGTCGGCTGCGTTGCGGCCCGTTCGGCTTTATCACGAGAACAATCGCGAGAGACACCATGTCGGCTCAAACAGAAAAAATCGCGCTGTTCATTGACGGCGCCAATCTTTATGCCACGGCAAAATCGCTCGGCTTCGACATCGATTACAAGCGCCTGCTGCGCGAATTCCAGTCCCGCGGTAATCTGCTGCGCGCCTTCTATTACACTGCGGTGATCGAGGATCAGGAATATTCGTCAATCCGGCCGTTGATCGATTGGCTCGACTACAACGGCTACACCGTCGTCACCAAGGCGACCAAAGAGTTCGTCGATCAAAGTACCGGACGGCGCAAAGTCAAAGGCAGCATGGACGTCGAGCTGGCGGTCGACGCCATGGAAATCGCTCCGCATGTCGATCAGATAGTGCTGTTCTCCGGCGACGGCGATTTCCGTTCGCTGGTCGAGGCGGTGCAGCGGCGCGGCGTGCGCGTGATCGTGGTGTCGACGATCTCGACGCAGCCGCCGATGGTCGCCGATGAGCTGCGGCGGCAATGCGACCAGTTCGTCGACATCATCGAGCTGCAAGCCAAGATCGGCCGCGATCCAGCGGAGCGGCCGGCGCGGGAGCCGCGCGAGGGACGCGAACAGCGCCACACGCCGCAATTCCTTCAGCGCAGCCCGACCTCGCAGCGCGTCGAACTCGACGACGAATTCGAGGACGAGTAGCCGCCGCGGATCGCTGCCATGCCGAGCGCCATGCCGAGCGCCATGTCGAGCGCGATGCCCGGCCGAGACTGCCCGCGCTGTTCGCGGCTTGTGGCGTTCCGCGAATCTTGGCGGGCGCGCGAGCCGCAATGGTTCAATGCGCCCGTCGCGTCGTTCGGTCCGCGTGAGGCGCGGCTCCTTATCGTCGGTCTTGCGCCTGGGCTGCGCGGCGCCAACCGCACCGGACGGCCCTTCACCGGCGACTATGCGGGCGATCTCCTGTACGAGACGCTGCAGGAATTTGGATTTGCCGAAGGAACGTACGAGGCCAGGCCCGACGACGGCCTGAAACTTGTCGATTGCCGCATCACCAATGCGGTGCGTTGCGTGCCGCCGGAAAACAAGCCGACGCCGGCGGAGATCGCGACCTGCAGGCCCTTTCTCTCGGCGACGATTAAGGAAATGCCGGAGCTTTCAGCGGTGCTTGCACTTGGCCGCATCGCGCACGAGACATTCGTGACGGCCTGCGATGCCAAGCGCGCGGAATTCCCCTTCGGGCACGGCCGCCGGCACGCGATCGGCGATCTGATCCTATTCGACAGTTATCATTGTTCGCGCCTGAACACGAATACCGGCGTACTCACTCCAGAAATGTTCAAGAAATTGTTCGCTAAAATCCGCGCCGAGCTAGGCTAGCGCAGTTTCCGCTCAATTCGCGCCTCGGAAACAAAGCATTCGATGCTGCACGCCGTCGAGCGCAGCAATCGCATCAGAGGCTGCAAGATCAGCGCTCGGCGCGCAGCCAGGCGATCACTTCCTCAGCATTCTTGTCCGGCGGAAACACCGGATAGAATGTCTTGACGATCCTGCCGTCGTCGATGACGAGCGCCATGCGCTTGAGCAGCGTCATGCCGGCCGCCGAGAACGTCGGCAGCTTCATCGCTTGCGTCAGCGTGAGCGCGGCGTCGGATAAAATCGGGAACGGCAGATGCAGGCGTTGCGCGGCTTCGCGCTGATAATCGCTGTCCTGGGTCGACAGGCCGAACACGTCAGAGACGCCCAGCGCTTTCAGTTCGGCGAAGTGATCGCGAAACCCGCACGATTGCGGCGTGCAGCCACGCGCGCCCGGAATATCGTCCCACCCCGGCAGCGCGTCGACGCCCGGCACGCCGGTGCGCGGATAGACGTAGACGACGACGCGACCCTTGAGCTTCGACAGGTTCACCGCTGGACCGCTGGTCGCCGGCAGCGCCAAATCCGGCAACGCCATGCCAGACAAATGGCGTGCACCGCCGTCGTCCTGGGGCACCGGAATGTCGGACGGTAGAAAGGTCGGGTCGTGCGTGCCGGGCGCTTCGCGTGCGCTCATGAATGCGTTCCTATAGCTCGCGTGCACAGGAGATCATGCCTGGTAAGACATGAACTCCATCAGCGATCCGTCTGGATCGCGGAAATAGACGCTGGTGCCGGGACCTTTGGCGCCGAAGCGCTGCATCGGCCCGCGCTCGACCGCCACACCGCAGCGCTGCAAATGGACGATGGCATCGGCGATCGGTCCGATCCACTCAAAGCATAAATCGCTGTTGCCGGG
>Ga0335072_10015487_pt1 | contig 10824 bp, 10 predicted proteins | sample Lox_Sample_21_FD_206725 | JGI IMG/M metagenome (GOLD analysis project Ga0335072, IMG submission 206725) | Soil microbial communities from Loxahatchee National Wildlife Refuge, Florida, United States - Lox_Sample_2.1 | ecosystem: Environmental > Terrestrial > Soil > Wetlands | place: USA... | reverse complement strand
GTGAAGATATTCGGCGAGCTTGTCCGCTTCTTTCTCAGCCGCATCAATCAGATAACGGCCGCCAATCCGCCGATAATCCTCAATTGCCTTGAGCAGCTTGGTTTCGTGTTTCTCGCCCAGGCGGGGAAGGATGCGAATTTTGCCTTCGCGCGCCAACTGTGCCACACCATCGATATCGCAAATCTTGTACGCGCTCCAGATCAACGCAATCGTCTTCGGGCCCAATCCTTGAATCTTCAGCAACTGCAGCATCGAAGGGTGATACTTCTCCAGCAGTTCGGTCTGAAGCGTGAGCTTGCCGGTCTTCAACAGTTCCTGCAGATTAGCCAGCATGCCCTTGCCGATGCCCGGGATGGCCAGCACCTTCTTTGGCTCGGCAATCAGGTCACGAATCTGCTCGGAGTGATTCTCGATAGCCTGCGCCGCATTGCGGTAAGAGCGAATGCGAAACGAGTCCTGCCCGTCGATTTCGAGCAGGTCGGCGGTTTCGTAGAGAACGTTAGCCAGCGCCTTGTTGTCCATGAACAGCTTAGGATAAACAAAATCGCGCCAGCACGACTAACCTTGAGGGCAAGCTATTTTTGCGCTACCGCCGCCCCAACATCGGCAAACGAGAACGCCAGCGATACGTTGGGATATTCCTGCCCACCCACCTCGACATAGGGATAGACAAAATAGTTCAACGGTTTGCCGTCTTGGGGCGGATTGAGACGCAGGTCACGTCCCATGCTGAATTGAAACCGGTTAGCATCGTGCGATCCGAAATAGTAGCCGCGCTTGACGGGATTCTGCCATGCTTCCGAGATATCGACCGGGATCCACCCTTTGCCATCGACGAAGAAATCGGACCAGCAGTGATAGCCGGCGATCTCGCTGGAATGCTTGTCAGGGGGAATCGCAAAGCCGATTTCAAAACGCGCTGGAATGCCTTGTGAGCGCGCCATCGCGATGAACAGGGAATGAAAATCGGTACAGTTGCCCTTCTTCGCGTCACAAGCATAGAGAACGTCACCACGTCCCCAACCCTTGCCAGTCTTGTCGTAACGCATGGTTGTAAAGACGTAGTCGTAGATAGCGTGGGCCTTCTCCAGCGGATCGGCCTTGCCTGCAGTCACCTTGGCAGCCAGTTCAGCAGGCAAGCCGGTCACGGGGACGAGCGCATCGGGCTGCAGATATTGATCGTGCTCTTTCGCGGGAAGCGAAGCCGTCAGCAGACGGGGCCTCTCCATATTCAGTGCAATACGTTCGTGACGTACCACGTCGTAGTCGACCTCGAAATGCAATTCCGGCGACTTCGCCTTCTTGGTCTCGGCAAAGTAGATTTCATTCCCAAACTTCGACTCGTGGTCTTTCTTTAGTGGCAAATCGCCTTTAGCGGAAATGATTCTTACTTCCTGCCATTCGTCCGAGTGTGCCACCGGCATCCATATGCGGACCTTCTTTCCTTGAGGAAGGTTTTTCACGGTGAACCCGTAATGAAATGTGAAGTGACGTGATTCCTGAGCAGGTGCGACCAGGGCGAGGACAAGAAGAACCAAGATCACCGAAATCCTACGCGGCATAAACGTTTTCCTTTCCCACAAGTCTGGATATCTGTGAGTGAAAAGATTGCGGGCCGACGACACACGGGTGTTCGAGGGCAACACATTCAAGTGAAACCGCCATGGCGCATGATGAGAAGATGCGTTCAAAAATCGAATTGTTGCGGTATTTTAGCAAGACGCGTATCTCAGGGGGAATCAATGTCGAGAAAAGATGGGGTGATTTTGGCCAGCCGCACGCTTGCCGTTCTGCTACTCGTGTGGGCCTTTACAGAGTTGTCTCACTTGCCTGGGACCGTCTACACGTTTATGCATTACTCCAGCGTGGAGCTTTCTTCAGCCTCTGCGACGCGGTACTATCGGCACTCCGACCTCATAGCTCTCGGCTTTCTTGTCGCGCGAGTCATGGGCTTCTCGCTACTTTCCCGATGGCTGTACCAAGGTGGACCGGAGGTTTGTGAACTCTTGCTGCCATCGGATACACAAGAAATCACAGCCGCGGAGTAGCTCCGGCAACAATCCGGTAGAATCACGTCATGCCCTCTGCCATCCAATGCCGCGATTTGCGCAAGACCTACGACGGGAAGGTCGAGGCCGTGCGCGGCCTGAACCTGGAAATCGCACAGGGCGAATGTTTCGGTCTGCTCGGTCCGAACGGGGCCGGTAAGACGACTACTATCGAGGTTCTGGAAGGCCTGCTGGCGCCGACTTCGGGAGAAGTCTCGATTTTCGGCCATACCTGGGCGAAGGACGAGCGCGAAATGCGCGAGTGGTTGGGCATCTCGCTGCAAGAAACGCGCCTTTCCGAGAAACTCTCTGTCCGCGAGACCATCGATCTATTTGCCAGTTTCTATCGACAGCCCTGCTCGACTGATGAAGTGCTCGAGGAATTGCAACTCACCGAAAAAGCCGACTCCTGGGTCGGCAAGCTTTCCGGAGGGCAGCGCCAGCGCCTGGCGGTAGCGACCGCATTAGTCTGCAATCCGCGGATTCTGTTTCTCGACGAGCCGACTACGGGCCTCGATCCACAGAGCCGGCGCCAGCTCTGGGACATCATTCGTGTCTTTCAGCGCAATGGCGGGACGGTCCTGCTCACCACGCATTACATGGACGAAGCCGAGCGGCTCTGTGACCGGTTAGCGATTGTCGATCATGGGCAGATCATCGCCGAAGGCTCGCCGCCTGAACTGATCGACCGTCTGGGCGGACATCACGTCGTTGAATTCTCGACAGGCGGAAACTACGATGGCGCCTCTCTGCAAGCCTGGCGCGGACTGCCCACAGTCGAATCGGTGCGGGAGGATGACGGCCTTGTGGCCTTAAACGTGAAACAGCCGCATCTGGCCATTCCGGCGCTGCTCGATGTGATTGACAAGCAGGGAAGAGAGTTGCAGCATCTCACCACCCGCCAGGCCAGCCTGGAGGATGTTTTCGTACGGCTTACGGGACGCCATCTGCGGGAAGAATAAAGTGAAGAAATTGGATTTCGAGATATGAGCGTTGCCCAGGAAACTCCGGTAGATGTGAAGAAAACTCCACCCGCTCCCGTCCGCCGCAACGGCCGTTGGGCGGGTTACTCCCACCTGCTCATGGCGCGGATGCTGGAACTCAAGCGCGAGCCGGAAGTAGTTTTCTGGGTATTCATTTTCCCTCTATTGTTGGCGTTGGGCTTGGGAATCGCGTTCCGCAACAAGCCGGGCAATGCGTCCTCCATCGCCATCGTACAAGGAGCGGAAGCGGCGCAATCAATGCTGGCTCGATCTTCCCAACCATTTAAGACTCAGGTCCTCGACCCAGCGGAAGCGCAGAAGGGTTTCCGCTTGGGTAAGTTCGATCTCGTGATTGAGCCCGCACCCAACGGCGGTTTCGAATACCTCTATGACCCGGCACGCCCCGAGAGCGTGCTCGCCCGATCCGAGGTGAATGACGCACTTCAAGCGGCCGCCGGACGCAAAGACGTGGTCCCGACAGACACGGTCGTCTCTTCCGAGCCCGGCTCCCGTTACATCGACTTTCTGATTCCCGGCTTGCTCGGCATGAATCTGATGAATTCCGGGATGTGGGGCATCGGCTTCGCGCTCGTCGACATGCGTCAGCGCAAGCTGTTGAAGCGCTTCGTGGCCACACCGATGCGGCGCGGAGATTTTCTGATGGCGCTGGCTTCCAGCCGGCTCATCCTGATGATCATCGAAGTTGGATTGCTGCTAGCCTTCGGAGTGATCTTCTTTCACATGCGCGTTCTGGGCTCGATCAGCGCCATTGCCCTGATCGCCGGACTTGGCTCGTTGACCTTTGGCGGCGTCGGCCTGCTGACCGCGAGCCGTGCACAAAAGATCGAATCGGTCAGCGGTCTGATCAATCTGGTGATGATGCCGATGTGGATCTTCTCCGGCGTATTCTTTTCGTACGAAAGATTTCCAGCGGTAATTCAGCCGCTTATCAAGGCGCTTCCGCTTACTGCTCTCAACGACGCCCTGCGGGCCAGCATCCTCGAAGGCACGCCCTTGCTGCATCAATGGCCACGTTTGCTGGTGATGATTTTCTGGGGAGGAATTTCCTTCGGGCTGGCTTTGAAGTGGTTCCGTTGGACTTAGGCGATTTCTTGCCCCGCTCAGGCCTCGACGCGAAATACGTCACGTGCGAGGCCGTCCGCGGTGCTTGCGAAGTACTGCGACTTACGACTTGGCCGCTTTGGCTTTCCGTACTTTGGCCCAGCGTTGCCGTTGCGCCTCGGCGATGCGTTCACGGGCTTCTTTGCTCAAGGTGCGTCCTCTACCTTTCGCCCGATTCCCGTTCACATTCCCGAGAGCGTGCAGCGCCTTCCCCACTCGTTCCATCTCTTTTTCGAGACGGGAATACTCCGCACGCAGGGAAGTAACTACCTTGTTCAGATTGTCCATTCGGACACCTCACTGGGACTAAGGCTAACACGATAAGAGGGTCCGATTGGGAATATTAGAGACTAAGACCCTAACATGTCACCAAGATAAGGTGACTAAGAATCACTTTTGCGGTTTGGCTTCGACAAACAAGAAGCCTTGCACCTTACTCAAGTCGTCAGTATCGCGGTTAAATACCACCTCGCGTCGCGAATCGCTGCATCTCGTATCCCAGAGCAGAAACTTGTGAATGACTGTACCTTGTTGCCCAGAGCCATCGGGAGTATAGTTTGCCGTCCACCTGTACACGATGCCGTGCACAACATACACTCGCGAGTTCCATTGCATCAGGGCGGCATGTTGGTTTTGAAACCAGGTGATGAGTAGCCCCGAGTTCACCGCGTCGGGAGTCAGATAAGTCGCGTTTACGATGATGGGGCGGCCGTCACTCAGCAAATGCCGTCCTTGCAGCCTGCTGGCGGCATCCTTTAAAGACTTCGGATCGGCTGCCGCCGCGCTGTCCTCGAGAGCCGAATCTTTTCCGCAACAGACCTCTCGGTCATGAAGAACAGTATCGAGGGAAGTCAGAAACACATCGGCAGAATGCGGCGTCCGCGCCATGAGTGACGGGAGATCGTGGACTTCAATCTCCAGGTCTTGATTTAAAACCTGAGGGAAAGCGAGAGACGAAAGGACAACCCAGGCGAATATCAATCTGCTAAGAACCGAAAAAAACGAGGAAAACGAGCGGAGAAGCATAGGCTTACCTCCGGTTTCAGCTCTATTCTAAAAGGCTCCTTCGCTACCTCAGACAGCGTTTTCGAAACTTTACATAGGCCCGGTCGGCGAGACGCTCGGCGGAAAACGTGGTGCTCTACGTGCCTTGGTGGCTTGCTCAAATGAGTAGGCAATCTTAATTAAAGTGGGCTCGGTCCAGGCGCGCCCAAAGAATGAGATGCCAACCGGCAGCCCCCAAAGGTAACCAGCCGGAACGTTGATGTTGGGATATCCCGCGACCGCCGCGGCGTTGGAACTCCCACCGGCGACATGATCACCATTGATCAGATCAGTGATCCACGCCGGTCCGCCCGTGGGTGCAACAATCGCATCGAGGTGATACTTGTCCATCAATGCATCAATTCCTTCGGCCCGAGCCAGTTGATGATTCTTGGCCAACGCCTCCTGGTATTCCTTCTCCGTAAGTGGTCCCTTAGCCTCGGCCTTCAGGAATAAGTCTTGCCCGAAATAACGCATCTCGCGCGCGCGATTCCGCTCATTGAAATCAATGATGTCTCTGAGCGTATGCACTGGAGCAGCCGGCCCTAACCGGGTCAAGTACGCGTTTAAGTCGGCCTTCAACTCGTACATAAAAACAGTCATTTCGCTGTCATCGAACTTCCCCAATGTGGCGATATCAGCTGGATCGACCAGCGTGGCCCCCTGTTGTTTCATTACATCGAGGCTCTGTTGCATCAGCGCATCGACGGTGTCGCTGAACCCGAAATATTTGCGCGCTACTCCGATCCGCGCGCCTTTCAGGCCGGCGGGATCACAGAATTGCGCATAATCTGCTTGAACGTTCCCACTGCTAGCCGATGTAACGGAATCTTCCGGATCGGCGCCGGCAATCGCGCTCAGAAGAATGGCCGCGTCGCGCAGCGTCCGGCACATGGGTCCGGCGGTATCCTGGCTATGCGAGATCGGAATGATGCCGCTGCGGCTTACCAGCCCTACCGTCGGCTTAATTCCCGCCAGCCCGTTCGAAGAGGAAGGGCAGACGATCGAGCCATCGGTTTCTGTCCCGATTCCTACTGCGGCGAAATTTGCCGATATCCCAGCACCCGTTCCCGAACTTGATCCACAAGGATTGCGATCGAGCGCGTACGGATTTTTCGTCAGCCCACCGCGCCCACTCCATCCTGAAGTGGAATGACTGGAGCGGATATTGGCCCATTCGCTCAGGTTCGTTTTACCTAGGATGACCGCTCCTGCGTTCCTCAGCCTCTGCGCTACAGACGAATCTTTCTCCGGTTTTGAGCCCACCAGCGCAAGCGATCCGGCGGTCGTCATCATGCGATCGGCGGTGTCGATATTATCTTTGATCAGTACCGGAATCCCATGCAGCGGCCCGCGTGGCCCTTTCGCCTTAAACTCCCGATCAAGCTGTTCGGCGATCGCGAGCGCATCGGGATTCATTTGAATCACACTGTTGACCGCCGGACCGTTCTTGTCCACTTCGTCGATCCGGGCGGAATACTTCTCGACGAGCGAACGCGATGTGAACCTCCCGGATTTCATGCCCTCCTGCAATTCGGAAAGCGTGATTTCATCCAGTTCAAATGCGGGAACCTCGGCGGGTTGCGACTTTGGCAGTGGCGTAGATAGCGCACTCGCACGCGCGGCACTAGATGTCGGAAAGATACCGGCAGCGGCGCTAGCAACCAACCCAGATTTCAGAAACGAACGACGGGATCTTGAACGTGAGTCTTGAGGCATGGATTATTTCCTTCCCGACTCTTTCACGGAAGGAAAATCCTATCAGGGAACCAAGTCTCCTCGCACTTCGTTGATGGCTGGTAGTGTCTTCGTTCGCGCCTTCGTGGCCCTGTGGTTCATTAATGACTGAAGCCCCGGTGCGGCAGTGTTCGGCGTTGTTGAATTCGACGAGCTTACTTATGTGCGCCGCTTCTGCCCGCGAGGCTTCGCAACCGTCCCGTCAGCCTTCGCTGATGCCACTGACCCGGATTGGACCGCCGAGGCAAACAGCAGGTGCGGGTCGTCGGTATAAGGATTGTAGCCGTCGTCCGGATACCATGTGCCCGCAAACAATGCTGCCTGCCGCGCCACCGTGCAACGCTGAACGTGTACGGCATCAATGAAAGTGTGCTTGATATCCGGACTGCCCCAATCCCCGCCCCAGACCAGCCCGCTTGAGCGCGCCAGCTGCCCGAGAAACGAGAAATCTCCTTTCCACGACGGCTCGCCGCCAACCACTTTCACGATGTCGCATGCCAGTCCATAATGGTGCACGCCCACGGCTCGCAACCTGGTCGCCCCCGAGTTGAAAAGCTCCAATTGGCGCGCCTGGCTGCGGTACGTTTCATAGATAATCAGGCTGATCCCCATTTGCTGTGCCGCAATGAGGATCTGCTCCACGAGTTGCCGGGTCGTTGGCTCGAGCAGTTCCGGATCAGCCACGCGGCTAGACAAATTGAACTGGCTGCTTTTTTGTATGACATCCGTGAAGAAATCCGGCAAGAGAGAGCCTCCTGATAAATCCGTACACTCTGTTTCAGAGAAAGTTTTGGAAGGGCACGGCTAGCGGTGCCATCCGGGCCGCCCGCTACGCTGCTTTAGCCACCGAAGGCAAAGTGCCCGCCTTCAGAAGGTCCTGTTATCACCCTGGCATAACGTTTGGCGCCGTGAAACGTTATCACGATCCACGCCACGTGCAGCAGCCAGCACTCGGGATTTTCGGAAAATCGAACAGGCTTGGCCGGAATTGGGAAAGTGTTGTAACCACAACTTCCCGAAAGCTTATGCCAGCGACAGAGTAGCCGTGAATGGGAACTTCCGGCCTGTAATAAGGAATTGCCATAAGCTTTGCCCTTGCATTCTGTGAGCCCGAAAGGGATGACGTTCACCACGTCTACTCCGAGTATAGAGATGACGGCAATCAATGCGGCCTAGATGACCCATGAGTGAAGTGGCCGCTTGCGGCCGTAAGGGAAGCAAAGATCCTCTTGCACTAACGCAATGAAGTTGCGCAGCGGTACGGTGCCTCTGCAAGAAGCGAAGTGATTGATGATTCCCCAGAAAAACGGGTCACTAGAAAACGGGCTGGATGAGGCCCGAATTCCTGCCGGAAATGGCTTATCCGCGCAGTGTCAAAACGGGACAGCGGGCGCGTGCCATCACTTCATACGCCGTAGACCATGGCAGATGCGTTGTGCCTGGCTCTGACGCGGGACGGGCGCCTAGCACGATAAGATCCTCTTCCCGATCGCCGGCAACTTTCAGAATGCGATCTGACGCCGAGCCAAACTCAATCACATACTCCGGCGCATATTGCAAAGCAATATCTTCAGGCAGTAATTCGTGCAATCGCCGGAGATCCGATTCGATCGGCTGTGGCCGGCTACCCAAATGGTTGTAGTCCTCAATCACATGCATCAACGTGAGTTGTGCGCGGAACTCTGCCGCGATTCCGGCGGCAATCTTGGCTGCTCCGGATGCATTGGCAGCAAAATTGGTCGCGAACAGAATTTTTTGTAATCCAAGTTCTGCGGGCGCGAGGTCGCGATGACTGTCGTGAAATGCCGGCAACCGGTCGTGTTGGGAGACTCGCGGACCCACTGTCAGAACGGGGCACGGCGCATGCCGGAGAATGCCCTCGGCTATTGAGCCGAGGAGAAGCTTGCCCAGTCCAGTGCGCCCGTGTGTTCCCACAACGATCAGATCGATATGATTTGCAGACACGATCTCGGCGAGGTTCATCCAGACTTGCCCGTGACGGACGTAGCAATAATGGGCGACGTTTTCCAGATGCGAGGCGATTTCTTCCAGCTTCTCTTTCGCCTCGGCATTCGCGTCTTCGTAGAGGGTTCCCATGCTGACGTAATCCACTCCGCCGGTCATCATGATCAGGCCTGCATCGGAGAGGACATGCGCCAGATGCAGCGTTCCAGAGAAACGGCGGCAAATCGCCGCAGCATAGGGGAAAGCGGCCTCTGAGGTGGGAGAAAAATCGGCGGCGAACAAAACGTTCTTGACCGCAAATGGCGATTGCGAGGACGCTTCGTTCTTCTCTGGGATGATATGAGCTTCAGTGAGTGCCATAAGACACCTCCCGCACTCTAGCGGAAGCATCGCACCGATCTTGCGAGATGGGGTATGGCAGATGTCACGAGCGCGTGTGACTGACATCACATCCGACAGGCGAACGGCCGATTCATTGTCCGGTTCCGTTTTGCGATTTTCTTGGAATTCCGGGATATACCCCGCCTCCCTCGGCCTCTTAGAATCAGCACTTTAGGTCTCGTTTCCGCAGTTTTAAGCCCGCTTCGGGGCTAAGCCGGACGATTTGCCTCCGCGATGATCGCGTGCGCAGGCTGTGGAGCACAAGAGTAAGCGTCGTACTCCAGCGAAGGAGATTGGTAGAAACCACGAAAAGCAGACGATTTCCTGCCTCGTGCGAGGAACTAAACGCGAGCCAGCAAAGACAGCCAGCGCGGTTAAGGATTATTCGACTCGCGCTCGCTCTGAATGGCAGTTTTCTTTTCAGCTCACCACAAAGGACACAGCGAAAGAGCCATCAACTCAAGACCAATCGCCGGCTCCTTCTCTTCGCGACCACAGATGGGCCGGTGCAGGGCTACACGATCTTTTTCAGACTCGCGCAGAGTGATGGTGCGTTACCACCACCATCCCCAGGGGCCTCCCCATCCCCAACCGCCCCAACCCCATCCCCAGCCCCAACCAGGACCCCAACCCCAGTATGGGTAGTTCCAACCCCAGTTGTACTGCGGATTGGACTCAGCCATATAGGTGGATCGGAGGTGGTTCCAGCGGTACAGGGAACCGCTCTCGAGCTTGCTTTCATCAAAGCTCTGGGCTTTTCTGGGCGCATTCTCGGCCAGGGTAATATCGTGGCCGCCCTTCAGCATTACATGCTGGTCGCCCTCGTACACGACGGCCTTGCCCTTGAACACGCGAACCTGCTGATCGTTCAGATCGAAGTCGTAGAGTCCTTTTGAGAGCAGGCGGGCTGTCGCATTGCCTTCCTTAACCCGAATGTCGTTCTGCTTGTGATATTCGGTCACATCGACCATGAGGTGGCCGTGAAGCAGGCGCAACGACGTGTTGCTAATGCTGTTGTCGTCCATCTTCAGGGACGAGTTGTCGCCAGCGCGCAAATAGACACCTGGTGTAAGCACCAGCTCGGCATGGCCGCGCTCCGTGCTCAACGTCTGGCCATTTTCGAGGGTCTCGCCTACCGATTTGGAGTTGAGAACGTTACTGTTGAACTGGGCCTGTCCTTCGACGTAGTTAAGAGTTCCAGGCAGCGTTGAATAGGTGTCCGTTGCGGACGCTGAACTAGTGTCAGTATCTGCAGCCCATGCGGGCACACACAGAAGCGCTGCGAGGAACAAGCTGGAAATCACTTGCCACCCCGACAGCTTCATAGAACCTCCAATCCTCCTACCTATTTGGATGAGGAGAAAGAGGGTTGCGATGCTCAGACCGGAGTTCAGCGCGAGAGTAGACGCTCGCTTTCTGACTGATTGGTCATCTGAGGTTGGCCGATTTTCACCTCCCGACCCTGTCGCAAAATGCACGATAAGGATGGGCCGACCCTGCTTTGCGGACCACGGTATTCCCCCTACACGACTCGGGGTATTCCG
>Ga0335072_10015485_pt1 | contig 10826 bp, 9 predicted proteins | sample Lox_Sample_21_FD_206725 | JGI IMG/M metagenome (GOLD analysis project Ga0335072, IMG submission 206725) | Soil microbial communities from Loxahatchee National Wildlife Refuge, Florida, United States - Lox_Sample_2.1 | ecosystem: Environmental > Terrestrial > Soil > Wetlands | place: USA: Florida... | reverse complement strand
AGCCGACGCGCCGCTCTCGCGCCGGCTTCATTCATCATGCGCCAAATCTATTCGCAGCGTAATCGGGCCGTCGAGGCTCGGTAAAACCGAGTGGCTGAGAAACTACGCAGCCTGGCGATGTGCCGACAGCTTTTCGCCGCGATAGTAGCCGTCATGAAGACCATCACCCTGCCGTCTGGGGACCGGGTCCCTGTCCTCGGACAGGGCACCTGGCATTTCGGCGAGGACCGGGCGCGACGGAAGTCGGAGATGGCCGCCCTCCGCCGGGGTCTCGATATCGGCATGACGCTCATCGACACAGCGGAGATGTACGCAGACGGCGACACTGAGCTGCTTATTGGCGCGGCCATCGCGGGCAGGCGCGACGAGGCCTTCCTGGTCAGTAAGGTACTGCCGCACCACGCGACCCGCGAGGGCACGGTGCGGGCCTGTCACGGAAGCCTGCGGCGCCTGAACACTGACCGTCTCGACCTGTATCTGCTGCACTGGCGCGGGCTGATGCCGCTCACGGAGACGATAGATGCGTTCCTCGGCCTTCAGGTCGCAGGACAGATCAGGAACTGGGGCGTCAGCAACTTCGACGTAGGTGATATGGAAGAGCTCAGGTCACTGACTAGCGGCAAGGGCGTCCAGACCAACCAAGTGCTCTACAACCCGTTCAGGCGGGCGCCGGAATGGGAACTGCTGCCGCTCTGCCGGGAGGCAGGCATTCCCGTCATGGCGTACTCGCCGATCGAGCAGGGACGCATACTCGGCGACAGTGTGTTGCGCGACGTGGCAGCCAGGCACAATGCAACCCCGGCCCAGGTAGCACTGGCCTGGGTGCTGAGACAAGACAATATCTGCGCGATCCCGCGGGCAGGCACGCCTCAGCACGTCGACGAGAATGCCGGCGCGCTTGAGGTCGTACTTGATCACGACGACCTCGTCGCACTGGACGCTGAGTTCCCGCCACCGCAACACGCCCAGCCGCTCGAGATGCTGTAGCACACAGGCGCTGCCTGCGCGCCCGCCTATCGAAACTGCATTCGCTGGAACGCTAGCCGGATGGCCATCGCTCCCTCGCCGACTGCTGTGGCGACCCGTTTCGTCGAACCGCTGCGAACGTCTCCAACGGCGAATACGCCGGGCTGGCTTGTCTCCAGCGCGGAGGTGCGCCAGGCCTTATGGGCCGCCGCGGCATCAGAGCCCGTCCGCACAAAGCCGTGATCATCTAGCTCGACTAGATCGCCGAGCCAGCCCGTCGCGGGCGCCATGCCGATGAAGATAAACAGCGCTTTGGCGTCGAGCACTCTTCGCTGGCCGCTGGAGTCGGTCACCGAGACGGCCTCGAGTGCTGAATCGCCATTGAGCTCCTGCATCTGTGTGCCAGGCAGAACGGTGACGTTGTCGAGTCGCACGATCCGGTCAATCAGGTACCTCGACATCGACGTGCCGACGTCCTGCCCGCGGACGACTAGCGTGACGCTGGACGCGTAGCTGGACAGGAAGACTGTCGCCTGGCCGGCCGAGTTACCGCCGCCGACGATGACGATCGGCTCGCCGCGGCACATCACGGCCTCTGCCTGCGACGCGGCGTAATAGACGCTGGCTTTCTCGAAGTCGTCGAGGCGGGGCAAGTCCAGGCGGCGATACCGGGCGCCGGTGGCGATCACCATCGATGTCCCCGTCATTGCAGAACCGTCATCGAGCCGCACAGTGAATTGGCCGTCGTCCCGGAAGACGCTCATCACCTCGGCCGGGACCGCGAATCTCGCACCGAACTTCCTGGCCTGGATCACCGCACGGACCGCTAGCTCGGCGCCGGACAGACCAGCCGGGAAACCGAGGTAGTTCTCAATTCGGGACGACAGCCCGGCCTGGCCCCCGGTGGCCACCCCATCCAGGACGACAGTTTCCATGCCCTCAGACGCTCCGTATACCGCAGCCGAGAGCCCGGCCGGGCCCGATCCGACGACGAGCAGGTCACAGCTGCGCTGCCGAGCGCTCGGGGCCGGCAGGCCGATAGTCGCGGCTAGCTCGGCATTACTCGGGTTGCGCAAGAGCCGCTGGCCATACGAGATCACGATCGGCGTTTCCTCAGGTCGCACGCCCAAGTGGGTCAGCAGCGCCTCAGCGCCCTTGTCCTCCTCGAGGTCCAGCCACTGGGCAGGCAGTTGGTTGCGCGCGACGAAATCGCGCAGCCGCCTGGTGTCAGCGGAGAACCGGGAGCCAACAATCCGCAGCCCGACGCCGACGCCGACTAGGATCGAGCGGCGGATCAGGAATGCCCGCAGGATCAGATCGCCGAAGTCAGGATCGCTCGCAACGAGCGTCCTGAGCTGGTTGCCTGGTACGGCGAGTACTTCGCCGGCCTCGACAGCGACCGCACCGTAGAACGCCGCCTCACCCGTCAGCAGGCCCAGCTCCCCGACGAAGCGGCCGGGGCCATGCAGGCTGACCAGGCGTTCGTACGGCGTTCCGCGGCTCTCGACGACCGCAGCCTTCCCGGCCAGTACCACGTAGAAGTCCCAGGTCAGGTCTCCGGCCCGGATCAGGGTCTCACCCGCCTCAACTCGGCGGCGGCGGCCAAGCTCGCTCAGCGCGGTGACCTGTTCCTCGGACAGGCAAAGGTCCTCGGGCTCCAGCGGCGTACTGGCCTCAGGCATCGGCCACCTTAGACATAACTTTGGTCGACGTAACACCAGCGCCAGTCTTCGCCCGGCTCGAACGAAGTCACGATCGGGTGTCCGATGGCCATTGCGTGCCCGCGAGCGTGGCGCATCGGGGATGAGTCACAGCATCCGATATGACCGCAGGTCAGGCAGAGCCGCAGATGTACCCAGCGGGTGCCAAGTTCCAGGCATTCCGCGCAGCCCTCGGGGGTCAGCGGAGCCACCGGACGAACCAGCATCAGATGGGGATCACGAACGGATGTCACGACGGCCTCCGTAGTACGCGCTGACCCCACGCTGCCGAGTCCCGAGCTGCCGCACATCGTCAGGGCGGCTAGTTTCGCGGCGGGCCGGGGAGAGCATCCACCGCTACCTGGTTCGGGGATACCAGGCCCGCCGGCTGCAGGGACGATGGCAGCAGTGGTGGCCGGGCCCAAGCGCGGCCCTGCGTGTAACCGCATGGGAGCTGACCAGGGAGGAGATGCGCCGCTGGCCAGGCCGGTGCTGAGCGGGCGTCACACACAACAGCGGCTCGGCCGGGCTGCCAGAGCTGCTGCGGAGCGTGCGCCGCAAAGCCTGACCGTGGCGCGCTACCGGGCGCAGCCCGCTGCCGTGACGATCGTGCGGCTCACCAGCACCGCGGTGTTCGCGTACGTGGTTGCGCTGCAGCTCCCAGGCACGACGCACCCCGTACTTGCGCCGCTCACCGCATTGCTGGTGATGCAGGTCAGCGTCTACCAAACGTTGCGCCACGCAGCTCAGCGGATAACGGCCGTTCTGGTCGGCGTCCTGCTCGCAGTGGGCTTGTCGGCGTGGGTCGGGTTTACCTGGTGGACCCTCGGGATCACCATCGCGATAGCACTCGCGATCGGCTACGTGCTGCGCCTAGGCGACACCATCCTCGAGGTACCGATCAGCGCGATGCTCATCCTGTCCGTCGTCGGGACGGTCAGGAGCGCGGCTGACACGCGGGTCGTCGAGACGATGGTGGGAGCAGCGGCGGGACTGCTCGCCGGGCTGTTCTGGGCACGGCCGCAGGTGCAGTCGGCGGAAGCTGCCATCGAAGACCTCGCGGATAAGATGGCGAGCCTGCTCGAGCGGATGGCGGCGGGCCTGCGCGCCGGTTCTGTCCGCGAGTCAGCCGCGGACTGGCTAGCGCAGGGGCGGTTGGTCAGCACGGAGATCCGGCGGGTCGATGATGCGCTACGGCATGCCGAGGAGAGCGTCCGGCTGAACCCTCGAGCGGCAATGCTGCTCCCGCCCCGGTACGACCTGCGCTTCCAGCTCGATCCACTCGAGCACGCGGCGATCGGTGTCCGCGGGCTCGCACGGTCGCTTGCCGACAGTGCCTGGCTGGCCGAGGGCGCCAATGTGGTGCGCGACCGGGCGGTCCAGGTCAGGCTGGCGGGAACGCTGGAGGAGCTGGCGGAGGCGGTGCGCACCTTTGGGCGGCTTGCCCAGGTGCACCACCGGCCCGACCGCGATCGGCTGGTCACCGAGATGCAGGAGCAGCTGCTTCTGGCTCAGAAAAGGCAGAACGAGCTCAGCGAGGTGATGGGAATCGATCCGGCCGTGCATCCAGTCGGCTGGCCATTGCGCGGCGAGATCGTCAGCCATCTAGACCGGTTGAGGAAAACGCTGGAGGCGGGAGTGCCCGGCGGGCACCGCCAGCAGGGACGCGCCCGTCCGTGGCGGCTGCCTCAGCAACGACGCCGCAGCCCCGCAGCCAGGCGACGCTAGCCCGCTTTCCGCGGTTTTGGTCGGCCCGATTCGCCGTTATCAGCCCGTTCCTCATGGGTTCACGGGTGCCCCATGTTCGCGTATGTTAGCCGCCCGCCTGGGTCCGCACATCAGCAGGCCATGCAGTCTCGGCCACGCGGCCGGGACTACACTCGGTGGGATCTGCAGAGCTGTCAGTGACGAATGCCGCCTTGACCATGCTGGCATCTTCTCCTGGTGGAGCGACGGCTAACGATGGCGATGACCGGCCGTTCACTCGGCGACGCTAGCCCAGGCCGCGAGCCGCTGTCCGCATACCGGCATCTGCTGGCCTTGTCCACGGTGCTCATGCAGCAAGACGACCAGGAGCGCATCCTGGTGCTGGTCGCTGACGCGGTCGAGTCACTCGGGCCGTGCCAGGCTGAGGGCGTGCTGCTGGCCGGGGAGTGGCAGGTCGCACGCTTCCGCGGCACGTCGCCGGACGCGGCTGATCTGGCCGCTGTCTTCCGGGCGCCTGACGGCGCGCAGGTCCGGCTGGCGGATGCGGCCTGGACCTGGGCTTATCCGATGGCCATACCGCACGCTTCCGCTGGCTGCCTGGTGGTGAGCGCGGCTGCACAGCCGATGGAGAGCGAGCGATTCCTGCTCCAGGTCCTCGCGCAGCAGGCAGGTATCGCGCTGGCCAACGCGAGTTTGCATAGCCGCGAGCGCATGCACGCCGCGGAGTTGCGCGCGGCGAATCTCGCGCTCCGCCGCAGTATGGACATCCACGACAGGCTTACTCAGGTGGCGCTCAGCGGCCAGGGTCAGGACGGCATCGCGCGCGCGGTGTACGAGCTAACAGACCACCCGACCTATATCGAGGATTGCTTTGGCAATCTCCGCGCCTGGGCTGGCCCGGACTATCCAGATACGTACGGTAAGGACCGCCCAGAGCAGCGGGAACGGCTGCTGCGACGGGCCATGGACGGCAGCGGCCCGAGTCGCGATGGCGACTGCCTCGTCTCGGTAGCGCGGCTAGCCGGAGCTCCGGTTGGCCTCCTCGTCCTGGCCGATCCGGACCGGACGGCCGGCGAGGCGGAACGCGTTGCGATGGAGCACGCGACGACCGTGCTCACCATGCAGGTCGCCCATCTGCAGAGCATGGTCGAATCGAAGGCGAGGGCACGAAGCAACCTGGTACTGGAGCTCGTCGCGGGCGAAGACGGCCCGGGCATGGCTAATCGCGCCCAGGGGCTTGGCTATGACCTGGGCCGACCACACCGGGTACTCGCACTGGAGTGCCAGAATGGCAGCGGCGATGTCGATGTGTTCTTCCACGCCGTCAGCAGGGCAGCGACGACCGCCCAAGTCGGCTCGCTGGTCGCCACCCGCTTCAATGACGTGATCGTGCTGGCCGACAGGGAGGCGGAGTGGAGTCGCTTCCACACCTGTGTCGTGGCCGAGATGCATGGCTCGCCATGCTTTGTCGGGGTGGGCGGCAGAGCTGACGAGATCAGGGATTTCACCCGCTCATACCGGGAAGCGCAGCTCGCACTGGAGATGCAGAAGGCAATCGGCGGAAATGGTCAGGTCACGATCTTCGATGAACTGGGGATTTATCAAGTACTCGGGACCACTACTGATATTTCGGCTATCGAGCGGTTCGCGAAGGCCTGGCTGGGCGCGCTACTCGACTACGACGCTGTTCACGGCACACGGCTCGTCGCTACGCTGGGCGAGTACCTAGATTGCGGCGGTAGCTATGACGCCACGGCGGCTGCACTGTCGGTGCACCGCAGCACACTGAAGTACCGGCTGCGGCGGATCCGCGAGGTGTCTGGTCACGATCTCGGCATCCCGGACACACAGTTCAATCTTCACGTGGCCACCCGCGCCTGGCGGACAATCCAGGTTTTGCGGCGATCCTGACAGCATTCCCGGATGCGCCAGGCAGGCGGGATGAGCGGACGCGGCTTGTCCCGCGCGGACACCAGGTTGGCCCGCACGGGACGGTGTAGCGATGGTGCCGGCTGCCAATGCTGAGGCACTAGGGCGGCGAAGCTTTTGGGGGCGAGCCATGAGCGCAGACCTTGATGAGCGCGCGTACATACGGGAGCTTGAAGACAGCCTTCAGTTGATCTTGTTCGGCGACGGCGGTGCCGCTGCGGCGGTGGTGCTGCTGGTCCGCAGCGCGCTCTCCGCAGGTGACCAGCCGAAAGCCGAGCGCCTCGCACGCGCGGCGCAGCGGCTCGCGGATTCTGCGATGGTGGAATCCGACATGGAAGCAGCCGCCAATCATGTCCGGGGTCTGATCGACGGCGACGCTGCCTTGCTGCAGAAGGCGGCCGACCAGTACGAGGCGCCGCTCGCCCGCGCCTCGGCTACTGAGGACGCTGCAGTAGCCCAGGCAGCGCAAGGAAGGCAGCAGGATGCCGTCGCGCAGCTCAGGCACGCATATGAGCAGTATGAGCAGCTCGGCTGCGCCGAGGCCATGGCACGAGTCCGATCGCGGCTACGTGCGCTAGGCACCAGGCTGCATCACTGGACCCACGCCGACCGGCCTGCATTTGGCTGGGACAGCCTCACTGACACTGAGCGGCGGATAGTGGAACTCGTCGCGCAGGGTCTGTCCAACCGGCAGGTCGCAAGCCAGGTATTCCTGAGCGTGCATACGGTCGCGTTCCACTTGCGCCATGTCTTCTGGAAGCTGGACGTGTCCTCACGGGTTCAGCTTGCGCGGCTAGCCGCCGATCACGCCAGCGGCGGCCCGCCCGATTAGGGCGTCAGGCCTGCTCACACGGTAGATCGCCGCGATGGGATGGCGACTAGCCGGATTGAGGATGTGCTCGCCAAGCCTGCTCAGCGAGCGTGGAGGTACCGCCCCCGGCTCGCCCGGTTAGCCCCGCGTGGCAGTGCAGCAGGTCGCAGCAGAGCAGGAGGTAAGGATGGCCGCCGTCGTTGGCATCGATCTCGGAACTACCAACTCTGTCATCGCCACGACTGAGCAAGGCAAGCCCACGGTCATACCGAACGCCGAGGGATCGCGGACGACGCCATCGGTGGTCGCCTTCACCCCCCAGGGCGAGCGGCTCGTTGGCCAGCTAGCGAGGCGGCAGGCGATCCTGAACCCGAAGGGCACCATCTACTCGGCCAAGCGGTTCATCGGGAGGCGGTTCGACGAGGTTGAGAGCGAGGCGAAGGCGGTCTCATTCGATGTCGTCGCCGGGCCTGATGGCTCGGCCAGGTTCAATGTCGGGGGCAAGCTGTACGCGCCGGAGGAGATTTCCGCCCTCATCCTGCGGAAGCTAGCTGATGATGCGGCGAAGTTCCTCGGCGAGAAGGTGAACGAGGCGGTCATTACCGTCCCGGCCTACTTCAATGACGCGCAGCGCCAGGCGACCAGGGACGCCGGCAAGATCGCCGGCCTGGAGGTCATGCGCATCATCAACGAGCCGACCGCGGCAGCACTGGCCTACGGGCTGGACAAGAAGAGCAACGAGACTGTCCTCGTGTTTGACCTCGGCGGGGGCACCTTCGACGTGAGCGTCCTGGACATCGGCGACGGCGTGGTCGAAGTGCGAGCGACCTCGGGTGACACCCACCTCGGCGGCGACGACTTCGACCGCCGCATCGTCGACTACCTGGCCGACGAGTTCCAGCGCGACAACGGCATCGACCTCCGAGCGGATCCGCAGGCGCTGCAGCGGCTGTTCGAGGCAGCAGAGAAGGCAAAAGTGGAGCTGTCCTCGGTTAGCCAGACTCTGGTGAGCCTGCCGTTCATTACTGCCGACACGACCGGCCCTAAGCACCTCAACACGACTCTGATGCGCTCGACATTCGAGCAGATCACCGCCGACCTGGTCGAGCGGACAGTCGGGCCGGTCAAGCAGGCGATGGCCGACGCGAAGCTGACCGACAACGACATCGACGAGGTAATCCTCGTCGGCGGGTCCACCCGGATCCCGGCAGTGCAGAACCAGGTCCGGCGGCTGACCGGCGGCAAGGACCCGAACATGACGGTCAACCCGGACGAGGTCGTTGCGCTGGGCGCTGCCGTGCAGGCTGCCGTGCTCAAGGGCGACGTCCGGGACGTCCTGCTCCTGGATGTCCTCCCGCTCTCCCTGGGCATCGAGACGCTCGGCGGCATCATGACTAAGGTCATCGAGCGGAACACTACGATCCCGGCCCGGCGCACCGAGACGTTCAGCACCGCCGAGGATAACCAGTCCGCAGTGGACATCGTCGTCCTGCAGGGCGAGCGCGAACGAGCCGCCGACAACCGCGTCCTCGGGAGGTTCCGGCTCGAAAACATCCGCCCTGCCCCGCGTGGCATGCCGCAAATCGAGGTTACGTTCGACGTCGACGCAAACGGCATCCTGAACGTGTCCGCACGCGACAAGGACACTGGCGCTGAGCAGCGCATCACGATCAGCGAGACCACGAACCTCGAGCAGAGCGAAGTTGAGCGGATGGTGGAGGACGCCGAGCGCCACCGCGAGGAGGACTCGCGGCTGCGCGAGCTGACCGAAGCCCGCAACGAGCTCGATTCAGCCGCCTACCAGGTCGACCGAGTACTGGGCGAGCGCGGCGACACACTGCCGGTGCACGAGAAGGCACGGGCCGAGAACGTGGTCGCGGAGGCGCGGCAGGCACTCAGGGAGCAGGCGCCGCTGGAACGGCTCAGGACGCAGACCGCCGAGCTCCAGCAGGTGTACCAGATCATTACCGCGGGACGCGAGCCGGAAACCGAGACCGAGATCCCGCCACGGCCCGACTCTGACGACGTGATCGACGCCGAGTTCACCACCCATGAATGAGCAGAACGGCGATCCTCAGATCTCGCAGCTGAAGCAGCGGATCGCGGAGCTGGAGGACCAGCGGCTACGCGCTCTGGCTGATCTCGACAATCTCCGTAAACGGTGCGCAGGCCAGGTCAGCACGGCCAGGGCAGAGACCAGGGCCGAAGTTGCCGCGCGATGGCTGCCCGTCGTCGACAATCTCGAGCGCGCGCTGGATCATGCGCACTCCGATCCTGGCTCCATCATCGAGGGGATCAAGGCCGTACTCGAGCAGGCCATGGGCGTGCTGTCCCAGCTTGGCTTTCCCCGCCGTGATGACCTTGGCAGTCGATTCGACCCGAGTCGGCATGAAGCGATCGCAGCGGTCTCTGAGACGGACGCCCCGTCGGGTTCTGTGGTCGACGTTGTCCGGCCCGCCTACGGTGAAGGAGACCGCCAGCTGCGGCCCGCCCAGGTAGTTGTCGCCAGGGACGGCTAATGGCCGACCGAGACTTCTACCAGACCCTGGGCGTACCACGGAACGCCAGCCAGCAAGACATCCAGCGGGCCTACCGCAAGCTAGCCCGGCAGTATCACCCGGACGTCAACTCCGACCCTGCCGCGGCGGAGCGTTTCAAAGACGTGTCGGAGGCCTACGACGTGCTGTCGGATCCGGAGACACGAAGCCGTTACGACGCATTCGGCCCCGACTTCCGGCAGGCTCCAGAAGGCATGGACCCGCAGACATGGCGGCGCGCGCAGGCCGGGGCGCGGGCGCGCGAACGGGCCGGCGCCGGTGCTGGCGCCAGAGGCGGGCCGGGCGGCCGCGGCCCGGGCTTCAGCTACACCGCCGGCGGTGGTGACGTCGACATAGATGAGCTGTTCGGCGGGCTGTTCGGCAGCCGGGGCGGGCGCGGCGCGCACGGCTGGGGACCGGTGCCGGGAGCGGACCAGACAAGCGACATCCAGCTCACCGTCGAGGATGCCTACCACGGAACTCACCGGGCGATCCGCCTCGCCGGAGACGATGGCACCCGTACCGTCGAAGTGACGATCCCTCCGGGGGTAACGGAGGGGCAGCGGATCCGAGTGGCTGGCCAGGGCGGCCGCGGCAGCGACGGAGCGCGCAGCGGCGACCTCTATCTGGCGGTCCGGATCGCACCGCACGCGCACTACCGACTTGACGGCCGCGACCTGTACGTGGAGCTGCGGCTTGCGCCCTGGGAGGCTGCACTCGGAACGTCGGTCACGGTGCCGACTCCGGGCGGGGATGCCTCGGTCACGGTGCCCACCGGAACATCGTGCGGGCGGCGGCTTCGGCTGCGCGGGCGCGGCCTGCCCAACCCCCGAGGCGAGCCAGGCGACCTGTACGCGGAAGCCAAGATCATGGTGCCGCCCCAGCCGACGGACGCCGAGCAGGATTTGTTCGAGCGGCTGGCTGCCGTTTCCACTTTCGACCCGAGGAGGCGGAGGTGACTTACGCCATCGTGCGCACGACGCAGCTTGATCTGGACCATTTCGCAGCAGCCACCGGAATGCACCCGGAGCTGGTCTGCAGGTTCGTGGCCATGGGCCTCCTGGAGGGAACGCCCGACCGGACCGGATGCTTGTGGTTCGCTCCGAGCCAGGTGGCCGCTGCAGCGCGGATCCAGCGGCTGCGGGCCGGCTTCGCGCTCAATTACGCCGCCATCGG
>Ga0335072_10015484_pt1 | contig 10826 bp, 7 predicted proteins | sample Lox_Sample_21_FD_206725 | JGI IMG/M metagenome (GOLD analysis project Ga0335072, IMG submission 206725) | Soil microbial communities from Loxahatchee National Wildlife Refuge, Florida, United States - Lox_Sample_2.1 | ecosystem: Environmental > Terrestrial > Soil > Wetlands | place: USA: Florida... | reverse complement strand
CCAGGCGGCCTCGTCCGCGGCGGCGAGCGCATCGAGATCGGCGGGTGCCGCGGCCGGGTCGTCGATCCACGCGCGCAGCAGATCGCTGCCGTTGATCACGTCGAAGGCGAGCCGGTCGCTCACGTATTCGTACGGAAAGTCGCGCCAGAGCGGATAGTCCGGTCGCAGCCGACGCAGTGCCTTGAGCGCGAGGGCGACCAGGCGCCAGGGTCGGAATGACGCGTGGTCGTACGCGGGATCGTCGAGGTGGATTTGCACCCCGGCACACAGCTTCCCAGTGTGTTTCTGGAACGTGGGCTCGAACCAGCAGGGACGCAGCCGGCAGCCGGCGAGCCATTGCGGCGCGAGCGCGCGCATCTCCCCGAGGAGGTCGATGGGAACGAGATCCGGCGCGCCGAGAAGCTCGAGCGGCCGTGTCGTGCCGCGTCCCTCCGAGAGCGTCGTCCCCTCGATCAGCACCGTGCCGGCGTAGCAGCGCGCCATCGACAGGCTCGCTGCATTGGGACTCGGGTTGACCCAGCTGCGCTCGCCGAGAGGCCAGCCGCAGCCGGGCGGCGCGGAGGGCTGCCAGCCCTCCATCGCGATGACCCGATAGTCGACGTCGAGGCGCAGCCGGCGCACGAACCAGTTCCCGAGCTCTGCGAGGGTGAGCCCGTGGCGCATCGGCAGCGGGCCGGCCCCGACGAAGCTCTCCCAGCCCTCGCGGAGCTTGAGCCCCTCGACGATCCGGCCGGCCGGATTCGGGCGGTCGAGCACCCACACCGACTTGCCGCGCGCGGCGGCCTCCTCGAGCACGTAGCGCAGCGTCGTCACGAAGGTGTAGATGCGGCAGCCGACATCCTGGAGGTCGACGAGCAGCACATCGAAGCAGTCCATCATCGCGGCCGTCGGACGGCGCACCGTCCCGTAGAGACTGAAGATCGGAATGCGGTGCACCGGATCAACGAAGTCGGGCGACTCGACCATGTTGTCCTGCTTGTCGCCGCGCAGTCCGTGCTGCGGGCCGAACGCCGCCGTGAGCCGCAGATCGCCGAGCATGGCGAGCGCATCGAGCGAGTGGGTGAGGTCACGCGTGACCGACGCCGGGTGCGCGAGGAGCGCGATGCGCCGGCCCACGAGCGCGCGGCGCAATGGCGGCTCCTCGAGCAGCCGATCGATGCCGAATCTCATCGCTTAGATCTCCAGCGCGAAGCTCTCGGGGTGGTGGAAGTCGGGCTTCCCGGGCGGATGCCGCAGCGCCCAGTACGCAAGCCCGTCCGCCTGCTCGATGACCGCGGCGAGCGCGAGCCGCACGCTCTCCTCGGGCGAGCTCGGCAACGGCTCGATCGCTGCTTCGAGCTCGAACCCCGCGCGGTTCGCGGCGAAGGTCACCGTGGGCGCAGGCAGCGCCCCGTCGAGCGACATCCCGGCGCGATAGCCCGCGAAGCGGTACGCGGCCCACTCGCCCGAGGGGGCGAAATTGAGCTCCGTGTAGCCGCTCTCGCGGCCGGGGGCAAGGAAGGCCTCGAAGCAGGTGTGCTGCCACAGCCGATCGGCGCGCCGCGGCGCAAGCGGTGCGGGGATGCGCACGGCCCGCCGATCGCACACCACGCCGTAGCGCAGACTGAGGCGCCCGCCCACGCCCCGACGGACGAGGACGTCGATCGCACGCACCGCACCGGGTGCGGATGCGGGATGGCACGTGAGGGACACCTTGCGCTCGAGCGTTGCCGGCATCGCGCGATCCTACCGCAGGCCCCGGCCGCCCTCCCGGCACCTGCTCTCACCCCATGCTACTGTACGGCCGCGACGGTTATGCTCAACTCGACTCTCGAACTGATCCTCAACCGGGGCCTGCCGCGCTCTCCGCGCGCGCGAGCATTGTGCAGCGAGCTCGCCGGCCGGCGGCTCGCCCTCGAGATTCGCGGGATCGCGGAATTCCAGATCGAATCGGACGGCGCCGCTCTCAAGCTGTCGCGTGGCGTGACCGCAGGCGCCGAGGCGCGCCTGAGCGGCGGCACCGCCGCGCTCCTCGCGCTCGCCGGGTCTGACGCGGCGGACCCGGCGGAGGCCTTCCGGCGCGGCAGCGTCGAGCTGAGCGGCGATGCCGAGGTCGCGCAGAAGTTTCGCGAGCTCTTGCTCGCGCTGCGACCGGATCCCGAGGAGGAGCTCGCCCTCGCGATCGGGGACGTGCCCGCCCACGAGCTCATGCGCTTTGCGCGTGCGACGCTTTCGTGGGGCCGGCACGCCGCCGACACCGCGGTGCGCAACGTCGCGGAGTACCTCGCCCACGAGCGCGGCGATCTCGTCTCGCGCGCCGAGGGACGGCAGCTCCTCGCGGGCGTCGACGCGCTGCGCGACAGCGTCGATCGGCTCGAGGCGCGCCTGGAGCTCATCGCGCGGCGGATCCCCGGCGCGCGGGGCGAGTCGCGCGGGGCGTGAGAATGCGCGCGCGCTCGCGCCGGGGGAGGTGCCCGTGAGGCTGCGCGTGCTCGCGCGGCTCTCGCAGATCCAGCGCGTGCTGCTCAAGTACAGCCTCGACGACTTCGTCCGCGCCACGCACCTCTATCGTCCCCTGCGGCTCCTCGTCCTGCTCTCGCCGGACATCTGGCGCGCGCGCCGCCGCAAGCTGAGCCGCGCCGAGCGGCTGCGGCTCGCGCTCACGGAGCTCGGCCCCATTTTCGTGAAGTTCGGTCAGGCCGTCTCGACGCGCCGCGACCTGCTGCCGGCCGACATCGCCGATGAGCTCGCGAAGCTCCAGGATCAGGTGCCGCCGTTTCCGAGCGATGTGGCGCGCGCGCTCATCGAGCGCGCCTACGGGCGGCCGATCGCGCAGACCTTCGCCGAGTTCGACGACGCCCCGCTCGCGGCCGCATCGATCGCGCAGGTGCACGCCGCGCGGCTGCCCTCGGGCCGCGAGGTCGTGGTCAAGGTGCTGCGTCCCGGAATGCACGAGGTCATCACCCGCGACATCGAGGTGCTCTACGCGCTCGCACGCCTCACCGAGCAGTACTGGCCCGAGGGACGGCGGCTGCGGCCGACCGAGGTCGTGGCGGAGTACGAGAAGACCGTCTTGAACGAGCTCGATCTGATGCGCGAGGCGGCGAACGCCGCGCAGCTGCGCCGCAACTTCGCCGGATCGGACTTGCTCTACGTGCCGGAGGTCTACTGGGACTTCTGCCGCGCCGAGGTGATGGTGCTCGAGCGCATCCACGGCATCCAGATCAGCGACCGCGCGCGGCTCGAGGAGGCGGGAACGGACATCGCGAAGCTCGCGCAGAACGGGGTGCGCATCTTCTTCACACAGGTGTTCCGGCACAACTTCTTTCACGCCGATATGCACCCGGGGAACATCTTCGTGCTCGTCGAGGATCCCCGCAATCCGCGCTACGCCGCGGTCGATTTCGGCATCGTCGGCACGCTCGACCCGCGCGATCAGCAGTACCTCGCCGACAACTTCCTGGCCGTGTTCGACCGCGACTACCGCCGCGTCGCCACGCTGCACGTCGAGTCCGGCTGGGTGCCGGCGGGCACGCGGGTCGACGAGATGGAGTCGGCCGTGCGCACGGTGTGCGAGCCGATCTTTGACCGGCCGCTCAAGGACATCTCCTTCGGGAATATCCTGTTGCGGCTGTTCGAGATCTCGCGCCGCTTCAACATGGTGATCCAGCCCCAGCTCGTGCTGCTGCAGAAGACGCTGCTCAACGTCGAGGGGCTGGGGCGCGACCTGTACCCGGAGCTCGACGTGTGGAACACCGCGAGCCCGATCCTGCGCGCCTGGATGCGCGAGCGGGTGAGCGGGCAGTCGCTGCTCAAGGGCCTCAGGGCGCAGCTTCCGGAGCTCATCGAGGCGGCACGCACGCTGGCTCCGCTCGTAAAGGGCGCGCTCTACCGGGCGCAGGACGGGGACTTGACGGTGCGGCTCGACGTGCCGCTCCTCGACCGGCTGGAGAAGTCGCTCGCCCGCGGCAGCCGTCGCCGCGAGGCCGTCGGGATCGGTGCGGCCATTCTGCTCGGCGGGCTCATCTGGCTCGCCGCCTCGCGGGGCGCAGACTGGCCGGGATGGGCGATGGTCGGGATCGGCGCGGTGTGGATCGGGGTGGCGCGCCGCCGCGGCTAGGGCGAGCGCGCGCCGGCGCGCGCGCGAGAAGCGCGTCTCGGAATGCGGACGGGCGCGCAGCCGGCGGTGGACGGCACCCCGGGGGTACGCTAGCCTCGCTCGTCTTTCTCCGCGCTCCTTATGCAAAGCCCCCGCTCGCTCACCGAAGGCTCGATCAGCCAGCGACTCTTCGTCTTCGCCGTACCGATCCTGCTCGGCAACGTCCTGCAGTCCCTCGACGGCTCGGTCAACTCCGTGTGGATCGGGCGCTACTTGGGCGAGGCGGCGCTCACGGCGAGCTCGAACGCGAACACGGTGCTGTTCCTGCTGCTCGGCGCGCTCTTCGGCGCCTCGCTCGCGGCGACCATTCTCATCGGCCAGTATGTCGGGGCGCGCCGGATCCACGACGCGAAGCGCGTCGTCGGCACGAGCGTGTGCTTCTCGGTCGTGGTCTCGATCGCCGTCGGCGGGTTGGGGCTCGCGGTGTGCCGCTCGCTCCTCGCCGCGATGGACACCCCGGCCGCCGCCATGCCGCTCGCGGTCGCATACATGCGCGTGATCTTCCTCGCGCTGCCGTTCCTCGTGCTCTACATCTTCGCGACCTCGGTGCTCCGCGGCGCCGGTGACTCGAAGACCCCGCTCTACTTCCTCATCCTCAACGTGGTGCTCGACATCGCGCTCAATCCGCTGCTCATCTTCGGGCTCGGACCAATTCCGCGGCTCGGCATCGCGGGCTCCGCGCTCGCGACGCTGCTCGCGCAGGGCATCAGCTTGATCACGCTGATCGTGCACCTCTATCGGCGCAAGAACCCGCTGTGCCTGCACGGGGAGGAGTTGAAGCTCCTGCGCGTCGACTGGTCGATCGTCGCGACGCTCATCACCAAGGGCGTGCCGATGGCGCTGCAGATGATCGTGGTCTCCTTCAGCATGGTGCTGATGATCACGCTGGTGAACCGCTTCGGCATCGATACCACCGCCGCATTCGGCGCCTCGCTCCAGGTGTGGAACTACGTGCAGATGCCCTCGTTCGCGATCGGCATGGCCGTCTCATCGATGGTGGCGCAGAACATCGGGGCGCAGAAGTGGGACCGCGTCGCCGCCACCGCGCGCGTGGGCGTGCTCTACCAGCTCGTGCTCACGGGCTCGCTGGTGCTCGCGATCGAGCTGCTCGATACGCGCGCGCTCGGGCTCTTTCTGCCGCCCGATTCCGCGGCGCTGCACATCGCGGTGCACGTCAACCGCATTGGCGCCTGGAACTTCGTCTTCCTCGGCATCTCGCTCGTGCTGCTCGCGGTGGTGCGTGCGAACGGCGCCGTCGTCGCACCGCTCATCATTCTCGCCATCGCGCTGCTCGGCATCCGCTTCCCGGTGGCATACACGCTCATTCCACGGTTCAACGCGGATGCGATCTGGTGGAGCTTTCCGCTCTCCTCGGTGGTCGCGATGGCGCTCGCGATGGTGTACTACCGCTTCGGCGGCTGGCGCGCCGCGCGCATGATCTCGCATGGCGAACGCGCGGCGAGCGTCGCGCACGAGCAGATCGGAGCGTAGCGCGCACGGCGCGCCTCAGCGCGCGCGCGGCTCGATCCAGATCGCCCGCGCGTACGCGCAGAGCTCCCCGTCCTCATCGTAGAGCGCCGTGCCGGCCTCGTGCTTGCGGCCGCTCGTGCTCATGCGCCAGCCGACGACGACGCAGTCCTCCCCCGCGTGCACGCGCCGGTCGATGTGTCCGGTGAACTCCCCGAGGAGTGCGATGCGTGCATTCGTCATCGCCGCGAACCACCCGGGGCAATCGAGCGCCGCCCACATGTACTCGGGGCGTACCTTGCCGTCGCTCGCCGCGAGCGACTCGTCAGCGAGCCACGGCGCCGCGACCAGATCGCGGCCATCGAGCGCGCCCGGGAAGATCCGCAGTCCGTCGCCGCGTGCGCGCTCGGGTCCGCAGACGAAGCACGTCGGAAACGGATGGTGCGCGAAGCCCACATAGCGGCGCGAAGCCTCGATTGCCTCGGGATAGCTCGGCGGCCGCACCGTCGGAGCGCTCACCCGCTCCGGGCGCGTCTCGGCGATGAGCTCGGCGCCGCAGCTCACCGCGAGCACCCCGTCGCTCTGCTCGGCAACCTCGAGCGGTGTGTCGAGCGGCGGTGGGCGCAACAGCCGCACCGCCACCGGGCGCGGCGCGAGGGCGGCGATCAGGCCCGAGAAGTAGCCGCCGTTTGCGGAGGTGGGCGGTCCGCAGAAGCGGCGCGCGATGGTGAGCGTCGGCATCGGCGGATCATACGGGGCAGGGCTCTGCAATCGCCACTTGCGGCCCGCCGCCTCTTCGGCTTTCTCGCGCGTGGGGGTAACATTGGCGCACCGGCCGACAAGAGCCGGGTCGACCGCCACCCGCCCGCCGGTGGCGGGAGGGAGCGCTGCCGTGACGAGAATCATCGGTGACCGGCCGTGGCCGCAGGCGATGCGCCGCGGCTCTCATCGCGGCGCAGGGTCGATTCTCGTGCTCGCCGGCGCAGCAGCACTGGCGCTGCTGCATGCGCAGTGCGGCTTCGCGGTGCCGCTCGCGGTGTACGGGAACCTGCCGAGCCTCGAGGACGTGGCACTCTCCCCGAGCGGCACGCGCATCGCATTCGTCCACACGGACGGCGATGCGAGAATGATCGGCGTCGTCTCCTTCAGCGAGCGCAAGGTGATCGGCACCGTGCGTGTCGGGCGCGACAAGCTGCGGGGCATCGGCTGGGCGGACGACGATAATCTGCTGCTCAGTCTTACCACCACCGCACTCCCGGTCGGCTTCATCGGCTTCAGGGCGGAGTGGTCCACGCTCGAGGACTACAACGTCAAGAGCAGGAGGTTGATCGTTCTGCCGCAGCCGCTGCACGACCCGAACTACCTGATGATGAACATCGTGGCCGGGAGTGCCATGGTGAGAGACATCGACGGGCACACGGTGCTGTTCATCCCGGGCGTACACCTCGCGCAAGCGAGCGAGCCCGTTCTCATTCGCTACGATCTCGAGACCGGCGGGGAGCGGATATTCCGCGAAGGCTCGCCCACGACGCAGTCCTGGCTCGTCGATTCCGCCGGTCACATCGTCGCTTCGGAAGACTACGACGAGCGCGCGCAGCGCTGGTCCATCTGGGTGGGTCGCGGCGGGGAAGACCTGCGGGAGGCCGCATCGGGCAAGGCGGGCATCGAGTTCCCGAGCCTGCTCGGATTCGGACCGTCGCCCAACACGCTGCTCGTCCAATCGATCGAGGATGGCAATTCGGCGTGGCGCCTGATGTCGATGACGGACGGCTCGCTCGGGCCGCCGATGGCCGAGCATCGCGTACTCAACGCGCCCATTGAGGACCGCACGACCCACCGGATGATCGGTGGGGTGCACGTGGCGGATCGACCGCAGTACGTCTTCTTCGACCCCGACATGGAGGCCCGCTGGGAGTCGATCATCGACTCGTTTGCCGGCGAGTCGGTGGAATACGTCTCCTCGTCAGCCGACCTCTCGCGGATCGTCATCCTCGTCGAGGGCCCGCGGTACGGCTACCGATACGTGCTCGTCGATATGAACAACCACTCCGCGGCATCCTTGGGCGAGGTCTATCAGGGCGTGACCGCGCCGCTCGAGGTTCGGCGGATGACCTATGCGGCCGCCGACGGCATGCGTATCCCCGCGTACCTGACTCTGCCCGCGGGGCGGCCGGCGAAGGCTCTACCGCTCGTGGTACTGCCGCACGGAGGTCCGGCTGCGCGCGACACTGCGCAATTCGACTGGTGGTCTCAGGCGCTCGCCGATCAAGGCTACGCGGTGCTGCGCCCGAACTATCGTGGCTCGAGCCTCACCTGGCAGTTCCTCTCCGCCGGTTTCGGCCAGTGGGGGCGCAAGATGCAGACCGACCTCTCCGACGGCGTGCAGTATCTTGCCGCCGAGGGGCTGATCGATCCGAAGCGCGTCTGCATCGTCGGGGCAAGCTATGGCGGCTATGCGGCCCTCGCCGGCGTGACGCTCCAGCACGGCGTCTACCGCTGCGCCGTCTCGGTCGCGGGTATCTCGGATCTGGCGGAGATGCTCAAGCACTACGATCCGGGGCTCGGGAGTTCGCGCACGATCCGTTACTGGGACCGGTTCTGGGCCGTATCGGGTCCGGCCGATCCCGCCCTCGATGCGATCTCGCCGATCAAGCACGTCGCCGCCGTCGATGTGCCGGTGCTCCTCATCCACGGCCGCGACGATACGGTTGTGCCCTACGGACAGAGCGAGGAGATGCTCGATGCGCTGCGGGCAGAGAACAAGAACGTGCAGCTCGTGACGCTGAGCCACGAAGACCACTGGCTCACGCACGGTGACACTCGCCTGCAGATGCTCGAGTCGACGGTCGACTTCCTGCGCAAGTACAATCCGCCGAACTGAGCCGAGCGCGAAGCCTACGATGACGCCGTCCACGTGGCCGCGCAGCCGCTCCGTGCGCGATGGCGAGCGTCGCATGCGCGAGAGAGTTAAGATGGTCGCACCGGCCGCGAAGAGCCGGATCGACCGCCGCCGTGCCCGCGGTCGCGGGGAGAGAGACCGCAGTGCTGAAGAACACCGACCCGCCGGCACTCGAGCTGCACCCGCGTCAATTGCGGCGGCGCGCGCCGGCGACCCGCATGATCGCCTGCGCAGCGGCCGTTGCGGGGCTTCATGCCGCGGTGGGCTATGCGGCGCCGCTCGAAGTGTATGGGCGCCTACCGAGCCTCGAGGACGTGGCCCTCTCGCCGAGCGGCTCGCGGATCGCCATGGTGCACACCTCCGGCGACTCGAGAACGATCGTCATCGGCTCGCTGACCGAGCGCAAGGCGATCGCTGGTGTGCGGGTGGGCAACGAGAAGCTACGCAGTATCGAGTGGGCTGACGACGACCATTTGCTGATCACCACTTCCGTGACCACCTTGCCCTTTGGCTTCCTCGGCTCGGACCATGAGTGGTACCTGCTGCAGGACTACGACGTGAAGCGCAGCAGGATCCGTCCGCTGCCCGAGCGACTGCACGATGAGAGCGTGCGCATCATGAACGTCATCTCGGGTAACGTGATGGTGAGACGCATCGACGGCCACACGGTGCTTTTCATTCCGGGGATGTATGTCTCCGGAGCGAGCTTGCCCGCTCTCTTTCGCTACGACCTCGACACCGGTGGGGAACGATTGGTTCGCGAGGGCTACCTCGCTACGCGGGGCTGGCTCGTCGACGGCTCAGGCGAGATCGCGGCCGAGGAAGATTACGCCGAGCGCGGACAGCGCTGGTCGATCAAGATTCGCCGCGGCGGGATCCTCCAGCCAGCCGCATCGGGGGAAGCCGGGATCGAGGTTCCGGATCTAATGGGATTCGGGCCGACCTCCGACACCCTGCTCGTCCAATCGCTCGAGAACGGTGATCCCGTCTGGCGGCTGCTCTCGATGACGGACGGGACATTCGGACCCCCGATGGCCGAGCGCCGCACGCTCGAAACGCCCATCGAGGATCCCACGACTCACCGCCTCGTGGGCGGCGTGCACGTGGAGGACGCACACCTCTACGTCTTCTTCGACCCGAACACCGAGGCACGCTGGGAGTCGATCGTGGAGGCGTTCCCCGGCGAGCGGGTGCGGTACGTCTCCTCCGCCGACGGCTTCGCCAAAGTCGTCGTGCTCGTCGAGGGCACGCAGCATGGCTACCGGTACGTACTGGTCGATCTCGATAATCACTCCGCGTTTTCCATCGGCGACGTGTACCAGGGAGTCACTGCGCCGCTCGAGGTGCGACGGATCACGTATGCCGCGTCGGACGGCATGGAGATTCCGGCCTATCTGACGTTGCCGCCCGGGCGGCCGGAGAGGAACCTGCCGCTCGTCGTGCTGCCGCACGGCGGACCGGCGGAGCGCGACACGGCCGAATTCGATTGGTGGTCGCAGGCGCTCGCCGACCAAGGCTACGCCATTCTGCGGCCTAATTACCGCGGCTCGAGCCTTAGCTGGAGGTTTCTCGCCGCCGGCTTCGGCGAGTGGGGCCGCAAGATGCAGACGGACCTCTCCGACGGAGTGCATTACCTTGCGGGCGAGGGGCTCATCGATCCGAAGCGGGTCTGCATCGTCGGAGCGAGTTATGGCGGCTACGCGGCACTTGCCGGCGTGACGCTCCAGTCGGGAGTCTACCGCTGCGCCGTCTCGGTCGCCGGTCCAGCCGATCTCGCGCATATGCTCAAATGGGACAACCAGCAGCGCGGGCTCGGGGATGCGCGCGCCATCCGCTACTGGGACCGCTTCTGGGGCGTATCGGGTGCGAGTGATCCGCGGCTCGATGCGATATCGCCGATCAGGCACGTTGCGAGTGTCGATGTGCCGGTGCTGCTGATCCACGGACGCGATGACACGGTCGTGCCTTACTCGCAGAGCGAGGAGATGTTCCAAGCTTTGCAGGATGCAAAGAAGAACGTGCGGCTCGTGACGCTCAAGCACGAAGACCACTGGCTCACGCACAGCGATACACGCCTGCAGATGCTCGAGTCGACGGTCGAGTTCCTGCGCGCGAACGATCCACCGGATTGAAGCGCAACGGACCGGACCCGTGCGCGATCGGTCTAGCGCGCCCCGCGCAGCGCCGCGAGCCAAGCAACCGGATCGTGGCCGCGCTCCAGCACCTCGACGAGCGCGGAGCCTACGATGACGCCGTCCACGTGGCCGCGCAGCCGCTCGACCTGCGCGCGCTCGCGGATGCCGAACCCGGCGCACACGGGCA
>Ga0335072_10015482_pt1 | contig 10826 bp, 8 predicted proteins | sample Lox_Sample_21_FD_206725 | JGI IMG/M metagenome (GOLD analysis project Ga0335072, IMG submission 206725) | Soil microbial communities from Loxahatchee National Wildlife Refuge, Florida, United States - Lox_Sample_2.1 | ecosystem: Environmental > Terrestrial > Soil > Wetlands | place: USA: Florida... | reverse complement strand
CGGAGTGACGTACGGCACGCTCTTTGTCGCCGTTGGAACATTTCATCTTGTTGGCTTTGTCGCCATTCTTTTCAGAGCCGGCAGGATTCAACCTTTTAGCGTCATGGAACCAGGGGAGATCGGGAGCGCTGCATGAAAATCACAGAAATCCGTACGCGTGTCGTCCAGTGGGAGGGCAATATCGTTCCATTGCCTCCGAACTTCTGCACCAATCCCATGGACCTGGTCGCCTTTCGCAAAGCATCGATGGGTAACTTTGCGTTCCATAACTGGCTGCTGGTAGAGGTCTTCACGGATACCGGGCTGGTGGGGCTGGGAAACGCAGCGCTGTCGCCGCTGGTGACGAAGTTGCTCATCGATACCTATCTCAAGCCGCTGCTGGTGGGATCGGACCCGTGGGATGTGGAATATCTGTGGCAGCAGATGTACCGGCGCACGCTGGCATTCGGACGCAAGGGCGTGGCCATGGCTGCGATCTCGGCGGTAGACATTGCAATCTGGGACCTGCTGGGCAAGGACGCAAAGCAGCCGGTATTCCGGCTACTGGGCGGACGCACGAAGGAAAGAATTCCGGTGTATGCCAGCCGGCTGTATGCCATGCCCATTCCTGAGCTGCAGGCCGAGGCGCAGAAGTATAAGGATCAGGGCTACACGATGATGAAGCTGCGTTTCGGATGGGGGCCCATTGACGGAGCCGCCGGAATGCAGAAAAACGTGGAACTGGTGCGTGCGGTGCGCGAGGTGATCGGCGAAGGAATCGATCTGATGACCGACGCTTATATGGGCTGGACGCTCGACTATGCCAAACGCATGCTGCCGCGGCTGGAGCCCTTCAATCTGCGGTGGCTGGAAGAAGCGGTGATCCCCGATGACACGCGCGGATACCGCGAGCTGAAGAGCTACGGACGGATTCCAATTGCCGGCGGCGAGCATGAGTTCACGATTTTCGGATTCCGCGAGTTGCTGGAGACGAATTCCCTGGATTACATCCAGTTCGACACAAACCGCGTGGGCGGCATCAGCCAGGCAAGAAAGATCAGCGCGCTGGCGGAATCGTTCCAGATCCCTGTGGTGCCGCACGCGGGGCAAATGCACAACTACCACGTTGTGATGGCCAGCCTGAATTCGCCCATCGCGGAGTTTTTCCCCAAGGTGAACGTGGAAGTGGGCAATGAGCTGTTCTGGTACATCTTCGACGGCGAGCCGGTGCCGGAATCGGGATACATCAATCTTGACGACTCGCTGCCGGGGCTCGGCCTGACGGTAAATGAGGAATCGCTCCAGCGGTTCCACGTGATTGAGTAGGAAAAGGAGAGACCGGTGCATCTGGTTCAGATTGCAAAAGGGAACGAGCGACGTGTGGCCGTGGTGCGCGAGCCTCAGCTTGCGCTGCTGCGCGAGGAGGACACGGTGCTGCACCTGGCCCAGCGGGCGCTGGCGGAGAGGCGGCCGCTGACGGAGGTTGCGGAAGGCCTGGCGTCAGGCGACACGCTGCGGTACGACGATGTGTACGGCGAGCGGTCCGCCTGGAAATTGCTGGCTCCGATCGACGTGCCCGGCGATCCGCAGCGGATCACGGTCTCAGGAACGGGGCTGACGCACTTCGGCAGCGCACGCGACCGACAGGCCATGCACATCAAACCGAACGCACAGGAAGAGGCGCAGATGACCGATAGCATGCGCATGTTCGAGTGGGGACGGCAACAGGGTCGACCGGCTGAAGGCACTCTCGGCATTGCGCCGGAGTGGTTCTACAAGGGAGACGGCTCGATGGTACGCGGGCCGTTCGCCGCGCTGGAGATTCCGGGGTATGCGGAGGACGGCGGCGAAGAGGCGGAACTGGCGGCGATCTACGTGATCGGAGACGATGGCGTGCCGTGGCGGATCGGAATGGCGACGGGCAATGAGTTTTCCGATCACGTCTTCGAGCGCCGGAATTATCTCAACCTGGCCGGATCGAAGCTCCGGACATGCAGCATCGGGCCGGAACTGGTGGTCGGCGATAGTTTCGTCGATGTAGCGGGGAAGGTAAGAATCCTGCGCGGAGACAAAATTCTGTGGCAGAAGGCGATTCGTACCGGCGAAGAGAATATGTGCCACAGCCTGGCGAATCTCGAACACCACCACTTCAAAATCGCCGCGCACCGCCAGCCCGGAACAGTACATATCCATTTTCTGGGAGCAGACTGCCTCTCTTTCGGGGAAGGCATCCGTCTCGAGGCTGGGGACGTGACGGAAATTCAGTTTGAGAAGTTTGGCCGCCCTCTGCGCAACGTGATTTCGAAGGACGAACCCGTGTCCGCACCCGTGCGCGTGCGGCCGATGCAATAAAGCATAAGGAGAACAGGATGGAGAGCAAGCCAAACGTTGCGCTGCTGGGGCTGGGCACAATGGGCCGCGGCATGGCGATGAATCTGCTGAAGGCGGAATTTCCGCTGACGGTCTATAACCGGACCCGCGCTCGTGCCGCGCTGCTCGAACCGGCGGGAGCGACGGTTGCGGATACGCCTGCGATGGCGGCGAGCAGCGCCGCCGTAGTGCTGGCCATGCTGGCGGACGATGCGGCTTCGCGCGCGGCGTGGCTGGGTCCGGAAGGCGCGCTGGCAGCCATGCAGCCGGGCAGCATCGTGGTCGAATGCAGCACGCTCAGTCCGGACTGGGTCGCAGAACTCGACGCGGCGGCGCGCACGCGTGGACTGCAGATGATCGAGGCTCCGGTCACCGGCAGCCGCGCACAGGCGGATGCGGGGCAGCTGAACTTTCTGGCCGGCGCCGATGCAGAGACGCTGGAAAAAATAACGCCGGTACTGCGCTGCATGAGTAAGGAGATCCTGCACCTGGGCCCGGTCGGCAGCGGCGCGCAGCTGAAGCTCATCAATAACTTTCTCTGCGCCGTGCAGACGACCTCGTTTGCCGAGGCGCTGGCGTGGATTGAGCGGACCGGGCTCAATCGCGAAGCTGCGCTGGAGTTCCTGAAAAAGGGTGCGCCAGGCAGCGGCATTCTCAGTGCGATGGCGGACCGCATGACCAAACGCACCTATGAGGTGAACTTCCTGCTGCGACTGATGGCCAAGGACGTGCGATATGCACATGCGGCAGCGGCGCAGCGTGGCGTGAATCTTTCGATGGCGGAGCCGACGGAAGCCCTGTTTCGCAAAGCGCAGGAACAGGGACATGGGGAGCAGGACATGTCGGCTGTGGTGGAAGCGATTCGTCAGCACTCGACAAACTGAGGTTGATGACCGCGCGAAGACGATTTCCGAAGGAGGACCTGTGACGGGACGGATTCTGACTGAAGGCGTGCGGAAGCTCGTGCACGCCACGACGGTGCTCATCTCCTCGAAGATATCCGGGATGAGGAGGACGGCGATTCTGGCTGCTCTTCTGGCGCTCGGAACATTGGCACTGCAGGCACAGAATGCGGCGACACCTCCGTATAAAAATCCTTCGCTGCCCATTGAGGACCGCATCACCGATCTGCTCCATCGCATGACGCTGGCAGAGAAGGCGGAGCAACTGAACCACATGAACAACGGCATTCCGCGGCTGGATGTACCGCGGTGGGGCGGCTGGAACCAGACGCTGCACGGCGTGTGGTCGAAAGAGCCGACGACGCTGTTTCCGGCGGCGATTGCGATGGGCGCAACCTGGGATCCGGATCTGGTGCACAGCGTCGCAACAGCGATGAGCGACGAGGGGCGAGCGCTCTACAACGCTCATGCCGTAGGGCCGCGCGGCCCGATGGGTCTGGTGTACCGCTCGCCGGTGATCAACCTGGTGCGCAATCCACTGTGGGGACGCATTCAGGAGGTCTTCAGCGAGGATCCGTATATGACCGGCCGCATGGCTGTGGCCTACGTTCGCGGTCTGCAGGGCGACGATATCGCGCATCTGAAGCTCGCGGCGACTGTGAAGCATTTCGCGGTCTATAACGTCGAGACAGGGCGCCAGCACAACTCGGCTGACGTAGATGAGCGCAACCTGATGGAGTACTGGCTGCCCCAGTGGAAGGCTGCAATCGAGCAGGGGCATGCCCAGTCGGTAATGTCGAGCTACAACGCGATCAACGGCACGCCGGATGCGGTGAACCACTTCCTGCTGACGGATATTCTGCGCGGGCAATGGCACTTCGACGGCTTCGTGACCGACGATTTGGGCGCGGTCGCTCTGCTGAGCGGGAGCTCCGAGCGAAACCCAATGGAGCCAGGGCAGCGGTACAGCGAAGATCCGGTGATAGCGACGGCGGCAGCCATCAAAGCCGGGAATGACTCAGATGACGTGGAGTTCCAAAAGAATATTCCGCTGGCGGTACAGCGCGGCCTGCTGACCGAAGCGGATGTGGACCGCGCGCTGCGGCGGGTCCTGCGCGTTGGCTTCCGGCTGGGGGCGTTCGATCCTCCCCAGGACAACCCCTACAACCGTTTGACGATGGCCGTGGTGCGTTCGCCGGAGCATCTGGCGCTGGCGGAAAAGGCAGCTGCGGAATCGATCACCCTGCTGAGCAACAAGCGGCAGTTCCTTCCGCTGCAGCAGAGTGCGATTCACAGCATCGCGGTCATCGGGCCGGCGGGTGGCGACGATTACGAGACGGGCAACTACTATGGCAAGCCGGCGAGGAAAGTCAGCGTGGTCCAGGGATTGCAGAGCCTGCTGGGCAGCGGGGTGACTGTTTCCTACGAGCAGGGAGCCGGTTTCACCGATGCAACCGATCCGCAGGCGGTGGAGCGCGCCGTCGAACTGGCGAAACGAAGCGATGTGGTGCTGCTGTGCCTGGGAACGAACCTGCAGGTTGAAGCAGAAGGCCGCGACCGGCGGAACCTGAATCTTCCGGGTGCGCAGGAACAGCTGATGGAAGCGGTGTATGCCGCGAATCCGAAGACCATCCTGGTGCTGATGAATGCCGGACCTCTGGCCGTCACGTGGGCGCAGGACCATCTGCCGGCGATTCTCGACGCGTGGTATCCGGGCGAGGCGGGCGGGATCGCAATTGCGCGCGCCTTGTTTGGCGTCGATGATCCGGGTGGTCATCTGCCCTATACCGTCTACGCCAGCCTGTATGGCGTGCCGCCGCCGAACGACTACGAGGTCAACGACGGATTCACGTATCAATACTTCAGGGGGATTCCGCTCTACGCATTCGGATTCGGGTTGAGCTACACGCGTTTCGAATACAGCAACCTCGCCATCAGGACGGTTGCGCCAGGACCCGAGGGGGAAACGGATGTTTCCTTCGACCTGCGCAACGTGGGCCAACGGGCCGGGGCCGATGTGGCCCAGATCTATACCCATCAGCAGACAAGCCGTGTCTATCAGCCGATCCAGAGCCTCCGCGCTTTTGAGCGCGTGGAGCTCCAGCCAGGCCAGATGCAGCGCATCGTCTTTCGCATTCCCACGAAGGATCTGGCGTTTTACGATACGACGCGCCATGCCTTCGTCGTGCAGCCAGGCATCTTCGATGTGCGCGTGGGCGACTCGTCAGACGATATCCGGCTGCGGGGGAAGCTGACGATCACAACGGGGTCGGGCAAAACCGGAGCGAAGTCCTGAGCCGGACGAGTGCCGGAAGGGCTATGCCAGCAGGTTCAGGACCGATGACGAACTGTTGGACGTGCTCGAGTTCAGGCTCTCAAGAAGCTGGCTCAGCGAATTGGAGGAAGACGAGCTGCTGGCCCCGGAACCGAGACTGCCGCTCAGCGATTGCAGATAGCTGGCGCCCTCGGAACTGGACGAGATGGAGGCCAGCTCCGACAGCCCGGTGCCAATAGCAGAGGAGTCGCCGGCTCCCATAGCCTGCACGATTGCCTGAATGAGCTTTGCTGCCTCCGCGGGGTTGACCGACGTGGAACTCGCCGTCGTCGCGGTGGTTGCGGACGCCGACGAGGCAGCATTCAAAGCCGTGGAATCGAGGGAGAGCATGTCCTGCTGCGCCGAGGCCAGGTCCGCGTTCTGGAGATCGGTACCGAGTTGATTCAGATCGCTGACAAACGAGGCGGAACTGCCGGACGAGGATGCGACGTCCGAGAGCAGTGCGCTGGTAATTCCACTATCTGAGGTCGTAGACGTCGACGACGTGGCGCCGGAGAGCGCGTCCTGCGAGAGAGTGACAAAATCCTGCTGGGCTGCGGCCAGATTACCGCTGGTCAGGTCTGCTGCAAGGGTGTTCAGGTCCGTCACGAATGAATCGGATGTCGATGACGAGCCGGCGATCTGGGACAGGAGACTGCTTGTGATTCCGCTGGTTGCCACGATCCGAACTCCTCCTCCAGACCCTGCTCTTCCTCCTTATCGGCAGGAACCGAAAAAATTCCAGTCGCGTCGATAAATTTCAGGGCAGCCCAGGCGTCGACTTTTCCCTTAAAGGCACTCGGATGTCCGCCCGGGAAGGGTCAGTTCCTTAGCCCCCGGCCTGGGGCTGCTGCGCGTCCAGCAGCGTAACCGCCATACGATTCAATGGCGTAGGGATACCGTGCCTTTCGCCCTTGCGCACAATCGCACCGTTGCGCGCATCGGTCTCCATGCGGCGGCCGGCGAGGCGATCGGCCAAAAGAGAATTTACGGCGTCGGGAGGTTGCGCGCGGTAGCGTGCCACGATTTCCTCGCCCAGCGAGTCACTCAACTGCGCGCCCTCGGCGCGGCCTACCGCCACGCACTCTGCCACCATGGCGACAGCCAGCCTGGCGATGGCCTCATCGCGCAGTACGCCTGAGGGTTTGAGCGTCAGCGCGTTCAGGGAGCCGACCGCATTCATGCACAGCTTCCACCATGCCGCGGTGATAAAGTCGGCCACCGGTTCCATCGTTACGGGACTGTCCGCAAAGAGCGCCGCAAACTCGCGGCCGAGCGGCGTGTCTTCAACGCGTATGCGGGCTGCTCCGCGCACATGCACTTCGTCGTCCGAGGGACGCTCCACGGGGCAGTCGATGATCGCCGGCAACAGCCGCTCCTGCTCCACGTAAGGTGCGAAACGCTCGCGATGCTCGACTCCGTTTTGCACCACGGCAACGGGTGCGCCCTCCCTCCGGAGGGCCGGGAACCACCTGGCCGCGCCTTCGGCGTCATATGCTTTGGTCGCTACGATGACCCATTCCACCGGCTCGGCTTTTTCGGGAACCGTTGCGTTGTGCACTCTGACCCGCACCAATCCGGCAGGCATCGTAACCGTCAGCTGCTGCAGCGGGCGCCGCGTGCATAGTGTAATCTCGTGGCCGCCGGCCATCTCCAGCAGACCGGCGATCGCTCCGCCGATTGCTCCCACGCCCACGATCGCAACGCGCGCCATGCGCACCTCCACCCTTTCCACAGTAAACTCTCTCGGAGCTTTGCCTCGCACATGCCGAGGGGAGACAGGATTCGGCTGGCGTAAGCCGAATGATTCGACGGACAATGGCACTTCAGGATCGGGCGTTCCCGGGTCGTGCTCTGGCTTGCTGATAACCGCGTTATCATACAGCGAATTTGATCTTTTCGACTCGCGTGCCGGCAGAGGAGGTTCTGTATTGGGCCGTCGATGGATTTGCACTGGAATTGTGTTGCTGACGATCATGCGCGGCGCCGTGCAGGCGCAAACCGCGCATGATTTTTCGACGATCGATCGTCTCGTCAATCAGGCCGTCGATGAGCACCAGATCCCGGGTGCCGTCGTCCTTGTCGGTCACGACGGCCATGTGGTGTATCGCCGCGCCTTCGGGATGCGTTCGCTCGAGCCGACGCAGGAGCGCATGACGGTCGACACAATTTTCGACATGGCCTCGCTGACCAAATGCCTGGCCACAACAACCGCGGTGATGCAGTTGTATGAGCAGGGCAAACTCGGGGTCAACGACCCGGTGGCGAAGTATTTGCCGGAGTTCGCCGCGAACGGGAAACAGGACATCACGATTCGAAATTTGCTGACGCACTATTCCGGTCTGCCGCCGGATTTGAACCTTCTGGAAGCGTGGCATGGCAAAGAAGAGGGGTATCGGCGCGCGTTTGCCGTGGCGCCGACGCGGCCGCCTGGTGAGCAGTTCGTTTACAGCGACATCAACTTTATTGTGCTGGGCGCGCTGGTGGAGAAGCTTTCCGGCATGACCCTCGACGCCTACACGCAGAAGTACATCATGGAGCCGATGGGGCTTACGCACACCCGCTATCTGCCTCCGGCGTCGTGGATTCCGATGATTGCTCCGACGCAGTGGGAGCATGGCGCAGCGGCTTCAGGGAATCCGGAATCGAAGACATTTCCCGGCGATACGATGCTGCGCGGGGTGGTGCACGACCCCACCTCGCGGCGCATGGGTGGCGTTGCGGGACACGCGGGATTGTTCAGCACCGCAGACGACGTGGCCGTCTACGCACAGAATTTGCTGGACCGGCTCGCCGGGCGGCCGAGCCATTTTCCGCTGACGCAGACGGTGGTGGAGAAGATGGTGGCACCGGAGCAGCCGGCAACGGCAACGTCGCTGCGTGCGTTCGGATGGGACATTGACTCCCCTTATTCGAGCAATCGCGGCACGCTCTTCCCGATCGGATCGTTCGGACATACGGGCTTTACGGGCACGTCGCTGTGGATGGATCCGGTGAGCGACACGTACGTGATTGTGCTGGCCAACTCGGTGCATCCCAACGGCCCAAAGAGCATTACCGCGCTGCGCGGGCACATTGCGGACGCGGCCGCGATTGCGGTGGGCGTTCATGCAGATGGGGGCAGGCTGGCCGCGCACATCACGGGCTATAACGAGTCGCTGAGCGGGATGCGGCACTGGCCGGTCAGGAATGGCGATGTAAAGACCGGCATCGATGTGCTCGAGGCCGATCATTTTCACGAGTTGGCGGAGATGGCGCGGCGGCATGGTGGAAAGCTGCGAATGGGGCTGCTGACGAACCCTACCGGCGTGGACGCCGAAGGCCGGCGGACAATTGACGTCCTCTTCCGCGACGCGGAGGAAGCCGTCCCCGGATTCAAACTGGAGACGCTCTTCAGTCCCGAACACGGGATCGGCGGATCGCTCGACCAGTCGAACGTGCCGAGCACAACGGATCCGGCGACCGGGCTACCCGTTGTGAGTTTGTACGGAGCGAAGGACGCGGATCGCCGGCCTTCGTCTGAAGCGCTGCGAAAGCTGGATGCGGTAGCGATCGATCTGCAGGATGCGGGGGTGCGCTTCTACACATATGAGGCCGTGGTGCGGTATTTTCTGGAAGCCGCATCGAAGACCGGAACCGAGATCGTCGTCCTCGACCGCCCCGATCCGGTCAACGGAGCGTTTGTACAGGGTCCGCTATCGGATGCGGGTTCGGAAAGTTATGTGAACTCAATGCCGATTCCCGTCCGACACGGGATGACGCTGGGAGAGCTGGCTCGCTACGACAATGAGGTTCTCAACCTGCATGCGCCGCTGACGGTGATCGCAATGCAGGGATGGCAGCGCGGCGACTGGTACGACGCGACGAGTTTGATGTGGGTGAATCCGTCGCCGAATCTGCGGAACCTGGAGGAGGCCACGCTGTATCCGGGGCTCGGGTTGATTGAGACAACGAACATTTCTGTCGGGCGCGGGACGGACACGCCGTTCGAGCTGATCGGGGCGCCGTGGATCGACGCGCGCGCCCTGGCGGACCACCTGAATCACCGCCAACTACCGTCGGTGCGGTTCATTCCTGTGGAGTTTACGCCGGAGAAGCCGTATCCATACGGGGGCGAGGTTTGCCGTGGGGTGCGGATCCTGGTGACGGATCGAAATGTGCTGGATGCGCCGGAACTGGGCGTGGAGCTGGCAGGGGCGTTGCATCGGTTGTATCCGGAGCAGTTCCAGGTGGAGAAGATGAACACGCTCCTGGCAAATCGCGCGGTGCTCGCTGCGATTGCAGCGGGCGAGGATCCGCAGCGAATTGCGGAGGGCTGGCGACCAGCACTCGAGGCGTTTGAGGTGCAGCGGGAGAAGGCGCTGCTGTATCAGCCGTAGCAGCCATCCGTATGTCCTCAGATTGAGGCCGCCCGATATATACAGTTTACCTGTACAGATAGGCTGTATATATGGCATCCTGTATCCATGAGCAATCGGGCCGGTCTTTCCCAGGCTGAGCGGGCCTCCGGCCTTGCCGTAGAACTGCGGGCGGTCATCGGCAAACTGAAGCGCAGGCTGCGCGAGCAGGGTGGACAGGCCGATCTGACGCCCTCGCAGGTCTCAGTTCTGCTGCGCCTGGAGAACGAGGGTCCAGCGGCCGTATCGACGCTGGCTCGAGCGGAAGGCATGCGCCCGCAGTCGATGAGCGCGATCGTCGCCTCGCTGCAGGAGGCGCGCCTGGTGGAGGGCTCGGCGGATCCGAACGACGGCCGCCAGGTTCTGATCTCCCTCTCTCGAAAATGCCGGCGGCTGCTCAGCGAAGGCCGTGCCGCACGACAGGACTGGCTTACCGCCACGATTCAGCGGAAGCTCTCGGCTCAGGATCAGGAAAAGCTTGCTGTTGCCATCGAGCTGCTGACTCGACTGCTGGAGGACGGATGACTGGAAACGGATCTCGTCGCTGCAGATAGTCCACTCTGATTCCCATAACCCTGGCCTATAGACCCGGTTCCCCTAACCCTGGAGACGAACGGAATGCCCCTCACCGCACTTGATTCACGGACAGCCCTCATCGTCGTTGACCTTCAGAACGGAATTATTCGTTCGCCCCTGATCCATCCAATTGAAGCTGTCATCGAACGCAACCGCGCTTTACTCGATGGCTTTCGCAGGCGCGATCTCCCGGTCGTGCTGGTCAACGTCGACGGAGTCGCACCGGGGCGAACGGAACAGCCCCGCCGCTATACAACGCTGCCCGAAGGATTCAGCGATCTGATTCCG
>Ga0335072_10015481_pt1 | contig 10827 bp, 8 predicted proteins | sample Lox_Sample_21_FD_206725 | JGI IMG/M metagenome (GOLD analysis project Ga0335072, IMG submission 206725) | Soil microbial communities from Loxahatchee National Wildlife Refuge, Florida, United States - Lox_Sample_2.1 | ecosystem: Environmental > Terrestrial > Soil > Wetlands | place: USA: Florida... | reverse complement strand
CTTGGCGGCATGGTCCTTCGCCACCTCGATATTCCGGCGGGATGGATCGATCGCGGTCATTGAAGCGCCAAGCCGCGCCAGGGGTTCCGAGAGAAGGCCGGCGCCGCATCCGATATCGAGGATCGACAGACCCGCGAGCGCTTGTGCCGAGCGCCAATCGCGCTTCTGTCCTTCGGTCGAAAAGTGGCGGCCGAGAAGCTCGCGCAAAAAGGCAATCCGGACCGGGTTGAGCTTGTGCAGAGCTCGCATGGGCCCATCGGGATCCCACCATTGCGCGCCAAGCTGGTCAAAACGGGCGACCTCCTCCGGGTCGATCGTTGTGTCGCTGTGGAGCTTTTCGTCGCTATCCATGGCTCTAATTCCCATTGACTTCAGGTTCCGGCATTTGCATGTATGAGTGGCGGGCCTATGCCGGGGCCGTTGATTTCCTCACGAAAATTCAATGCCGGAAGGGAGGCGTTTTCGGCCGGATGTCCCGTCTTGTGATGAAATTTGGCGGCACGTCGGTCGCAAACATAGAGCGCATTCGCAATGTTGCAAGGCACATCGCGCGCGAGCGGCAGGCGGGCCATGACGTTGCCGTGGTGGTCTCCGCCATGGCCGGGAAGACCAATGAACTCGTCGGCTGGTGCGGGGAAGCTGCAAAGCTTTGCGACCAGCGCGAATATGACGCCGTCGTTGCCTCGGGCGAGCAGGTGACCGCCGGTCTCCTCGCGATCGTTCTGCAGGAGCAAGGAATCCCAGCGAGGTCTTGGCAAGGTTGGCAAATACCGATCCTGACCTCGAACGAGCACGGTTCGGGGCGCGTTCAACATATTGGCGCCGCCGCGATCCTCGATGGTTTTGCCGCCCGGGGAGAGGTGGCGGTGATCACTGGCTTCCAGGGCCTTCACAAAGACACCGGCCGCATCGTCACGCTTGGACGGGGCGGCTCGGATACCAGCGCCGTGGCGGTCGCCGCGGCGATCGGAGCCGAACGCTGCGACATATATACCGATGTCGATGGAGTCTATACCACCGATCCCAGGATCGTCGCGAAAGCCAGGCGGCTCGATCGCATTGCTTTCGAGGAAATGCTGGAAATGGCCTCGCTCGGCGCCAAGGTTCTTCATGTCCGCTCGGTGGAACTTGCGATGGCGCACAAGGTCAGGACATTTGTCCGGTCGTCGTTCGACGACCCCGGCCAATCCAAACAGGGCACGTTGATTTGCGGCGAGGAGGACATCGTGGAGAACCAAGTGGTCACCGGTATCGCTTTCTCGCGGGACGAGGCGCAGATTACCTTGCGCCGCGTCGCCGACCGCCCAGGCATCGCCGCCGCCATTTTCATGCCGCTCGCCGACGCGAATATCAATGTGGATATGATCATCCAGGTGGCATCCGAGAATTCGGGTGTGACGGATATCACCTTTACGGTTTCTGCCGCTGATTTCGCTCGTGCACAAACGATTTTATACGAAGCGCAGCCGCAGATTGGTTTTTCCACACTGCAGGGCGCGAGCGATGTCGTCAAGATTTCCGCGATCGGCGTCGGCATGCGCAGCCATGCCGGCGTCGCGGCGCGGGCCTTCAAGGCCTTGGCGGAAAAAGGGATCAACATCCGGGCAATTACAACCTCTGAGATTAAATTCTCCGTTTTGATCGAGGCCGCCTACACGGAATTGGCGGTAAGGACTTTGCACACCCTCTATGGTTTGGATAAAACTTGAGCGGTGCTGGTAAGTCCGCTCGCCAACGTGCCGGTTTTCTGGTGGTCTGGTGTTTGCTAAGGTATTGAACGGAAGAAAAACCGGGACACTGGATTGGCTCACATGCGTTTTTGGGCGATGGGGATCAGGTTTCGCATCAAGAATATTGGTTTTCGTCCAGCCGCCTGGAAGACGATCGGATCTGAGCTTTAGTCATTTTGGGTAGGATCATGGGAGAAAACGAATAGATTAGGCCCCTGAGCCATCGATGTTGCAGTGATGATGTTCACGAGAGGGTTCCCAAAAAGTTGCGCGATTTTTAGATCAGAACAGGATCCAGCTCTTAGAAGCTGCGTGATTCCTTTTCATTCAATGGAGGGCGTCCGAAGGGTAAGCGCTCGTGAGCATTTCTATGCTTCGAAAAACATGAAAAGGGCGGCCGATAAATGATTGGCGCCAGCAAAAGCCGGGTTCGACGCGAATGTCATGTGATATTTTTTAGAGTTTGGCGAACGGAACTTGCTGGCGGATCGCACCCGGAAGGGACTTGGCCACTTGCCAGATGAGGTCATGAGGCGGACGCTGAAACTTTGGAACCGACGGAGCCGTTGCCGGATTTGCTGGACGGGACCCTTGCTGGGTCTGGCGAGCCGGGGCGGATGGATGCAATCTTAGGCCTGAACGGGAAACGTCCATGTTTGGCACGCTCGGCGGTCCACGTCTGCTGCTGCGCCGCCTTCGCGAAGTCATGGCGGAGCCGGTCAGTCCGCAGGCAAGGCTCGACAAGATCGTCGTCCATATCGCGGCGAACATGGTCGCGGAAGTCTGCTCGGTCTATGTGCTGCGTGCCGATGGCCGGCTCGAACTTTATGCGACGGAAGGTTTGAACCGCGAGGCGGTTCACCTGACCACATTGCGCACCGGGGAAGGCCTCGTCGGCCTCATTGCCGAGACCGCAGAGCCCCTCGCGCTGGCCGACGCGCAATTGCATCCCTCGTTCATGTACCGGCCGGAGACCGGCGAGGAAATCTATTCTTCTTTCCTTGGCGTGCCCATCCTGCGCGGCGGCAATACGCTTGGCGTGCTGGTGGTCCAAAACAAGGCGCGCCGCACCTATCCCGAGGAGGAGATCGAAGCGCTCGAAACGACGGCCATGCTGCTCGCCGAAATGATCGCTTCGGGCGAATTGCAATCGCTGGCGCCGCCTGGCCGGGATATTGCGCTGCGCCGGCCGCTCGCCTTGAAGGGGACCCCGATTGCCGATGGTGTCGGTCTTGGTCACGTTATCCTTCATGAGCCGCGCATTGTCGTCAAGCAGCTCGTTGCCGAAGACGTCAAGCGGGAGATGGAGCGGCTCGATACCGCGATTGGCGCCATGCGTCACTCCCTCGATCTTCTGATCGAAAACGGCAACATGGGTCCTGGCGAACATCGCGATGTGCTTGAAACATTCAGGCTTTTCGCGCATGACCGCGGCTGGCTTCGCCGGCTGCGCGAGGCTGTGGCGACGGGTCTTACCGCCGAAGCCGCGGTCGAACGCGTGCAAAACGACACGCGCGCCAAATTGCAGCGCCAAACCGAGCCTTATATCCGCGAACGGCTGCATGATCTCGACGATCTCGCCAACCGGCTGCTGCATCAGCTCACTGGTCAGAGTTTCGCCGGGGCGCATGAGGATTTGCCTTATAATTCGATCATTGTCGCGCGCTCCATGGGGCCGGCCGCGCTGCTCGAATATGATCGCGCCAAGGTTCGCGCTCTCGTTCTCGAAGAATCGGGCGCTTTGAGTCATGTCGCGATCGTTGCTCGCGCGCTCGGCATCGCGGCTGTCGGCGACGTCGCGAATATTGTCGATTTGGTTGAACCCGGCGATGCCTTGATCGTCGATGGCCTCTGCGGTGACGTTCATGTGCGCCCGACGCCGGACATCGAACATTCCTATGCCGAAAAAGCACGGCTGCGCGCCCGTAAGCAGGCGCAATATCACAAATTGCGCGATGTGCCCGCCGTCACCAAGGACGGCGTCGCGATTGATCTGCATATGAATGCCGGGATGCTGGTCGATCTCCAGCATGTTGCCGAGACAGGTGCCGCATCGGTCGGGCTGTTCCGGACCGAAATCCAGTTCATGCTCGCCTCGCGACTGCCGAAGATGAGCGAACAGGAGGCTCTTTACCGGACTGCCCTCGATTCGCTCGATGGAAAATCCATTACTTTCCGCACCCTTGATATCGGCTCTGACAAAGTTCTGCCTTACCTGGAGAAGGTCGAAGAGGAAAATCCGGCACTTGGCTGGCGCGCTATCCGCATCGGTCTTGACCGGCCTGGCCTCTTGCGGTCGCAGTTGCGTGCCTTGTTGCGGGCCGGCTCTGGGCGCGAAATGCGGATCATGTTCCCGATGATCGCAACGCTCGAAGAATTCGAAACCGCCAAATCCTTTGTCGAGAATGAACTCGCTCATTTGCGTCTGCATGGCCCCGCGCCGCCTGCAGGCCTCAAGCTTGGCATCATGGTCGAGGTGCCTTCCATGCTCTGGCAACTCGACGAAGCCTGCAAGCGCGTCGATTTTCTCTCGGTCGGCTCGAACGACCTCATACAGTATCTTTACGCCGCCGATCGGGACAACAAGCGGGTCGCGACGCGGTTCGATCCCCTCTCGGCGCCGGTGCTGCGCGTTTTGAAGCTGATCGCCGACACGGCGAGGGCATCCGCCACCCCATTGACGCTCTGCGGCGAAATGGGCAGCAAGCCGCTCGAAGCCATGGTCTTGCTTGCCCTGGGCTATCGTAGCCTTTCGATGTCGGCGGCATCGATCGGACCCGTCAAGTCCATGGTGCTCGCGACCAATATTGGTGAAGCGCAAGCCTTTGTCGCAACTCTTACGGAAGAGGCGAGGGGAGGACAATCCTTGCGCGACAAATTGCGCAAATTCGCAAAAGCCCAGAATATTCCGGTTTAAGGGGCGCCGTGCCCTTGCTTTCGCCTTGGGCAAGGATCGCTTCAAGGGCAAGCTTGCGGCTAACTCTTTGTTTTCTTGAATGATCTTAGGAAGATGCCGGAAATTTCCGAGCCGTCCCCGTGGCTCAACTCCCGCGAGCGGGCTGGGCGATTGGAAAATTGCGTATTCTCATTAACGAATCGCTTACCGCGATCGGCCAATCTCGCGGCATGGTTATTTATCGCCGCTTGCGCGCGACACTTTATCCCTTGGCTCTTTATTGCGTCTCCGGCGCGATCGGCGGCTATTTTGTCTGGCACGCGGTGAATGACGCGCGCGGGCTTAAAACCAAGGATGAATATGAACAGAAGATCGCGTCCTTGCGCAGCCAGTTGAACGATCTCAAATTGGAGCATGCCTCGTGGGATCACCGGATCGCCTTGCTGTCCGGCCGCGAGATTGATCGCGATCTTCTCGACGAAGAGGCGCGCATGCTGCTCGGCCGCGCCAACCGGAACGATCTTGTCATATTCTTATCGCAGCCGCAAAAGTGAAATGCGCGAGGGACCAAGCCCCGCGCCTTACGCGCAAGGCAGCTCGCTTGCGCTTTCCTTCATAAGCGAGCCGGGAACTTTGTTGCATCGCGAGACTTTAAGCGACGGATGCTTTAGTGTTACGGAATATTCATGCATTATGAACATTCACTTGATGCCTTGAACTTCTTCCTAGCCGACGTTCGTCAAGGACTTGGACCTTATCTTGCGATCTATCTGTTGACGGAGCGGCATTGGGCGGAGGATCAGATCGGCTTCGTCATGACGATTGCCACGGTCTGCGGCCTTATCGTGCAGACTCCGGCTGGCGCCCTAACCGATTCAACCCACGCCAAAAGAGCGATCATTGCTGCCGCTGCGTTCGCCGTGACTGGCGCGACGATCCTGCTTCCTTCCCTGTCTTCCTTCATCCTCGTTGCTGGCTCGCAAGCGTCAGCCGACGCGGCGGCAGCCTTTTTCGGTCCGGCGATCGCCGCGATCACTTTGGGCCTCTTGGGGCCGCGCGGGTTCACCCGCCGTATCGGCCGCAACGAGAGCTTCAATCATGCGGGCAACGCGTTCGCAGCGGCACTTGCAGGCGTTTGCGCCTGGATATGGGGGCCAATCGCCGTCTTCCCTCTCATCGCCGTTATGGCTCTCCTTTCCATCGTGAGCGTCCTCACGATTAGCCCCGAAGCGATCGACTATGATCGCGCGCGTGGTCTCAAAGATGGCCTATCCGCATCACATGAAAAACCCTCAAGCCTCGGTGAGCTTATGGGCAACCGAAGTCTTTTGATCTTCTGCTTTTGCTGCGTTATTTTTCATCTCGCCAACGCCGCCATGTTGCCGCTTGTGGGCCAGAAACTGGCTATGCAGGACGAAAATCAGGGGACCGCTCTCATGTCGGGCTGCATTGTCGCGGCACAGATCGTGATGGTGCCCATGGCGGCTCTTGTTGGCCACAAGGCCGATATTTGGGGCCGCAAGCCTCTTTTTCTCACTGGCCTCGCTATCCTGTCTCTGCGCGGCTTCCTCTACACCTTATCGGATGACCGCATTTGGTTGTTTGCGGTTCAAAGTCTCGATGGTGTGGGGGCAGGTCTTTATGGGGCATTATTTCCGCTCATCGTCGCCGATCTGACGCGCGGCACGGGCCATTTCAATCTGGCCCAGGGCGCCGTGATTACCGCGCAAGGCATTGGCGCGTCGCTGAGCACCTCTTTGGCCGGAGTTGTCGTCGTTCATGCGGGCTTTTCCGCGGGCTTCCTTGTTTTGTCTGGCATCGCAGCTTCAGGTTTTCTGCTTTATGTCTTGGGCATGCCGGAAACGCGAGATTTTGACGCGGGGACGCCAACTGCGATCGCGACATGAACAATAGCCCCATGAGCACCGCTTCGCTCGGGATGTACGCCACGATTGTTGTCTTCGTTTTGACCTATGCTGGCGTGGCGCTCGGCCGCGCGCCCGGGTTGCGGATCGATCGCGCCGGCATAGCGCTCGTCGGCGCAAGTCTGATGATCGGTCTTGGGACTCTGAGCCTCGATGAAGCGTTGAAGGCCGTCGATCTCGAGGCCATCGCGCTTTTGCTCGGCATGATGATCATTGTGAGCCAATTGCGGGTTTCAGGTTTTTTCGAACTCGCGACCCGTTTCGCCCTTCGCAGCGCCCCTTCGGCGCCCGTGCTTTTGGTGACCACCGTCATTGTCACCGGGTTTTTCTCCGCCTTCCTCGTCAATGATGCTATCTGTCTCGTGATGGCACCCCTCATCATCGATATCACCCGCACTTTACGCCGCAACCCGGTGCCTTATCTCCTCGCGGTGGCGATGGCCTCGAACGCGGGAAGTGCTGCAACCTTCACCGGCAATCCGCAAAATATGATCATCGGGGTCTCGTCGCATCTTGCTTATGCCGATTTCGCAAGCACGCTCGCCCCGGCCGCGGCCGTCGCCCTTGTTCTGACGGCAAGCCTCATCATTCTCTCTTATCGCAAGGAATTCTCAACCGCTTTCGATCCAGGCGCAACGGAGTCGCGTCCGCGCCGGCATCCAAGGCAGCTCGTCAAGGGATTGATCGTGACCCTGGGCGTCATTGCGAGTTTTTTTGCAGGCATTCCCCTCGCCGAAACCGCGCTCATCGGCGGCTCGCTGCTGCTTCTGTCCCGTTCTGTTAACCCACGCAAACTCTACGCCGGAATCGATGGCGGGCTTTTGTTGATGTTCGCTGGACTGTTTATTGTTGTGGCGGGCGCCGAAAAGGTGCTTCTGACGCCAGATCTCCTGGCGGCGGTTCACCAGCTTCATTTCGAGAATGTTTGGATTTTGGCCGGTGTTACGGCGTCTCTCTCAAACCTCGTCAGCAATGTGCCGGCGGTCTTGATCTTGAAACCTTTCGTCATCCATTTGCCAGATCCTGGCAAGGCCTGGCGGATCGTGGCGATGAGTTCCACCTTCGCCGGAAACCTGACTTTGATCGGCTCGGTCGCCAATCTTATTGTTGCGGAACGCGCCAAGAAGGAAGGGGTGACACTCTCGTTTCTTGCCTATTTGCGGATCGGCCTGCCGTTGACCTTGATGAGCCTCGCTTTTGGCACATGGTGGCTGGCGTGAGGGAGGATCAGGGCAAGGTTCTGCTTTGTCACGTCCGGAATCACCGGATCGTGTTCAAGCTGTTGTTTTTGTGTCACGCCTTGATCCGCCCTCCCAAGGGCTCGCTTTCCTCTTCCTGGCGCGCTATTTATATTTGAGTTGACGCCTTATATTTGGTTTGACGTCTCCATTTCATGAAGGGTTTTTCATGGTCGCCGCATCCGCCCCCGAGCGTGGCAAACCCGTGTCCGGGAAAACAGCAAAAGCACCCGCGAATAGCGCCTCTTTCAGCAAGGAAGAGGAACTGACCGCCTACCGGAACATGTTGCTGATCCGCCGCTTCGAGGAAAAAGCCGGGCAGATGTATGGCATGGGTCTCATTGGCGGCTTCTGCCATCTCTACATCGGTCAAGAGGCTGTCGTGACCGGGGTCAGAATGGCGGCGGCGGAAGGCGATCAAACCATCGCGAGCTATCGCGATCATGGCCATATGCTCGCTTGTGGCATGGACCCCAAGGCCGTCATGGCGGAATTGACCGGGCGCCGGAGCGGCGCCTCGAAAGGCAAGGGCGGCTCCATGCATATGTTTTCGAAAGCCGCCAATTTTTATGGCGGCCATGGCATCGTCGGCGCGCAAGTGCCGCTCGGCAGCGGCCTGGCGTTCGCCAATCTTTATCGCGGCAATGGCAAGATTTGCTTTACCTATCTTGGCGATGGCGCGGCGAACCAGGGCCAGGTCTACGAGAGTTTCAACATGGCCGAACTTTGGAAACTGCCTGTTGTCTATGTCATCGAAAACAACCGCTATGCGATGGGCACATCCGTCAGCCGGTCTTCGGCATTGACTGATTTTTCCAAGCGCGGACAGTCCTTCAACATTCCAGGCGAGCAGGTCGACGGCATGGATGTGCGCGCGGTGAAAGCCGCCGCCACGCGCGCCGCCGAATGGTGTCGGACCGGCAATGGTCCGATCATCCTCGAAATGAAGACCTACCGCTATCGCGGCCACTCGATGTCGGATCCCGCGAAATACCGCTCGAAGGACGAAGTACAAAAAATGCGCGCGGAGCATGATCCGATCGAACAGGTCCGCGCCCGCCTTTTGGCAGCCAAGCAAGCAGCCGAAGACGATCTCAAGAAGATTGATGCGGAAGTCCGCGCCATCGTCGCGGAGGCCGCGGATTTTGCCTCGCATGATCCAGAACCGGACCCGGCGGAATTGTGGACCGATGTCCTGGCATAATGGCATCATCAAACGCACGAGCAGGCAACACAGGGACAGGTGATGGCGACGAATATCCTCATGCCCGCGCTTTCGCCGACCATGGAACAGGGCAGGCTCGCGAAGTGGCTTAAGAAAGAAGGGGATGCAGTGCGTTCGGGCGATATCCTCGCGGAGATCGAAACCGACAAGGCGACCATGGAGGTCGAGGCGATCGATGACGGCACGCTCGCCAAGATTCTGGTGCCGGATGGAACCGACAATGTTGCGGTCAATACGCCGATCGCGGTGATCGCGGGGGAGGGCGAGGATGCCGGCTCGGTGCAGGCGCCAGCGCCGGCGGCACCCGCCGCGAAGACGGATGCAACACAAGACATAAGCCATGGCGGGGATGAGCGCGGCGGCGCCAATGGCGGGGAGGAACCGGTGGCGCGCACCCTCACAGCGTCCGTTCCGCCCATTGCGCCGCAAGCCGCTCCGATCAAACCCGCGCAAGACTTAAGGCCCGAAATTCCCGAGGGCACGGAAATGCTGACGCTGAGCGTGCGCGAGGCCTTGCGCGACGCGATGGCCGAGGAGATGCGCCGGGATGCCAGCGTGTTCATTATCGGCGAGGAAGTGGCGGAATATGAAGGCGCTTACAAAGTCACGCAGGGGCTGTTGCAGGAATTCGGGCCCCGCCGGGTGGTCGATACGCCGATCACCGAACATGGTTTTACCGGGCTCGGCATCGGAGCGGCCATGGCGGGCCTGCGCCCCATCGTCGAATTCATGACCTTCAATTTCGCGATGCAGGCGATGGACCAGATCATCAATTCCGCTTCCAAGACTCGCTATATGTCTGGCGGGCAGATGGATTGTCCGATTGTGTTTCGCGGCCCGAATGGGGCGGCGGCGCGGGTGGCCGCGCAGCACAGCCAGGATTATGCCGCATGGTATTCGCATATTCCGGGGCTTAAGGTCGTCATGCCCTTCACGGCGGCCGACGCCAAGGGGCTTTTGAAGAGCGCGATCCGCGATCCCAATCCGGTCATCTTTCTCGAAAACGAGATACTCTATGGGCACAAATTCGAGGTGCCCAAGCTCGACGATTTTCTCGTCCCCATCGGCAAGGCGCGGATCGCCCGCGCGGGCAAGGATGTCACCCTCGTTTCCTTCGGCATCGGCATGCTGCATGCCCTGAAGGCGGCGGAAGATTTGGAGCGCGAGGGCATCGATGCGGAAGTCATCGATCTGCGCACGATCCGCCCGATGGACAGCGAAATGATCATCCAATCGGTCAAGAAAACCGGCCGCTGCGTGACCGTCGAGGAAGGCTGGCCGCAAAGCGGCGTCGGCGCCGAGATCATGGCCAGAATCATGGAAGAGGCCTTTGATTATCTCGATGCGCCGGTCGTGCGGATTTGCGGCAAGGATGTGCCGATGCCTTATGCGGCCAATCTCGAAAAGCTCGCTCTGCCAAATGCCGAAGAGGTCGTCGCGGCAGCAAAAGCTGTGCTCTATCATTGAGTTCAAAAATGTGAGCCATTCCATGCCGATCGACATCCTCATGCCCGCTCTTTCGCCGACGATGGAAAAAGGCAATCTTTCCCGCTGGCTGAAGAAAGAGGGTGACACAATCAAGCCAGGCGACGTGCTGGCCGAAATCGAGACCGACAAGGCGACCATGGAGGTCGAAGCGATCGATGAAGGCGTGCTGGCGAAGATCGTCGTGCCTGACGGCACCGCTGATGTGCCGGTCAATAATGTGATTGGCTTGATCGCGGGCGAAGGGGAGGACGCAAAGTCCGTTGCAAAAGGGCCTCTGCCTGCCAGCAAAAATGAGGCGGACGCGGCGCCTGATGTGGCGGCCGCC
>Ga0335072_10015480_pt1 | contig 10827 bp, 7 predicted proteins | sample Lox_Sample_21_FD_206725 | JGI IMG/M metagenome (GOLD analysis project Ga0335072, IMG submission 206725) | Soil microbial communities from Loxahatchee National Wildlife Refuge, Florida, United States - Lox_Sample_2.1 | ecosystem: Environmental > Terrestrial > Soil > Wetlands | place: USA: Florida... | reverse complement strand
AACACGGAACTCTCTGCAAGAAAGAGTAGTGCAGCTGTTACAGAGACAATACCAGAATCTGCGATCGAAACTCCACCAATCGATTCCGAGAAGAGATCGGGCTATCTCAACGGGAGCAGTGGGCGTGGGAAAGCTATCCCAGCAGAATCTAAACCAAGTGCAAATCCAGACAAGAAGACCTCGGTTGAAGACCGCCATGCGAAGCTTCTTCCAGGCGATACAACGAGCAGTGCAGCGGTCAGTGGTGGTGCAGCGCTGAGAAATAGTGGAGGGTTTGGTGAAAACTTGAATGGCAATACCAGCGAAAAGCTTAATTCAACTTCTCCTACCAAAGCCGCCGCTAAGACAGCTCCTGCTGGTCAGACAGCTAGGCCAGGGCCCATTTCCATAACTCCTTCCTTAGCTGCTGCCAAAGCAGTTCCCAAATTGACAAAATCACCTTCCGTTCTCAAAACACCTACTACACCTGCAAAGACACCCACCACCCCTGGCCTATCCGGCAAAGCCACAACTTCAAAGCCAGCTGCACCATCAAGCAAGAAATCTCAGGCCAAGCCAGCAGACATGAAGGCGACGAAGTCCACAGCCAGTTCCTCAACTACCTCTAAGCCGGCTGCTCGGCCTACCACTTCCTCAACGATAGCAAGCACTTCTGAGAACAAGCCACCTCATACATCACCGACAACCGGGTTCCACAAGCCAAAACCGAAGTCACCTACAAGACCAGCAAAGCTGCCTGCGTCAATGACTGCACCTACTGCTTCATCCCTTTCAAAGGTTGCTACAGCTGCGGCGCCAAGTCGACAATCCCTTGCGCCAAGTACTAAAACTGTATCTCGATCACGCAGCCACGCAAGCTTATCACAGAAACAAGAACTGCACCACAAGCCATCCAAACTTGAAAGTGACCGGCCAGTTTTTGGTAGACCTTCGACTTCCACGCTCAAAAAACAGCCATCACGACAAAGCCTGCCAAAGCAGCCGGCTCCAACCGATGAAAGTTTCCTTGCCCGAATGATGCGGCCTACAACATCCTCTGCTTCGAAGACCACCGAAAAGGTCATTACTCCTCCACGGGCTAGGACAAACACTAGGCCTACCACACGTGAAGGTCCAGTTGGTCATAAGCCACATCAGGGTTTGAAAGGAAGTCCATCAACCAAAAAGCTTCCTGCAGCTGCAAAAGAGACTAAGAATGAAGGGTTGAATGCGGCTCATTCTAGTAAAGTTGAGGGTATCGCAACGTCAGCCAGTGGCATCAGTCAAGCTGAGCCAGCCCATACCGAAGAAGAAGCTGCAATTCCTTTCACTACGGATGATGGGCCGATCACTACCTCTACTCATGAGGATAAGCCTACGGAAGAAGTGCCGGTAGAAGATAGCACTACATTTACTTCTGGTTTAACAACTGCAACTGAAGATATTTCTGGTGCGAATCAACCTGCCGAAAAGCTGATTAACTACAAGGATCCAAAACCTGATGAAGCATCGCAATCCGTTGAGGAAAATCCAAACGCTGAGAAGGTTGTTGACCCAGACGAAGTGGAAAACCCTGCAAGTCAGTTTATTGAGGCAACTGTGGACTCTGTCGAGCCTGCCGTTGCGGATGAGTCAAAGTTGACCGAACCAAACGCTCACGGTACGGAAGACCACGCCACTATGAACAGTGTTTCCGAGCAGTCGAAGGAGGAATATAAAACCGGAGATACTGCCTCAGCTGCATAGTATGGACGCCTGCACCAAGCAGGCTTGGCGCAAATGTCTCCTTGTTAAGTATGTGGGGTTGCATGGATATCAAACATATGTACACTCAGCTCGATTAGTGTATATCTTAAGCATGAGTATATTAGATTTTACAATGAACATCGATAATACCCATTAAATGAACTCAGCATTCGCAACTACTCCGATAGATTCGAGAGTTTGCACATGTCTCCTGCAATGCAAAATTTAGCAAAAAGGCTAGTCCACTAGTGTGACTTTAAATCTCGTTAACTATATTGATACTCTAAAATAAGCTTTTAAACTCACAAAACAAAACAAACGGGCTTATGGCTTAGTGGGTAATTTTGGTTGCCTCACTTTCGAACACAGAGACGTGGGTTCAAATCCCAACGTGGTCGGTTGTCGGCGTAGGACCTTTGCTTGCGAAACCTATGAGGCAGATACACGACCTGGTGGTCCTAATTGGTTACGGCGCTGTTGTTTGATCCCTACTTTGTCCTATTTTCGGTTATTTTTTTCTTTTTGGGGAGGCGTGGGCTCTGTGGCTTTTAGGACCGGTGATATTCTTAAGTAGAATTAATAGGGATAGGTAGTGTTCTGGGGTTGGAAAATTTCTCTTTTGGTTGGAAGTTTTTGTGTCACGTCGCTTTTTGGGAAATAGGAGTCAAGTGGGGGAAGTTCACTTTGCAAAGATCAGAACGAGTGTTTAGAAATGACTTGATAGAGGTAAACTAGGCTCTTAATCTTAACTTGTGATTCATGCTCACAATACCTTTATCTTGCCTACCTCCACAGAATCAACACCGTTACTTAGTCTCATCCTTGAGCTGTCGTCTCATATTGATGCTTTTGGATATGTCGCGACAACAGCGTATGCCACACAAAGCTCATCGCGCACTGATCATAAAGGCACCGCATCACTCCCAAGTGCATAACTACTTGGCGTTTGTGTAGGTTTCTTTTTTTGGCTAAAGCCAGTGCCACACTCGTAGCACTTGAATAGCACTTTATCATGCAAGTTGAGGGGCATCCATTACATCCATTGGTAGGTATCGCCAGCATCAGAGGTGTTGTCCGTCATGTCAACGGCTTGATTCATGGACCGATATATTTGGCCAGACACAGTTGAAGTCTGCCTCGACTTCTTTTCTTCCAACAGATGATCTTCATTTGAGAGCATTTTCCCACAATCATCACACTCATATAACATCTCTTCGTGTAGCTTGTTCGGCGTGTCTCTTTTGCGAACATGCCTGTCCAGATTTTCCCACGTACGAATCTGCGATTATATATCTCACAAATGAAAGTTTGAGCTGAAAGATTATGTATTGAGCCAGCACGTAGCTTCGTTTTGCATAGCTGCGATCGCATATCTCACAAAACGCAACATTTAGCTAGGGCTTCTGTCGAAGGCTTTGGCTTCCCCCCCCAAATGACTATTTACAAGTGTCAATTGACTTATAATACCGGTATTAGAACCAGTTCTTTCCGCGCTGCCTCTATGGAGGGAGGTGGCATCGTTTTCAACCTCTGCATAAAAATCGACATTTGTGGTCTCAACAACTAACAAAGAGTGGCAGCTTTTCTTTGTCCCTTAGGTAGGAAGTGGCTCTGCCTGAGACTCTGCCATCGACATCACATGTCGCGGCCTATCCGGCAATTCAAACGGTCTGTAAAAATCACCCATCAGGTGCGCTATAAGCTCAAGAGATTTCCTCTTCTTACGATCAGCTTTTTAATGCACGTTTTTGATCTTAAAGCCTTCCTTACTGCGCATTCCTGCCACCATGAGATCCGGGGAATATTGTTCGAACCGTCCTTGCTCCGTTATATTGATCGTCACACAAGGCACCAGTAGAGAGATTTCCCTCGTATTGCCGTAATACTTTGCCCTTTTTTTGGTTAATGGGCCAACGGTGATACATATTAATTTTGTTTTGAATGTTTTTGATTTGGAATTGTTCTTCAAATAAAAAGCAATTAATTTACATCCAACTTTATTCTACTTTTCCCTAGTTTTCAGATATTAATGTGTTCCAAAAGAGGCTCATAATGTGGGGAAATACTCTTAGATCTAAAAGTATTGTTATACGACTAAATTATGCCTAACATTGCGTTTCAAGGCAATAGCTCTGTCCTATAAATCAGACATATAGAAGTTCTATTTTTTTCCCCCAGAACAAAGAAGCCCTGAAGTACTCTACCTCGTCGACAATAAGATTATTCATTTCTGTTCTTTCATCAAACGCTCAACTTCCGTGACAATGAGGTTTTTCATGTTTCTGAAACAACTTCATTGTCCTGAAAGCAAGGACATGTATAGCCCAACATCCATTCTTTAAAGAGAAAAAAATAACGCAGTGAACAAAGTTTGTCCCCGAAAATAGCATAGAAGGATTCACTGTAATGATTCACAACCTCTGAACGACGCAAACAGAAACCGCCGGGAACAACCACACACTTCTGAATAATGACATTCTTGGAAATATATCTAGCACATCAAATCCTCACAGATGCAGACTTACAATCTCCAAACGAAAACCCCGTCCCATTTAAACAGGCATCAAAAGAGTCGCAAAGAACTTTGCTTCCCAGCCAGACTCTATTTTCGAGTACAGATCAAGGCAAAGCAAAACCACAACCACCATGTGCGTGACACCGCTATCCGAATTTACATCGTGCGGGCACTCCGTCGTCACAGGCGAAACAGAGGAATGTGAGAAAGCCCGAGACTGGGAAATGTGCCGCCAGACGTCAAGGGTTGAATACAAACCTGGCCGCTGCGATAAGTGTAGACGCGCGTTGAATCAGGCTGCTACAAAGTACTATGAAGAGAATAATGATTGGCATAATACGCGGGGCCCGGGCAGCAGTGATGAGCGGAGGAGGACGGGGTGGTGAGTTAGGGGGTTGATGAGGCAGGTCACGGTGAGTGAGCGGTGGGGAGATGGTGAGTGGGGATGCAGAAAGAGCGGTGATTGTGTAGGCTAGGGATGGCAAGGCTGCGGGTAGCCTGGAGTTCTAGCGTTCTGTGGACCTATTTCGCAGGCGGCGGCAGGTTAATAACTGTCATTACCCTAGCCTTACGCACTACGGCAAAAACGGGTATAAAAGGTATCTTAAACACAAAGACACAAACAAGATGACTTAACCATGGGAGTTGTGCTGCGCTATGATTCCATATTAGCGGATGTAGAGGATGAGACTCTAATGTGGCATACTTCCTGACATCGAGAGGTTTCCTATCGTCGTCAGGACCAATTCTCACGGTCGTTGGGAGATGGTGTCGTGAATTATGTTACCGAAAATGAAAAGGAGCTGGTGGCTGCGAGGATTGTAAAGCATTTCGAGCCATTTTTGATACATATGGTAAGGGACGAGCTGGTAGATGCTTTGCACTCTCCCGGCTTCCTGCACCATTAATGTATGTAAGATTATAATTGTATTTTTCTTCCTCAAGATAAGCCACCTATGGACATGGACTTAATTCCACCAAATGTTCATGCTTCGAAGGAAGTAAACTGAGTTGCTTTTGCTAACTCAGAGGAAGACATCCAGAGAGGAAATCTCTAATGGGCAGAAGCACTGTGCTGTCTAGCTACGTTATACATGTGATACTGCTTAAGACAATATACAAGAAGACTTACATTAACATTAGATTCCTGTCGTCGAGTGACGTCTCGCTGCTGTGAAGCTTTATGCCGTCGTTGGAGCAATCTATTGCCAATTAGTTCTGTCATCTAAACGTTACTCCCTCAACTCACTCCTTCTTTACCATCTCTACCAGACGCAACAGGTTCGGCTCCATCAATGCAAGCATCATCACTTGTGCCACCGTAATCTTCGGCTTCATGTCTCTGTTGCAGACTCTCTAGAAAGAGATCGATAGTGAAGATCCTATAATGAGCCTCTCCTAGCTCCAAAGCCCTGGTTTCTAGAAGTTTCGTTGTGCGGTTTCGTCAACGAGTTTCCGACAGACACAAAAGCACAGAAGAACTTATATGCAAATGATTGTATGTAGATTAAACATCCTCTTGGTCTCTATACAAGTGTATACATGACAGTGACCGGGCACACGAAGAGCGTAGCCAGCATCCCGTAACGCCACGCTACGCTACAAACGCTGAAATTGCAAAAAATGGGTGTTAACCTTACAAGCCGTGCCGTCGAGGCTTCCCGTCTCATCCCGTCTCGACCCTTCAATTCATATCTCGTATTGCATCATGTGATCTTCTTCAGATATTTTTCTATACTTTTATTGTTTACTTGATGGGCTTTCGTCTTGCAGGCTGTGACTGTTGGTCTAACGATTGTCTTCCGCCGATGTACGGGAGCTTATTGGTGTTGGCGTGTCGACGATGATGCTCGGGAGGGCTGAGAGTCGCAGGCTGGGAAGTTGGGGTGACCCGCCTACACCTCTGCCCGTTGGCCTTGGACTTGTTCCTGATGGATTGGTGCTCTGGGGCTGGGAAGTCCCCTGCATTGGCAACACCAATTCTGGGGCATGGGACTCCACAGGACTTGAGTAATCTGGAGGCGCCTCGGCTGGCGGAGTATTTGTGTCCTGTATGGCAATATCCTCATACTCTGGCGGTGAATGGGTTGGAAAGTCTTCGTCGCCAATATCATGCTCTGCGTCGACGAGTTCCGGACTGCTCATTGCTCCTGATGGAGCAGCACTGTCTCTTCGTAGATTGCTCTCAGCTCTAGAGTTTGCTCGTGAACGGGTTAGCCCTGGAGAGGGGAGGTCGCTATCGATACTCAGGACGCTGCTTGCGCTGCGATCTCGTCGGTGGTAACTTGATGCCATGCTTGCGGCATCCCCCAACAGAGGTCGCTCACTCTCCTCGCTGTTGGCACGAATACGGGTCCCATCATGTCTAGCCACTCCCAGGTCAGCATAGTTGACCGAGCTTGCAGCCCGTTGCCTGTCTCTTATTCTGGCATGCTCTGCTCTCAGTTCTTCCAGTGTTCTGTTTCCTCTCGCATTACTAGCAGCTCTACTCCTTGCCCGTATCTCTTCAAGTGCAACCGAGTCGTTTCGCGCCCTTGCCTCACGCCTTAACCGCCGTAATTCCTCCCGCTCTGCTACTTCCGTTCTTCGTGCAAGACGTACTTGATATAGAGCTTCCATCTCTTCCTCACGCCGCTGTTCTTCAATCTCATCAACGGTTTCTGGATATTCAATTACAACGTCAATACCACCACGCTCACCCTCACGGCCCAGTACTTGTTCAGACTCGCCAGGGGCTGGTCGGTATGCTGGCAGTGTCATTACGGACCGTACAGAAGTATTGCGGTCTACGCCGGCAGCTGTACCTTCACCTCTGTGCTGTCCAGGTGCAGTATCCGAAGTTGCTGAAGTGTGCCGTACGCGATTATTGCCGAGAATGGAAGATTCGGATATGGGTTCGAGATGGTCAGTTGTGGAGTGGCGGTATGAGGATTTCGGTCCGTTTGCCCTCCATCCTACCCACCGCTTCTTTAGGTACTGGGTAGGAATATATTTTGGATCTTTGTGTTTGTCGCGGACCTTCCTTAGCCAGTAGTAGAGAATCACGATGAGGGCGGCGACTACCACAACTGAAACCGCCTAGGACGGTCAGCATTTGAAATAAAAGTGACATAAAACATCTCATAGACGTACTATTATTATAAACACAGTGTTGTTACCACTCGGCGTTATTTCATCGGTTGCCCTGATCTGAAAAGCCCCACGAGGCTCGCCAGAGAGACTTTCGGCATTGCTGCGTTCTCTCTTTAAAGCTCTCGAAGACAAACTCGATACATGATTCTCCTCTGATGCTTGACGAGGAGATATCCCAGATGGTATATGCATTGTAGCGGCTGCTGGAGGTGAATTGAAGTTCGCTCGGCCAGATAATGTTTCTTACAAAAGCCACGCACTCTGTTGCAGTCGCATCGCCGGCCTCCCGAGGACTCGGTAAAGAGAGCGGCTGCGAATGGACTGTACGGCTGGATGAAGACGATGAGTTACTATTGCTGGAGATGCATCTCTCTCGATGGATTGTAAGAGAGAGATTTAGAGTTGGAAGATGAGGCTAGATATTATGACGGGATAATACAGGCTTACGAAGGTTGAACTCGTGTTGATCAGGGGGGGTTTAGGGCCGAGTGCTACGATTCGTTGCTGAGGCGGCGCTGACCATGATGTATGTAAGTCCTGCCTGGCTTGAGCCTGATCTTTCACGGCTGTGACATGTCCGAACACGCTAAGGCATGCCCAAGGAAATTTATTTAAGGAACAGAGCGATATTGCGACTCATTGGCTAATTCCCTAGCCACACGCCGCCCTTCTGCCTCGATTAGATGGCAGCTGATGCCCCAAAACATACCCAAAACCCCAGATTTGAAATTATTTCCAATAATGTCGCATATTTGAATTATATTTATCCATTGTTTATCCATAAGACATTCGATCCCAAATCCAACGGCACAGAATACTTTGTAATACAACGCATGCCACCTTAAGTAAATTAAAAAGCTTTCTCATGCGATCTTCTTCTCGACCTTCTTCAAGAAGTTTGACACTCCCTTTTCTAATATTTGTGCGCCATCCTCCAGTTTTCCTCTTGGAGGTTTTTTAGGCTTATGCTTGACGGCGTGTTCACCTTCTGTAGGCCTATACACCTGCTGATGTATAGCATATTCATTCGACGGTTGTGCTGCGGGTCCTTGTGTGTACTGGTAGTTTGAGAACCCACCTGTTGGCGGCGCTGAGGCCGCTGGAGGTGCCTGACTGTATTGAGGAGGCGGACCGAAACCAGGCGACTGTAAGGGCGCTTGTTGGCCAAGGTATTGGGCTTGTGCGTTGTATACCATGTGTTGCGGAAGGGATTGAGGATAACTTTGGGTCCTACCCACAGCTGAGGGAGGCGATGCATATGGTGAGCCCGCATGCCCTGCTTGCGGAGGTCCAGAAAAGTAAAGCGGTTGGTTTGGAGGACCAAAGGCTGACACTGAAGGTGGTGCGAACTGATTGTATCCTGGAGTTTGTCCTTGATCCGATGCAGCCGCTGCAGCCAGAGGATTTGCAGCACCATCCTCAGGAGGTGGAGTCTTTTCACGATATCGAATGGCTTCAGGGGCTGCCGGAGCGGCCGGATTGTAGGCCATAGGTGAAAAGACTTTTTCGGGGACTTTCTCAGGCTGTGGCACCGCCGAAAGTGGGGGCCCAGCATGCGATGCACTTGAGCGGGAGTCTCGAGTTTGACCTTGTTGGTACGAAGGATCAGATATGGCCACATTCTCCAACTGTTGAACGACCGGACTCATTTCTTCGTGATATGCTGCAGGCGCTGCAGGCTCATCGAGGATCGCAACCTGCTTCTCGGGTACCAATACTCGGGCGGCGTTCAGAAACTGTTGCGCATCTTCCTTCTCCCAGAAGTAGATATCAACTGTGTGAAGCTTATAAAGGTATTTTTTCTCATTTCGAGGATCGAAGGTCGGTAAACGCCATTCGTGATCGCTTGAAGCTCCAGCCGCATCCACCGTCAACGTGAGGAGGGTGGGATGTTTATAGCTATATTCCATACGCACTTTATCGAGGACTATGTGAGATGGAGAATTAGTGTCGAGGTCTTCTGATTGGATCCAATGACAGTTAGAAAAAGGGGTTCGAAAGACTAACAGCCATCAAAGGCGTCCTGATCTGGGGTACCCGCATGGTTCGCAATCTCAAGTCGAGCCTGTCTTTGTGATCCGTTCTCGTACAGGTAGACGTAGGAGCCTTTATCAAATCTATGGTGAGGAGGATTAGCGGTAGGCGGCCCATAAAAGTAATGCACATCAGCAAAGCTGTATATCATAATCAGTAAGATGAAAAGCGAACAATGGAGGAAGTGAAAAGCTCACAGCGTTGCCGCAATGTTCTCTCCAGGTTGAGCCGCCATGTCTGCGCGTTATTTGATTACTTGCAGTACGAGAGTACAAGGCGCTTGAGACTTCGCCTTGCTTAAGGATATATATACGCCGAGGTGAGAAGTTAGAAGAGAGGAGAGAATGCAACTGCAGGAAAAGGAAAATGCGACACACTCGACTTTGAGGAATATCGCGTGTGCAAGGTAGAGCTCGGCGCTTAGAGCTCCCTTTCGATAAGCCAATCGGTGTTCAAAAATAGCTCAAGCCATTTCTACAAGGCACTCCCACGTCCTGGTCCGAGCTCGAATTTATTTCGCGATGGCTTCAAAATTCGAGATGTCTAAGAGAGGGAGACATTTTTCATTGAAACAATCAAACTGCGTCAGCAACTGCTGAGCTACGCCAACATTTCTATCTCTCATTTCAGGTAGCGCAAGAGCTAAGGTCCCATCCGGAAAACAATTGGCAACCCCGAAAGACTAGACTACATCTGCTAACACCATCCATCCCCGTTCAAAATCAACACGTTGTGGGCCAGCGATCCAGTCCTCTCAGGACCAGACAGCACAATGTCCCTCGTCATTCTCTCCAATGTCTGCTCGCACCTCCAAAATGCCTCCAAAGCCCGCCTCGGCCTAACCTCCGTACCCTCAACGAACATGATTCTCAGATTAACCCTCGCACTCCAACAATCCGGCTTCCTCTCCTCCGTGACCCGCGGGGGCATCACGCCGCCACCAATTGATTCTCTCTCAGCATACGTCCCAGAGCCGGTCACACAAGAGAACATATCGACGCGGAGGTTATGGCTGGGTCTGAAGTACTGGAATAACGAACCGGTGCTGAGCAAGATGAGTATGGTCAGTAAGCCAACGAAGAGAGTATGGATGGATGTGGAGGGCCTGGGGAAGATTGTGAGAGGGAGAGATGCGAATTATATCAAGGGTTTGACGAAGCCGGGGGAGTGTCTCTTTGTTAGTACGGATAGGGGGATTTTGGAGGCGAGGGAATGTGTGGAGAAGAAGGTGGGAGGAATGTTATTATGTAGGGTGTTATAAGTGTAGGATTGGCTGTGTATAATGGTGTATGATATTATGGTCGGCCGCATTTGGTGGCGTTTAAATGGATACTGCATCACTTGAGAGACCAATTTGACATTGAGACGTACATTTTAAAGTCCATTAAGAGTCTAGAAATCATGTCATCATATGTCTCACT
>Ga0335072_10015479_pt1 | contig 10827 bp, 8 predicted proteins | sample Lox_Sample_21_FD_206725 | JGI IMG/M metagenome (GOLD analysis project Ga0335072, IMG submission 206725) | Soil microbial communities from Loxahatchee National Wildlife Refuge, Florida, United States - Lox_Sample_2.1 | ecosystem: Environmental > Terrestrial > Soil > Wetlands | place: USA: Florida... | reverse complement strand
GGGAGCCGGCTGCGCCAGGCTCGCAGGCACGTGCAGCTGATGTTCCAGGACTCCTACGCCTCGCTGGACCCGCGGATGCAGGTCGGGTCGTCCATCCGCGAACCGCTGCTGATTCAGCACGTCGGGACCGGGGCCACGCGTACCGCCACGGTCAATGATCTGCTGGACAAGGTCGGCCTGCCGCGGTCGGCGGCCACGCGGTACCCGCACGAGTTCTCCGGCGGCCAGCGGCAGCGCATCGGCCTGGCCCGGGCCCTGGCGCTGAGCCCCCGGCTGATCGTGGCCGACGAGCCGGTCTCGGCGCTCGATGTCTCGATCCAGTCTCAGGTCCTCAACCTGATGAAGGGCCTCCAGGCCGACCTCGGCCTGACCTACATCGTCATCTCGCACGACCTGTCGGTGGTCCGGTATCTGGCCGACCGGATCGGGGTGATGTACCTCGGCAAGCTGGTCGAGATCGGCCCGGCGGCCGAGATTTATGCCCGCCCCGCGCATCCGTACACGGCCAGCCTGCTCGAGGCGGTACCGGTGCCCGACCCACAGCAGGAACGGGCCAAGAAGTCGGCGGTGATCAAAGGCGAACTGCCGTCGGCGCTGCACCCCCCGAGCGGCTGCCGGTTCCGCACCCGGTGCCCGAGGGCCGCCGACCGCTGCGCGGAGGAAGAACCGCTGCCCCGCCCGTTTGGGGACGGTCACCTGGCGGCCTGCCACTTCCCGCTGGAACCCGCGCTCACCGCCGGCTCGCTGCCACCCGCGGCCCCGGCCGGCCGCCCGCCGCCCGGCATCCCCGCGTAACCAGCCAGCATCCAGGCGGCCGGGTCACCGGGGCCGGAATTCGACCTCTCCGCCGCTGCCCGGAAGCTGAGAGGGCGCAGTGCTGGAGCAGGTATAGGAGTTCTTGTTGACGAGCATGAGGTAGGTCTGCTGCTCGCCCGAGCTGAACCTAAAGATGCCGAAGCTGAGCTCGGCGCCCGCCGGCATGGCCGCCGGGTTGATGGTGAAGGTCGCATGCACTCCCGGCGGCAGGATGTGCCTTCTCGGCCCAGGGACCGGATAGACGCGCACCACCTGCGAAAAGCCGGCCGGCCCGAAACCTGAAGAGCAGAAGCTGCCGGAGGTGACCACCGCCGGGATGCCATATTGCCGAAGGTCGCTCTGCAAGGCCGCGGCGTCGAGCAGCACCTTCGGGTTGATGGTCAGCGTGGCCGTGCCGTTGGCGTTGCTGGCGATGGTAAATGACATGGTCCGGATGGTGCCTGGGGCCGAACCGAAGACTCCGGTCAGGCCCAGGGCCAGAGCGGTCCCCGCGGCCGCCACCGACAGGCCCGCGACTCCTGAACGCCGGCGTATCCGGCGCGCACGGCCACTGGCCATGATCGCGTCCACGTCCGGGGGGCTGGCCATGGGCAGGGCGGACAGGGACTTGGACGCGGCGCGGAGGACCTCGTTCTCGCTCATTTCATCGTGGACGTTCATTGCCTGCCTCCATGTTCTTGGCTGGGGTGAGCTCGTGACGCAGCGCTGTTACGCCGCGGGACAGGTGCATCCGGACCGTTCCGGCCTCGATCCCCAGCTGCCTGGCGATGGTGGCGTTGTCCAGATCAAGGAAGATCCGCAGCGCGATCACCTCACGCTGGCGGCGGGGCAGCCGCCAGATCGCGGTCAGCAACCCGGCATCCAGGCCACCGTCCAGGCCGCCGGAAACCGTCAAGTCGTGGTCAGCCAGGGGCAGCTCGCGACGGCGCTGCCGCCACCACGATGCCCCGGCGTTCAGCGCGGTGCGCACCACCCAGGCCCGCGGAGCCGGATGACGGCGGACCTTCGGCCACGACGCCCAGGCTCTGGCGAATGCCTCCGCCACCTGGTCCTCGGCTAGCTGCGCGCTGCCGACGACCACGACCACCGTCCGCAGGCAGGGCTCCCAGCTAGCCTGGAAGAACGCGGCGAACTCCGTCTGCTGGCTGCTCACAACCCTTTAACTCTTGCATCCGCCGTTCTGCATACGCCGGACCGGAAAATCTTTGCCGGTTCGAATTCGCCGAGGTGGTCACAGACCGCCGGCCACGGAACGAACGAAAGCGGCCGCATCGGGATCCCGCCAGATGTTGACCTGCCGGACGGAAAGACGATGCCACCACAGGACAAAACGCATCCGCCTGCAGAACACACAGCCCGGCCGCCAGTACAGGGTGATCCTGGCCGAGGTACCGGTCTCCGCGCTGGCTGGGCGCACCAAACTATTCAACCACTGGTGGTGCCGCCCGGGCCGAGAGGTCATGCGCCGACGGTGGCATGTCCAGCGCCGTGACGGGCGGTTCGCCACGCCATTCGGCTAACGCCGTTTTCTCTAGCCGGATGCCATTTCAGTCCGGACGGTTCTGGCCTTGCACAGTGACCGCGGGCCGTTTTACTGTACGTTCAGTCAGCAATTTACTGTACGTTCAGTCAGGGCGTGAGACGCGGCCTGGGGCTGTGTCCGCAGCCCGCTGCCTCATGACCACTCGCTGGAGGGAGCGGGATCATGACCAATTCGGGGACACCGGGCCGGCGTCTTCAGACGGTTTCCGTCTGTCGGCGGCCGGTCATCTCGGCCGTGGCGGCGGGCATCCTGGCCGCCAGCGGGCTGCTGGCCTTAGCGGCATCACCGGCGTCGGCGAGTCCGCTGCCGGCCTGCGGCGCGCCGCTCATCAGCGCCGGGACGGCCACCGTCACGTGCGGCTACACCGGCGGGGCGCAGTACTGGACTGTGCCGCAAGGGGTCAGCCAGGCGACGTTCACGCTGTACGGGGCCGAGGGCGGTTCATCGGCTGTCAGCGGCGATCCCACCGCGGCACCCGGGGCTGAGCCCGGCGGCCTCGGGGCGGAGGTTACGGCTGCGATGTCGGTCAGCGCCGGGACCATGTTCCAGGTGAACGTCGGGCAGGGCGGCGGAACCAACGACGGGGCCAGCCCGTTCAACGGCGGCGGCCCCGGAGGATCCGCCGGGGGCGCCTACGGCGGGGGCGGCGGTGATGGCGGCGGCGCTTCCGACATCCGCGGCGCAGCGCCGGACGGCAGCTACCCGGTGGCCAGCAGTGTGCTGGTAGCAGGAGGCGGCGGTGGCGGCGGCCTCAACGGGGCCGCGCCCGGCGGCGCGGGTGGCAACGCCGACTTCGCTGGCGGCACCGGCGGGGGGGCGTACGGCGTTCTGGCCGGCGGCGGCGGTGGCGGGGCCGGGACATCCGCTGCTCCGGGCGCGGGCGGCAGCGGAGGGTTCGTCAACGGCGCTGGCGGCGGTCCGGGCGGCTCGGGAACCAGCCAGGGAACCGGCGGCGGCGGTGCGCCCGGCGGAGGCGGCGGAGGCGGCGGCTTCTACGGCGGCGGAGGCGGCGGCCAGGGCGGCCTCAACATCATTGACCCGGACTCTGGCGCCGGTAACGGCGGCGGCGGAGGAGGCGCCAGCTACACCGGCAGCGTGGCGGGAGCCACGATCACCGACGGTGTCGCCGCCCCCGGCGACGCGCCCAACGGCGAGGTCATCATCACCTACACGCCCGTCGCGCCGCTGGCCGTGACCACCACCTCGCTCCCGGCGGCGACCCTCGGCGCGCGGTACACGGCGACGCTGGCCGCCACCGGCGGCATCCCCCCTTACACCTGGGCGATCACCGCGGGAACGCTGCCGACCGGGCTCAGCCTGGACCCGGCCACCGGCGTCATCTCCGGCACCCCGGCCGTCCTGGGCACCAGCGGGTTCACGGTGGGAGTGACCGATTCTGAGAGCCCGCCCATGGCGGCCAGCCAGGCACTGTCCATCACCGCTGGCGGCTGCACCACCACGATCACCGGCACCCATCCCGGGCCGCTGAGCATCGGCAGCGGCGTCACCTGCATCACCGGAGCGGTCATCAGCGGACCGGTGTCGATTTCGGCCGGGGCGACGGTCGCGGTCAGCCAGTCCCAGATCAGCGGACCGTTGCGCTCAGCCGGGGCGGGCACGGTGAGCATCTGCGCCAGCAGCATCGCCGGCCCGGTCTCGGTGACCGGCGGTACCGGCTTCGTGCTGATCGGCGATGCGGGCGATGACGGTGCTCCCGACTGCGGGCCGAACACCATCAGCGGCCCGGTCACCCTGTCCGGCAACAATGCCGGGGTCCAGCTCGGCGGCAACACTATTCACGGGCCGGTGAGCCTGACCGGCAACACCGGAGGCGTCGGCACGGAGGTGGAGGCCAACCAGGTCGGCGGCCCACTGGCCTGCTCGGGCAACGTTCCTGCGCCCGCTGACAACAGCCAGCCAAACACGGTCAGCGGCCCGGCCAGCGGGCAGTGCACCGCGCTGGCCTGACCGAACGGCAAGTGCGCTCCCGCAGCCGGCCAGCTGCGGCTGCGGGAGCGCAACCGGGGAGCCCGGGCCGAGGCCCGCAAGCTGGGCCCTGCAGGGCCCGCGAACAGGGACGGCCCGGGGAAGTTGATCAGACCGAGACCAGGTCACACACAAAGATCAGGGTCTCGCCCGGCGCGATCGTGCGCCCGGCGCCGCGGTCCCCGTAGGCCAGGCCCGGAGGAATGACCAGCTGCCGGCGGCCGCCGACCTTCATGCCCTGCACCCCCTGATCCCAGCCGGCGATGACCTGCCCAGCACCGAGCTGGAACGACAGAGGTTCGCCGCGGTCCCAGCTAGCGTCGAATTCCTCACCCGTGGAGTATGCGACCCCGACGTAGTGAACCTCGACCCGGTCACCCGGGTTCGCCGCGGGGCCGTCACCTTCCCAGATGTCGGTGATTTCCAGTTCGGCTGGCGGCTCGCCGCCGGGAAAGTCAATCTCAGGCTTGCCGACGCTCATAGTCGCCTCTCTCCATAGATCTATCCGCACGCCGGCCCAGCCGGGCAGCCGTGCAACCGCCCCCGGGTGAGCCCGCTCCACTTCGCGCAAGGTTATGCCGCCGCGCCCCCGCCGTACCCGCAACCGCGGGAAGCCATGCCGCAGCGGCCCCGACGAAGCCCAGTCACACCCACTGGCCGGTGAGCTGCTGGCTGAGCGCCTCGGCCAGCAGCGGTACTACCTCGTGCCAGTCACCCACGATGCCGACATCGCAGTGTGCGAACACCGGCGCCGACGGGTCGTTATTGATCGCCACGATCGTGCGGGCGCCGCGCACGCCGACCATGTGGTTGAACTTTCCGCTCGCACCGACCAGCACATACAGGTCGGGCGCGATGGCGTGCCCGGTGAGCCCAATCTGCCGGGCGTGCGGCAGCCAGCCCTCGTCGGTGATCTTGCGTGTCGCGCCGAACTCCGCTCCCAGCGCGACGCGTAGCGGTTCGAGGGCGGCGAGCTCGTCCCTGCGGACGCCACGACCGACACCCAGGACGGCCCGCGCCGCCTGAAGCACGCCGATCTGGTCGTCCGTGCCCCCCCTTTCGATGACCACCCGCGGCTCGGCCGGCGACATCGCGGGCGCGATAACGATCTCCGCAACGGGTCGCGGCACAAGTGTTGCGAGGATGCCGGGCCGCACAGTGGCCAGCTGGACAGCGGTGCCGGACGTGATCGCCGCGACGAAATGCCCGCCGAACGCCGGCTTCCACGCCACTAGCCGGCCGTCGTCGCAATCCAGTTCCACGGCATCTCCGACCAGGCCGGAGCCAGTCGCCGCGGCGATGCGGGAAGCAACCTCCCGGCCCCACATGGTCCCGGGCGCGAGCACCGCCCAGGGTGGCCGGCTGCGTACCCATTCGGCACCGGCGCAGGCGGCGACCTCCTCGGACTCGGCGGCCGGGACCGGCACGATCTCGTCCGCGCCCCACCGGGAGAGCTCGTCTGACTCCTCGGGTTCCGGCCCGAGCACCACCACGCGCGCGGCGCGCTGGTGCGCGAGGACTGCCGCAGCGCCGAGCAGTTCGCGGGTGGTAGCGGGATGCCCCGGTTCGGCCAGCACCGCAATGTCGGCGCGAGGACCGGCGACCGGCGGCGGTACGGCCCCGCTCGGCGGCGGAGCTGTGCCGATCGAGCCGTTGGCCCGGATGAGGTCGGCGGCTTCGCCCACCTGCCGGTCGAGCGGGCCGCTCAGCACCAGGCGCTGGCGTTCGATCTCCAGGATGCGAATCTGCCCGACCCGGGTCGGGCTGCCGTCCTGGCCCCAGGGGCCGGGGCCGAGGTCGGCGGCGGTGAGGGTGCGAATCCGGCTCGCGTCGACCTGCGCGCGGACTTCGACGGGGACCTTGCACGGCTCGCACAGCCGCTCAGCGCACGACAGCACGGCGGGCAACGGCACGGTGATCTCCCGCCAGCCGTCGTCGCGTTCGGACCGAACGCGTGCCGTTGCGGCGGTGACATCGAGCGTTCGCGCCGCTGCGGCGAACGGCAGGCCGAGCAACTCGGCGAGCTGGGGCCCCACCTGGCCGGTGTCGGCGTCGACGGAATTGCGGCCGAGCAAGATCAGGCCGAACGGCCCCTCACGCTGGATCACGGCGGCCAGCGCCCGTGCGGACGCGAGCGTGTCGGAGCCGGCGAAGGCGGGGTCGCAGACGTGCACACCGTCGTCGGCTCCCCAGGCGATCGCCTCGCGCAGAACGTCCTGCGCCGCAGCGGGACCGAGGGTGATCGCGGTCACGGAGCCGCCGGACGCGCGGGCCAGCTCGACACCCTTGCTGACCGCGCGCCGGCAGTAGGGATTCATCTCCCCTTCGCCGTCACGCCGCAGCCGTCCTTGCTGGTCGAGCGACATCTGCTCGAACACGGGGACCTGTTTGATCAGCACCGCGATCCGCAGCACCACCGCCCTAGCCTGCCCGTCGCCAGCTGCTGTCGCGCAGGATTTCGGCCGAGACAATGGTGTCCAGGGAGAACGGGTACGACAGGTCCTGGCGATGTTCGGACAGGTGCCGGTGAGCCTGCAACGCGGCACCGGGCGAATCACCAGCCGATATCAGCTCGACCAGCGCGGCATGCTCGTCCAGGCTCTCCTTGCGACCCGGCCGCGCGCTCAGAGTCTGGAACTCTTCCCGGGTTGACTCCGGTCTTGGCCGGCCACTCAGCCAGCGCACATGCTCGGTCCACATGGTCTCCAGCGTGCCGACCACGATCCGCATCGTCTCGTTCCCGCAGTTGTCCACCATCTCCTGATGAAATCGCCGGGCCACCGCCGCGTAGGCGGGCGGGTCATCCAGCAGCCTGGCGCTCTCCTTCACCGTCGCCCGCAATATCCGCACCACCGTCCGTTTGCGATCCCGCCGCAGCGCGCACTGAGCCGCACACGCCGGATCCAGGTGCGCCAGCGCGTTACCCACATCCCCGATCGGCACCGAACGTGATTGCAGCACCATCCCCAGCATGTACGCCACCTTCGACGCCACCGGGGCATGCACGATCGCGCCCCCCACGTTGCCCCGCTTCACCGTCACCAGCCCCTCGGTCTCGAGCACCCGCAACGCCTCGCGCACCGACGGCTGGCTCACGCCGAACTGCTCCAGCAGATCCTCCTGCTTGGGCAGCGTGTCACCATCGGCGAACTCCCCCGACAGGATCCGGTTGCGCAACTCCCCCGCGATGATCTCCGACAGCCTCGGCAAATGATGCTGCTCAACGGCCCCGGCTTTCACTAGATCTCCATGGCCGCTCGGGCACCCTCCACCGTGGCGTGCATGATCCGCCGGGGAGCGAGAGCGTCGCCGACCAGGCGTATCTCGGGCACCTTGCCTTCGAGCTGGAGCGCCAGGCGGTCGTTCGGGACCATCCCGCACGCCAGCACCACGGTCGTGCCGTCGAGCCGGGCCTGGTCGCGGGTCAGCGTGTTCTCGACCACGGCGCCGGTCCCGGCCACCGAGACCAGCTTGGTGTTGAGCTTTACCGCCACTTTCTTGTTAGCCAGGCGGTGCAGGAGGGGGAATCGCGTCCCATCTTCGGCTCCGTGGGCGAAGTCGAGCTGCTCACTCAGCAGCGTGACATCCTTTCCCTGGTCGGCGAGGAACTCAGCAATGGTGGGCGGGCCGAGCTGGTTATCGTGCCCTCCCACGACCACAACCCGGTCGGTCCGCACCGGGGCACCTTGCAGAAGATCGAGGCCCTGCACGACGTGGGAGGCGCCGATCCCGGGGACGTCCGGCACCATCGGCAGCCCTCCGGTGGCGACCACGACCACGTCGGGCCCGAAGTCCACCAGATCCCCGGCAACGACGGTGTTTCCCAGCAGGAACGTAATGGGCAGGCTCTTCAGCACCGTCTCGAAGTAAGCAGAGTGGTCACGCAGGTTGCTGCGGTTGGGGCCCCGGGCCAGGATCCGGGGGAGTCCTCCGATCTCCCGGGACTGATCACACAGGTAGACGTCATGACCCCGGAGGGCGGCGACGCGGGCCGCTTCCAGGCCGGCGGGACCGGTGCCGACGACGACCACCCGCCGGCGGACCGGGGCCGGCACGATCTCCATCTCGGCCTCCCTGGCCGCGGCGGCGTTGACCGCGCAGGTCACCGGGACGCGGTGGCGCCCGATGGCGTGGCACTCGGACAGGCCCAGGCACATCCGGATCTCGAGCGAGCGGCCCTCCCGGGCCTTGTTGGGAAACTCGGGATCGGCGATCAGAGCGCGCACCATCCCCACCATGTCAGCGATCCCGTCGGCCAGGATGCCTTCAGCGATGGAGGGGTCGACGATCTTCCCCGTCACGAACACGGGCACGGTGGATTGCTGCTTCACCGAGTAGGCCGCGGCTGCATTGAACGCCGGCTCCCGGAACCAGGGACTCACGTAGGCGCCTTCGAAGCCGTCTCCGAGCCCCGAGTAGCTGCCACCGCTCACGCTTATGTACTGGACATGCGGTGTGAGGAGGGCGGCGATCTCGCCCAGCTCCGCGATCGTTATGCCCCGCTTCTCACCGTCACCGTCGACGCCGATCCTGATCCCGATGGGGAAGTCATCGCCGACCAGCTTGCGGGCGGCCGAGACGATGTCGGCGACGATCTGGACCCGCCCCGCCCGGGTGGCCCCCCAGCGGTCGGTCCGGCGGTTGAAGTACGGGGAGAGGAACTGGTTGACCAGGTATCCGTGAGCGCCGTGGATCTCGGCCGCGTCGAAACCGGCGGCGCGCACCCGCCGGATCCCCTGGGCGAAACCTAGGACGATCTCCTCGATCTCGGCTGCGCTCAGGGGATGAGGCATGGCCGCCTCGTAGGGGTCGAGCACCGCCGAGGGGCCGAACACCGGGGCCAGGGCCTGCTGGTGACGGGCGGCTCCCAGGTTGAACACCTGGGCGAAGCACCGGGCCCCTTCGGCGTGGATCACCTCGGCCCGCTTGGCCAGGTGCGGTATCACGACCTTGTCATAGAACGCGATGCCCTCAGCGGAGACGGGCGAGAGGCCTTTCTCATCCCACTCCGGGGATTCCTTTGCCCGGCCCGGGCCGATGGCGTAGCCGTAGAGGCCGTGAGCGGCGTGCACCCCCATCAGGCCGACGCCGCCCCGGGCCCGCTCCTGGAGGTACCGAAGGTCCCGGTCGTCTCTCAGGCCGGTGCCGTGCGAGGTGTTGACGATCCGGTTGCGGACCGTGAAGTTGCCGATGACCAGCGGTTCGAACAACCGCCGGAATCCGGTCTCCGCCCCGTGCTCGCTGACGGCGGTCACCGCGGCACCGACCCTTCCCGCTCGCTCAGCCCGAGCGCCTCGAAGCCGGCGCTCATCTCGGCCAGGGCGTCCGCACCCGGAAGCACGTAGGGCTCACGGATGACGCCATTGCCGCCCGGCAGGCCCAGTACGTTCAGCCCCATCTTCACCCAGCGGGCGGTCGACGGTGCCCAGCGGCTGACCAGGCTCTGCAGCCGAGTCATCCACACCAGGAGGTCGCCGACGCGGTCCTGATCGTTGCCGGCTATGGCGTCGGCGAAGGCCCGGGACAGGCGCGGGACCAGATTCGGTTCGGCGGCCAGGCATCCGGATCCGCCGGCGTAGAGGGTGGGCAGCAACTGGTGCATCCCGGCGTACAGCTTCGGCGATACCCCGGCGTCCTGGAGGGCGCCGGACAGCGCGACGAAGTAGTCCAGCGGCGGACCCATGACGTTGATGGCCTCGATCGACCGGTACTCCTTGGCCAGCTTGACGAGCAGCGGGATCGGTGTCACATACCCGACCGAGACGTGCACGGAGATGGCCGCCGGGTGGTCAAGTCGCTCGAGCAGGAACCGGTAATAGCGCTCCTGCTCCGGCGCGGTCGGGATCATCCCGTGCCCGGCGTCGAGTGGGTAGAGCTGCACCAGGTCGACGCCGGCCCGGGCCGCTTCGGTGGCCAGGACCAGCATGTCCGTGGCGGTCCGGGCCTCCCTGGGGTTGGCCGCCACCGGCACCCTGCCGCGGCAGGTCTCGACGCCGACCTGGTACAACTCCGCCAGCTCCGCGACGGTCAGGGCGTGGCCTTCCCCGGCTCCCCCGCTGCCGAGGTACACGCCCACGTTGGCCTGGCACATCAGGTCGAGCAAGTCGCGATAGGCGTCGAGGTCCAGGTTCGCTCGTTCGTCGAAGGGGGTGGCGACCATGCAGTACACGGTTATGTCGCCGGCGCTCTTCACGGCGTCACCGTGGATACCTCGGACGGGAGGTCCCCGAAGTACATCGAGAAGAACTCCTCGTGCGACTGCTGGAACTCCTCAATGCTCATATCTCTCACGACCCGCCCTTGAGCCAGGACCATCACCCGGGAAGCGATGGCCACCACCCTCTCGGGGCTGGGCTCAACCAGCACCACCCCCATCCCCCGGTCCCGCAGCTCGCGTATGGCGTCGTAGATCCGGTCGGCGACGGCTGGGGCCAGGCCGAGGGACGGCTCGTCGAGCATCAGCATCTCCGGGGAACGCATCA
>Ga0335072_10015478_pt1 | contig 10827 bp, 10 predicted proteins | sample Lox_Sample_21_FD_206725 | JGI IMG/M metagenome (GOLD analysis project Ga0335072, IMG submission 206725) | Soil microbial communities from Loxahatchee National Wildlife Refuge, Florida, United States - Lox_Sample_2.1 | ecosystem: Environmental > Terrestrial > Soil > Wetlands | place: USA... | reverse complement strand
GCGCACCTGCGGTGGTGACATATCCCTCATTGAAAATGAGGTAGAGGACATGCAGGACAGCCGCGAGCCGGTCTCCCCGCTCCTGCGCAGTCGGCGCGCGAAACGGAACCCCGGAGGTCCGGATGGTTTGCTTGGCCCGGCTGATGCGTTGTGCCATCGTCGCTTCGGGAACCAGGAAGGCATTGGCAATCTCCGCTGTCGTCAGGCCCCCTACCGCCCGAAGCGTAAGTGCAATCGCCGAAGACGTGCTTAGCGCCGAATGGCAGCACATGAAAAGCAGAATCAGCGTGTCCTCAGGGTTCATATCCGCCTCGATTTCTTCCACCGGCTCGACCGACGGTTCGTCTTCGGCAATGGCGGCTTCCCGCTCGCGTCGCGCAATCTCACTGCGCGCGATGTCTGTCATTCGCCGCGAGGCCACTCGGATCAGCCAACCGCGCGGATTTTCCGGAATACCCTCCTTTGGCCATTGCCGGAACGCCGCCAGCATTGCTTCCTGCACCGCATCTTCCGCCGACGCAAAGTCATGAAATCGGCGCGCGACCACGCCAAGCACCTGCGGCGCCAGTTCGCGAAGCAGGTGCTCGAACGTGATCTCCGGAGTATCCCTGCGTTCTCCGTTCATGCTCTTTACGTTTGCGCTCTTACAGACCCAGATCGCTGTGGCTGCTCAGCACTTGTCGAACTTCCACCGGCATGTTGCCCGGCGTTCCGTCCGGTCCCGGCGCCTGTGAGAGCCGCGCTGCAATGTTGAAGGCCTGCTCGCGGCTCTCCACGTCGACGATCCAGTATCCGGCAAGAAACTCCTTCGATTCCGGAAACACTCCATCGGTGATGGCCTCGCCTTTGCTTCCGGCGCGCACGAGCCGCGCTTCGTTGGGCCATCCCAATCCTTCGGAGGAAACGAATACCCCGGAGTCCTTCAGCTCTTTGCTGAACCCACGCATGAAGGCAACGTTAGCCTGAAGGTCCTCCTTTGACCATCGGGCATAGGCTTCGAAATCCGGCTTTTTGCCGTTCATCATCAGCATGTATTTCATTCCTTCATCTCCTTTGGCTGGCATTCACTTGCCAGGGTGCTGGCTGTTCCCGAAGTTCGCGCGAAGCGCGGCGCCCCACACAAGCCCCGCACTTGGGCTTGTGTGGAGTAGTTCGCCCGATCCCAAATATGCCTTCGGCCCTGAGGCGTGGTTCACTGCGCAGGACTGCGCATTTCTACTAACTGCCGTACCTCGATGGCCATGTTCGTCGGAATCCCGCCAGGCCCGGGCGCCGCCGAAATCCGCCCGGCAACCGCATAAGCCCTCTCGGGAGTGGCCACATCCACGACCCAGTAGCCCAGGAGAAATTCCTTCGATTCCGGAAATACCCCATCGGTCACCGGCAGCCCGTTCTTCTCTCCGCGCACGACTTTGGCTTCTGCCGGACCACTCAACGGCTGTGTGGCGACAAACTCGCCGCTATCCACCAGTTCTTTCACGATGGAGCCCAGTTTTTGCATATGACTATCACGGTCGCTCTGTGCCCACGTGTTGTAGGTGGCAATCCCGGCGTTTGTGCTCGACATCAGCAGAATGTATTTCATGATGATTCCTCCATTCATTGTGGACGCGGTTGAGTCTGATCGAATCCTCTTTGCCGGCCCATTCAGCGCTGGAACTCTCTCCTGCGCTTTCATCTGGTAGTCGGAGCTGCGTTCTCATTCTCGACATTCCGCAAAAAAAATCGCGGGGAATTGGGATGCTATGTCGAAATTGGCCTGGGCGGTTCGACAAATGAGTGGAGGTTAGCCCGATGATGAGCGGCGAGGTAGCAAACGAGATGGTAGTCGATGTCAGCCAGGATTGGCTTCAAGCATGCTCCATCCAGGAGCGGTTCATGCGCGGGCCGGGACCGAACCAGGGCCACGTGGACTACGGCGCGAGTTGCCGGCAGATGCGCGCTCTGGGCGGAGACTGCTATGACTTCTCCTGCCAGACTGAGGGCCAGCTTGCCGTGCTGGTGGGCGATGCCTCCGGAAAGGGCCTGGCTGCCGCCCTGACCATCGCCAGTGTGCAGGCGTCGTTGCAGACGGCTGCCGCCTTTACGGGAAATGACCTGACCTCTCTGCTGCGAGTTGTGAATTGTCAGGCTTACAGCTCCCTGCTTGCGGGCCGCTATGCAACGCTCTTCTACGCCGTGCTGGACCGGGCAGCGTGCACCCTGCGATACGTGAATGCAGGACACAACCCGCCGCTCATCCTTCGCCGTGACGGCTCTACTGAGTGGCTGGATCCAAGCGGGCCGCCCGTGGGCCTTCTGGCGGAGGCAATCTGGCAGGAGGGCATAGTACGGCTGCAACCTGCCGACCGGCTTGTGATTTATACCGACGGAGTGACGGAGGCATGCAGCCCGTCCGGCGAAGAATGGGGCGTCGATGGCTTGCTCCGTGCTGTCGAGGATCACAGCACGGAAGACGCGGCTGAATCGGTTCGATCGATCCTGGACGCGATGGACGACTTTTCCGGGGGCGTTCAGAGAGACGACGCTACCGTTGCAGTGCTGCGAGTGCTCTGACCGGGGACGGTGAGAGCACCCGCAGCTGCAGAGCTCACCTAGGAAATACCCGATAATCGCAAAAGCGCCGGAGTACGAGACCAGTCGTGCGATCAAGGAAAACGATCGTGTCCAACCCGACAGGATTCAGAAAGCCGCGGCCGTCCTGGGCAAGCGCCTGAACATCACGTTAGAGGACGCGCTTGAGATCGTTTAGCCCACTGGCGCCGGAATCGCCTTAGCCGCTTTCAGGCGCTTCACGACCCGATCCTTACCCAACGCCGCCATCACGGCGAACAGGCTGGGAGCTACCGCCTGACCCGTCAATGCAACGCGCGATCCGTTGATGAGCACCCCTGCCTTGACCCGCTTTTCATCGGCAAAGGCTCGCAGTAACTGCTCTGCCGTTGTTTCGCTAAACTCCTCGAGCTGCCGATAGCGCTCCCCTAACTCCATCAGCAACAACCCCGTACCCTCGTCGGAAAGGAATTTAGCCACCGCCGCTGTATCGTACTCGAAGGAGTCGCTGAAGTAAGCCCGGAATGGTCCGGCGAAGTATTTCAGATTTCGCGCCCGCGGCTGCAGCAGAGCAATCGTGGTGAGTATCTCGTCTTGCGTGCGATCGGAGTGAAAACCGGCCTTGCTCCACTCCTCCTCGATCAGGGGCAGCAGTTGCTGCGGCGTATATCGACGAATCCATTCCGCATTGAACCAGGCCAGTTTGTCGTTATCGAAGACTGCGTTGGAACGGGCGATTCCGCCGAGCGAGAATAACGCGATGAGTTCCTCGGAGCTGAAGATCTCCTTGCCCGCATTTCCTGGTGCCCAGCCCAGCAGCCCAAGAAAGTTGCGGAACGCCTCAGGCACGACCCCCATCTCCTGGTAAGCCAGAACGCTGGTCGCGCCGTGGCGCTTGGAAAGCCGGCACTTGTCTGGGCCGAGGATCAGCGGCAGATGCGCGAACACCGGCAGGGGCTCCCCCAGCGCTTGATACTGCAAAATCTGCTTTGGGGTGTTCGAGATGTGATCCGCCCCGCGAATCACGTGGGTCAGCCGCATGTCCAGGTCGTCGGCAACCACGCTGAGATGATACGTAGGCACGCCGTCCGACCGCAGCAGGACGAAATCTTCCAGTTCCGCATTGGCGAATTCCAGGCGGCCAAAAACGGCATCGTCAAATGCAGTCACGCCGCCATCAGGGACGGAGAAACGCAAAGCGCATGGCTCACCTGCCTGTCTCCGCTGGTCGGCGGTAGCGGGATCGATGACCCGGCAGCGGCGATCGTACATCGGGGGCGGGGCGACCGCTTGCGCCCGCCGCTGCTCCAGCTCCTCTCTGGTGCAGAAGCAGTAATATGCGTGGCCGCTCCGGCGCATCCGTTCCGCCATGGCTTGATAGAGAGGCAGCCGTTGGGATTGGAAGAACGGGCCTTCATCCCAGTTCAGGCCGAGCCAGCGCATGCCATCGAGGATGCCCTGCACCATGTCCTCGCTGGACCGCTCAAAATCGGTGTCCTCGATCCGCAGAATGAAAACGCCGCCGGCATGGCGCGCAAAAAGCCAATTGAACAAGGCAGTACGCGCGCCACCGACGTGCAGGTAGCCGGTGGGCGACGGCGCGAAACGAACACGAGGAACGAAAGAAGCTTCTGGCATCTACAACGATGCTAAAGCAAATCAGGAAACGCAAGAGCCGGGGCGATTCGTCGATTCGCCGCGACGAATCATACCCTCGGTGGATACGAACCGGCCGGCGGCGCTGGATAGACGGAAGACGCGGGCACAACCTTCCACTGCGCGAAGGCCAGGAAGTACAGCATGACCACATTGATCAGCGGAACCAGCATCAAAATCGCCAGAACGGGAGTGAACCCGGCCTTTTTGAAAATAAACCAGTAGGGAATGACGATCAGAAACGAGATAACGAGAGCGAAGAACCCGAAGAACGGAAAGAACAGAAGTGAGTGTGAATGTCCATAAGGAAGCATGAATCCATCTCCACTGTGAGGTGGACGCCAGCTTATCGCTCAGTCGGTTTGCGAGCAAGGGAAATGGGCAGGGAAGACTGGTCATTTCGATGCTGAAACCCAGGACTACGGTCCCAGGCTATTCTCAGCGTCCCCCGAAGGGGACTGATGGGTGTTTGTGTGAAACCTCGATAGGCCGTTTGTTGTGGCGCGAGGCGCCCGGGAATTCCTGCCCTGCCCCGCCACGTGTTTAGGTGATGTCCTCGGTATCGAAGGCGGGCAGAGGAATCATGCGCCGGCTCTGTCGACTGCTGCGCGCCTCGCTATCGATTTCAGTCAGAATCTTCTCCACTGCCTTGGGGTCATCAATTTCGGCTTCCAGCAACGCGATATCGTCGTCACCTTCTAAGTTTTCCAGCAGAACGACAGCCTGCGCCTGCGCGACGTGGTCCATATTCAATCCCTCGGGAGTTTTCGCTTTGATTCCTACGGCATTGGCCTGGATGTCCAGCAGTTCGGCCACTCGCTGCCGCATGTCTCCGGCGATGGGTCCGATCTTCGGCGCCGCCAGGATCAGCGTGGTGTCCACATTTACTATCCGGTAACCAGCCGTGCGAACCTCCTCCAATGCAAGATTGAGGAAAATTGCTGAGTCTGCATCCTTCCAGCGCGGATCGCCCGGAGGGAAAAAGCTGCCGATGTCTCCTACTGCCAGGGCGCCCAGCAGAGCATCGGTGATGGCATGCAGCAACACATCGCCGTCGGAATGCCCTGCGAGGCCTTCCGGGTGATCGATCGCAATCCCGCCGATCTTCAGCTTCACGCCGGGCTGGAATGCATGCGAGTCCCAGCCACAGCCTATTCTCATACTCATTCGTTCTCCTGAGCGTCAGGACCGGTGTTGTAAATAGAACTCCGCCAATTTGAGATCGCCGGGATGCGTAATTTTCAGATTCGCCGGAGATCCCAAAACCACGGTGACTTGCGTCCCGGACCGCTCTACGATGCTCGCCTCGTCGGTGCCAATGAATCCATCGGCCTCGGCATCGGCGAACGCCTGGCGCAGAACGCGCCAGCGAAACCCCTGGGGTGTTTGTGCCTGCACAATGTACTCTCGCGGGATAGTGGCCGTGACGATGGCCCCGCGCGCGGTCCGCTCCACCTGTTTGATGGTATCCACAGCCGGCAAACCCACAATGGCCGCATCATATTTTTCGACAGCTTCAATGGTTCGTTCAATCGTCGCAGGATCGATCAGCGGGCGGACGGCATCATGGACAAGGACAATGTCATCATCCTCTGCCGGGAGTGACTTGAGCGCGCGGCTTACGGAATCCTGCCGCGTATCTCCGCCTTCCACCACGCACACCCGGGAAGCCAGCGAATGCTCATCAATCAGGTTTTCCATGCGGCCCATTTCCGGCTTGCGTACCGCTACATAAATGTCGCTGACTTGCGGCACTGCGGCAAATGCACGCAAGCTGTGAACCAGAATAGGGAGGCCCCGCAGTGCAAGAAACTGCTTAGGGGCATTCGGGGTCGCGTGGCCCGGCGCCATCCGCGTGCCCATCCCGGCAGCCGGCAGAATCACGAAAACACGCATAAACCTCGGAGTATAGCAGGGAAGGCTGACTCAGCCTTCCACCGGCTCGACGTAGAACATTTCATTTGTGCTGCGAAAACCGTTGCTCTCGTAAAGCGGTCTTCCTTCGTCGGTCGAATGGAGCGCAACCACGCGAATCTTTTGCTTGCGGCATTCCGCGAGCGCCTGATCGATCAGGTGGCTGGCCAGCCGCCTGCGGCGGTGTTCCGGTTCTACGTACACGTTTAACAAGTAACCGCGTTTGTCCTGGCGAGGGTCCAGCGGATGCGGTGGCCAATCGAGCACGATTAAGCCAGCGCCTGCCACCACGGCCTCGCCTTCGGTCGTTAGCCAGCCCAGGTAGCGTCCGTCTGCGAGCCGTGTCTCCACCCACGGGAGGAAGTGTTCTGCCATCACATCAAGCACCCGGTTATCTTGCCGCCCGGCGTCGACAAACATGCGCCGCCGATGGTGCGTAATTACTGCTGCGTCCGCGGGCGTCGCAACCCTTATCTGATACATGCCCGCAGTATAGCCTCTAACATAGGACCAGCCATGCAGGCGGTCGCGCCAATTCTCCGTAACCACCTCTTCCATCCCGGTCAACGGGTCGCCGTCGCGGTTTCCGGGGGAGCAGACTCTGTCGCCCTGCTGCGCCGCCTGCTTGAAGAACGGAGCAAGCTCGGCGTTGTGCTTTCCGTGGTCCACATGAATCACGGCATACGCGAAGATGCTGCAGAGGACGCCAATTTCGTCGGCCAGCTAGCTGAGGCTCACGGGCTGCAATTCCATTTGCATTCGGTGGACGCTCTCGCTGCTGCTGCTGCACAGCATGAAACACTGGAGGAGGCTGCGCGTAATCTGCGCTATGCGTTCTTCCGGGAGTTGCTGGCTGGCGGCGTGGTGGATGCCGTCGCGACCGGCCACACCCTCGACGACCAGGCCGAAACCGTGCTCCAGAAGCTGCTGCGTGGCGCCTGGACTGAGGGCTTGAGCGGCATCTTCCCGGTGGTGGCCGCCGGTCCGGGGAGTATTTTGCGGCCCTTTCTCGACAATACCCACGCCGGGCTCGAGGCTTGGCTTCGGACCCTCCCACAGGCGTGGCTTGAAGACCCAACCAACCAGGATCCGGTGCATACCCGCAATCGGATCCGGTTGCAGCTGATGCCTATGTTACGCACATTTAATCCCGGAATCGCTGCGCAACTGGCCCGTCTTGCCACCATCGCGACAGATGAAGAGGCGTACTGGCAGGCGGAGTTGAACCGGCTTCTTCCGGTTTTGTTGCTGCCGGGCCGGTCCACAAGAGGCGGCGGCCGCTCCGTGAGCACCCACCCCGAGGAAGAAACGATTGCGGTCGAGCATGCCCGCCTGCGCGAACTCCACCCCGCAGTGGCCCGCCGGGTGCTTCGCGCGGCGGGCCGGCGGTTGGGCGCGAACCTGAACTTTGAGCACACGGAGCAATTGTTTGCCCTGGTGAGGAACTCCGGGGGCGCACGATTTGACCTCCCGGACGGCCTCAGAGTCGAGCGCACCCTGCGCGAAATCCGTTTCAGCCGAGGTTTGGTTGAACCCGAAACCGCTTTGGCTCAAGCGTTTCCAATCCCCGGGGAAATCCTTGCGCCGCAATACGGCATCCATCTCCGTGCTGAGGCTGCGACGGCTGCATCGGCGACCCTGAGGCCGTGGAAACCGGGGGACCGTGTGACTCTCCGGCACAGCCGAGGTCCCAAGAAGGTAGCGGGGGTCCTGGATCGTCTTCGGGTGGTAGGTCGGGAGCGCAAAAACTGGCCGGTTGTTGAATCGGATGGCAGGATTATCTGGATGCAGGGCGTCGAGGTAGAAGCGCCCGGTTTCCAATTCTCGGCCCGGCCGGTACCCTGACCTCTTCTCCCGGAGTAACTGAGTGGCCAGTACCCGTTGTATATAACTTTCGGCGCGGTTTTCAGTGCTTTCCCCGACGTTTTGGGCTCCAGCGGAGTAGAATGGTCCAAACTAGCGGCGGGTACGCCCGCGTGCGGCTATTGCCGTTTCGAGAGTAGATAAAGTCTTTCAGAGTCATCGACGGGTTACTGTCGTCTAATAGATGTAACAGCTGCAAGAACCTTCCCGGTGGAGTTATCGGCTCCGCCCCGATGGTCCGTTCTCTGTACGAGGCGCAGTGGAAAGAGGGTTTTTCGTGAATTCAACGGTCAAGACAATCATTTTCTGGGTTTTCATTCTCGCTTGCCTGGTGCTGCTCTGGCAGATCGTCCAGAAGAGCACGGGCATGAGTCATGACCGGGAGATCTCTTTTTCGCAGTTCATGCAGGACGCCCAGCAAAGCAAGATCAGCGACGTGACCGTCGTCAATAACGAAGTGCATGGCCACTACGCAAGCGACCGTGAAGCGTTCCATACCACCGTCCCGGCCAACTATCCGGACATGTTCAAGGTCCTGCAAGACAGCAAGGTCAACATTACCGTTAAGGACACACAGGGTAATTCCTGGCTGCCCATCCTGCTTAACTTCGCTCCCATCATCGTGATCGCGGCACTGTGGTTCTTCATGCTGCGCCAGATGCAGAGCGGCGGCAATAAGGCCCTTTCCTTTGGCAAGAGTCGCGCCCGGCTACTCTCCATGCAGCAGAAGAAGATTACCTTCAAAGATGTAGCGGGCGTGGATGAGGCAAAGGAAGAGCTGAAGGAGATCATTGAATTCCTGCGCGAAGCGCAGAAGTTCCAGAAATTGGGCGGCCGCATCCCGAAGGGCGTGCTCCTCGTAGGACCTCCGGGAACCGGCAAGACCTTGCTGGCCCGAGCGGTGGCCGGTGAAGCCAATGTTCCTTTCTTCTCCATTTCCGGTTCCGACTTCGTGGAAATGTTTGTTGGTGTGGGCGCCAGCCGGGTTCGCGACCTGTTTGAACAGGGTAAGAAGAATGCCCCCTGCATCATCTTCATCGACGAAATCGATGCGGTCGGGCGTCATCGTGGCGCTGGTCTTGGCGGCGGCCACGACGAGCGTGAACAAACCCTGAATCAGCTGCTGGTCGAAATGGACGGATTTGAGTCGAATGACGGTGTCATTCTGATCGCTGCAACCAACCGACCGGATGTGCTCGATCCCGCCCTGCTGCGGCCCGGCCGTTTTGACCGTCGCGTTGTGGTGGGCCGGCCCGATGTCCGTGGCCGCGAAGAAGTTCTCCGCGTGCATGCCAAGAAGGTGCCTCTTGCGGAAGATGTGGACCTCCGCATCCTGGCTCGTGGTACCCCGGGATTCTCAGGAGCGGATTTGGCCAACATGGTCAATGAAGCTGCTTTGAACGCTGCCCGCGCGAACCGCAAGGCGGTACACCAGTTCGACTTTGAGCTGGCGAAGGACAAGGTCATGATGGGCGCGGAGCGCAAGTCCATGCTCCTCTCCGAGGACGACAAGCGGGATACGGCTTATCACGAGGCCGGTCACGTCCTGGTGGCTGCCATGCGCGATCATGCCGACCCGCTGCACAAGGTCACCATCATTCCGCGCGGGATGGCGTTGGGCGTCACCATGCAATTGCCCGAGGAAGACAAGCACACCGTGACCAAGGACTACCTCGAAACCCAGCTCGCCATTCTTATGGGTGGCCGCTGCGCTGAGGAAATCTTCATGAATCGCAAGACCACGGGCGCTGGCAACGACATCGAGCGCGCCACGGATTTGGCCCGCAAGATGGTTTGCGAGTACGGCATGAGCCGCATGGGCCCGCTGACCTTCGGCAAGAAGGAAGAGCAAATCTTCCTCGGCCGCGAAATCGCACAACATCGTGATTTCTCCGAGGAAACGGCGCGCCAGATTGATGCCGAAGTCCGCAGCCTGGTCGATGACGCTTACAAGTCGGCCTACTCGATTCTGGCGGATCACCAGGACACGATGCATCGCATGGCGAAGGCCCTGCTGGATCGGGAAACGCTGGACGCGAACGAGATCCGCATGATCATCGCCGGTGAAGATCTACCCCCGCTGCCACCTCTTGGGCCTCCGGGAAGTTCCACCGGAGATGTGCAGCATGTCATCAAGCCTGAACCTGGAAGAGCCCCTGGTTTCGGAGGGGAAAGCCAGCCTTCTCCGGCCTAGCATAGGCAGGCACGAAAAATGCGAAAGCCCCATTTGCTGAAAATGGGGCTTTTTTGTGTTTTTGCGCCTCCGGTTTTCGCCATGCAACCCGAGTCTGTCTCGGCCTCTCGACAAAACAAGATCACGAGGCTCCTAACGAAAGGGCCGAAAAGCATCGGGTTGGTTATATCAAGACACCTTTCCATGACCCGAATGCGACAATAGCCACAGAATGCGCGGTCTCTTTGCCCTCCTGGCAGCTCCTGCCCTGGCCTTTCTCTCCGGTTGCGGATATCACACTCTCAATTCCGCCGCTCATCTGCCGGATACTGTGCACACTCTCGCCGTGCCCATCTTCAAAAACAAGACTCAGATCTATCACACAGAAGTGCCCATGACCCAGGCAGTCGTACGCGAGTTCACCGACCGGACCCGGCTCAACGTGGTTCCTGACACGGATGGCGCCGATGCCACCGTGAGTGGAACGATCGTGTCCGAATCGGTACAGCCGCTCACCTATAGAACTGAGACCACTACTGCGAATTCCGCTCAGGCGACGAGTGTCACTTCCAGCTTTCTAATCACCATCAATGTAAACGTGGTGGTGACCGATCGTGAGCAGCGCGTTCTTTACCGGCACACCAACTATGTGTTTCACGAGCAGTTCG
>Ga0335072_10015476_pt1 | contig 10828 bp, 14 predicted proteins | sample Lox_Sample_21_FD_206725 | JGI IMG/M metagenome (GOLD analysis project Ga0335072, IMG submission 206725) | Soil microbial communities from Loxahatchee National Wildlife Refuge, Florida, United States - Lox_Sample_2.1 | ecosystem: Environmental > Terrestrial > Soil > Wetlands | place: USA... | reverse complement strand
TACGGCGGCACCCCCTGCCCGCGCCGGTAGGATTCCTCGGTCTCCCTGGTCGTCACCAGCAGCCGCCGCGGGGGCTCGCACGCTTCCACCCGCCCGGTGGCATCTATGTCAGCGGATTCGACGTGCAGGCGGAATTGCCCGCCTGGGCGCAGATCCCCCTCCACCTGGCCGTACCAGCGGGCCAGGCGCCCGGGGTCGGTGAGCGCGGACCACAGGTCGTCGATGCCGGTGTGGTAGCGGTCTTCGATGCGCACCACGCCCGTGCCATCTGCCGATCGCAGGCTGCCCAGGATGCGGGCACCCGGACGTGCGTTGCTGGTCATCTGGCGCTCCTTCGTTAGTGTTTGCCCCGGGCTATCTCGGTGTGCAGGGCGTCCAGCCGCTGTTCCCACAGGGCTCGGTACCGGCCCAGCCATTCATCGATCTCGGCCAGCGGCTGGGGGCGAAGGCTGTAGACCCGCCGCTGCGCGTCCTGGCGGACCTCGACGAGCCCTGCCTCGCGCAGCACCCGCAGGTGCCGCGATACTCCCGGCCGGGCGATCGGCAGCAGGGCCGCCAGTTCGCCGACGGTGGCCGGCCCACCGGACAGCGTCTCCAGCATGGTCCGCCGGCTCTCGTCGGCCAGGGCTCGCAGGGCGGCTTCCACGGGACTAATGTACCGAGATGGTTACGTAACTGTCAAGGTACATAAGCAGGTGGCTGCCGAATGAGCCGCCATCGGAATCCAGCATCGAGAGTGTCAGCGTGTCATACCGGAAATGTCGGAGCCCGCTGCTAAAGTTAGCTATAGAAAACAGTCTCGAATGATTTCGGTTCGAAACTTCCGTTGCTTGGAAACATTATCGATTCACTAGCCAATCGGGGGAGGTGAGACAAGCATCATGAGCACCGCGGGCCCGGCGAACATGGCCGAGGCGCTGGGAATGATCGATTCCGGGATGAGATTCCTGGCCGGAATGAATAAGGCCGACATGCCGTGCGAGGCATTGGCCGCGGGCCTGCGGGCGCTGGAGCGGCACGACGCGGTAGAGGCGGCGGTGCGTGGTGAGATGCTGGCCGTCTATGACGCCCAGGGCGGCCCGGTGGGCGATGGGCAGCGCACCACCAAGGCCTGGATGGTGAACACCACCCGGGTGACCCGCGGGCAGGCCGCCGAGCACATCGCGGTGCGGCGGCTGGCCGAAGCCCACCCGGTGCTGCGGGCCGCGCTGGCCGAAGGTGACGCGATCTCCAAGTCGATCGCGCTGCAACTGGCCAAGTGGACCGCCAAGATCCCCGATGAAGACCGGGATAAGGCCGAGGAAATCCTGGTTGCCGCCGCCTGGGCCGGCGCGGACCTGCGGGCGCTGGCGGCGATCTGCGCGGAAATCCGCGCCCGCACCGCCTCCGCGGACCCCGACGGTCCCGACCCGGGCCTGGATCGCGGCCTGTCCCTGGACACCACGATCGACGGCGCGGGAGTCATCCGCGGGGATCTCACCCCGGAGTGTTCGGCCATGGTCCAAGCCGTCCTGGATGCGCTGTCGGCCCCCGAAGCCGGCGGGGACCTCCGGACCCATCGAGAGCGGTATCACGATGCGCTCGCCGAGGCAATGCGAAGGCTGCTGGCCTCTGACCTGCTGCCCAAGCGCGCCGGGCAGCCGGTCAAGGCCCTCGCGCACATTCACTTTTCCGAGCTCATGGACCTGGACCATGACTCGGCGCTGCAGGACAAGTGGGCCGAAGACTACCGGGCCGCATGGGCCGCCCAGCGGGCCGCCGCGTCGGTGAGCACCGGCGACGGCGGCGCCTGGCTGGAGGGCGACGCGGCCCGGGCCATCGGCTGCGACGCGATGATCATCCCCGTGGTCACCGCCGACATCGACCCGGCGGCCATCGAGGGCCTGATCACCGCGTGCGTGCAGTACCACCGCATCCGGACCCAGCCCGCCCCGGATGACGGCGCCGAGGTACTGGCCATGCTGGAGCACCAGATCCTCGCGGCCGTCCTGCAGGTCGTCTCCGGGCCCGGCGGCGTCGCCTCGTTCTTGCGGCGGAACCTGCTGGGCAAGGGCCTGAACGGGCCGTCCCTGCCGCTGGACGTCGGGCAGACCGACGAGATCCCCGTCCACTTGCGGCGTCTGGTCGCGCTGCGCGACCAGACGTGCCGCTTCTCCGGCGGCTGCGACCAGCCCGCGTCCAGGTGCGAACCGCACCATATCCGCCACCGCAAGGACGGCGGGCACACGAGCCTGACCGGCCTTCAGGAGTGGTGCTGGTTCCACCATCACGTGGTCCTGCATCAGATGGGCTGGGAGCTCATCGTCCACCCCGACGGCACCAGTCAGGTCACCAGCCCGGCGGGCAAGGTCATTCGCAGCCACAGCCCGCCTCCCGGACGGCGCCACCAGGCTCAGTTAAGAAAAAGAATTTCATTATCTGAACGGGACGTGGTCCCACGTGCCGGTAGACGCGTCGTGCGCAGCGGCCTGGACGAGCCCCTTGAGACCCGCTCACCAGCATGTACGCAGGGCACCTGGGCAGAATGGCCGTATGGATCTTGGATTGCGGGACAGGGTGTACCTGGTGACCGGCGGCAGCCGGGGCCTTGGGTTCGCCGCGGCCCAGGCACTTGTCGCCGACGGCAGTAACGTCGCGATGTGAACATAACGCCTTCGGGAAAGAGCTCCGCGACGTTGCGCGGCTCGCGCCCGGGTAGCTGTCCGAGGGCGGGATCCGGGTGTTGAATTGACCCCGCCGGGGCTGTGGCTGGGATGCCGGACGGAGGCAGGTGCTGCCCGTGATGTCGCTGAGCGAGCTTGACGTGTACCAGGTCGGGTATCTGTGCGGCGGGCCGCAGCGGGTGGCGCTGGCCGCCGTGGCCGCCATGGCGCAGGACGGCAGGATCAAGATCTCGCGGGCCCGGCACCGGGTCCAGGCCGTGCACCGCGAGGCCGGGCAGCCGGTCGAGCGCGCGGTGCTGGATGCGGTCCCGGCCTCGGGCAAGGTGCTGGGCCCGCTCCTCGAGGAGGTCGCGCACTCGGCCGCCGTACAGGAACTGATCGAGGGGCTGCGGAGCACCGGCCTGGTCGGGCACCATTCGCTGGCCGGCCATCCCCATCTGTCGGGCGCGGGCCGTGCGGCGCGCAAGGAACTGGAGGATTCCGGCGCGGAGGCGCCCGGGGAGCGAAGGGTGGCCGTGCTGGGCACGGCTGGCATCACCGATGCCGGGCTTCGCGGCATCTTCGAGACGCCAGACCCGCCACCGGGTGCCGAGCTGGCTGGCCGCAGGACACGCAAGCGCACCTACGGTGACATCCCCTCTGATTCGTCTGTGGCGGGGTATCCGGGGGTACCGGGCCGCTGGTGACGCGGCGCTGACTCAAGATGGCGCGGCGGCGCGGACATCAGCCGGCGGCGAAGTAGTGGCCTTGCTCGAGGTCGGCGATAAGCCCGGGGTGGGTCGGCTCCCAGCCGAGGAGCCGCCTGGTGTCCGCGTTGGGCATCGTGATGTCGAGCGTGATGAACGGGAAGGCCTTGAAGTGGTCCGCGGCCTTCTCGGCCGGGATGCTCACGGCCGGGAGACCCAGGTGACGGCCGATGGTCTCGGCGATCTCGCGGACCGTGATGCCTTCTTCGGCCGCGGCGTACAGCTGCGCTCCGGCCGGGGCCTTGTCCAGGGCCAGCCGGTAGAGCGTGGCGACGTCCAGGGTGTGCCCGGCGGGCCAGCGGTTGGCGCCCTCGTCGACGTAGCCGGACACACCGGTGTCCCGGGCGATCTTGATCAGCATCGGGATGAAACCGTGCCGGTCTCGGGCGCTGTGGGTCACCGACGGGATCGCGACGAGGATGGTGCGCACGCCGCGCTCGCCGAAACCGGCGATCGCACGCGAAACGGCGGAACGGGGGCTGGCGTCGATCGCCGCGTCGCGCCGCGCGTCGCCGGTCCGCCGCAGGCCGACCCCGATGAGAGTCTTGCCCGGGCCGGCCAGCCCGTCGCCGAGGGCCTGCACGACGGCCAGGTCGGTGGCCACCGCGCCGGCGAAATCCCCGGCCATCATGGTGTCGTGGTCGAACGCGAGGTGGACGACCGCGTCCGCGTCGGTCGCGGCCGCCCGCAGCCCGTCCGGGTCGCCGAGGTCGCCGCGGCGCACCTCGGCGCCCATGGCCGTCACGGCGGCGGCCGAGGCGTCGGATCGGGCCAGGCCGGTGACCTCATGTCCGGCCTGGATCAGTTCGGGGATGACGGCCGAGCCGATGTGGCCGCTGGCGCCGGTGACGAAGACACGCATGAGGAACTCTCCCGGGGGATGAGGTGCCCCGCCGGAGCGGGGCGAAATGATGTGACCTGGTAACGTCACTCTAGCACGATGACGTGACCAAGTCACATCACCTATCCTGTCTTCATGGCTCGATGGGAACCGAACACGCGGGAACGGCTGGTGCGCGCCGCCCTCGACCTGTTCACCGAGCAGGGCTACGACGCCACCACCGTCAGCGAGATCGCGGAGCGAGCCGGCGGGCTGACCAAGATGACCTTCTTCCGGCACTTCCGCGACAAGCGGGAGGTGCTGTTCGCGGCGGGCCAGGAGATGCACAGCCGCCTCCTGGCCGACGCGATCGCCGCGGCGCCCGCCGCGGCCACCCCGCTCCAGGCCGTCGCCGCGGCCCTCGACGCCCTCGGCTCCGTCTTCACCGACGACCGCCGCGAGTTCTCCGCCCGGCTGCTCGCGGTCATCGCCGCCAACAGCGAGCTGAGGGAGCGCGCCGCGTCCAAGCGCATCGGCCTCACCGAGGCCATGACAGATGCCCTCGAGAAACGCGGCGTGCCGGATCTGACCGCGGGCCTGGCCGCCGAACTCGGCACCCGTGCCTTCTACCGCGCCTTCGAGCAGTGGGCCGATCCGGCCAGCCAGCAGACGCTCACCGGGCTCGCGCGGCACGCGCTCGACGAGCTGTGGGCCGCGACCGCCACGCTCGGCTAGGGTCTGCTTCTTCACCTTCGCCCGGCTGTCGCGCCGGGCCCTGGTGGCGCAGATCGCCCTGATCAACGCCTGGAACCGCATGAACGTCATCACCCAGCAGCCGGCCGGCGACTACCAGCCCGGCCAGTGGGGATAACCGCCCGATCGCCACGACGTCCTTGCGGGGACGCCCGCGGGGGCGCTTACGCGGCACGATCGCACCGCGCAGCAGCAGCTCGCCACCCCAGACACCCCAGGGTTCCCCGCGCTCCAGCGCGCCGGCCAGGCAGACCAGCCTGGCCCGGCACCCTGCGCACAAGGCCTTCGCCTGCTCCACGTCCTGCGGAGACTCGGCGAAGAACAGCTCCGGATCCTCCGTGCACGGCAGATCCAGGCTCAGCCCCGTGGTGTCCGGTGACCGGCCGGCCCTCATCCGGCGTCCGGCGCGACCCACCGCCGCCCACGCAGCGACCGGCGTACCGCGTGCACCGGGACGGCGAGCGCCGAGCCGAACTGGCCGAATGCGGCGGCCAGCCCGCCGAGCTGGGCATCGGCCGCCCGGGTCTCGGCTGCGGTCTTGCAGCGTTCGACTTGATAGATGCCGTAATAGGAGTTCACCATCATCGCCTCCAGGCGATCCCTCGTGGATGGCTGATGCTGGCGGTCCGCCTCCGCGTCGTCTCCCCGTGCCGAGGCGGATCGCCGTCATTTACCAGATTGGCCCTAAGTCCCCTGCCGCGCCATCGGGCAAATGCCTTATCTTCGCCGCCAACCGGCTTACCCGTGTCTAAGGCACCCAGCCGATTCTGGCGGCGCCTGACGGACCGCCATGATGAACCAGCCGCCCGCCCGGTGCGTACTACCGGCTGGAGGTAGCCATGAAGATGCGGATCATCCCGGCCCGGCTGACCCTGGTGGTGGCGGCGATCACCTTGGCGCTGGTCGCCCTGGAACCGCAGGCGGCGGATGCGGCCGCGGTTAAGTCGGTTTCGTTCGGTAGATCATGGATCTTTAAATCGGCGCCGATCCATGTGTGCGTCGTGTTCACGGTCAGCGGCAAGATCACCTACACCGCCGTGGGCGGGCCGCGTGGCGTGGTGGAGTGGCGGGACCAGCGGCTGACCGACCCGACGCTGATCGCGAGCGTGCACACCTACGGCGGCGGGTCGTGCATCGGACCGTCCACGCTGACCCGGATCAGCATGACGCAGCTGTGGTCAGGCTGGTCGTGCTCGTTCAACCCGTCGATATCGGCGTCGCTGCCGTGGGGGATCTCATTCGGCGGGTGGCCCAGCTGCGGGAGCCGGAACCGCGCCCGGCACAGCACCAGCTACGGTGCGTCGTCGTTCTACGAGCAGTTCAACAGCGGGTCCCACACCGGGTTCGGGAGCTACACCGGATTCCCGCCGTCGATTCCCTGCTACGGGGTGTTCGTGACCGCGACCATGTACCGGAACAACATCTCGGACTCGTTCAGCTCCCGTGTCCGCGAGGTATGCCTGCCCGCAGCCTGAGCGGACACGACCCGCGGCCGGGACGGGTGTGAGCCTCCGGTCAGGGCGGCCGCGCGCCATTACCGGGGGTCATAGCCGTCCTGGCCGGTCGCGGCGAACACGTGATCGTGGATCTCGCGGATCGTGTTGTCCAGGGCCCGCAGGGCGTCGGCGATCTCCTGGACGGCCGCCTCATGGGGCAGGCCGGTCGCGGTCTGCAGGCTGAGGCCGACGCGGAGCAGGCCGTCGACCACCTGGCTGAGGAGTTCCCGGCCGCGGCGGGCGTCGTCTGCCGCGGCGGCGGCCCGGGCCAGGTCGGCCAGGTCGGCCCGCGGCTGGTCCTCGGAGATATCCCGGATCACGGCCAGGATGAAATGGCCGGTCGCGGTGACCACCGGGCTCAGGCTGACCCGGGCGGGGAAGGTGCTGCCGTCCTTACGCTGTCCGGCCAGCCGCGCCCGGGATCCCATCGGCCGGGCCACCGGATCGTGCGCATATCCGGCCCGCTGGGTGACGTGGGCGGCCCGCAGGCTGGCCGGGACCAGCATCTCGACCGGCTGGCCGATCAGCTCACCGGGCCGGTAGCCGAACATGTCCCCCACCCGCCGGTTGGCCAGCACCAGCGTGCCATCTTCGCTGGTGAGCACCACCCCGTCAGTCAGCGCGTCGACCAGCCCCCACAGCACCGCCGGGGTGACCCCCGCCCGGGACCTGTCCGGCGCCGCGCGTCGCCGATGGCGCTCGCCCGGGCCCGGCCGGGGCAGCAGCGGGATGACGTCTGGCGCTCCGGCCGCGACGGCCGCTTCGACCGACGGGTAGATCGAGACCAGCCGGTCCAGCCCGCCAGCCTCCAGCACCTGCCGGACCACCGGGGCGGTGACCGCCACCCGCAGCTGGGCGCCGCCGTCCGCTGCGCGCTGATATGCGCGCAGCAGCGCATCCGCGCCGGAACGATCGCACGACAGCGTCCCGGTCATGTCCGTGATCAGCACGGCGGCACCCTGGTTGAGCAGGTCCAGCAACTGCTCGCGGATGGGCTCGGAATCGGCCACGCCGATGTGGTCCGGCAGTGTCACTACCGCCTGCCCTCCCGCCCACCGCACCGGGCATGGGCCATCAGGCACGACGGCGTCCAGCACGTCCGTCAAGACCAGCGCGCGGCACGACGGCAGTGCCGGCGAGCAGAGCACAGGACCGGCCCATTGCTAAAGCACCTTACTCCGCTGCGCCCCGGAGACCTTTAGCGCGCCCACCAGGACGTACGGCCCTGTCCGGCGATCGCCGTCCCTGGTTGGCTTCCCTCATGTTCATCAGCGCCGAGATCCGGCTGGGCATCGGCTTCAACGCCGCCCGGGACAAGCTGGCGGACCTGATCCGGGACGGGCTGCTCGGCCGCGCATCCGGCGGCGCGTATGACCAGTGGCAAGCTGCTGGACGGCCTGCGTCCCGGCGCGGCACACCCGCCCCCGGTCCCGCCGCTGACCTCATTGAATCTCAGCTGACGCAGAACTCGCTCGGTGAGGCTACCGGTAACTGACCGGCGTCTGGTTTCGGCCCGCCGGGACTTCCGCCATTGACAAGTACTATCAAAGTGATATCATATTAAAAGATCCTGGGGCGACCGGCACCATACTCCGCGGAGGGCATCGCGATGAACGCAGCCAATGACAACACCGCCGCGAAGGGCGTGCGCGAGCGGTGGCTATCTCCCCCGCGACCCGGCATGCAACGCCTGATCAGCCCATGGGAGTACCGCCACCTACGCGTCTGCGGGGTCACGCGTGCTGCCGGCGGCGGCTTCCAGCTCGGCATCGGCCTGGTTCTGCTCTCGCTCGGCCGTAAAGCGGGAACCGACCAGGAGCGGCGCAAGATGTACCGGTTGTCAGCGTGGTTCCTGGTTCCCGCGGCGGGGAATCTTGCCGCTGGCTACTGGTACACCACTATCGCCGGCTCCGGACCTGCCGAACCTTAGCCTGGTCAGGGCGTAGCCGAGCAGTTGCGAGCCGAACACCTGCCGCGCCGCGGCCAGGTCATCGTCGATGCGGACCCGGATGTACAGCGGCCTGGATCCCCCGGCCTCCCGGCCCTGACCCGCATGACGCCGCGACCGCCATGCTCGAACGGCTCATCCGGCGAGGCCAGCGGACCGGCGACTTCGACCGCGCGCTGAACGCCGCCTGGCTCGCCGCCGCCATCGTCGGACTCATCCACGCCGCCGCCGGACAAGTCGCCGCCGGGCGCCTCACCACCAACGCGGCGCCGACCATGCTCCTGGAGAGCACACTGCGGCTGTGCGGTGCCACCGCGCCTGACCGGACACAACGATGAGAAATCGCCAGGCCCGCAGCTCGATACCGTCGGTCGGTGACGCCGCGCCGGCGTGGGACATCGCGGTCCTGGGCCGCCCCGCAGCGCGCGTCCACGATCTGAGCGGAACATTTCTCCAATACATCCGGCGGCGCGCTCGCGCATGCTCGCAGTCAGACACCGATGACAGGAGACTGCGCGATGGCAGAGCACGTGCCCAGTAGGCCGGATGCTGGCGGCCGGTTCGTTCGGCTTAAAGATTGTGACCTGTACGCTGTGGAGGATGGTCCGCCGGACGCGCCCGCTGTACTGCTGATCCACGGCACCGGGGCCTGTGCGGCCTGGTGTACCGTGCTGGTCCCGGCGGCGATGCACGTATTCGGGAACGCCAACTGGTGGCTGTCCCGCTGGCTCGACCGGGGCCTCCCCCACCTGGCCATCGAGCCGGCCGAGGCAGGCTCCAGCCCAGTCCCCGCAGCTTCGACTCAGCCAGGAGGACTGCGCAGCGCCGCTCGTTAGGCTGATGGGTGTGGCGGACGAGGATCCTCTCATCCTGGATTTCAGGAACGGCCGCGTGCTCGACGGCGCGTTTCCGCGGAGACGCCTTGTGCGGGAACCAGCGGCACTAGTAACGACATCTGGAGGACGAGATGGCTGTGGATCTGTTCGCCGGCATCCCTGTCACCGACTACGCCGCGGCGTTGCCGTGGTACGAGCGGTTCTTCGGCGGGCGACCCTCATTCCTGCCGAACGACATCGAGGCGGTATGGGAGGTGGCCGAGCACCGGTACATCTACATCGTGCAGAAGCCCGGACGGGCGGGGAACGCCCTGGTCTTGTCGTTCGTCGACGACCTCGACGAGCGGGTCGCCAGCATCGCCCGGCGGGGCATCGAGCCGGCCAGACGCGAGACGCCCGCCGAGGGCGTGACCAAGGTGATCTACCAGGACGCGGACGGCAATGAGATCAGCTTCGGCGGCGGCCCGGGCTGACGCCCCCCAGCGCCGACTGCTCCGGATGTGTCACCCGCCCGCGGCCGCGTTCCAGTCCAGGAGCTCGATGATGACGCCGTTGGGGCCAGTTCGGCCTCGAGGTTGTCCACTTTCGAAGGCGAGGATCAGCCCGGTGGCGTGATCGTGGCGCTGGAACAAATGGCTGTCCCCTCCTGCCCGGCTGCTTCGTAGTCAAGGTGAGAGCCAGAAAACACGGCAAGGAGATCACCATGGAAGCACGCCTGAATTACACCGACAGCGCCGTCGCGGCCAGGTTCGTGAAGTACCTCAACTCGGCGGGCAGGGCCGTGGCGGACTCGGGGCTGCCGATCCTGACGCGGCACCTGGTGGAGATCCGGGCCAGCCAGATCAACGGCTGCGCCTACTGCACCGACATGCACACCAAGGACGCCGCGCACGAAGGCGAAACCCAGGTGCGCCTCAACCTGGTCGCGACCTGGCGGGAGGCCACGGTCTTCACCGAGGCCGAACGGGCCGCCCTGGAACTAGCCGAGCAGGGCACCCGCATCGCCGACGCCGCCGGCGGGGTGACCGACGAGGCCTGGGCCAACGCCGCCAAGCACTACGACGAGGACCAGCTCGCCGCCCTGGTGGCGCTCATCGCCGGCATCAACGCCTGGAACCGGCTGAACGTCATCACCCGGCAGCCTGCCGGCGACTACCAGCCCGGCCAGTGGGGTTAAACCAGCTACGCCGCCGCGGCAAGCCGCACGGGCTGAAGGCTCGGCCGAGGTGAGCACCTGCTAGTCATCGACGGCGCGCCACGCCGTTCGTTCGGAATAAAGACTTTTATGAACCGAACGGAGCGTGGTATCACTGGCCGGTAGCCACCGGGACGCGGCCCGTGGCGGCCGCGGCACCACGCTCTTCATGGGGCTCTTTATGGGCTGTATCGATGCTCGCCATCAGACCGCCGACAACGACTGTGAGCCGCTCTGATGGTCAACCCGACTAAACGGCAGCGTGATGCCGCCAGTATCACGAGTACAGTGGAGTATCCCCTGGGATTTAGCCTAGGGGCCAGAGGGGGAAAATATCATGAAGATCCGCGCGAGCATTGCCGCCATCGGAG
>Ga0335072_10015475_pt1 | contig 10828 bp, 7 predicted proteins | sample Lox_Sample_21_FD_206725 | JGI IMG/M metagenome (GOLD analysis project Ga0335072, IMG submission 206725) | Soil microbial communities from Loxahatchee National Wildlife Refuge, Florida, United States - Lox_Sample_2.1 | ecosystem: Environmental > Terrestrial > Soil > Wetlands | place: USA: Florida... | reverse complement strand
GAAGTCGCCGGAGCTGATGTGGCCCTGCGCATCGCCACCGATGTCTTCCAGCTTCACCTCGCCATGACTCGCCGTTACCTGGACGCCTCCCGTGAGGCCGTCGGCGGTAACGTCGCCGTGCCCGGCGGTGATCGTGGCAAAGGCGGCCGCGGGCAGCTCGAGCGTCAGATCGACGCGCGCTCCCTGTTTTTCGGGCACGGTGATGACCGCGCCTCCGCCGCTGGCATCCACTTTGGGCCGGATCTGGGCAAAGATTTTCTGTGCGTCGGACTCGGAGTCGCGATGCACCATCTGGTGCGCGCGGAGATGCAGGGTGTTATCGCTGGAGGCGGTGATGGTGATATCGCCCTGGGGATCGTCGATGCTGACGGCGGGCTTCGCCGCGGTGAGGATCTGATCGATCTGCACGTCGTTGTCGTGCTCGGGGCCCATCCAGTTCCAGAAGTTGTCGTTGCCCTCGTCGCCGAACTCCCAGGAGAACGGTCCCATGAGATGGCCATTCCGCGAGACCCAGCCGAGGCAGATCATGAGGATCACGAGCCAGACGATGCCGGCCATCGAACGGCCTCCGCCCCACGGCCGCTTCCAGTCAAGAAAATGCTCGGCCAGCAGCAGACCGCCCATGACGATGAGCAGCATGGGCCACCAGCGGGCGTACCAGCCCCAGAATTCGCCGGGGTCGAGCTTGCCCGTCGACATCATCATGGCGATGATGCCAACGGTGAGCAGGATAAGCGGGCCGACAAAGGTCGGCCGATGCCAGCCACGCCAGTAGCTGCGGTAGTAGTCCTTCTGCGCGCGCATTTGCGCCTTCCATTGCTGGCGCTGCGCTCTCGCTGCCTGTTTGGCCTGCCACCGCGCTTCCCGCGATGTCCAGGATGGAGGTGTGGTCGCCATCGTTCTACCTCCCTCCTTCTTCTCTTGAAATGTTGTCGGGCGGCGGCGCCATGGTCGCCGTGGTCGTGGTTCCGTCGCCGGGCATTACGCCGGTGTAGGGGGGATTCGTCGGGCCGGGGTTCTGGTATCCGGATGGATAACCGGGCCAGGCGGCGGGGGCGTTCGGCGGATTCTGCGCGAGGATCGCGTTTTCGGCCAGCTTGAGCAGGCCCCACACGATGATGTAGAGCGGCCAGCTGTGCGCGTAGGAGACACCAGCGTATTCATCGAGAATGGCGGTGATCCCGAAGGTGAGCAGGATGATGGGTCCCCGCATGCGCCGCAGAAAGAGGTACTGGTTCATCGCGCACCTCCGGTAGGCGGTTCAGAGGGCGTGGTCGCAGGCGGCGGAGCGACCGGCGGCACGGGTGGCGGCGGTCCAGGGCGGCCGTAGAACCAGGGATGCCGGGTGTTGCGCGCCAGCAGCCAGACGGCGATGGCGACGATGATCAACGGCCAGCCGTGATGGACCCAGCCGAAGTTCAGGAAGCCGAGGGTGTTGAAGAGGAAGAGCATGCCGAGCAGGATGAGGACGATGGCGCCAATGGGCTCGCGGCGTGCCCGCTCCAGTTCCATCTCGGGCGGCGGAGGCACCCAGCCCGGAGGGGCGTTGGGCGGCATGGCTCCGGGAGGAACAGGACCTCCCTGGGGAAATCCCGACTGGGGAAAGCCGGCGGGGGGAACGAAGCCCGGAGGCGGCGGAGGAGCACCCCAGCTTCCAGGACCGCCGAAGCCTCCGGTTGGATTCACGGGCCGGGCCGCGGCCTGGGTTTCAGAGACGATCCGCTGGCGCAGTTGTTCACTCCACTCGGCACTCTGGCGTCCGAATTCGTGAGCCTGCTGGCGGACCTGCTCGGCCCAGTCGGCATAGGGCTGGGATGGATTTCCGGGAGCTGCACCCGGAGGCATCCCCGGTCCGAATCCGGGAGGAGGGTTGGTACCACCCGGTGGAGGGGGCGTGACGGGCGGTGTGTAGGGCCGCTGCGGGTGTCCGCCAAAGGCGTTGCCGAGTTCGTTGAGCCCGAAGGGATCGGGCAGGGGCAGTCCATCGCGCCGGGCTTTGGCGGTTTGATGGGCGTCGAAGACCTGATACAGGACCCACGCGCCGACAAAGATGCCGAAGATGCCGTAGTGCTCGGTGATGCTGATGAGCACGACGAAGACCAGGACATGGATGATGGCCTTGATGTACTGGCCGTTGTACATGGCGCCGACGCCGGGAATGAATCCGAGAATCGTCGCGGTGCCGGGATTGGGGGCTGCGCCGGGAGGCGGAACAAAGGGACCTGGCATTCCAGGCCCGGGTGCGCCGGGTCCGGGCGGAACCTGCCCGGTGACGCGGGCCGCCAGGCACGGCTCGCAGAAGACGTTACCCTGCACGTCTCGCGTGCACTGCGCGCACAACCCTTTCCCGCAACTCTGACAAAAGGCGGTAACCGCCGCCTCGGGATGATTGACGCAGTTCATACCAGGCCCCTTTCCACGTTCTCTCTCCGCAGCCCGGCTTCTGAAGGATCCAGGGAAATCGACTTGCCAGTTTCCGACACCAATACCACTGCTGTTTTACTTCCTTCTTCTGTTGTCTGCCTGCTGATGATGGATTTCGGCCGGGAGGACTGGCTGGCGTTGAGCACGCCGCCGCGCTCCGGAACCGCCGTTGCGCTGCCGCCCTTTCCGGCCGGCTTTTGCTGTTGCTGATTCTGCTGGTTCTGCTGTTGCTGTTGCGGCTGGGTCTGTACATCGCGGCGGAGCTCGCGCATGCGCGACTGCAGCTGATAGAAGAAGCGCACGTTGTCGTAATAGCGCACGACGGAGCTGCGCGCTCCGTAGAACTCCCGGGAGATGGTGCTGCCAATCTGGGAGGGCTTCAGGTCTGCGAGGCGAAGGGTGGTGAGATGTCCGCCGGTGACCAGATTCAGGGTCAGGGCGAGGGAGAAGAAGGCCATGGCGACGGTCATCAGCAGGCGTGTCTCATGGAAGCTGCGGCGCCACGGCATGGCCGCGGCCACCACGCCGGTTCCCGCGCCCGCGCCGGCGACGACGACCGGTAAAGGCACGGAGCCGGGGCCGAGGGTTTTTTCGACAATCCTGCCGACCAGTCCTGCCGGGATGTCCGGCTCCTCGTGGAGGTACGCGAGCCACTCCTGCCCGCGCTTCACATGGGCGAAGAGGTCGCCGCAGTTTTCGCAGGTCTCGGCATGGTTGTGGAAGGCGGCTGCCTGCGCGGCGGGGAGCAGGCCGTCCAGCGCGTCGGTGAGCAGGCCTTCCCATTCCTCGCAACGCATTGCGCTGCCGGAGGTTGGGCCCTGCTTCTTTCCGAATTGGCTTTCGTCTGCCACCGTTACACCATCTGTCCTTTATTACGTTCCAGTAACCGTGCGAGTTCCGCCCTGCCCCGGCTGATTCTGGACTTCACGGTCCCTTCGGGAATGCGTAATACTTTTGCGATTTCCTTGTAGTCCAGGTCCTGCAGGTCGCGCAGGATCACCGCCTCGCGCAGCTCCGGGGAGATCTTCGTGAGAGCCTCCTGAACCATCTTCTCAATTTCCCTCTGGACGGCGCGGTCGTGCTGCGTGGGAGCCTTGTCGGCCAGGCGCTGGAGGAGGGGCATCTCGTCGCCATCGCCCTCCCAGCCGGCGTCCATCGAATCGGTGACGCGCTGGGCGCGGGAGCGGCGGAAATGATCGACGAGCAGGTTGCGCGTCATGGTTGTGATCCATGTCTGGAAGGTGCCGCGCGCCAGATCGAAGGCCGCCAGATTTCCGTACACTTTGAGGAAGACTTCCTGGGTAAGATCCTCGGCGTCGGTCGTGGAGCCGGTAAACCGGAAACACAAACCATACACCCGCCGGTGATGGGCTTTCACGAGTTCGGTCCAGGCGAACGAGTCCCCTTTCAGGCATCGCTCTACCAGGACCTGCCACTCGGCTTCCACAGGCTTCTCCCCGACCCGCTCCAGGGCCCGATCGTGCTGACGCTTCTGCCACCGGTCTGCCGGCGTGCGCTCGTCATTTCCGGGCGCTCGATATTGGCCAGGGCGCAGGACTTGTGCCCGGCTTGCCGGTCGTGCCGCCGGGAATCCGAGCATTCCGAGATTCCACGAGATGGTTCCAGCGCTCATGGGCAATCATACGCATCGGAAAGCGGCCTGGTTCCGGAAAAGGGTTGGGCCCGCGGCGAGGGGTAACTTTCGTCGTTGCCAGCGCCGGCCTGAGCCGCATAGAGTAGCTGGCACTCCCCAAAACCCAGAGCCCGGAGACACCGCTTGTCGCGTCCCGCCGGATTGATCTTCGCTTCGACTCTCGTCCTGGCCTGTTCTGCCGCTCTGGCCCAGCCTCGCGCCGCAACCAGCACGGATCAGGTCACCCTGGGGCAGTCGATCGTGGCGCTCAACGGCCCCTGGAAATTTCAACCCGGCGACTCACCGCTCGATCCTGCGACGGGGAAGCCGCTCTGGGCCCAGCCCGGCTACAACGATGCCTCGTGGGAGACCGTCGACCTGACCCCGGCCGCTGGCTCCTTCGATCCGGTTGCCGGTTATTCCGGCTTCGTTCCTGGCTGGACGCGCCGCGGCCACCCCGGCCTCTGGGGTTATGCGTGGTACCGCATTCACGTCCGCGTCACTGCGCAGCCTCGGGAAAAGCTCGGCCTCACCGGCCCTGCCGACATCGACGACGTGTATCAGATTTTCGCGAACGGCAGCCTGGTGGGCAGTTTTGGTAACTTCTCCCATGCCCGGCCGACCGTCTACTACACCCAGCCGATGATGTTTCCTCTTCCGGCAGCGGAATCGTCGGGCGCCACCGACATGGTGATCGCGGTCCGCGTGTGGATGGAGTCCTTCACTCTCACCACCACGCCGGATGCGGGCGGGATCCACACTGCACCGATGCTCGGCGAAATGGCCACCATCTCCGCAGAAAACCAGATGCGGTGGCTGGAGCTCCTTCGTGCCTACGCTCCCCGACCCGTCGAGGCGGCCCTGTTTTTACTCCTCGCCATCGTCGCCTTTACGCTGACCCTTTTCGACCGCTCCGATCACGCCTACCTCTGGACGGGCGCGGCCTTCCTGGTGACGGCGCTGATCACATTCCTCGAGATCATCGGTTCGTGGACGCAGTGGATGGGGTATCGCACCGGCAATCTGATCGGCGATGTCGTCCTCACTCCTCTGAGCTGGGTCGCCTGGGTCATGCTTTGGTGGGCGTGGTTTCGGCTCTCTCGCCCCGGGTGGCTGCCCCGCGTTCTCGGCGTGATCGCCGCTCTGGACGGGATTTCCGTCCTGTTTGCCGAAAATCTGCTGTTCACCCTCACACCCGCGATGCATTCGTTCACTCATGACGCGGATCTTTTCTTCCGGTTTCTGCTTCTCGCGCTGTTCGTCACTGTGGTTGTGCAGGGGGTTCGGCTCCGCGGACTGGCCGGCTGGCTCCTCGTTCCCGCGGGTCTGTGCGTCTGTGTCATGACCTTCGGGACTGAGCTCAACACCCTTCACATCCGCACCATCTGGTTTCCCTTCGGCTTTCAGACAACGATCGGCGACGTTGCCCGTATCCTGATGATCGGCACGCTGGCCGTTCTGTTGCTGCAGCGTCTTCTGACCTCCATGCGCGAGCAGCGCCGTCTCGCGCTCGATATCAAGCAAGCCCAGGAAGTGCAGCAGGTGATCCTGCCGGAGGCGCACACGGAGCTGCCCGGTTTTGTGGTGGAGAGCGAGTACCGCCCCGCCCTTGAAGTGGGCGGCGACTTCTTTCAGATCATTCCCAGCGCCGCAGATGGATCGCTGCTGATCGTCGCCGGCGATGTGACGGGCAAGGGCCTCAAGGCCGGGATGCTGGTCGCGCTGCTGGTGGGAGCGCTGCGCACCATGGTCGAGGGGACCAATGACCCGCATGCAATTCTGGAAGCGCTGAACCGCCGCCTGATGGGACGCGGCGAAGCGCATGCCACGTGTCTCGCGCTGCGCATCGATGCGGATGGCGCGGTGACGCTGGCGAACGCCGGACACATGCCGCCCTATCTCAATGGGCAGCCGCTGCCGATCGACGGCGCGCTGCCTCTGGGCATGCAGCCCATTGGGGATTTTTCTTCCATGCGTTTTCAACTGGCGGAGGGCGACCGTCTCGTGGTGATCTCCGACGGCGTGGTCGAGGCGGTGGATGAGCAGCGACGTCTCTTTGGCTTCGAGCGCGCGCACGAACTGCTCCGCTCTGCCGCATCCGCTGTCGAAATTGCCTCGACGGCCCAGGCGTACGGCCAGGAGGACGATATCAGCGTGATCTCGGTGATGCGGACCGCGGCCTCGGTGGCAACTGCGGCCTGATTGCGGCCCCATCCGTTTCCCTCCCGTCAACGCAACGCACCTGTTCATAACAGAATTCTTGCCGGTGCCGGCGCCTTGCTCTACCGTCGTGCGCATGCAAACCAGCACGACCCGCCTGCTGCGCGCAGCGATTGCGGCCGCGGCCTTCCTTCTTGTCCTGACCGTTGTCAGCTTCGCAAACGGGCAGGCTGCCCAAAACCAGGCTCCTCCCGCGACGCAGAGCTTCGCGCTCACCGACGCGAGCGCGCTGACGGAAGTGGCGGTGCATGCCACGCCGGTGGAGTATCAGGGCCGCAAGGCGGTTCGTCTGACTTCGGACGCGCTCGACGCGGCGGGATTTGCCACCGTCCAGGGCACAGATTTCCGCGATGGGTCGATCGATGTCGATGTGGCCGTCGTTCCAAAGGAAAGGCCGGGCGGGGCCAGTCCGGGATTTGTCGGTATCTTTTTCCGGCTGGGACCGGATGCGGCTCACTACGAGGGCTTCTACATTCGGCCGGGCAACTCGGTCGCCGAGGATCAGGCGCGCCGCAATCATTCAGTGCAATATGTGGCCGAACCGCATTACGGCTGGGAATATCTGCGCCGCAACTGGCCTTTCATCTATGAATCGTGGGCCGACCTGACGCCGCAGGCGTGGACGCACCTCCGGGTCGAGGTTCAGGGGCGCAAGGCGAAGGTGTTCCTCAACGGGTCGTCCAAGCCGAGCCTGGTGGTCGACGGGCTCAAAGGCGAGCAACTGCAGGGTCCGGTGGCGTTGTGGGGTTTCTCGGGCGAGGATTCCTACTTTTCGAACCTGAAGATCGAGAATGCTGCGCCGGCGCCGATCCAGAACGGCGGCGAGATTGCAGGATCCTGGGAGGTGCAGTTCCTGACCGATGCGGGCGGCTTCCCCGGCACGCTCAAACTGGTTCGCCAGGATTCGAGCGTGGGTGGTTTTTATTCCGGGCCGATGGGGCCGAATCAACCGGTGTGGGGCACGTGGCGCGACGGTTACGTTGAGCTGAAGTTCGGCGGGCTCTGGCCCGATGAGGCAGGTACCGTGACGGCGACGATGGCGGGATGGGTGGATGGCGATCAGGCGGGTGGGCGCGTGAGGGTGGAAGGCCGCGCCGACGGGCGCTGGATGGCGACGCGGCAAAAGTAAGACCCGCCCGAGGGCGGGTCTGGGGAAAGGGTGCACGCGCCGCTTGAAGACCGTTGCATGAATCTTCAGGCGGCGCGCCTGGCCTGGACGGGCCGTTCCTAGAAGGCGATGCCGAGGGCCGGATCGGCGACACCGAGAAGCGTTCCGGTGTGATAGATCGCCTGGGTCCAGGGCGCCTGCACAATGAAGGCCGACAACGGGCCGCATCCCTTGAACGTCACGGTGAACTGCGCGGTTGCGGTGCCGCTGGTGGGAATGTCGCCGAGGGCCACCGGGAACGCGCCGCCCGGAGGCGTGATGGTTGCCGAACAGGCTGGCCCGAGCACCTGGGTCAGCGTGAGTCCGGTGATCTGCGTAGTGTAGGCCGGCCCGACGTTGCCGTTGGTGGCGGTGATGGTCCATGTCTGCGACGTGCGCGAGCCGCTCACGTGGGTCAGAGCGAACTTCAGCCCGTAGCCGGGTACGCCGTTGCCATCGGGATTGACGATGCCCCAGTACGCCGGTTTCGCCTGCAGGCCCATATTGAAGGGCAGAGGGTAGTCGGTGCGCGCGACGGGGAAGCCATCGAGCCACGTGTCGTCATCGGCCATGCCCCAGAGGGTCACGCCGGTGAGACGATGGCGTTCCAGGCGGAAGAGGTTGAAGTACTGGTTGTAGAGCCAGCCCTGCGCATCCAGCAAGGCCGGGGGAACGTTGTTGCCGTAATTGGAAAGGTCGCCGGTGTTATAGACGCTTTCGTCCAGCTCGGTGACCTGCTGATCGAGACCGGGCAGCTGCTGCGCCACGGTGTCGATTGCGGTTTTGATGGCGGAGACGGGCGGGTAGTTGATGGCGTTGTGATTCTCGTGGCCGATGCCATCGATGGGCACGCCGCGCGCCCGCATGCCCTGCACCACCTTGACGAGGCAGGCGAGCATGTTGGGATCGGCGGTGCTGTACTGGTTGAGGAAGAGTTTCGTTCCCGGCGGCGCATCCTTGCGCGCCTCCTGGAAGGCGATGTCAATGTAGCTCTGGCCGAGAACGTTGTAGAAGGGCCCGTGCACCAGGCAATCGGACTGGGTTGGGTCGATAGGCTCGTTGACGACGTCCCAGGCGTACGCCTCGGTGCCGAAGTGCTGCAACTCGGCCTGGATGTGCTCCTGGATGTTGGCCGTCACCGTCGCCTGGTTGGCGGGTGAGTTGGTTCCATCGCCGAAGGCGTAAGACGGAACCTGGGATCCGTTGGCCCAGACGAGGTTGTGCCCGCGAATCTTCATGTCGTGGCACACCGCCTCGCCCGCCTCCGCGTCGGCGTTGGTCCAGTCATAACTGCCCTTCGAGGGCTCGGTCACGCTCCACTTGAAGTCATTGCCCGAGGTGATGCTGTTGAAGTGCATGGTGAGCAGCTGCGCATGCGGTCCGGAGAGGTCGTTGGTGTCTACGGCGGTTCCGATGGGGAAGTCATTCGCAAAGGTCTGGGCGATGGATGGGATGTTGGTCTGAATGGTCGGCGGCGGAACGTAGGTCAGCTGGAAGTCGGCGATATAGAAGCCGGTGAGATCGTTGCTGCCGTCGCTGGTGACGGTCTGGAGATAGACGAAGGCCTTGTCGGGATCGTAGTTGGAGCCCATGGGGAAGTTATTGACCACGATCTGGTGCCACTGGCCGTCATCCGGCACGGTGATGCCCGGATAGCTCGTGATGCTGGGGAAACTCGTATTCCCCTGATACGTGATCTGCAGGCTCATGTTGACGATATGGCTTAAGGCGTCCTGGGGCTGCATCATGACGTACACGCTGAGGTTGTAGATGGAGCCGGTGTACATCTTGTTGTTCACGCTGATTTGCGGGCCGTCGTAGTTGTGCGTCCGGTTCGCGATCAGCAGCGCGCTCGCATCATTATTGGGATCGGGGGTCGGCGAGGGCACGACGCTCAGGGTGCTGCCGGCGCGCGAGGTCCAGCCGTCGGCGGTGCCGTCGGCAAAGGTGGTCGTGATGCCGGTGTTGTCCTGCTGGCTCGGCGGAACGGGCGCCGGCGTCAGCTGCCCGATGGCGACATTGCTGATGTAGAAGGAATCCGTGGCGCTGCTGGACTGGAAGTAGAGGGTCAGGCTCGACGGCGGTCCAGGCAGATCGCTGAAATTGAAGGTACCCGAGACCTTCGTCCAGGCGGTGTTCGAGAGCGGGCCTGAGGTCGCGATGTTGGCAAAGGCACCGGAAGTGGCGCAGTTGGCGGTCTTCGTCGACATGGTCACGGTGGGGTTGGCGGAGTCAGCCTGCGCGAGCATCACGTACGCGGAAATCTCATAGGTTGCGCCCGCGACCACGCCGTTGACGCTGAGCAGATCGAGGCTCGGCCCCATGTAGGTCGCGGTGCGGTTGGTCGTCAGCAGAGCATGCGCATTGCCGATGGGATCGACGGGCGAAGGCATGGCGACGGCGAGGGTCGGAGTTCCAAAGGGAGCCCATCCATCGAGTGCGCCATCGGACCAGTTGTAGGTGGCGACGGGTGTTCCCCCGGGCGGCGGCGCCGTTTCGGTGATGACGACATCGTCCAGATAGAATGCCTCGCTGGTGGTGAGGCCGACCGTCTGCGCGTAGAGCAGCAGGGCAGTTTCCGTGGAGCTGACGGTGTAGCTGCCGCCAATCTGCGTCCAGCCGCCGGTGGTCACACCGGTGGTGAAGGCGCCGATGGTGTCGAAGCAGGTGCCGCCGCTGCAGGCGGGCGATGGATCGGAGCGCTTGATGGTGAAGTTCAAGTTCGCGGTCGTCGGATTGTCGGTCGAGACGAGCTTGACCCAACCCGTGATGGTGTACTGCGCGCCGGCTTCGAGCACGCCGGTCAGATTGACGGAGGGGCCACCGGTTCCGGTTGAACTGGTGCTGGTGAGCAGGCTGTGCGTTCCGCTGTGAGCGTCGGCCGTGGTATTGGCCGGCGTGGAGGCGCCAAAGAAGGAGGCCCACCCGTCGGCACCGCCATCTTCGAAGGTGTAGTTGGCGACAATCTGGGCGCGCAGCGGGCTGGCCGCCAGCAGCAGAGCGATGGCGGCGAGGGAGAGGACGAGACGGACGAAGCGTGGGTTGCGATCACTGGAAGAGGCAAGCATGGGGAGGTCTCCTATCGTTAGTCCTGATACCTAACAAAACTGCAGTGCAGAAAGATGGGCTTGCGTTTCAGGCAGGATTCATCGGTGTTCTACCGAAACCGGGCAAAGTATAGGCACCGAACAAAAGAGGTGTCAAGGCGAGGCCCACTGTGGAATTCCGCCCGTTACGGAAAAGTAATAAAACGAGACGCAGCAGGGTAGCTGGCGGCCTTCGAGCCGGCGCCGGATGGGGTGCGGAACTGGCGGGCGATGGCATCGGGCGATGAGGTCTGACCTCTGGGCTGCCGAACGGGTAAGATCATCGGGCAGCGGCTGGAGGGGTGGAGATGCGGTGTA
>Ga0335072_10015474_pt1 | contig 10828 bp, 10 predicted proteins | sample Lox_Sample_21_FD_206725 | JGI IMG/M metagenome (GOLD analysis project Ga0335072, IMG submission 206725) | Soil microbial communities from Loxahatchee National Wildlife Refuge, Florida, United States - Lox_Sample_2.1 | ecosystem: Environmental > Terrestrial > Soil > Wetlands | place: USA... | reverse complement strand
GATCCGGTAGCGGAAATCCGCACCCCGTCGCTGCTGGTCTCCCACGGGCCGCGGCGCGTGACCAAGGTCGTGCTCTTCCCCGTCCGGTTCCTGTTCACCGCGGCCACCGGCCGGGTCGGCACCAACGCGCGGGCCGCGGAACACTACCTGGCCGACGTGGACGCGCCCGCGGCCGAACTGGTCGCCGCCGCTCTGGCCTGGCGCGGCCAGCCACCGCCCGGCGACGAGGCGACCGCGCTGCTGAGCCAGCAGCTCATCCCGCTTTACCTGCAGTTCATCGACGACCACATCACGCGCCTGGACGCGGCCGGAAACCACCGGCTGGCTGGCCGTTTCCGCCGCTGGCGCAGCCGCCTGCTGGCTTGACCCGTTTAGCCTGGTTCTGCCGGCCGCCACGCCGCTCCCCCGTGGCCCGGCACCGCAGCGCAGATGGCTGCAGGGCAGCGGGCGCCCATCCGCCCGCAGGCGGCAGGCATGAAAGGTGCTCTGGATGGGTCAGTCCACGATTCCCCGGTCGGGATTCGCCCGCAGCTTCTCGTTCGCCGGGCAAGGGGTGTGGCACGTCATCCGCACCCAGCGCAACATGCGGGTGCACCTGCTGGCCGCACTGGCCGCGATCGCCGCCGGCCTGGCCCTGCGCATCGACGCGGCGGACTGGGCGTGCATCCTGACGGTCATCGGGCTCGTGCTCATCGCCGAGACGCTGAACTCGGTCGTCGAGGCGGTCGTGGACCTGTGCACGGACGAGTTTCACCCGCTGGCCAAGGCGGCCAAGGACATGGCGGCAGGTGCGGTCCTGATCTCTTCCGCGGCGGCGGTGGGCGTGGCCATCGCCGTGTTCCTGCCCCGGTTGCTCCGGGCACCGGGCTGATCTCCGGCCGCCGGTAGTGTCTGGAGGGGCACACGAGCGGATCGGGGAGAGCATGAAGCGGAGATCATGGCTGGCTGCCGCCTGCCTGGGCGGGTTTGGCATCTCGCGGCTGGCGGCCGCCGACCGCTCCCGCCACATCGAGGCTCCCGCCGCGCCGCTGCTGTCGTTCACTCCGCACGTGGCCGTGGCGGCCCTGCTCGGCCCGCTGGTGCTGCGGCGCAAGGGCGCGGCCGCCACCGCCGCGCTGACCGGGACCGCGCTGGCCGCGGTGGTGCTGCCACGGATGATCAAGCGGCCGCAGCCGATGACGCGCGGCCCGGTGCTCCGCGTCGCCACCGCGAACCTCCAGCACGGGCGGGCCAGGGAAGAGGCGATCGTCAGCCTGGTGCGGCAGACCGGTGCCGACGTGCTGTTCGTCCAGGAACTCACCGAGGCGGCGATGAACCGGCTCAAGCAGGCCGGGCTGACCGACCTGCTCCCGCACCAGATGATCGACGCCGGGCGCGACGGCGTGCGCGGCTCCGGCATCTACACCCGGTTCCCGCTGAGCAACGGGCTGGACCTGACGCCGGTCTCCGCGGCCCTGCCCACGGCCAGGCTGGAGCTGCCCGGCGGCCAGCACGCTGACCTGGTCTGTGTCCACCCGCACCCGCCGAAGCCGCCATGGTCACGGCGGAAGGTGGACCGCTGGCGCAAGGAGCTGACGGTGCTGCCGCCCCCCGCGGATTCGCCCGCGGATCCGCCGCGCGTGCTGGCCGGGGACTTCAACGCCAGCGTCGATCACGCGCACTTCCGCGGGCTGCTGCGCCTGGGGCACGTCGACGCCGCCAGCCAGATGGGCAAGGGCCTGGTTCCCACCTGGGCGCCGTGGGGCCGCAGTCCCGGGCTGCTCACGCTCGATCACATCCTCATCGATCCCCGCTGCGCCGTGCTGGCCGCCTCGGTACACCATCTGCCGGGCAGCGATCACCAGGTGGTCTACGCGGAGTTCCGGCTCCCCGGCTGACCGGAGGGGCCGAGATCAGCCGCCGCGTCCTGGGCGGCACGGTTCTCTTCCGTTAGCTGCGCCAGCCAGTCGCGGCTGGCCGCCGCGATCCGGGCCGGGATCCCCAGCTCGCCCAGCAGCTCGGTGGCCGCGGCCATCTCATCGGTGCGCCTGGCCGCGTGCTTGATGCTGCCCTGCTCGAGGCGGTCCAGCAGGTCCGGGCCCAGGTCGCCGGCGATGTTCCCGCGCAGCCAGCCCTCGCAGCCGGCCGCGCGCCCGGCCCGCAGCGACTCGATCACCGCCGCCGCCATTCCCTTGTAGAACACGCTGCGGCACAGCTTCCGGCTGGCCGCGGCGCCCGCTGGCCCGGAGATGACCTCGGCGTTCCCGCCGAAGCTGGTCAGCGCGGCCGCAACCGCGACGGCGGCGTGCCCGCTCACCAGCATCGGCGTCCGGATGCCGCGGCCCGGAACCGGCGCCATCATGGCCACGTCGGCGAACGCGATCCCCCGCTGCTCGGCCATGCCCGCGAGCCGCTGCTTGAGCTCGGCGGCCGAGGTGTTGAGGTCCGCGAACAGGACGCCGGGCTGCAGGCCGGGCACCGCGGCATGGAAGGCCGCCTCGGCCTCGTGCGCGGTGGTCAGGCTGAGCACCAGATCGGCCCCGGTGCAGGCTTCCGCGTCACTGCCGGTCGCGACCATCCCCTCCGGGGCGGCGACCACCGGGTCGTAGCCGCGGACGACAACGCCGGCGGCCAGCAGGTCACAACCGATCGCCGAGCCGGCCTCGCCAAGCCCGAGCACGGCCACCACCCCGGCCGGAGCGCTCTCCTCGCTCACGCTCACCATCCTTTCCCAGCCCTGCCCACCCCCGTGCCCTCGCTGCAGCCGCCCAGCCCGGCCGCCGGTCCCAGACCGAAGCCTGCCATCCGGCCGTGGGCCCGGCCAGTCGCGGTCGCGGGCCCGGCCAGGGGGCTGGCGTAACGTTCAGGAACCTTCAATCGATTGCGCTAGGATCGCGGTCAGTTCCAGGGGGGACAATACGACACAGGGCGGTGAGCCAGGGTGGCCAAGGCCGAGCGGGTGCCCCCGGGGCTAGATGTGACCAAGCCCAACATTGCCCGCGTCTACGACGCGTTCCTCGGCGGGAAGGACAACTTCGCCGCCGACCGGGCCGTCGTTGAGCTCGCTTTACAAGTAACCCCGGACGCGCCGGCCGGCGCCCGCGCCAACCGGGCGTTCCTGCAGCGGGCCGTGCGGTACATGGTGGCGGACGCGGGCATCCGCCATCTGGTGGACATCGGTTCCGGCCTGCCCACTCAGGGCAACGTGCACGAGGTCGCTGATGCGATCGACCCCCGGGTGCGGGTCGTGTACGCCGACATCGACCCGGTGGTGCGCGCGCACGCCCAGGCTCTGCTGGCCGACAGCCAGAAAACGATGTTCGTGACCGCGGACATCCGCGAGCCGGACCAGATCCTTGGCCATCGCACGGTGCGCGAGTTCATCGACTCCGGCCAGCCGGTCGGGCTGTTGCTGCTGGCCATCCTGCACCACGTCAACGACGACGAGGACCCGCCCGGGATCGCCGCCCGGCTGCGCGACGCGCTGCCCTCGGGCAGCTGCCTGGCGGTCAGCAGCTTCCGCACGCCCGGTCCTGAGCATCCGGAGGACGCGGCGAAGACCGCAGCGATGGAGAAGCTGTTCAACGAGAGGCTGGGGACCGGGCGCTGGCGTACCACCCAGGAGATCCTCACCTGGTTCGGCGACTGGGAACTGGTCGAGCCCGGCCTGGTACCGCTGCCAGAGTGGCGGCCCGACCAGCCGCCCACCGCCGAGCGGGACTCGACCTACTACGGCTTCGTCGGCGGCGTGGCCAGGAAACCCTGACTCAGCCGCGCGGGATGATCGGCAGCGTGATGTAGGACGGATGCCCCCGGTCGTGGCAGATGGTCTGCTCGGCCACGACGAAGTCGCGCTCGGTGGCGGTTGCGCTGGGCGCGCCGTTGCCCGGGTTGCGGTCGAAGCAGGGGAAGTTCGAGCTGGACAGGTCCACCCGGATCTGGTGGCCGGCCTTGAACACCTGGCTGGTCGCGATGAGGTCGATCAGGTACTCACAGACGCTGCCCGGCGTGATCGGGCGCGCCTGCCCGGTGCCGTCCCGGTAGCGTGCGCGCACGATCCCGTCGGCGACACCCATCGCGCGCCCGTCGGGCCAGACGTCGACGAGCCGGGCGGTGAAGTCGGTGTCCGCGGCCGACGTCGCCGCGTGCAACGTGACTTTGAGCGGGCCGGTCACCTCGATGTCACGGTCGAGCACCTCACTCGTGAACGACAGCACGTCCGCGCGGGCCTCGATCCCGCGCTGGTCGCGGGGGCCGTCCATCCAGCTCACCCCGCCGTCCGGCCCGCCGTTGACCAGCGTCGCGCCGCCCACGGTCGGCACCGGATTGGCCGGGTCGTAGCTGAAGTGCGAGGCCGGGGCGTCCGGCTGCGGCGCGGCCGGCGACAGCGACCCGGCCGGATGCAGGTACCAGCGGTTCCACTGGGTGCGGGCCAGCGGCCAGTCATCCTCCTCGCGCCACACGTTGTCGCCCATGACGAACAGCTTGACGCGTGGGCCGCCCCAGTCCTGGGCCTCATCGGCGGCGAACCGGCGCAGGAAGCGGATCTGCTGCTGCTCGAGCTGAACCGCCTGCGCCGACGCGAGCGGGCCGAAGTGCAGCTCCCCCGCGGTCCCGCTCTGGTCCGCGTGCGTCCAGGGACCGACGACCAGGGCCTGGTTGCGCCGGGCCTGCTGGGTGGCGGCGGACCGGGTCAGGGTCTGGAAGTTGTCGAGTGTTCCGCCCAGGAACAGGTCGAACCAGCCGCTGGCGTGCAGCGCCGGGGTGGTGATCCGCTGGCGCCGGCCCGCGTAGCTGAGGTCGCTCCAGAACCCGTCATGCTGCTCGCGGTCGATGAACTGCTGCCAGGCGGGCAGGATCCGGCTGACCGGTGCCTCGCGCACCGGCAGGTGACGGTAGCCGTCGGCCATCCTGGTCATGTGCCGGAAAAGCGCGCGCATGTCCGCCGAGACGTCCTCGCCGGCGGTGGCCCGGTACATCAGGACCTGCAGGGACTTGAGCGTGTACCAGCCGAGCAGCTGGCCTAGCTGCAGCGCGCCCTGCCGGTAGGTTAGCCCGCCGTAGTAGTCGGCCGGCGCGACCACTGGGAGCAGGCACTTGAGGGCCGGGGGCGCCTGGACCGCCGCAGCGAACTGGACCATCCCGAGATAGGACGCCCCGTACATGCCGACCCGGCCGTTGCACCACGGCTGGCTGGCACACCATTCGATGGTGTCAACGCCGTCGTCTGGCTCGTTCTCGAACGGCGTGAACTCCCCGTCGGATCTTCCGGTGCCGCGGCAGTGCTGCAGGACAACGGCGAACCCGGCCTCGATCGCCGGGAGCACCGGGGCGGTGCGAACCATCGGCTCGCCGTACGGAGTCCGCACCAGGAGCACCGGGAACGGGCCGCCCTCGGCCGGCCGGTAAAGGTCGGCGCGCAGGATCGTGCCGTCCCGCATGGTGGCCGGTGCGTTGTGCTCCGCGAGCATCGGGACCGGCGACAGGTTCAGCTTCGCCACGGCGGCGCTCCTCCTCGAATGTGGCGGCGGGCAGGAACGGCTCGGGCGCCGCTGCGCCGGCCAGATCCCTGGCCTGGGCCGGCCGCGCGCAGTCCCTCGGCCCGTTCGGTGTAGCGCTCATACCCCGTGGTCCCCGCGAAATGCTCACCCGGCCATCTCGTAGTGGCGAACGTCAGCCGGGTGCGGTGACCGAGCGGGCCGCTTGCCGGAGCCATCGCTCCAGCGCGGGCCGGCCCTTCTCCGGCGGCAGGCCGTCCACCAGCGCCCGCGCTTCGGGCGAGGTGAGGGTCCTGGGGATGGCGACCAGCTGGATCGCGTGCAGGCGCATCGCGGGTGTCGGGTCGGTGCCCGCCTCGGCCGCCAGGAACGCGGTGACCCGGTCCTCGTAGTCGGCCCACAGGCGCAGCAGCCCGGACTGGATGGCCGGGGACTGCCCGTAGCCACGGTGGAAGCCCTCGACGCCGGCCGCCGGGTCGCCCTGGGCCCGGACCTGCGCCACAAGTTCGGCCGCCACCGCTTCGGCGTGGGTGGTGCCCGGCTTGCGGGCCGCCATCGCGCCGATGATCTCTTCGATCAGCTGGTTGTCGGCGAAGGCCAGCTCTTCCTTGGCCCGGAAGTACACGAACAGGGTCTTGACCGAGACGTTGGCGGCATCGGCGATCTCGGCCACCGTGACGTTGTCGAACCCGTGCTCCTCGAACAGCCGCTGGGCGGCCTCGACAATCGCTGCCCTGGTGAGGGCCTTCTTGCGCTCCCGAAGCGGCAGCGCGGCGAGCTGATCAGGCGTCACGCTGCCGACCATAGCAGGAAAACGAGCTTGACGCTAAAAAGTAACTGACTTACTTTATAAATCGAATTACCTGTCAGGCGAGAAGGCCCGATGGCGCCGCTGAGGGGCCACTGAGGGGAAGATCGATGTCTGCTGAGACTCACGCCACTGCCGTTACGGGCGACCGCTCGCATCGCGCGATCATGCTGATCCTGATACCGCTGATGCTGGTGCTGTTCATCTCAAACCTGGATCAGACGATCGTCGCGACCGCCCTGCCGACGATCGGGCGAGATCTGCACGCCCCGGCCGGCGCGCCGTGGGTGGCCACCGCCTACCTGCTGACCAGCGCCATCACCACGCTGCTATTCGGGAAACTCGGCGACATGTACGGGCGCAAGATGATCTTCCAAGTCTCCATCGCGATCTTCCTGCTCGGCTCGGCGCTGTGCGGAACGGCGACCAGCATGCTGGCCCTGGTGCTGTTCCGCGGGCTGCAGGGAATCGGGGGCGGCGGCCTCAACTCCCTGGTCCAGGCGATCATCGGCGACGTGGTGCCGGCCCGGCACCGGGCCAGGTACCAGGCCTACCTCGGGATCGTGGCCACGGTCGCGCTGATCGCCGGGCCGTTCCTGGGTGGGCTGTTCTCCGATGAGGAGTCCTGGCGCTGGATCTTCTACATTAACCTCCCGACCGGGCTTGTGGCCCTGGCCGCGGTGGCCGCCCGGCTGCGCCTGCCCCGGCTGCCCGGGCATCCGGGTAACGGCCGTGTCGACGTGGCCGGTGGCCTGCTCGCCGCGGTGCTCACCACGGCGCTGCTGCTGGCCGCCACCTGGGGCGGCACCAGGTACGGCTGGGCCTCCGCGCCGGTACTCACGCTGCTCGTCATCGGCGCGCTCGCCCTGGGCGCCTACCTGGTCGTCGAGCGCCGCGCGGCCGAGCCGATCACCCCGCTCCACCTGTTCCGCAACTTGACCTTCTCGATCGCGTCGGCGCTGTTCCTGCTGGCCACGATGGTGCTGTTCGTGGCGATGCTGTACGTGCCGCTGTTCCTGCAGACCGCCCAGCATCGCTCCGCGTTCACCGCCGGGCTGTTCGACATCCCGCTGCTGCTCGGCCTGGTCGCGGCGACCGCCCTGGCCGGCCCGGAGATCTCCCGGAGCGGCCGGTACAAGATCTACCCGGTCATCGGGGCGATCCTGACCGGCGCCTCGATGGCGGTGCTCAGCCTGGCCGGCCAGCACACCAGCGCCGTCGCCATCATCGTTCCGCTGGCCGTGGCCGGAGCGGGCATCGGCTTCTTCGTTCAGGTGGCGCTGCTGGCCGGCCAGAACGCGGTTGAGCATTCCTGCCTGGGCGTGGCCACCGGCGCGCTGAACTTCTTCAAGAGCATCGGCGGCGCGATCGGCGCCGCGCTGTTCGGCTCGATCCTGGCCGGCGCCCTGCCGGCCAGGCCAGCCGCGGCGGATTACGTTCCGGCCTTTGCCACGGTCTTCCGGTGGACGATCCCGTTCATGGTCCTGGCCCTGGTCCTCGCGCTCGCCATGCCGGAGAAGCCGCTGTCCGAGGAGATGATCGAGGTGGCCCAGGGCAAGGCCGAGGTCCCGGAGTACTGACATCATCGGGTCATGGATGTGCTGACCGTCTTGGACCTGGGCTCGTCGTCGGTCGTGCTGCGCCGGGCGAACGCTGATGACGTCCCGGCGATCGTGGCCCTGCTGGCCGCCGACCAGCTCGGCGCGACCAGGGACGGCGTGACCACGCCCGAGGACCTGGCCGGCTATCAGCGGGCGTTCGGCGTCATCGACGGTGACCCGGCGCACGCCCGGTGGTCGCGGAGTCTGGGGTGGTCGCGGAGTCCGGGCCCGACATCGTCGCGACCATGCAGCTCTCCTTCATCCCCGGCCTGGCCCGCCACGGCGCGCTGCGGGCCCAGATCGAGGCCGTCCGGGTTCACGAGGCCTACCGCAGCCGCGGTCTCGGTGCCGCCATGCTCAACTGGGCGATAGCCGAGGCCCGGCGGCGCGACTGCGCCCTGGTGCAGCTGACGACCGACAAGTCGCGCACGTCCGCGCACCGCTTCTACGAACGGCTCGGCTTCGTCGCATCCCACGAGGGGATGAAGCTCGCGCTCTGAGCCAGGTCAGGCACCGGGTTCACTGGCCAGCCGGGCCGCCCTGGTGGTCAGGTACTGCTGCTCGCGGAGGTTGGCGGTACGGGCGGCCGCGGCCCGGAACTCGGCGATCGCGGCCTGGCGGTCACCGGCCTGCTCAAGCAGGTGAGCGCGCACCGAATGCAGCCGGTGGTGGTCGCCGAGCCGCTCGCCGAGGCCGTCGAGCAGGGCCAGGCCCGCACTGGGCCCGTGGCACATCGCCGCGGCCGCGGCCCGGTTGAGCCGGACCATCGGGTTGCCGGTCATGGACTCCAGCAGGCCGTACAGGAACTCGATCCGCGGCCAGTCGGTCTCGGCGTGACGGCCGGCCTGGTCGTGCACGGCCGCTATCGAGGCCTGGACCTGGTATTCGCCCACCTGCCCGCGCCGCAGCGCCTCGGTGATCAGGCCGAGCCCGTCCACGATGAGGCGCCGGTCCCACTGGCTGCGATCCTGCTCGGCGAGCGGGATCAGCTGGCCGTCGGCGCCACTGCGCGCCGGGCGCCGGGCATCGGTGAGCAGCATGAGGGCCAGCAGCCCGGCCACCTCGGCATCCTCGGGCACGGCGGCATGGACGGCTCGGGCCAGGCGGATCGCCTCGCCGGACAGATCGGTGCGAGCCAGGTCCGGGCCGCTGCTGCTCGTGTAGCCCTCATTGAACAGCAGGTAGAGGACGTGCAGCACCAGCCGGAGGCGTTCGGGGCGGTGGTCGGGCGACGGGAGCGAGAACGGCTCCCCCGATGCCTTGATCTTGGCCTTGGCCCGGCTGATCCGCTGGCCCATGGTGGCCTCGGGAACGAGGAACGCGGCGGCGATCTCGCGGGTGGTCAGGCCGCCGACCGCGCGGAGCGTCAGCGGGATGGCCAGCGCCGGCGTGAGCGACGGGTGGCAGCACATGAACATGAGGATCAGCGTGTCGTCACGCCCGGATGGCGGGTCCGGGCTCGCCGCTGACCACGAAGCGGCCAGCTGCTCCCGGCGGCGCCGGGCCTCGTCGCTGCGGTAGGCGTTGGCCAGCCGGCGGGAGGCCACCCGGATGAGCCAGCCGAGCGGGTTGTCCGGCCGGCCCTCGTCTGGCCACGTGGTGGCCGCGGCGATCAGCGCCTCCTGCACGGCGTCCTCGGCGTCCGTGAAATCGCCGTAACGGCGGACGACCGCACAGAGAGCCTGCGGCGCCAGCTCGCGCAGCAGGTTCTCGGTGCCTGAAGCGGTGGTCATCGGTGGCACCGGCGGCTACCAGCGGCCATCAGGGGTACAGCTCGGGGTCGGGAGCGCTCAGCACCTCGCGCACCTCGATCGGCTGGCGGATCGGCACCCCGTCCGGCCCGGGCGCCGCCGACACCCGGGCGGCGATCTCGACGGCCCGGCCGGCCGTCTCGACGTCCACCAGCCGGTAGCCGGCCAGCAGTTCCTTGGACTCCGGGTACGGGCCGTCCGTGATCACCGGGGCGCTCATCCCGTCGCTGACCACGAACCTGGCCATCTCCGGGCCGGCCAGGCCCTGGGCGTCAACCAGCTCACCGAGCTCGGCGAGCTCGGAGTTGAGCGCTTGCTGGAACTCGATGTGGGCTTTGATGTCCTCCGGGCTCCACTCCGACATCGGGACGCAGCCCGACTCGACCGGTCCGTAGTTCTGCAGCAGCATGAATCGCATGGCCTTGTCCTCCCTGGTCGGGCGGCGGCCCGCTGGCGCCGCTCACCCAGGGTGTCACCGCTGCGATCCCGTTCTCGACATTCACCCGAGAGATTTATCAGGCTCAAGCCGGCTGCGGGCTGGGCAGTGCTTCGCCGGTTTCCAGCAGCGTCTTGAGGCTGGCCAGGATGACCGGCCACCCTTCGCTGATGCCCTTGAGCACGGTGCTGCCTGGCTCGAAATCGTCGTGCCGGACCGTCAGCTTGACCATCGGCCCGAGCGGCTCGATCTCGAACGTCACCTTCGACCTGCGTTCGCTGGCCAGCTTCGCGCGGTACTCCTCGCTGAACCCATAGTTGCCGGCCCATTCCCGGGAGAAGGTATGCCAGGTGTAGGACAGCCGGCGATACGGCTCGGACTCGAGCACGACCTGATCGGGATCGGCGATCCGCACCCCGCTCGGATCCAGGGTGACGGCCATGGCCGATCCTGCCTTCCAGTCCGACTCGAGCGCCAGCCCCCAGTAGCGGCGGGTAAAGGACGGCTCGGTCAGCGCCTGCCAGAGCCGCTCCGGGGTGGTGTTGATGTAGGTCGTGTAGACGAACTCAGTGGTCACGGTCGTGGTCACTTGCTCCTGCTCCAATGCTGTCTTGAGGTCCGCGAGCGCGCGGACCCGTTCGCGGTCGTACTGGCTGATCCAGCGCTCGGCGATGGCGTTGATCGGCACCGCGTTGAGGTAGTGCAGCTTCTCCCGGCCCCGCCACACCACGGTGACCAGGTTGGCCGCCTCGAGC
>Ga0335072_10015471_pt1 | contig 10830 bp, 12 predicted proteins | sample Lox_Sample_21_FD_206725 | JGI IMG/M metagenome (GOLD analysis project Ga0335072, IMG submission 206725) | Soil microbial communities from Loxahatchee National Wildlife Refuge, Florida, United States - Lox_Sample_2.1 | ecosystem: Environmental > Terrestrial > Soil > Wetlands | place: USA... | reverse complement strand
AAGCTCGGTGTGCCCGGGGGCCAGTACGTCATGCCCAGCGGCTATGGCGACCGCCTGGAACGCGCGCCCGAGAGCACCTGTCCCGCCCGTGATAAGGGCGGCGGGCTCAGCATGGGGTCCCCGGTGCCCCGCGATCATCGGCCAGCTGGCCGATGTTGCGCCCAGCGCCCGCTCGATTGGTGGCTACCGGTTGACCGGCGGCTACCTGCCCGAGCCTGAACAGCCGGTTCGCTAGGCAACCCGGTACAGCTCGTACTCAATCCGTGTTGGCCCGGCGAGCCGGCCGCGGCCTACGAAGAGGTGCTGGGTAAGCCAGCCGTAGCTGTCGTCGCTGACGTCGAACTGCGGCGTCATGCACATGTACTGGGCGGCAAACGTGGTCTCCCGTCCGGCCGCCAGCGCCTCGGTGAACTCTTCGTCCCCGCGGATCAGGGCCGCGTCGTAGTGCATCAGGATCAGCGTCCCGTCGTCGGTGACGAACTGCGTTCGCTGGTCCTGGCGGCGAATGCCCTGGGCATCGACCCGGATCCAGTCGGTCCCCGGCATCGCCAGGCTGGCACTGATCCGTGGCCCGGCCAGAGTAGCCTCGGCTACTTGCCAGCAGAGCCGGGCCGGTGACCCGGTGGTCGGCCCCAGCGGACCCTCGATCCGTTCCGTAAAAGTCATCTCATACTCATGGTCGATCATTCTGCTGCCCTTACATCCGCGAAGCGTGGCGCACCGTCCTCGCGAGCGACCCGGGCCGCGTTGGCGGTAAAGCTGACGGCGTGATACCAGCCCGCGAGCATCAGCAGGTCAAGCAGTTGCTCCTCGCTGAACATCCGGGCCAGCCGGTGCCACAGGTCCTCGTCGAGGTCGGCGGAGTCGTGCAGGGCATCGGCCGCCTCGATGAGCAACCGGTCCCGCTCGTCTGGCCAGCACGGATCACCCGCGCCGCCGTAGACAAGGGAAGTGAGCTGCGGACCGGACAGGCCGGCCCGCCCAGCGAAGAACGCCACATGCACGCCCCACTCGTACTCACAACCGCAGCGCGCGCACGTCCGGTTGATGATGATCTCCCGGTCGCGCATTGGCAGCGAAAGCCGCTTGCTGAGCTCATAGCCGCCCCAGCCGCCCATCGCGGCGGTCATCGGAAGGTTCCGCACGAACGTACGGAACAGCAGGATCGGCGGCACCCCGGGCGGCATCATCGCCGTGAGGCGGGCCGCGATCTCCGGTGAGTAGGGCGGCTGCACGGGATCGACCCGGGGGATCATGGAACCCTCCTCCTGCTGTTTCTGATTTCGAAACGCGCTTAGTACGCTATCGTTTCTGAAATAGAAACGCAAGGAGCTGCTATGACCGCACGGCTACCGCGTCCCGGCAAACCGGTGCGGGGATCGGCAACTGGCCGGCCACTGATGGCGGCGATGGATCTGCTCGGCCGGCGCTGGGCGCTCCGGATCCTGTGGGAGTTGCGCGACGAGCCACTTGGGGCCCGCGTGCTGCGGAGCCGTTGCGACGGCATGTCTTCCAGCGTCCTCTACCAGCGCCTGGAAGAACTGACCCAGGCCGGCCTGGTGGCCCGTGACGGTGCTGGCGCCTATTTGCTCACCGACCTGGGTGCGGCGCTCGGTCCAGCACTCGGGTCACTGGACGCATGGGCCAGAGACTGGGCGGCAGCACTGCAGAACACCTGACGCGGCCTGCGTGGCGGACCGACCCGGAACTGCTGAACACCCGCACGTTCCCGAAGGCCGTTGACAACTCCTGAACAAGACCGGGTACGCATGGCATTACAGGTAGCGGAGGTACGCAATGGAGAAGCGCGTTCTGGGCCCGGGCAAGCTGGAGGTTTCCGCGCTGGGCTTCGGCTGCATGGGCATGAGCCAGGCCTTTGGCCCGAACCCGGGCGACCGCGGCCAGATGATCGGTCTGCTGCGGACCGCGGTCGGCCGGGGAGTCACGTTCTTCGACACCGCCGAGGTCTACGGCCCGTTCGTCAACGAAGAACTCGTCGGCGAAGCACTCGCGCCCGTCCGCGATCAGGTCGTCATCGCGACCAAGTTCGGCTTCGCGTTCGATGCTGACGGCCGGCAGTCCGGCCTGTCCAGCCAGCCAGAGCACATCCGGCGGGCGGTGGACGGGTCGTTGCGGCGGCTCGGCACCGGCCACATCGACCTGCTGTACCAGCACCGCGTCGACCCGCAGGTACCTATCGAGGACGTGGCCGGGACGGTCAAGGATCTGATCGCGGCGGGCAAGGTCCGCCACTTTGGCCTGTCCGAGGCCGGCGCCCGCACCATCCGCCGGGCTCACGCCGTGCAGCCGGTCACCGCCCTGCAGAGCGAATACTCGCTGTTCTGGCGAGAGCCGGAAGACGGGATCATCCCGGTCCTGGAAGAACTTGGCATCGGGCTGGTGCCGTTCAGCCCGCTCGGCCGGGGCTTTCTCACCGGGCGTATTGACCAGGCCACTCAGTTCGGGGAAGGGGATATCCGTGCCGGCCTCCCGCGCTTCACCGCCGAAGCCCGCACAGCCAATCAGGCGCTGGTCGACCTGCTCGCCCGCATCGCCGACGGCAAGGGCGCCACACCGGCGCAGATCGCCCTGGCCTGGCTGCTCGCCCAGCGGCCGTGGATCGTCCCCATTCCCGGCACCCGGCGCCTGGAACGACTGGACGAAAATCTCGGCGCCCTCCAGGTCGAGCTGACCACGAGCGACCTCGACGCCATCGACACCGCGGCCGCCCAGATCCGGGTGGTCGGTGACCGGTACCCCGAAGCCATGCAGCGGATGATCGACCGCTGACCACTGTGACGTGCCGGTTCGCTCAGCCCAAGATCTCCCGGACCTCGCGGGCGGCGTAGCAGACCAGCACGTAACCGGCAGCCGGGTCAGCCCACCACCAGCCCAGTCTGGCGTTCAGCACCAGGCCCAGCAGCACCGCGGTGGCCAGGATTCCGTCGATGAGCGTGACCCGGCCCTCGGTCCGCAGGACAGGGTTGCCCAGCGCCCGGCCGGTCCGGGCCTTGCCAGCGGCCAGCGCGAACATCACTACCGCGGTCACCGCCGTCCAGATGATCCCCAGCACCGAGCGATGTGGGTGGTACCCGCTGGCCAGCACCACGGTCGATTGCGCTAGCAGGTAGACGGCCAGGGCAGCGAACGCGCCACCGACCGTGCTGAGATCGCCGCGATGGCCAGCACCACGATCCCGGCCACGTTCCAGGCCAGCGTCGCGTACTCGAGCGCAAAGCCGCGGCGCAGCAGGGCCGTGCGCACCTGGTCATCCGGGGCGGCCACGGCCATGGCCTGGCACTCGTGCTCGCCCGGCCACTCAGCTCAAGCCAGTCCAGGGCTCATCCAGGGTCTTTCGCGTCGGTAAGGAGTGGGAAGAAGTGACCGGCGATCTGCCTCAGGACGCGGACGATGAGCTTGGCCGGAAGGTCGGCCTGCGGGTCGTTGAGTTCAGCTGGGAGCTGCACTCCCAGCTGCTGGGCTCTGCTGATGAGGGCGGGTGCGATGCCCTTGCCCAGTGTGCTTAGTCCCTGGCCCACTACCTCAGGGTCCATCGTCCATCCGGGCACGGGCCGCGCCTCCGGGGTCGCCCAGGTTTGCGGGTCGCGGGGCGTGGCGCGGGAGAAGAGGTGGTCGAACGTGCGGGCTGAGGCGTCGCGCTGGCTGAATGCCTCACCCAGTCCCCACCTCTTGCGCAGAGTGGCGATCAGGGAGGTGTGGCGGTATTCCTCGTTGTACACCGACCCTGGCTCGACCCAGGGCGACACGATGACCGCGGGTACGCGATACCCGGAGCGGTCGAAGCTGAAGCCCAGCTCGCCAGCCGGGGCGGACGGGTCTGGTGGCGGGACTGGCCCGGGGGGCACGTGGTCGTAGGTGCCGCCAGGCTCGTCCCACCCGATCAGCAACGGGGTGTTCCACACGTTGGCGCCGGTCGGGGAGATAGCCGACCGGTAGGCGCGGTACACCCGATCCAGGAAGGCCTCACCTGAAAGCATCGAGGACGGGCTGTCCATCGCCAGGTCGACGGTGTCGGAGAACGAGCGGCCGAACGCGGGGTGGTAGTCACCGTGGCCCGAGAGCATGTTCGGCTCAATCAGTGAGAAGTCTGGCAGGGTGCCCGCGGCGGCGTCGGTCTCGAACTCGGCGAAGGGCACGAAGTGGGTGGCCAGCCGGTCCTTCAGCCGGGGGAAGTGGATCACCCCGGTGAACGAGATCGGCATCGGCTCCATGACGTAGACCTTCCAGGTCCTGCCGTGTGCCTCCAGCCGGTCGAAGATCGTCTCCGCGTCATTCCTGGTCAGCCACTTGGTCATCGGGCTGTTCACGACGAAACCCGACGAGGTGGCCGCCGTCCAGAACGACCGGTTCATGAAGGTCTGGGACGGCACCTCGCAGAACCAGTGGTCAAAGACCCCGAAGTCGCGGGCGATGCCGTTGAGCACCGGCAGCTGTGTGGGGGTGCAGCCGGTCATGATGTGGGCGTACTCCGCGAAGGTGGGCTGGCGGCCGGTCTCCCCGGTGAAGGTGGAGATGTAGTCGGTCACGAACCCGTCCATCGTCGGTGTTGTCCCCGGTGGCGGAGCATTCCACGGAGCCGCCGTGCCCTCGCCGATCTTGAACCGGTTGTGATCGTCAAGAACGTTGAACAGCTGGGTGTTGGTGTGGAAGTACTCCTCACCGGAGTCCGGGTTAGGCGAATCCATATCGGTGGCGACCGTGTACGGGACCACCTTGCGGTCCGCGCCGTGCTCCGCCCACCCGGGAATCGGGTTGCTCAGGTCCTTGCCCACGACCCCGTCGAAGTTCTTCCCGTCCCCCGGCCCGTACAGGTGCCCGAGCACATTGTCAAAGGAACGGTTCTCAAACAGCACCACCACGATGTGATCCAGGGCGTGCGACCTATCCGGTACTGGCATCAGCCATGCCTCCTTACCAGCCCACGGTTAAGGATCATGTCTCGGCCCGGTCCCCATCATCACCCGCCACAGGCGATCCCGGTTGCGTGCTGGCGTCCTGGGCCCGTAACGATCCCGGAACGTGGTGCGCTTACGGTTGACTCATCACGGGCGGTCGGAGAGTGGCATTCCGGTGAGCACGACTTGGCGAGTGCGGACGGCACCGGTGGCAGCCGTCGTGCTTGGCGTGGTCGCGCTCGGGCTCGGCGTGGCCTCCGTCGTACTAGATCACGTCATCCACCAGCCCAGCACCGGCGGCCCAGTGGCCGATGCGTTCATCACGGCGATCGCCGTGGTGCCGGTGGCGGCGGTCGGGACCTTGCTCGCCGCTCGCCGGCCACGCAATCCGATTGGCTGGATGCTGCTGGCCATCATCATCGTGGACATCGGCCCCACCAGCCAGTACCTGATCCTGGACTACCGGATGCATCACGGGGCGCTGCCGCTGGGCTGGGTGGCGGTGGTGGTCGGGGAATGCTGGCCGATGTTCCTGGTCCTGATCTCGCTGCTGTTGTGGCTGTTCCCCGGCGGGACACTGCCGGGGGGGCGGTGGCACCGGGCTGCTGTGGTGGCCGCGGCCGGCTGGCTGCTGGTCGGCCTGGCCACCTCGAGCTGGGGTGTGCTGGTGGCGGCCGGACGCCACGTCCTCATCAAGGCCAACGGCGACCTGGCCAATCCAATACCCAGAGCCTTCTTGATCCTCAGCGTGGTGGTGATCATCGGGACCCTGGCCAGCTGGACGGCCTGGCTGGTCATCCAGGTGCCGGCCTACCGGCACGCCGGCGGCGAACACCGCCAGCAGCTCAAGTGGCTGTATACCGGCGCGGTCATCTTCGTGGTCTCGCTGGTCATCGGCGTGTTCATCATCCCGCTCGGGGTGGGAGACGCCCCTGGCTGGGATAACCAGCCGGTCGTCAGCGCGATAGCGACCCTCGGCGTAGTAGCCCTGCCCGTCTGCATAGGGGTAGCGGTACTGAAGTACCGGCTGTACGAGCTCAACCGCATCATCAGCCGGGTGGTCTCCTACACGCTGATCACCGCCCTGCTCGGCGGCGTGTTCACCGGGCTGATCCTGCTGGCTACCCGGGTGCTGCCGGTCAGGGGCCCGGTGGCCGTAGCCGCAGCCACACTGGTCATCGCGGCGCTGTTCAACCCGCTGCGCAAGCGGGTGCAGCATGCCGTCGACCGCCGCTTCAACCGGGCGCGCTACGACGCCGAGGCCCTCGTCGCCGCGTTCACCGCGCGACTGCGCCGGACGATCGACCTGGACACAGTACGCAGCGAGCTTGCCGACGTCGTCCATGAAGCTTTCCAGCCCGCCCACGTGTCGGTGTGGCTCCCCGGCACTGGATCGCACACCTCAGTCCTCGCTCCTGCCCGGGTCGGCGCCGGCCGGCCAGACCCCTAAAGCGGGGCGGCTGGTCTCTTTACGGTGTCTGGCCGCTCCCGGGCTCAGGCCTACGGCACGGATGGGCGGACAATGCGTTCGATATGTCTTGGGTGGTTTGTGCCCAGCCGCGCAGGGTCGACCGCCGCTGTCGTGCGGCGGCCCGGAGCCGGTGCCGGTGGCGCTCGTCACCCAGCCAGTCTCCGAGCGCGGCGGCGAGGGCAACCGGATCGCCAGGCGGGACCAGCTGGCCGGGGCGGGTGCCATCGGCGGTGGAGCCGAGCGCTTCGGGCAGCCCGCCGACGGCGGTGGCTATGACGGGTAGGCCATGGGCGAGCGCTTCGGTAACGGCCATGCCGTAGGTCTCTGTGCGGGACGGCGCGACGAGCAGGTCGGCGGTGGCGTACGCGTGGCTGAGCGCCGTGCCGGTCAGGACGCCGGCGAGCCGGACGCGGTGGCGGTAGCCGAGGCGCGAGATACGGGTCCGCAGCTGGCCGACGAAGTCTGGGTCGCGGTCCAGCGGTCCGGCCAGCACGCAATGCCAGTCCCGCTCAGCGAGGCCGGCCAGCGCCTCGACGAGGAGGTCCTGCCCCTTGTTCCGGCCGAGGACCCCGACGCAGATCAGGTGGCCGTGGACGGGCCGGGCCGGGGCAGTGACCCGATCGACCCCGGGCCGGGCGACGTGCACCCGGTGGGCCGGGATCGCGTATCGGCTCAGGACCTGCTGGCGGGTCCATTCGCTGGTAACGACCACGCCGGTGGCCGCGCGAAGCACGACTCGTTCGGAGCGCTGCGCGCTGGCGTCATGGCGGGTGTCCAGGGCGGTGGCCAGTGGCATGTGCAGCAGCACTGTCATTCGTATCCGGCCAGCGTGGGGCAGCAGCTCCGTGGCGGCCGGCGAGGCGATGAGCCCGTCGATCAGGACAGTCTCCCCGCTGGGGATGGCGGAAACGACGCGGGCCAGGTCGGCGCGGGCGCCCGGGCCGGGATCCGGCCACGCCCCGGCGACGGTCCTGACCTGCACATCCCACCCGGCCTCGGCCAGCCCGGCGCAGACGCGCCGGTCGTAGATGTTGCCGCCGGTAGGCTGGCCGGGATTGTCGAACCCCTCGGGGGCTACTACGTGGACCCGCACGATGTTCCGGCCCTCCAGAGCGCCAGCCGCCAATGACTTGCATCGGTGAAGCCTCGATGCCCTTCGACTATGCCCGCTACCTGGCCGCGAAGACGACCGTGGATGACCGGGCGCTCAACCGCCATGTGCTTGGCGAGTTGCGCCGCCTGATGCCCGCGGGTGCACCGCAGGTGCTGGAGGTCGGCGCCGGCCTGGGGACGATGGCCGCCCGTCTGATGGACTGGGGCGCTGTCACCACCGGCGAGTACATCCTGCTGGATGCGGACCGGCAGTTGCTGGATTGCTCGCGCCGGTGGCTGCGCGATTGGGCGGCCGCGCGGGGCCTGCGCAGCGAGCTTCTGCCGGACGGCCTGCAAGTGGGTGATCTCCGGGTGCGCCTGGTGCATGCCGAGCTCGGCCGGTACCTGGAGGCCACGCACCGGACGCCGGCCGATGTGCTGATCGCCAACGCCGTCCTGGACCTGGTGGACGTGCCGGCCGTCCTGCCCGGATTGTTGCGCTTGCTGGTCCCCGGCGGCGTCTACTGGTTCACGATCAACTACGACGGCGAGAGCATCTTCGCGCCCGGCCACCCGCACGACGACCAGATCATGCGGGCCTACCACCGCGACATGGATGAGCGCGTTCGTTACGGCCGGCCGGCCGGGGAAAGCCGGGCGGGCCGCCACCTGTTCCACCATCTGCGAGCCGCGGGCGCCCCCGCGCTGGCCGCGGGGCCGTCGGACTGGGTGGTAAGCGCCGGCCCGGATGGGCACTACCCCGGCGATGAGGCTTACTTCCTGCGCAGCATCCTGGACACGATCCAGGACGCGTTGCGCAACCGCCAGGACCAGGTGGACCCAGCGGACCTGGCCGGCTGGCTGGCCGAGCGCAGCCGGCAACTGGCCGCGGGCGAACTGGTCTACATCGCCCACCAGCTTGATTTCGCGGGCCGCTCGCCCGGCTAGCGCCCGGCTAGCGCCCGGCTAGCGCCCGGCCAGCACCCGGCGAGGACGGCCGGCTGTTCGCCGCAGCTGCCACAGCCGGGCAGACATCGCCTGCCGCAGCGGAGTCCACCCGCGGTGCCGCTGGAAGGGGATCTCGAACACAGCGGCGAACAGACGGGCGAAGCACACGGTCACCGGCAGCAGGATCGCGGCCAGCACGAAGAACGCCGGCGTCCCGGTAGCGACCCGGCCCAGCACCAGGCCGAAGGACACGGCGATGACGATCGGCAGGTGCGTGAGGTAGAGGCTGTAGGAGCAGGAGCCAAGGCTCCGCGGCAGGCGGCTGTCGAGGAACCGGACGGCGAACCGCGGACGCGAGGTGGCGACCCCGGCGAGCAAACAGCCGATCGCCGGAGCCCAGGCCAGGTCGAGCCAGAACACATTGACGTACGACCAGACGGAGCCCATGACCACCATCAGCACGATGGCCGGCAGCGCAGCGGCCAGCGCATAACCGGCCCAGGGCCGTGATCGGGTGCGCTGGCCGGCGGTGACGATCCCGGCGGCCAGCACGCCGACGGCGAACAGCACCGCGAGGTCGGGGGTGAACTTGACCAGGGCGGTGTTCATCAGCGCGACATGGGGTCCCAGCAGGCCGATGGTCACGACGACCGCGGCCACCAGGCCCACCATCGCGCGGGCGCTGACCCGCCGGACGAGCAGCAGCAGCAACGGCAGCAGGACGTAGAGCTGGGCCTCGATGGCGATCGACCAGAACGCCCGGTTGGGGGCGCCCGCCGGGAAGACGTCCTGCACGAGCAGGCCGTACGCCACGACGGACTTCCCGGTGGGCAGCGGCTGGAAGGGCTGGGCGACCACGTACCAGGTCATCACCAGGCTGAATGCGAGCGCGGCCCAGTACGGCGGCAGGATGCGCCACGCCCGCCGGTGCGCGTACGTCTTGATCGACTTGAACCGCCACCCCGAGCGCGCCGCGCCCAGGCCCAGTGAGAAACCCGACAGCACGATGAATATCGCGACCGCACCCCGGCCGTAGCTGAACAAGGTCGCCCAGAACGGGGCGTGACTGGCGCCGGGGTATCCCGGCCAGGCGCGCAAGAAGATGTGGTAGACGACGACGTACAGGGCGGCTAGGCCCCGGATCCCGTCCAGGCCGGCCACGCGGCCAGGCCGGGTGGCCGCCAACGCCGCGGCTGGCGCGGCTGGCGTAGCTGGCGCGGCTGGCGTAGCTGGCGCGGCTGGCGTGGCTGGCGCGTTCGTGGGGGGCGGATGCTCGCGGGTGTCCGTCATCGGCCCTCGGTCCCGACGTGTGCCGGGCCGAGCGGGCCGGGCTGCCGGTGCGGCTCAGCGGCGCGCTCAAGGCTGCGCGAAAGGAGATCATGCCCGCCACGCCGGGCCTTGGTGGCCAGGTAGGCGGCGTTGGTCCCGGTAAGGTGCAGGGCGGTGGGGACCTGCCTGGCAATCGTGATGCCGAGGCGGCCCAGTTGAGCGCCCTTGTCCGGGTTGTTGCTGAGCAGTTCGATGCGGCTGGCGCCGAGCGCGTGCAGCATCTGGGCCGCGCTGGTGTAGTCGCGCTCATCGGCCCGGTGACCGAGCGCGAGATTCGCGTCGTATGTATCCAGACCACGATCTTGCAGCGCGTAGGCGTCGAGCTTGTCGTACAGCCCGATGCCGCGCCCTTCCTGGCGCAGGTACAGCACGTAGCCACCGTGCCTGGTGATCCGCTCGACCGCTTCGCGCAGTTGCGGCCCGCAGTCGCACCGCTGACTGCCGAACACGTCACCGGTGAGGCATTCACTGTGCAGGCGCACCAGCGGCAGCCCGGCCGCGGCGGGCCGGCCGAGTTCCAGGGCCACGTGCTGCTGCGCGTCGGTCAGGCCGGTGAAGCTGACGACCGTGGCAACGGTCGAGTAGCCGTCACCGAAACGCAGCGGGATCGGAATACGCCGCCGGATTGCTGCCGCCCGGACCGTCCCGGTCACCAGACGGGCCCTTCGGCCTGGCACCAGCTTGCGGGCGACGTCAGCAACGTGCCGGGGCCGGTCACCGGGCACGGCCATGGGCAACCTCCAGGGCCCGCGGCGCCGGATCGGGCCGGGCCGGCTCGCCCGCGTGCCCCGGGCCGCGACGGCGGCGAACGGCGTCCCCCAGCAGCAGGCCGGCGCCCGGGGTAACCGCGGCCAGCATCAGCACCGCGTAGAGGGTGGCGACCGTGACCCCGGTGGCCGCGCCGAGCCCGGCTGCGCTGAAGGCCCAGGCGGCGGCGCCTTCGCGCAGCCCCCACCCGCCGATGCTCAAGGGGATGACCACCGCCGTCTGGACCACCATCAGCAGCGGGAGCAGTTCGCCCAGCGGTGCGGTGCATCCGGCGACCCGGGCCGCGATGACGAACGTGACCGTGTG